>ERZ1699650.65-NODE-65-length-69960-cov-10.990830_pt1 | contig 69960 bp, 63 predicted proteins | sample MGYA00581512_ERZ1699650 | MGnify/ENA primary metagenome ERZ1699650 (study PRJEB42348, sample SAMEA6618698) | metagenome | isolation source: Polyester-degrading enrichment culture growing on monomer terephthalic acid, Te | collected 2019-05-17 ... | reverse complement strand
TCTTTGACCACGACATCATGTCGCGCAACAAACCAATCCACTAATGCGCAGCGCCGCTCAAGACGGGTCATTTCCACCCGGCGCGGCTTGGACTAATCTCCTGCCACGTCACAAGGGACACCTCCATGCGCGCCATCACCTATACCCGTTTCGGTCCCGCGTCAGACGTCCTGACGCTCGAAGATCTGCCAACGCCCGATCCGGCCGCGGGCGAGGTCCTGGTCCGGCTGGAAACCTCTGGCGTCAACCCCTCCGACGTCAAGGTCCGCGCTGGGGGGCGGCCCGGGGTCACGAAGCCGCCTTTCCCCCTCATTATCCCCCACAGCGACGGCGCAGGCGTGATCGAAGCGGTGGGCGAAGGAATTGACCAGGCCCGGGTCGGTGAAAGGGCCTGGATTTGGAACGGCCAATGGCGGCGTGCCTTCGGCACCGCGGCAGAGTATATCGCCCTGCCCGCAGAACAGGCCGTCCCCCTGCCCGACAACGCGGGTTTCGAGCAAGGCGCCATCCTGGGCATCCCGGGCCTGACCGCGGCCCACGCGGTTCTGGGCGGCGGACCGGTGGCAGGCAAGACGCTGTTGGTCAGCGGCGGCGCCGGCACGGTGGGACACTTGGCAATCCAGATCGCCCGTGCCTCCGGCGCGCGGGTCCTGGCCACGGCGCGTGGACCCGAGGGGGTTGACGCCGCCCGCGCCGCCGGGGCTGAGCAGGTGTTTGACTACAGCCAACCGGACCTCGCCGCGCAGATCCTCGACGTCACGAACGGCACCCTGTTCGATCGCATTGTCGAAGTGGAGTTCGGCATGAACGTCGCCACCAACACCGAGGTGATCACCGAGGGCGGGACCATCGCCGCCTTTGGGTCGGCCAGGGACATGACCCCCGCCCTGCCCTTCTATCCACTCATGTTCAAGGCGGTACGGCTTGACCTGCTGCTGATCTACCTGTTGCGCGATGACGAACGCCGCCGTGCGATTGCCGCACTCACGGAACTGGTGAACCAAGACAGGCTGCGCTTCCGGGTCGCGCAGGTCCTGCCGCTTGAGGCCTGCGCGCGCGCTCATGACATCGTCGCATCGGGCGCGCGGGCGGGGTCCGTACTTCTCAGGCTCTGACCGCACGGCGCGGGTCACTGGCGGCCAGAGCTTTGCACCACCCTGCGGATCGCGGCAAGCGTGACCGGCGGGCCGATGATCTCGAAGACCACTGTTGTCGCAATGGTCAGGCTCATGATGGTCGGTCCCCAATGCGGCAGGGTTTCCGCCGCCACCAGCGCCATGCCCACGGCCACCCCGGCTTGCGGCAACAACGCGGGGCCATACCAATGCACCTCGGCGCGTGGCACCCGACCCAGTCGTGCGCCGATCTCGCCGCTTGCCAGCCGCGCCACCAGCCGCAGCCCGGCAAAGGCCAGCGCGGCCCAGCCCAGCGACAACAGCGCCTCGACCTCCAGCGTCGCCCCCGCCAACAGGAAAAACAGAAGCTTGAAGGGCACTTCGATCCGCTCGATCTCGTTGAAGGCATAGTCGTGGTGCCGGGCGAGATTGGCAATCATCGCGCCCGCGGTCATGCCCGAGATCAGGAACGACACCTCCAGCCAGAGCGCCAGCCCGGCAGTCAGAAAGACGATGCCGATGGCCTCGGTCTGCAAAGGTTCACCCCGCGTCAGCCGCCCCGAGAGACAGGCCGCCGGCACGCCGATCCCCACGCCCAGAAGCACCGCGCCTGCCATCTCGTGCCCGGCCGTGGCCATCGGGCCGGCCCAACCGCCGGTCTCCTGGACCAGCGCCAGGCAGAGGCTGAAGACGATCAGCCCCCAGACGTCATCGATGGCGACGATCCCGCTGACCGTTTCGGTAAATCCATTGCGCACCCCGGTCTGGCGGATCACGTCCGAAATCGCCGCCGGGGCGGTGGCCGTCCCGATCGCCCCCAGCAACAGCGCAAGACCGGGATCAAGCCCCAGCGCCGTCAGCCCGCCCCAGACGCAGAGCGTGGTGCCGACAACGATCAGCAGCGAAATCGCCAGGATGGCCCGGCCATGCGCCACCAGGTTGTCACGTGTCAGATCCGCCCCCAGAAGGAAGGCCACCATCGTCAGCGCCATGACCGACACCGGCTGAAACCAGCCCACCGACGCCTCGGGCAGAAGGCCAAGCCCCGCCGGCCCGATGGCCAGCCCAAAGAGCAGCAGGACCGTCACCCGGGGCAGACGCGTCATCCGCCCCAGGTGGTCCGCTGCCAGCCCACCCAGGAACAGGACGCCCAGCGTCATCAGGAGAACGGCTTGCTCCATGTTTTCCGGCCCTGCCCCGCGACACTCAGCGCAGCAGGTTCAGGCTGTCCATCTCGATGCCAAGCAGATCACTCAGATCGGCAATCGAGTCGTAGAGCAGTTCCAGCGAATACAACGGGTTGTGCGCATAGTTGCCCGGATCGGCCGTCACCAGCTTCCAGTTGAAGGCGGCGCGCAAGCTGCGCGGCGTCCAGGAGGCATAGGCCACCGGCTGCCCCTCGGCCATGTCGACCGCGCCGTCGCCGTTGGCATCGGCAAAGAAATACGGATAGCGCGAGCCGTCGTGGATCACCGGCGCCTGCGCCACCTGCGCGGCATAGCGGGTGATCATGTCAAGCAACAGCGCGGCATTGGCGGCAATGTCTTCCTTGATGCCCTTGGAGGTGTCGCCGCTGCCGTCATGGCTTTGCCGCGCGATGCGGATGTTCTGGGGGCTGTCCTCCAGGTGACAGGTGGTGCAGGGCTCGAAACCGACCTCAAGCGTATGCGGCTCATGACAGGAGTTGCAGCTTTCCACCGGGCGCGCATGGAAGAACCGGCCCGAGTAGTCGCGCCCGTCATAATGATACCCGGCGGCGCCATAGCCCCCAAGCCAGGTCGCGGCGGCGGTCGCGTAATGCGGGTTGATGAAGCGCAGGTCCGGGTTCACCTCGTCCGCAGGCAGATCGGCGATGGCCTTTTGCACCGTCACGCCTGCCGCGCGGCCCTGGTGGCAAGTCAGGCACGAGGCTTCGACCCCGCGCACCGGATGCACCACGCCGCTGGGAAAGATGACCTCGCTGATCTGCGCCAGGCCGGCATTGTGACAGGTGCCGCAATCGACGACGCCACCGGTGTTGATGGGGCCATTCACGACGCCCGCCTCGGACCCGTCGAGCCCGTGGAAATCGCGGAACCCCTCGCCCGAGTGGCAGGTGGCGCAGGCGCCGGTGATCTCGCCGTCCTCGTCCCAGTGCCGAAACGCCTCGGCGGCGGCATTGGCATGGGAAGAGCGGAACCAGTCGGCTATCGCCTTGTCATTGCCGATCTCGATCTCGGCAGGGGTGAAAGGCCCGGATTTCGGCAAGGCAAAGGGAACCACCGCCTCGTCATCGGTATTGGCCTCTGCGGTCTGGGACATGGCGGGCGCGGCAAGGATCAGGACGGCAAGGCCAGCGGCCAGAAGGCCGGAACAGGAAGTCGGGAGTGTCATCCGGGGCATCTTCGCTCTCCTTCAAGAGGTTGGCTGTTTCAAGGGCGACCCAATTCCGCACGTCACCCGCCCGACACTATCCGCCTGACCCGGCGACGACTTTGATCTGGCTCATGTCGGGGCCGATTCCCGCCTGCTAGGTTTCGACCGATGAACATCAGCGCCAACACCAGAACCCCGGGCCATCACGGCCCCCGGGGCCGATCGGCGGTCTTGCGGAGGCGGAATGGCATTTCTTGACACAGGAGCAGGGCTGACCCCGGTTTTCCCATCGCCGCCCGAGGCCCCAGGCATCACGGAGGTCATCACCGAAGAGGCCGCCGTGCGCCCGCCAGTTGGGCCGCTGCTGCATGTCACACCGCTGGTGCAGGAGGGCGATCTTGTGCCGCGTGGTGGCGCGGTGGCCTGCCTGCGCCATGCGCCCGATGTCCGTTTCGCCGCGCCCATTGCCGGGCGGGTTGCGCGGATCGACCTGCTGCCGGGACGGCGCCTGTCCGAGATCGTGCTGTTTCGCGAAGACGATGGCGGGGTGGAGCACCACGATACCAAGGCCGCGACCACCGCACCGGACCTGCGCCGGGTGTTGCAGCGTGCGGGCGCCTGGCCCCTGCTGCGGCGCAGGCCCTTCGGCGGCATGCCCGCGCAGGACGAAACCCCCGCCGCCATCTTTGTCATGGGCACCGACACCCGACCCTTCGCGCCCGATCCCGACCAGGCCCTGAAAGGCCGCGAGGAGGCGCTGTCGCGCGGGCTTGCCGCGCTGGCGACGCTGACGGAAGGCCCGGTCTTTCTTTGCCTGGCCGAAGGGTCTCGCCTGGCCCAAGTGGCCGCGCGCAAGGACATCCACATGGGCATCCACCTGGCCCCGCGCGGCGCGCGCCATCCCCAGAGCTCGGCGGGCATCTGCATGCATGGGCTGTTCCCGGCCGGTCTCGACACACCGGTCTGGGACATTCACGCAGAGGATGTCGCCGCGTTTGGGGGTCTGCTGGACACTGGCACCCTGTCGATGACGCGGCTCGTCCGCATTGCCGGGGCAGGCCTGCGCGAAGCCCGGCTGGTGCGCAGCCACCCCGGTGCCGACCTGCGGCAGCTGACCCAGAAGATCGCCCGACCCGGCGCGCATGTGCTGATGTCCGGCTCTCCGCTCGACGGGCACAGGGCGCATTGGCTGGCCCCGCGCCACCGGCAGGTCACCGTCCTGCCGCGCCCGCCCGTGCCGCGCCGCAGCCATTGGCTGACCCGGGCGCTGACCCGCCCGGGCGTGGCTGGCCCGGCCATTCCCACCGCCGCGCTGACCCAGGCCCTTGGCGCCGCCCTGCCCGCCCCGCCCTTCCTGCGCGCGCTTGGTGCGGGGGACGCGGAAACGGCGATGCAGCTGGGCCTGCTGTCCCTGTTGGAAGAGGACCTGGCCCTCGCCGATTACGTGCTGGGCGAAGGCGGGCGGCTCATGGGACAGATGCGCAACCTGCTTGACCGCCTCCGCGAGGAGAACGCCGCATGACCCGGGGCCTGTGGACACGCGAAACCGTGGCGAGCCTGCTTCTGGCCGCCTACCTGCCGCTGGCATTGTTCTGGACCCTGTCGGGTGGGGTTGCGGCGCTTGGGCTTTTCGGGCTGGTGGCGCTGATCGTGGCGGGCTGGCACCTGGCTTTCATGCTGCTGCGCGCGCAGCCGCCATCGCTGGCGGCGTTGGTGACAGCCCTGGGCATTGCCATGCTGGCCCCCGAAGACCTTGGCCTGTTCCGGCTCGGCCTCGGCATCAGCTTCGGCGTGGTGATGGGCGAAATGGTCTTTGGCGGCTGGGGTCGCAACGTGGTGAACCCGGCGACGGTGACGCTGGCCTTCCTGGGTTTCGGCTTTCCCACCTTTGGCTGGCCCGGCTTCGATGCGCCGGTGGCCTGGGCCGCAATTCCCGCGGCGCTGATCGGCATGGCTCTCGGCGTGCTGCCCGCCGCGGTGCTCATCGGCGCCGGGCTTCTGGGCGGCATCGCCGTGTTTGGAGGGCTGCTGCCCGACCCGGTTCTCTACGCCGCGGGGATCGTGCTGGTGCTGCTGGTCGCCGACCCGGTCACCAGCGCCGGCACCACGCCGGGCCGCTGGATCAACGGTGCGCTTTACGCGGCACTGGTGGTGCTCTTTGCCAACCAATGGACCGGGGCGGCGCCGGTCCAGATCGCCGTATCCGCCGCCCTTCTCGCCTCGATCGCCGCGCCACTTCTGGACGAAGCCGCGCTTGCCCTCTGGATTGCCCAACGCAGGAGACGTCATGGCCGGTCGTGACTGGAACCCTTTGCGCCGCGTGCTGGCCTTGCCGAACGAAAGCCGCGCCAAAACGATTTTCATGGCCTTCCTGGTCTCCGGGCTCTGCGCCGCGATGGTCAGCGGCGCGACCGTCTGGCTGCGTCCAATCCAGGCCGCCAACCGCGCCGCCGAGGAACAGGCCCGCATCGCCGCGCTGGTGGCAGGCATTCCCGGCATGGGCGCGCTGCTGGAGCAATCGGGCGGCGCATTGTCCACCGTGGTGATCGACCTTGCCGGTGGGCGGGCGGCAGCAGAGGTCACATCCGCGACGCTGGAGGACGCCCTGGCCGATCCCGGCAACTGGACCGCGCTGGAGACCGGTCAGGATCTTGCCGGGCTGGGCCAGCGCCCGGACTTCGTTCAGATCTACCTGCTGCGCGACGGCGACCGGGTGTCGCTGGTGCTGTTGCCGATCAGCGGCCAGGGCTATGGCGGGCGGATCGATGCGATCATGGCCTTGCAGGGGGACATGAACACCGTCGCGGGCCTTGCCGTGACCAACCATTCCGAAACCCCGGGGCTGGGCGGGCGTATCGAGGAATCCGCCTGGCAGGCCAGCTTCCCCGGCACCGAGTTGCGCGACGACGGCAAAACGCTGCGCTTTCGCGTGGCGCGCGGTACGGCGTCAACCGTGCATGAGGTCGACGGCATCACCGGCGCCACCCGCACCGGGCTCGGCGTGACCAAGATGGTACGCTTCTGGATGGGGCCAGAGGGCTATGGCCCCCTGCTCGACGCCATCACGCGCGGGGAGTTCTGAGCCATGCCCGCACGTTTCAACGTCTGGACCACCTTGACCGATCCGCTGATCCGCCAGAACCCGGTGACATTGCAAATCCTAGGCATCTGCTCGGCGCTGGCGGTCACCACTTCGCTGGCCACGGCGCTGACCATGTCGGTCTCGCTGACCGTGGTGCTGACGCTGGCGGCGGGGGTGATCAGCCTGATCCGGCGGCACATCCCCGATACCATCCGCCTGATCGTGCAGATCGTCATCGTCGCCTCGCTGGTGATCGTCATCGACCAGGTGCTGCAAGCCTGGTTTGCCGAGATCAGCAAGGCGCTGTCGGTCTACGTCGGCCTGATCACCACCAATTGCCTCGTGCTGGGCCGGACCGAGGCCTATGCCCGCCACCACGCCCCCCTGCCCGCCATGCTGGACGCTTTCGGCAACGGGTTGGGTTATTCGCTTGTGCTCATGGTGATCGGCGGATTGCGCGAATTGTTCGGCAAGGGCGCGCTTTTCGGTGTGCAGGTCCTGCCGCTGGCCGATCAGGGCGGCTGGTTCACGCCGCTCAACCTGATGCTGCTGGCGCCCTCGGCCTTCTTTCTGCTCGGGTTCCTGGTCTGGACGGTGCGCGCGCTGCTGCCGGACCAGGCCGAGGCGCGCGAACATACCCCGCCCCTGGCACGGGAGCCCGCGGAATGAACGATCTCTGGACTCTTTTCCTGAACGCGGCCTTCGTCGACAACATGCCGCTGACCCTTTTCCTTGGGCTTTGTACGTTCCTCGCGTTGTCGCGTCGGCCCGAAGCGGCGATTGGGCTGGGCGTGGCGATGACCGGGGTGCTCGGCGTGACCGTGCCGCTGAATTACCTGATCTACCGGTGGGTGCTGGCACCGGGCGCCTGGACCTGGGCCGGGCTGCCAGAGATCGACCTGTCCTACCTGGCGCTGATCGCCTTCATCGGCGTGATCGCGGCCTCGGTGCAATTGCTTGAAATGCTGCTCGACCGGTTCTTTCCTGCGGTACATGCCGCATTCGGCGTGTTCCTCCCCCTGCTGACCGTGCAATGCGCCATCCTGGCCGGGTCGCTCTTCATGGTGGAACGCAGCTATACCTTCGTGGAATCCGCGGTCTTCGGCCTCGGCAGCGGGGTGGGCTTTGCGGTGGCGGTCGCGATGCTCGGCGCCCTCCGCATGCGGCTGGCCTATGCCGACCTGCCCGACAGCCTGCGCGGGCTGGGCATCGCCTTTGTCCTGACCGGGTTGATGTCGCTGGGCTTTGCATCCTTTTCCCAGATGGCAGCGGCGCAATGACCGAGATCGTACTTGCAAGCCTGGTGATCATGGCGCTGGTCGTCGGGCTGAGCTTTGGGTTGCTGACCCTGCGGAGGCGGCTGATCCCCGACACCGGCCTGGACGTCATCGTCAACGACAGCCTGCATATCGAAGCACGACGCGGCGACAAGCTGCTGGGTGTACTGCATGGCGCTGGCATCCTGATCCCCGCGGCCTGTGGCGGGTCGGGCACCTGCGGGCTCTGCCGGGTGCACGTGACCGGTGCCGGCGCGGGTGAGCCTGGTGCCACCGAGCGTGGCGTGCTTTCCCCCGGTGAACGGCGCGACCATGTGCGCCTGGCCTGTCAGACAAGCCTGCGGGGACCTTGCGCCGTGAAAGTGCCCGACGACATGCTGGCGGCCGGGGGCGGATTTGCCGGCACGGTCGCCTCCGCCCGCATGCTGGCGCCGCTGATCCGGGAAATCGTGGTGGACCTGCCGCCGGATCGGTCCTCGGATTTCCGGGCCGGGGATTTCATGCAGATCACCGCCCCGCCCCATACCCTGATATTCACCGATCTGGCACTGCCACCCGACATCGCCGAAACTTGGGAGATCGCCGGTTGGCGCGGGCTCAAATCCCATACCGAGGCCCCGGTGACCCGGGCCTATTCGCTGGCCAGCCGCCCCGAGGACAGAGGCAAGGCCGTGTTCAACATCCGCCTCGCCGTGCCCCCGGCGGGACAGGAGACCGAACTGCCCCCGGGCCAGGTCTCGTCCTGGCTCTTTTCGGTGCAACCGGGCGAGGAAGTGTCCCTTTCCGGTCCCTTCGGTGACTTCCACGTCCAGCCCACGGAGCGCGAGATGGTCTTTGTCGGCGGCGGCGTCGGTATGGCCCCCCTGCGCGCGATGATCCACCAGCAGTTGGGCCAAGGTACAAAGCGGCGCATCCGCTACTTCTATGGCGCACGCTCTGCCGCGGACCTTTTCTATGTCGAGGCGTTCGAAACCCTGGCCGCCCGCCACGACAATTTCAGCTTCAGCCCGGCATTGTCCGACCCCGCCCCCGGCGACCGCTGGACTGGCGCCACGGGGTTCATACACGAGGTTCTGTTTGCCGAGATGAAAGACCATGCGGCGGCAGAGGATTGCGAATACTATCTCTGCGGACCGCCGGTGATGATCTCGGCGCTGCTGGCCACGCTGGCGCGGCTGGGTGTCGAACCGGCCTCGATCTTCTTTGACGACTTTGGAACCTGAGCCATGATCCCGACACGCCTGCGCGACATCATGCAACCCGATTTCCCGACCCTGGCCGAGGATACGCCGATCCGTCGCGCGGTGGCCACGCTGGTTGAAAGCCGCGCCCCCGTGGCGCCGGTGCTGGGCGATGACGGACGCATGACCGGGTTGTTGACCCAGAAGGACTGCTTCCGCCCGGCGCTGCATGCCAGCTATCATCAGGAATGGCGTGGACGGGTGGCCGACCACATGTCCCGAAATGTGATCTCGGTCGAGGCGGACGCCGGGCTTGTCCTCGTCGCCGAGATGTTCCTGGAGCATCCGCACCGCGTCTTTCCGGTGATGGACCAGGGCCGTGTCGGGGGCCTTGTGCATCGCTCCGACGTTTTGGCAGCGCTGGTGCGCATGGGCTGAGCCCCCAGCCCTCACGACCGGATCTCGATCCGCCGCAGCCCTGGCATCTCCAGTTGCGCCGTCCCCAGCAGCAACCGCATGTGATGCGTCTCAACGTATTGGGCCAGGAACTGAGACGGGGCGCGCAGCGACAGAACCCCTGCCCCGCTTTCAACAAATGCAAGGCCCGCGAACCAGTGCCGATAAAGCCCGGGCTCAAGCTTGGCCAGGCGGGCCTGAACACGTGCCCAGGGTGTCCCCTGCTGCCCGGCGGGTTGCGGCGGTTCCGGTTCGGGCGCTTCGCCGAAATTGACACGAACCACCTTCTCAGGCATCGCTGCGGGCGTCTGTTGCGCCATGCGGTCGCGGTAGTCGGGGCCGACCCTGTCCCAGACCGGTGCGCTCAGCCGATAGATCTCGGGGATATTGAGCCGATAGGCCGCCACCCGCCCCCGCACCCCGGGCCGCAGTTGCAACAACACGGATGAGGTGGTGAGGCGCTTGATCTCACGCTTGACGGTACGTTCATCCACGGACCAGAGCCTGGCCATCTCGCGCTGGCCCAAGGTCAGCTCATCGCGTGCCCAGTTGTAGCGCGCGGTTACCACCGCCACGAGGCGCAGCATGGAGGTCTGGAAACCCGGCGTTCCGTTCAACCCAGCCACGGACAAGGCGGTAAGAATATCGTATTTCTGTGATCCTGCCTGCGGACCGGTAAACCGTTTTGCGTCCATGATTGCCACTCGCTCTGACCCCGGGATCGAATCTGTCGCCCGATTCCCAATCTGCCACCAACTGTCCACTAATCCCGTATTTTGTCAACTCACTGCGAAATACAGGATCGGCGATGTTTGATCCAAAAAACAAGAAATGAATCGGTTAATAGGTATAGGGGGACACTTAGCTGTCACCTCAATGGGCCCAGGCTGTCACCCTATATCCTGTATTTTGACAGCTGCTGTCACCCAAACCGTTGCGGCCACCCCACGGAAATCCCGTTTATTTCCGGCACAGGTACGAAATTCGCGAAATTCTGCTTTCTGTGTTTTGCGCTTTTGGGAAATCGGGTTATTCAGGCTTCAATATCAGAAAACGCGAGTGAGGTCATGCGAGATCATTCCAACCTGCAAGAGATGAACGAAAGAAGCCTTGCCCAACAGGCCGCAGTGCGCAAGGCGACGTTCTCTCCGTCCGAAGAGAAGACACTGCGGCCCTTCTCCATCTGGGAGATCAGCCAGTTCATGTTCGACGTGCCCGCCGACACGCTGCGCAAGAAGCTGGCCGACGATCCTTCGTTGCCGCAAGGCGCGACCGAAGAGGACGGGCGGCAGCGCTGGTTCTCGCTGTCCGAGATCAACGAGCTGCGGCGCAGGATGCGGTTCCGTGGCAAGTCGCTTTTGCCCAAACGCCCGGCGGGCCGCGCGATGCGCGTGGCGGTATCGAACTTCAAGGGCGGCGTGGGCAAGACCGTGGTGGCCCAGCACCTGGCCCATGCGGCGGCGCTGGATGGCTACCGGGTGCTGGTGGTGGACTTCGATCCGCAGGCCACGCTGACCCATTCGATGGGGCTGGTCGAGGTCAAGGAATGGAATACCGTCTGGGGCGTCATGTGCCGCGACCTCTGCCGCGAGGCCGACCGTATTGCCGCTGCCTATGATGACCCGGCCGATTGTCCCTACCCCACCGCCGACGAGCTGCCCGAAGACGTGCAATCCATCGGTGCGCAGCGGGTCCAGGACTTCATTCAAAAGACCTCCTGGCCGACCATCGACATCATCCCCTCCTGCGCCAACGCAGCCTTTGTCGAATTCGCCAGCGCCCAGTACCGCGCCATGCACAAGGCCTGGAGCTTCTTTGGCTGCGTCGCGCGTTACCTTGATGAATTGCCCGATGACCAGTTCGACCTGATCATCTTCGATTGCCCGCCCGCCATCGGCTATCAATCGCTGAACGCGGCCTTTGCCGCCGACATCCTCTATATCCCCTCCGGCCCCGGCTACTGGGAATATGACAGCACCACCAGTTTCCTGGGCCAGCTTGGCGATGCGCTTGAGGATATTTCGGTCGGCTATGCCAAGATCGCCCAGGACGCGGGCATCCGCTTGCCCAAGACCTTTGATGATGTCCGCCTTCTGATGACGCGGTTTGAGCATTCCAACCCGCTGCACGTGGCGATGATGGACGCCTTTCGCAATGTCTTTGGCTCCGATGTCTGCCTGCACGCGGTTGAGATGACCCGCGCGGTGGAGCAGTCGGGGCGCTTCCAGATGTCGGTCTACGAGCAGGATTACCGCCATATGACGCGCGAGACATGGAAACGGGCGCGGCAAAGTTTCGATGCCGCCTATGACGAATTCAAGGGCGTCTTCCTGAACGCCTGGGAACGGCGCGACACGAAAGAGGAGGTTGAGGCATGAGCAGGAACAAGTTCGGATTCGCCCCGCTGGACGCCACCCCGACACCCAAGCGCCGCCGCGATGTCGGGCCGATGGGTGCTGCTGTCCGGGAAGCCGCCGGCAGCCTGGAGGAAAGCACCGAGAGCCTGGTCGAGCAGCGCCGTCAGAATGCCTCGGACGCCAAGGAGTGGCGGCGGGCCAAGGGCGAGGGGCGCGTCTTGGTCGAGATCGCGCTGGATGAGGTTCAGACCGACGCTCTGCCCCGCGATCGCCTTGATCTCGACGCCGTTGCAGCCTCGGACGAGATGGAGGAGCTGAAAACCTCGATCCGCGAACGCGGCCAGAAAGAGCCGATCGAAGTCTTTGTGACCGACGCAGGCTACCAGCTGAAGAAAGGCTGGCGCCGGTTGACCGCGCTTCGGCAGTTGCACAAGGAAACCGGGGACGACCGGTTTTCCCGCGCCGTGGCCAGGATCGATGAGGGGGAGGGCAGCCGGATCGACCTCTATATCGACATGGTCGAAGAGAATGTCATTCGCGAAGACCTGAGCTTTGCCGAAATGGCGCAGGTGGCAATCATCGCCGCCCGCGAAGAAGGTGGTGAGGCCGCGGACCTGGTCAGCCGGATTTATGCCTCGCTGCACAAGATGAAGCGCAGCTACATCCGCAGCTTCGTGTTCCTGCTACAGCAGGTGGGTGATGACCTGCAGTTCCCCAAGGCGGTGTCGCGCAACCTTGGGGTGGATGTTGCCCGGCGGCTTCAGGCGTCGCCCGACAGGGTTGCGGGTCTGCGACGTGAACTGGCAGGGTGCGCCACATCTGACGCGCAGGGCAATGTACTGCGTCGGTTCGCCGACGGCACCGCCGAGGCCCCGGCCAAAAAGGCGCCGCCAGAGAAAAGCGTGAAGTACGAATTCCACGTTGGCGGGTCCAAGATCACCGCGCGGAAGGGCGAGTGCCGCATCCTGTCGGAGGTGGATTTTTCGTCGATTGAGCGTGACCGTCTGCGCCGCGCGATTGAGGCGTTCGAGGCTGTCCTGGCAGACGTGTAACCCACGGGTTACGCTTCGGGCGCGGGGCAGGGGTAACCCACGGGTTACGGCATGTGCCGCAGCCCGGGTTACCTAATCGCCGCACTTCGGTGAAAAGGCGAAGAGGACAGTTCCGGTCGCGAGCTGCGGCTTGTATGCTGACGAAGTGGCATCCAGCTTCAACTGCGTGGCCGATCGATTGGTGATCGAAGCGGGCAGGGGAGGGCGGAACTATCGGACATAACGTGCGACCACAAAGTGCGGCGCTTTCCCGTCGAAAAGTCCGAAAAAGCGCCGTTACCGACAGCCGATCACCACAACCGCCCCAGTGATCAATGTCAGTGGTCCGCGCCGCCGGATTCCGCCAGACAGCGGCTCTCCACCACGTAAATGACAAGATAAACATTTGAAATCACGTTAATTTCTAGATCACCTCGCCGCGAAGCCCGCTTTCGCGACAATCCCTCTTTACCTAGCGCCCAGATCATCGCAATGCGACGCTGTCGATCAGGCCGAACATCGCGTCCAGTGTCTCCATCTTGCGTTCGGCCGGGGCAAAGACCACCTCGGCGCTCGACGTATCGGCACCCAGCAGCCGCAGCTGTGCCACATCCTCGTTGCGCCCGGTCCCCGTCCGCCAGACAAAGCCGATGCCCATGCCGTTGACCACGGCCTCATACACCCCGTCCCGCGTGTCGAGCGTGAGGAAGGGCACAGGGGCGGCGTTGTTCCGGCGCAAGTAACGGTCCAGCACCTTCTGGGTCGACGATCCCGGCGTGCGAAAGATCAATCGGTGGCGCAGCAGGTCGGCGCAAGTGACCTCCTCCCTCTCTGCCAAAGGATGCGACAGCGACACAATCGCCACCACCTCGTTGTTCAACAGAGTCTTGCGTCGGAACCTGCCGTCCCTTGGCACCTCGGGCAGGATGCCCACGTCCACCGTGTGATTGATCACCTGCCGCATGATCTTGTCATGCGACCCGGTGGTGACCTGCAAGGCCACGTGCGGATAAGCCTTGTTGAAGGCGGCGATGACCGACATGCCGGGCATCGCGTTGCCCAGACCCACCGACAGCTCGCCCTTGGCCAGCGACCCGTGGCGGCACAGCATCTGTTCCGCGGTTCTGAACTCGGCAAGCGCCCGTTCCGCCGCATCGCACAGCCGTTCGCACAATGGCGTCGGACGCAGCCGGCCCGCCTCTCTGACAAACAGCACGACGCCGTAATCCTCTTCGAGCTTGCGCAGCTGCTGGGAAATGCCCGGTTGTGTCACCCCAAGCTGCCGGGCAGCGGCGGCATAAGAGCCGGACTCACTCACCGTTCTCAGAGTTTCGAGGGTTCGAAGGGACAAGGACATGCCGGATCCTCAGCACAGGTTTGATTTTTTCAAAGCCTAGCTTTGGTTTGTTACGGCCATGTCACAGCGAGCGGTCAAATCCCCCCCAACGCCGACAAACACGCGAATCCGAACGACCCTTCGACACCAACCAACAGAGCCGGGCGCCCATGCGCGCGGATCAAGGAGCCTTTGCCAGTGGGATCTGCATTGACCGAAATCGACAAAGTTGCGCGCCGCCTTTCGCCTGGCCTGGTCCAGGACGACCGCCTGGTTCTCTGCGACCTGGATGGCTGCCTTGTCTCCGAGGGGCGGGCCTTTGCGGATTCGGCGGGTTTCATCGACAGCTGCGGCGCGCGGCTGTGGCTGGTGTCGAACAATTCGACCCATTGCGCCAGGGATCTCTGCACCGATCTTGCAGCACTTGGCCTGAAGGTGCCTGCCAGCAATATCCTGCTGGCGGGGGAACAGACCCTGTTGCACCTGGCGCGCCTTTACCCTGGGGCAAGGCTGGCGCTCTTTGCCAGCCCGGCACTGGAACACGAAGCGCTTCGGCTGGGCTTTGTCCCGACCCGGGATGCCCCCGACCTGGTGTTGTTGTGCCGCGACACCCAGATCACGCTTGAGCGGCTGAACGCGGCGGCGGCGCTGGTCCACGGCGGCGCGCCGCTCTGGGTGGCCAATACCGATACCGCCCATCCCGGCTTTGGCGGCACGCCGATTGCCGAAACCGGCGCGCTTCTGGCAGCGCTGCGCGCCATGCTGCAAGACCTGCGCTTCGAAAGCATCGGCAAGCCGCATCCGCACCTGGCCGCGCTGGCGCTGGCGCGCACCGGTGTCAGCGCCGCCGAGGCCGTCTTCGTGGGCGACAACCCCGCCACCGACGGCGCCATCGCGCGCGCCATCGGCACCCGTTTCATCCAACTTCAACGCATGGGATCCCCGGCATGACGCACTATATCCTGCGCACCCTGGCCAAGATGGTGCTGACCCTTCTGGTCATCATCACCCTGGTGTTCTTTGCCACCCGGATGTCCGGCAGCCCGCTGGACACCTTCCTCGGCGACGGGCTGACCGCAGAAGACCGCGCGCTGATGATTGAATACTTCGGTCTGGACCAGTCCCTCTGGCAGCAGTACGTCGCCTATCTGCGCGGCATTCTCGACGGCAATTTCGGCCTGTCCTTCATCGAGCGCCGCCCGGTGGCCGAAATCGTCGCCGAACGCATCGGCCCCTCGCTCCAGCTTCTGGGCAGCGCGCTGGCCTTGACGCTGGCGGTCTCGGTGCCGCTTGGCGTGGTGGCGGCGCTCTGGCGCGGCAGCTGGATCGGCAGCGCGGTCATGGGGCTGGCCTTCATCGGCTATGCCGTGCCGAACTTTGTCATCGCCACCTTCATGGTGCTGGTGTTCTCCTTCACCCTGAACTGGCTGCCGATCGTCGGCAACGGCACGCCCTGGCACTTCATCATGCCGCCGCTGGCCATGTCCGGCGTTCTGATCGCGGCGCTCACCCGTTTTACCCGCAACGCCATGCTGGACGTGCTGGGGCAGGATTTCATGCGCACCGCCCGCGCCAAGGGCCTGCCGGAAACGGTGGTGATCCTGAAACACGGGCTGCGCAATGCCGGGGTCACGGTCCTGTCCGTGCTGGGCCTGCAGATCGCGGGCATGGCGGCGGCGGGCAACGTCGTGGTCGAAGCGATCTTCAGCTGGCCGGGGATTGGCGAATTGCTCGTGTCGGCCGCGATCACCCGAGACTACCCGGTGCTGCAGTTCGGCGTGATCGCCGTGGCCTTTGCCGTGGTCGCCATCAACGCCCTGACCGACATCGCCTATGTCATCGCCGATCCGCGCATCCGCATGGCGAAAGGATAAGTCATGACCGTCACCACACATGTCCCCGACCGCAGCCCGATCTTCCTGGCCCTCTGGCGCGAAGCCGATCTGATCCAGAAGATCGCCGCCGTGACAGCCATCACGCTGGTGCTGCTGGCCCTGCTAGCCCCGCTTGTCGCGCCGATGGACCCGCTGGACCAAAGCCTGATCTCGCGCCTGCGCCCGCCACTGGGGTTCGACCGCTACAAGGACGGCTTCCTGCTGGGCACCGACGAACTTGGCCGCGATGTCCTGTCGCGAAGCCTCTACGGGCTGCGCCTCACCCTCGGGCTGGCCCTCGCCGGGGCCTGTATCGGCCTGCTGATCGGCGGCACCCTCGGGCTTCTGGCCGGGCTGCGCCGCGGCTGGGCGGAAGATGTCATCATGGCCGCCGTCGACCTTCAGATCGCCGTGCCCTTCACCCTGCTGGCGCTGCTGATCCTCTCGCTCTTCGGATCGTCGCTGACGGTCATGGTCTGTGTCCTGGGCATCGCCGGATGGGAGCAATACGCCCGCATCGTCCGGGCCGAGGTGCGCAAGATCACCGAGCTGCCCTTCATCGAGGCGGCGCGCGCCTCGGGCGGCGGGCAACGCTATATCGCGCTGACCCATGTGCTGCCCAATATCGTCTCGCCGCTGGTGGTGCAGTTCACCCTGTCGCTGTCCAACATCGTGATCCTTGAATCGACGCTGTCCTTCCTGGGCCTCGGCGTCCAGCCGCCCACCGCCACGCTGGGCTCCATGGTGGGCTATGGCCGCGACTACATGCCGACCGCGCCCTGGATGGTGGTGGCCCCGGCGGCGCTGATCATCCTCATCACCTTTTCCGTGCAGATCCTCGGGGATTGGCTGCGTGACCACGCCGATGTCCGCCTGCGCGCCCGATAACCACAAGAGGCCGAAGACGCCCCCTCACTTTCCTCAATGGAGAAGACCATGAAAACGCTTCTGATGACCACCGCCGCCGCCACGCTTCTTGCGGGCTCGGCCCTTGCCCAGTCGATCACCGTCGGCGCGGCGAATATCTCGGATTACCTCGATCCCGGCCGTGACCATTCCAACGTCGGATCGCAGTTCTACTACAACAGCTTCGACACGCTGATCGACCGCGATCATTCCAGGCTGGAATCGGAATGGGTGCCGGCGCTGGCCACCGAATGGGCGCTGGTGGACGACACCACGATGGAGCTGAAACTGCGCCAGGGCGTCACCTTCCACAACGGCGAGGACATGACCGCCGATGACGTGGTGTTCTCGCTCAACCGCATGTACCAGGCGACCTTCCCGCCCTACATGGTCCGCTCCAAGGACCGGCTGGCCAACTTCGCCGAAGCGGTGAAGATCGACGACTACACCGTGCAGATCAAGGTCGAGCGCCCCGAGCCGCTGTGGGAAACGCTGGTCTCGCTTCAGCAGGTGATGATCATCCCCGAAGACTATACCAAGGCGCTGTCGGGCGATCCGGACGTGGCCGAAGACGGCGATTTCGAAGCCTTCTCGCTGGCACCTGTCGGCACCGGGCCTTACGCGATTTCCCAATTCGTGCCCGGGCAACGTGTGGTCTATACCCGTCATGACGCCTTCTGGGGCGACCGCGCGCCGCTGGAAACCGCGACCGTGATCCGCATCCCCGAAACCGCCAGCCGGATCACCGCGCTCAAGACCGGCGAGGCGGACATCGTCACCAACATCGCCCCCGACCAGCTTGCCCTGATCGACGCCGATCCCGACCTCAAGACCGAAGGCAGCGCCACCGCTCTCTTCCACGTCATGATCATGAACGTGAACCACCCGAACCTGGCCGACCCCAGGATCCGCCAGGCGATGTCGCTGGCCATCGACCGCGACCTGCTGAACGAGGCCCTGTGGCTGGGCAAGGCCGTCGTGCCCTCGACCCACACGATGGAAGAGATGGGCGAGCTGCACCAGCCCGAGCTGACCACCTTTGAATACGACCCCGAAAAAGCCCGCGAATTGCTGGCCGCGTCCTCCTATGACGGCGAAGAGATCGTGTTTGACGCCTATCCCGTCTATTACACCAACGGTGTGCTGGCGGCGCAGGCCATCACCGAGATGTGGGCCGAGGTCGGCATCAACGGCCGGGTGAACGTCTCCGAGGAATGGACCGGCTCCAGCCCCGAGATGATGGCGCGCAGCTGGTCGAACCCGATGTATTTCGCCGATCCTTTCGGCTCGTCCGGCGTGATGTGGGCGCCCAATGGCGCGTCCGAGGGCGCAGGTCGCTTCAACACCGACGCGGACTATGCCGAGGCCTGGGAACGTTTCCGCTTTTCCAAGGACGTCGAGGCGCGCAAGGCCGCCTATGTCGAACTGATGGACCGCATCAAGCAGGATCCGCCGGTGCTGCCGCTCTATCGCCCGTTCGAGAGCTGGGCCATGCACAAGGGCATCAACTGGGCGCCGCTGCCCGGCCACATCCCCTATGTGCTTGATTTCCGCGCCGGCGCCATCGCGCTTGCCGACGGCTGAGCCTTTCCGGCGCGTCCCCGACCGGGGCGCGCCACCTCCCTTTGCAGGAACACAGACATGACTCTCCGCATCGCCATCATCACCGACATCCATCACGGCGAACCCTCGCATGCCAAACGCGGCGATGCCGCGCTCGGGCTCATGGCCGAATTTGCCGAATGGGCCAACGCCGAGGCCCCCGACCTCGTGCTGGATCTGGGCGACCGCATTTCCGACGTGGATGAAGAAACCGACCTGCGGCTCGAAGCCGAGGTGGCCGAGGCGTTCAAGGCCGTGAAGGCCCCGGTGCACCACATCTGCGGCAACCACGACCGCGACTACCTGACCACCGCCCAGAACGAGGCGATCCTCGGCCAGAGCCTGCAAAACGAGCTGCTGGATTGCGGCGAATGGCAGATTGCCCTGTGGCGGGCCGACCCCAAGATCACCCGCAGCCCGGAATTTTACGGCTTCACCCTGCCGGAAAGCGATCTGCTGTGGCTGTCGCGCACGATCCAGGCGGCGGAAAAGCCCACCCTGGTCGCCAGCCATGTGCCGGTTTCGGGCCACAGCCAGATCAGCAACTACTGGTTTCAGCGTCACGAAGAGGTCTCGCGCTATCCCGAAAGCCCCCGTGTGCGCCAGGCGCTGGCCCAGGCGCGCGTGCCGGTGGCCTGTATCGCGGGCCATGTGCATTGGAACACCGTCACCACCGTCGACGGTATCCCGCATCTGACCCAGCAAAGCCTGACCGAAAGCTTCACCACCCAGGGGCATCCCGCCGGGGCCTGGGGGATGCTGGAGTTGTCCGAGACCCTGCATTGGCAGGTGTTCGGCGCCGACCCGTTCGAGACGCGGCTGACCCCGAAACCCGGGCGCTGGACGCCCCCGATGGGACGGTTCTGACCCATGCTTGATGCTCCCGTCCTCTCTGTCAAATCCCTGTCGATCGCCTTTGGCAGCCATACCGCCGTGCGCGACCTGTCCTTTGATATCCACGCCGGGGAAACGCTGGCGCTGGTCGGGGAATCCGGGTCCGGCAAATCGGCCACCGCGCTGGCGGTGTTGCGCCTGATCGAACGCGAAGGCGGGCGCATCACCTCGGGTCAGATCAGGCTGGGCGCGCAGGCGCCGGTCGACCTGGTTACCTTGTCGGATCACGAGATGCAGGCCTGTCGCGGCCACCGCGTCTCGATGATCTTCCAGGAGCCCATGACCTCGCTCAACCCGGTCATGCGGATTGGCGAGCAACTGGCCGAAGTGCTGCGCCGCCACCAGGGGATGACCCGGGCCGAGGCGCGTATCGCGGCCGAGGCCGCGCTGGACCAGGTGCAAATCCCCGATCCCGCGCGGCGTCTCGATCAATACCCGCACGAATTGTCGGGCGGACTGCGCCAGCGGGTGATGATTGCCATCGCGCTGGCCTGCCGCCCGGACGTGCTGATCGCGGATGAGCCAACCACCGCGCTTGATGTCACGACACAGGCCGAAGTGTTGAAGCTGCTGAAATCCCTGCAACGGGACATCGGCATGGCGGTTCTCTTCATCACCCACGACATGGGCGTCGTCGCCGAAATCGCCGACCGCGTCGTGGTGATGCGCCACGGCAGGACCGAAGAGGTCGCCCATACCCGCGCCCTGTTTGACGCGCCCCGCTCGCAATATGCCCGCGACCTGATGGCGGCAACGCCCCGGCTGGGCATGTCGCCCCCGCGCACAGAGGTTCCCCCCGCCGAGCCGGTTCTGAAAGTCGAGGGCCTGTCAAAGAGCTTCCGCCGCAGCGGTGGTTTTCTGAAGCCCGGGGTTCGGGTGCCCGCGGTCATGGACGTCTCCTTCGAGATCCGCCCCGGCGAGACGCTGGGCCTGGTGGGCGAGTCGGGCTGCGGCAAGTCCACCCTGTCGCGCGCCCTGATGCGGTTGATCGAACCGGACGCCGGCCGCGTGACGCTTGCCGGCCAGCAGATCACCGGGCTGGGCGCCCAGGCCCTGCAACAGGCCCGCGCCGACGTGCAGATGGTGTTCCAGGACCCTTTCGCCAGCCTGAACCCGCGCATGAAGGTGCGCGATCTGATCACCGAACCGGCCTACCTGCACAGTGGTTTGCGGGGCGCCGCGCGCGCCGCCCTGACCACTGAGCTGCTGGAGAAGGTGACGCTGGAGCCCGACGCCGCCGACCGCTATCCGCACCAGTTTTCCGGCGGCCAGCGCCAGAGGCTCTGCCTCGCCCGGGCGCTTTCGGTCTCGCCCAAGGTGATTGTCGCCGATGAAGCCGTATCGGCGCTCGATGTCTCGACCTCGGCACGCATCACTGCGCTGATGCAGGACCTGCAAGAGAGGCTGGGCATCGCGTTCCTGTTCATTTCGCATGACATCGCGGTTGTCGAACGTGTCAGTCACCGCATCGCGGTCATGTACCGCGGCGAGATCGTCGAAACCGGCGAAACCGCGCAGGTGCTGCGCGCGCCCCGCCATCCCTATACCCAACGGCTGCTGTCGGCCGTGCCCCGTCCTCTCCCTCGGGCAAGGACCAGTGCCCAGCCGCAGAGCAATGCTTTGGCCTTTTCCGGCGGCTAGCCCGGCGTGTTGTCTGGCGTGCCAGGCGACGGTCCCATGCACGCCGTCGCCCCCGGTCCAAGTGACCGGCAGATGCGCAGGAACGGAAGGCAGCTCAGCCATGTTCGTCACCGCGCGAATATGGCTGAGCTGGGTGCCGTTCCGAAGTTGCAACCGCCCCGGTGAGCCGCAACCTTCCATGTCGGAGATCCGAACGCGCTGGCACAGGTCGGCGCGGAGTTCGACGGCGCGGATCGCGGCCTTCTGGAATGGATATCGGAATCCGGCATTGCTGTGCTGATTGCCGACAATGCGGTGGGCGAACACCGTCCCCCGGCGCCGCGCAGCGAAGGTGTCCTGTTGCCGCTGCACAACCATTGCCTGTTCAAGCTTGGGCTGCCGCTGGGTGAATTGTGGTACCTGTCGGACCTGGCGGAGTGGTTGGACCGGGCCGGGCGAACGCGCTTTTTTCTCAGTGCGCCGCCATAGCGCCTGCCCGGGGCGGTGGGTTCGCCCGTCTCGCCCGTTGCAACGGTATGAAACGCCAGCTTCGAAGTGGGGAGACCATGCAGAAATCCGACAAAAGCCTTGCCGCGCTGGACCGGGTGGTCAGCGCGGTCGAGAATGTGGGCGCGGGCATCGGGGCCTGGGTCATCTTCGGCCTGCTGTGGCTGAGCGTGGCCGAAATCCTGTCGCGGAACTTTCTTGGCATGCCCCTGCGTGGCCAATTCGACATACTTGTTCTGGTCGGCCCGATGTATGGTCTGCTGGGCCTCTCCTATTGCTACCGCAAGGCCGGGCACGTCTGCATGGACCTGGTGAGCAGAAAGCTGACGGGCCGCAGTGCGCAGGCCGCCGAGATCCTCATTGCCGTTTGCGCATTGTTGATCACGGTGCAGCTGATCCAGGGTTCCTTTTCGCATTTCAGCCGGTCCTGCGTGGTCGGCTACGACGATATTCCGAGCGCGGCCCTTGGTGCATACAGGATCAGCACAATCAGGCAGCCGGTTCGCAAGCTGGCGGCGAAGGCCGTGAGTACGATACTTGATTTCGACAGCGGCACTCCGCCAGACCTGACCACCTCGTTGATCGCACCTGTCTTCATCCCCCGCGACACGATCTAAAGGGCCTTGCCAGGTTGTTTTCGTTTTGCCTGCCTTGGCCTGAGCGCCTTGTGCCAGGCCGCCATTTTTCGCGCATGGTCATCCCGAAGATCGAACGCGTCGGAGCCTGCGTGGCGGTATGAGGTTGTGGTGAGGGCGAAAGCCCTTCAGCCGCGGCAAGGGGGCATGATCGGTCATATCAGATCGCCATCCGACACAAGCGCCATCAACAACCTGAAAATGCCCCGTCGGCGAGCCATGCACGGCCAGGTCATGGCCCGGGCTTTTCCCGCCGGCCCCGACAAATAAATTTATCGCGCAGAGTAGATCTGCTTCAATATCTCGTAGCATCGCGTTTTTTATCCCCAATGATAAATCATGCTTGCCGGGCGGCAGAATCCGGAGTAATTTATCGTTGGGGATAAGGGGTGAGATGTGACCCAAACAACAGACATGCTGATCTGGGCAAAAAGGATCGGTGCGCAGATCAGAAGCCGGCGGAAACACCTGGGGCTCAGCCTGGAGGACCTTTCCCGCCTGTCGGGCTCCACCGTGCCGACCCTGTCGCATATCGAAAGGGGTACGCGGGACGTCAAACTTTCGACCCTCGTCGCCATTGCGGGTGCGCTCCGAACGGATCTGCCGAATTTGATTGGTGACACTTCGTCAGAGCAAAATACCCGACATACACCCGAGGTGCATTCCGGCGGTTATGACCTGGAGGATGACTGACGGTGCCCCCGGAAATGCCCACTGAAACCGTGACCGTTTACTACGAGACGTTCGCCCTTGGTTACATCCACCTGACGGAGCACGGCGACCTGTCCTTTGAGTATGATCGAAGGTGGCTCAAAACGGCGGCGCGTTTTCCCCTGTCGACCACCCTGCCGTTGCAGGGGGGGCGATTTCCCGATGACCTCATCGCGCCGTGGCTGGCCAATTTGCTGCCGGAAGAAGAGCAACTGGCGGCCGTGTCACGGGCGCTTGGCCTCTCGGCATCGGATGCGCTTGCGATATTGCGCGAAATCGGTGGCGACACCGCCGGGGCGATTTCCATCGGTGAACCAAGTCGCCGCGAGACCTGGCACTACACGCAGCTGCGTGACCAATATGGTACGACAAGCGAGAGCGACGCGCTGGCGCAGCATTTCCAGGATGTCGGCACGCGGCCTTTTCTCGCCGGGGAGGACGGCGTTCGGCTCTCTCTTGCCGGTGGCCAGAAAAAGACGGCGCTTGCTGTGCTGGACACGAGCGGCAAAGCCAGGCTCGGATTGCCGGGGGCGACGGACCGGCTCGCGATTCCCAAGACGGGGGCACCCTCGACGATCATCTTCAAACCAGACAATCCGCACCTGCCCGGTATCGTCGAGAATGAGGCCTATTGCATGACCCTTGCGGGTCTCATTGGCCTGCCGGTTGCGGAATGCGCGATCCTGCTTGCCGGCGACAGGACGGCGCTTGGCGTGGCCCGCTACGACAGAAAGCTTCGACGCGACGGCACCATTCGCCGCCTGCATCAGGAGGATTTTGCCCAGGCCAATGGCCTCTGCCCGGGTCGAAAATATGAGCAGGGCACCGTTCCCGGCCTCGACATGGCGGGATTGTTGCGGACCGGCGACCGGCTGCCGCCCGGTGAGGCCCTGAAGCTGCATGACCAAGTCATGTTCAACATTCTGGTCGCCAATACCGATGCCCATGCCAAGAACTATTCCATGCTCTTGGGGCCTGAACCCGGCATGGCACCGCTCTATGATGTCTCGTCGGTTCTGCATTGGGATCACGTCAACCAGTACCACGCCCAGAAGATCGCGGGACGCCGCCGCAAACCCGGATCCGTCGCGGCGCGGCATTGGGACGAGATGGCCAGAAGTGCAGGGCTCAACGCATCTTCCCTGCGTCGCCGCGTCGCAGACCTTGTCGACGCCATGGTTGCCGCGCGCGTGAAGGCCACCGAGCATGTTGCGAACCAGGCCGGCGCGTCCCCGCCGATGGTTGAACGTGTTGCCGCGCTTGTTGAACAGAATGCCTTGCGGATTGGCGGACGCCTGAAAAACGACGCTACCTAGGCCAAAGTGACGTGCTGTCGGAATGTTTGATGCACCGTTGCGACGTTCGAACTGGAGATTTTGGTGGTTGGGGACTTGGGGGCAATCCGGTTCACCGCACCAATGAGATCTGAAATTCGGCCAGCCATGTGATCAGGTCGCTGTACCAGCTCCGCCTGGGCCAACCTGCGTTACATTTTGTACGTGGCTCATTGCCCGTGCTCTTCCGCGGCCTGTCCAAACCCGCCTGCCGCGTGTCTCGAAGTGTCTCATCCTGTCTCGCAATGAGACAGTAAGCGCCTTTCCCGACCAGCTCGGCCAAGCCCTGCGTTGCCTGAACCGACGTGGCCGAACAAACCTGACGTCAGAGCTTCACGCGGCACACCCGCCGCACACTGGGAGGAGGCGTTCATGTCACCAACACGCGACGAACAGCATTGGATGTATCGCAACATGGTCACGAGCCGCAGGTTCGAAGAGGCCATCGCGAAAATCTATTTCGAAGGCAAACAGCCGGTCTTCAACATGGCCAACGGGCCGATCCCCGGCGAGATGCACCTGTCCGACGGGCAGGAGCCGGTGGCGGTGGGGGTCTGTGCGCACCTGACTCCCGAGGATGTGGTCACGGCCACCCACCGCCCCCACCATCAGGCCATCGCAAAGGGCGTGGACCTCGACAAGATGGCCGCCGAGATCTTTGGCAAGGCCACCGGCCTGTCCGGCGGGCGCGGCGGGCATATGCACATCTTTGACGCGGACGTGAACTTCGCCTGTTCCGGTATCATCGCGCAGGGCATGGGTCCGGCGGTGGGCGCGGCGTTGTCGCGCAAGATGCAGGGCAAACCCGGCGTCGCGGTGGCCTTCCTCGGGGAGGGCGCGGTGAACCAGGGGGCCTGGCACGAGGCGATGAACCTCGCCGCCGTGTGGAAGCTGCCCTTCGTCTGCGTGATCGAGGACAACGCCTGGGGGATCTCGGTTGCCAAGAGCACCGCAACCGCCATCGAGAACAACGCCGACCGCGCCGCTGCCTACGGCATCCCCGGCAAGCGGATCGAGGGCAATGACCCCTTCGCGATCTACGAGGCGGCGGGCGAGGCCATCGCGCGTGCCCGCGCCGGTGACGGGCCCACGCTTCTGGAGGTCGAAACCTACCGGCTGGCCGGGCACTTCATGGGCGACGCGGAAGGTTATCGCCCCGAGGGCGAGAAAGATGCACTCTTTGCCAAGGACCCGATCCCGAAGATGCGTGAGAGGATGCAGGCCGAGGGCACAGCCACCGAGGCCGATCTTGACAGTATCGAGGCGGAGGCCGCCGCGCGCGTCGACGCCGCCATCAAGTTTGCCCGCGACAGCGCGGATCCGGCGCCGGAAGACGCGCTGACCGCTGTTTTTGCGGCCTGAGGGAGGATAGGACAATGACCAAGACCAACGAAAGAAAACTCACCATCGCCCGCGCCATGGCCGAGGCCACGGCACAGGAAATGCGGATCGATCCGAGCGTCTTCGTGATGGGCGAGGATATCGGACCGCTGGGCGGCGTCTACGGCAACACCCGCGGGCTGATCGACGAATTCGGGGCCGAGCGCATCCGCGATACGCCGATTTCCGAGACCGCCTTCATCGGCGCCGCCGTGGGCGCGGCGATGGACGGGATGCGTCCGGTGGTCGAATTGATGTTCGTCGACTTCTTCGGCGTCTGCTTCGATGCGATCTACAACCTGATGGCCAAGAACATCTATTTCTCCGGCGGCAACGTGAAGGTGCCGATGGTGCTGATGACCTCCACGGGGGGCGGCTATTCCGACGGCGGCCAGCATTCGCAATGCGTCTATGGCACCTTTGCGCACCTGCCTGGGATGAAGGTCGTCGCGCCGTCGAACGCCTATGACGCCAAGGGGCTGATGACCGCCGCCATGCGCGACGACAGCCCGGTGGTCTACATGTACCACAAGGGGTTGCAGGGCATGGGCTGGCTGGGCACCGAGGCCGGAGCGACGGTGCATGTGCCCGAGGAAAGCTACACCGTGGAGATCGGCAAGGCCAAGGTCGTCCGCCAAGGCCGCGATGTCACCATCGTCAGCCTTGGCATGGGCGTACACAACGCGCTGAAGGCCGCGAAGACGCTGGAAGGGCAGGGCGTCAGCGCCGAGGTCGTGGACCTTGTCAGCCTCGTGCCGCTGGACCGCGAGACCATCCGCGCCAGCGTGGCCAAGACCGGGCGGCTGATCGTCGTGGACGAGGATTACATGTCCTATGGCGTCTCGGGCGAGATCATCGCCTCGGTGACCGAACACGATATCTCGGTGCTCAAGACCGCGCCCAAGCGCGTCGCCTTCCCCGATGTGCCGATCCCCTTTGCGCGGGTGATGGAGCAGCATTGCCTGCCCAACCCCGACAAGATCGTCGCGGCCTGGGACGGCATGAAAGCCGCCTGAGACCCACCACTCACGGATCAATTGAAGTTTCCGGGGGCGCAGGTCTGCGTCCCCGACCAGAGAAGGAATGTCCAAAATGGCAAAAGATATCGTCATCCCCTCGGACCTTTGGGAAGAGGACGAAGAATGCGTCATCACCAGCTGGCTGGTCGACGATGGCGCCAGTGTCGAGGAAGGCGCGCTGATCGCCGAGATCATGACCGCCAAGGTGCAATATGAAATCCACGCGCCCGCCTCGGGCACCGTGACGATCACCGAAGAGGCCGATGCCGTCGTCGCCAAGGGCGCGGTGATCGGGTCGGTCGCATGACAACGCAGGTGAAAACCATCCCCCTCAAGGGCGTGCGCGGCATGATCGCCGACCGGATGGTGCAGAGCCTTCAGACCGCTGCGCAGCTGACCCATCATGCCAGTGCCGATGCAAGCGTGCTGCTGGCGGAAAAGGCGCGGCTGGCCGAGGCCGGGACCAAGGTCTCGGTCGAGGATCTGCTGATGCTGGCGGTGATCCGGGCGTTGTCGAACCACCCGGACGCCAATGGCCGGGTCGAGGGCAAGGAGATCAAGCTGTCGGACACCGTCGACCTGTCGGTGGCCATCGCGCTTCCCGGCAACCTGCTGGTGGCACCTGCGATCTTCGGCGCCAGCGCCATGACCGTCAGCGAGTTGCGCGCGGCGCGGCAGGATCTGGCGGCACGCGCGAAGCAGAACAAACTGAGCGTGTCCGAGATGACCGGCGGCACCTTCACCGTGTCGAACCTCGGGTTGACGCGGGTCGAACATTTCACGCCGATCATCAACGCGCCGCAAATCTGCATTCTCGGCATCGGGCGCCTGACCGACCGTGCCCTGCGCGGCCCCGATGGCGGGATCGAGCTGCGCCAGCATGTCGGATTGTCGCTGACCTTCGATCATCGCGCGCTGGATGGTGCCCCGGCGGGCGATCTGCTGACCGCGATCTGCGTCGAGATTGAAAGTTTCGCGCCATGATCTGCGCCCAGTTCCAGACCGCCGCCGAAGGTGTGGCGCGGGAAGAGACGCTGTTTGCCGCCGGCAGGCCCGCACTGCTGCTCTGGCGCGCGCGCGAGCAGGCCATCGTCGTGCCCCGCGCCCGCAGCCGCCGGGCCGGCTTTGTCGGGCTGGCCCAGTCGGCGGCGCGTGCGGGATGGCCATTGACCCTGCGCGCCAGTGGCGGCGGCGCGGTGCCGCAGGGGCCGGGGACGATCAACCTCGCCATCGTCGCGCCAATGCCCGAGGGCGCGCGGATCGAAGACGGCTATCGGCTGATCTGCGGCGCCATCTCCGAGGCGCTGATGCGCTTCGAGGTGGCCACCGACACCGGCGCGGTCGACGCGGCCTTTTGCGACGGCGACTGGAACGTCACCGCCGGGGGGCGAAAGCTGGCCGGAACCGCGCAGCGGTGGCGTCCGCTGGGCGGCGGCCGCTCGCTGGCCCTGATCCATGCGGCCATCGCGGCCCGACATCCGCCCGACACGGTCTGGCCGGTGCTGGAACAGGTCGAAGCCCAGGCGGGCGGCATCACCCCGCCGCGCCCCGAGGTGCATGTCGCGCTGCACGACCTGCTGCCCGCGGCGATGAACCCCAAGGCGCTGCAAGGCGCGCTGATGCGGGCGGCGGAGGACCGGCTGCATCACCTGACAGGGCCGCAGCCGCGCAAGGCCGCCGCCTGACACCTCCTGCCCCGAGAAGGGGGCAGGCCACCATGAAAGGGAGGAACCTCATGGCCTATTATTCCGTACTCGCCGTCACCCCCACCGATGACAGCTGGATCCCCGGCTACCTGCCGGTCGCCGGTCCGATCATCGCCAAACACGGCGGCAAATACCTGGCGCGCACCACCAACCACGAACAGCTGGAAGGTGAAGACAGCCCCGCCGGCCTGCGCATCATCCTGGAATGGCCCTCGAAAGAGGCGGCGCAGGCCTTCATGGCCGACCCGGAGTACGCGCCGCAGCTTGCCGCGCGCCACGCAGGCTCGGTCAGCGAACATTTCCTGATCGAAGGCAAGGACGACCTCGCCTGACAAGTCCCCACGCGGGTTGAGGAGCCCGCGTCAAAACCAGAACACCCAAAGGGAGGAATGACATGACCATCCGTTTTCATCGGCTGAAGACGTCGAAGAAGGATCATCTGGGCGTCAGCCGGCGCATGTTCCTGATGACCACCGCAATGGCGGGCGTGACCACCGGCACCATGCTGGGCAACCGCGCTTTCGCCGCGCCGCTGGACGCGGGCCAGGACGCCACGCTGCTGCGCATGATCCAGGACATCTATCCGCACCCCGACCTGCTGGAGGTCAGCCATTACCAGGCCATCGCCGAGGCGGTGATTTCCAACGCCGAAAGCGATGCCGCCGCCGCCAGGGACCTGCGCGAGGGGCTGGCCCGCATCGATGCCCAGGCTGACAGCCTGTTCGGCACGCCCTATACCGGGATCGAAGACCCCGACGCCCGCGAAGGCGTGTTGCGCGCGTTTCAGCATGACGGCTTCTTCCAGGGTGTCCGCTGGACCGCCTATTTCGCCATCTACAACAATGCCGATGTCTGGCCGCTGTTCGGCTACGGGGGGTCGTCCGTTGAATATGGCGGCTACATCGATCGCGGCTTTTCCGACATCACCTTCGTTCCCGAGGGCCCCAGCCTCGAAGAGCGCATGGCGCAGGTTCAGGGCTGAAGGAGGCAGATATGACAACTTTCGAGAAAACCGACGACAGCGTGGTCGTCATCATCGGATCCGGCGCCGGCGGCGGCACATTGGCCAACGAACTGGCGCAAAAGGGGATCAAGTCGGTGGTGCTGGAGGCCGGCAAGCGGCTTGATACCTCGGACATGGAAAACGACGAATGGACCATGTTCCAGAAGATCTCCTGGCTGGACAAGCGCCACTCGGCGGGTGGCTGGCACGGAGCGGTCAATCACCCAAACCTGCCCGCGTGGATCGTCAAGGGCTATGGCGGCTCCACCGTGCATTGGGCGGGTGTGGCGCTGCGCTTCAAGGAGTGGGAGTTCAAGACACGCTCGACCTATGGCGCGGTCGAAGGCGCGAATGTCGAGGATTGGCCGGTCAGCCTTGAGGAGATGACGCCCTGGTACGAGAAGGCCGAGCTCAAGATGGGCGTCACCGGCAAGACCACCGGCATGCCGCACCTGCCGTGGAACAACGGGTTCCGTGTGCTGGCCGAGGGCTGCCGCCGCACCGGACGGACCGACTACAACTCGGGTCCGATGGCGATCAACTCGGTCGAGCGCGACGATCGCCCGGCCTGTCAGCAGATCGGCTTCTGCATGCAGGGCTGTGCGATCGGGGCGAAGTGGTCCACGATGGTCAGCGAACTGCCCCGCGCCGAAGATACCGGCCTGTGCGAAGTGCGCACCGATGCGATGGCGCTGAAGATCGAGCATGACGAGACCGGCAAGGTCACCGGCGTGCTCTATGCCGACAGCGAAGGCAACCAGCACCTCCAAAAGGCGCGCATCGTCTGTGTCGCGGGCAACTCCATTGAAAGCCCGCGCCTGTTGCTCAATTCCGCTTCGTCGATGTACCCCGACGGGCTGGCCAACTCATCGGGCCAGGTGGGCAAGAACTACATGTGCCACACCTCGACCGGCATCTATGCCGTGATGCCGGAAAAGGTGCACATGTTCCGCGGCACCTCGGTCGCCGGGGTTGTCGGTGACGACGTGAAGCACGACCCGGCGCGGGGCTTCAACGGTGGCTACTACCTTGAGTTCCTGTCGCTGGGCCTGCCTTTCATGGCGGCCTTCCTTGAGCCCGGCAATACCGGCTGGGGGCGCAGCTTCTCGCGCGCGATGGAGCAATATGACCGCATGTCGGGTGTCTGGGCACTGGGCGAGGACCTCGCCCAGGAACAGAACGCCATCACCCTGCACGGCAGCGAAGTCGATCAGCACGGGCTGCCGGTGCCGATCGTCGCCAAGACGCCGCACAACAACGACCACGCGATGACCGCGCATATGGTCGAGTCCACCTCGCAGATTTACGACTCCGTGGGCGCGACAGACATCTACGAACTGCCGCCTTATCCGGCCAGCCACAACATGGGGACCAACCGGATGCATGCGGATGCCGGCAAGGGCGTGGTGAACGGCTTCGGCCAAAGTCACGACATCGACAATCTCTTCGTGTCCGATGGCAGCCAGTTCACCTCGTCGGGCGCCTGCAACCCGACCCTGACCATCGTCGCGCTTGCGATCCGGCAGGCCGAGTATATCGCGCAGGAAATGACCGCGCGGAATATCTGATACCGAGACCCTCCCCGGTGCGGTCGGACCTTCGGGTTCGGCTGCATTGGGAGGCAAAAGACACCATCGCGCGCGCCCGCTTCGTGCGGCGTATCCGCGTGACCCATCCCAAGGAAACACCTATGACCAAGACCCTGACTGCCGCCGCCCTCGCCGCGGCCTTGACCCTTCCCATCGCCGCAAATGCCCAACTGCCCGGCATGCGCGGCACCCAGCATATCGGCATCACCGTCCCCGACCTCGACAAGGCGGTGAGTTTTCTTGTCGACGTGATGGGCTGCGAAAGCTTCTATTCCTTTGGTCCCTTCGGCCCGTTCGAAGACGACTGGATGAAGGACAACCTCAACGTCAATCCGCGCGCGGTGATCGATCTGATCACCATGGTCAAATGCGGCAGCGGTCCGGCGCTTGAGGTCTTCAAATACTCTTCGCCCGACCAGGACCCCGAACCGCCGAAGAACAGCGACATCGGCGGCTATCACATTGCCTTCTACGTCGATGACATCCGCGAGGCGGTCGACTACCTGCGCGCCAATGACGTTCGCGTTCTGGAAGAGCCGCACCCGCTGACCGGCACCGGCTCCGAGGGTCAGGAATGGGTCTACTTCCTGTCGCCCTGGGGCATGCAGATGGAGCTGGTGAGCTATCCTGACGGCATGGTCTACGAGCAGGAGACCGACAAGCGGTTCTGGGACCCGCGCGACTGATACCCTTTTCCCCGGCCTGCGATGGCCGGGGTTTGCCCTGAAAAGGAGCCTGTCATGAGCCTGCCGAACCGGGCCAGTGCGCCTTGGCTGTCGATATTGATCGCCACGCTGCTGGCCTTCCTCACGCCCCATGCAGTGCGCGCGCACTTCAGCTATTCCGATCCGCGGATCATCCATGTCGCCGAAAGCGGCGGTGACTTGATGTTTCTCATGCGTCTGCCGGCGCCCTTGGCCCTGTTGCCCGACGATTGGCAGGGTCAGGCCGAGACCCGGCTGCCGCCTTTCGCATCTGCGCCCGGTGGCGAGGTCTTGCTTGATCCGAGGGGGCTCGACCTGTCCGATCCTGCCCTGATGGACGCGCTGAACCGCCTGTTGACGGTGGAGAGCGACGGACGCCCGGTGGCACTTGATGTCCGCGCAATCCGCGTCCACGCCGACGACGCCCGACCGCGCTTCGGCACTCTGAAGACTGCTCAGGCCGCCCTTGCCACTCCCGCCGGGACAGAGCCGGTTCGCTACTTCGACGCGACCCTTGACGTCCTGCTGGTGGCACCTGGGGGACTCGGTGGCGACATCCGCCTTGCCACCGATATTGGCGCGCGGTTCGAGGTGATGGAACGTTTCGGCACCGTCCTCAAGCTGCACCGCGCCGCAGGGACAGAGACGCATGCCGTCCTGGGAACCGTCGACATGCATTTTCCGGCCACGACCACGCGACTGGATCGGCTGATGCAAGCGGCGCTCAGCGGTGCCGAGCATATCTACCGCGGGCCGGACCACCTCGCCCTGATCCTGCTGATCGCGCTGGCATCAAGCGGCTGGCGGCAAGCGCTGGGCTGGGCCTCGGCTTTCACGTTCGGGCATGTGGTGACGCTGGCCGCGGGGCTCTATGGCATCGCACCTTCGGCCGGCTGGTTCATCCCCTTGGTCGAGTTGGGGATCGCGCTGTCGATCGTCGTGGCCGGCCTTGCGATTTTTGCCAGGCGATCCGCCGCCTTTGGCCCGGTGGCGCTGCTGATCGTCGGGTTGATCCACGGCTACGGCTTCGCCGCCTCCGCGTCGACCGCGATGTTCGCCGGGACCTTCGATGCCTGGATGCTGGTGGCTTTCGCGCTTGGGCTGGAGCTTTGCCAGTTCGCGCTCTACGCGCTGCTGCTGCCCATCGTGCGACTGCTCGACCGCGCGCTGCCGGACGACACCTCGGTCTGGCGGCGCGGACTGGCGCTTGGGGTCGCGCTGCTGGCGCTGTCGGAGACATGGGCGCGCCTGGAGCTTGCCACGGGCGCTTTCGCCTAGGCTGCACGGGTCGCTAGACCGGGCGGGAAATCCCGTAGTGCTTCATCTTGCGATGGATGGTCGCGCGGCCCATGCCAAGGGTGCGCGCGGCCTGGCTGACGTTCCAGCGCGCGCCGGTCAGGGCGTCCTCGATCATGCTGCGCTCGTCGTAGCTGACGGACGGCGGGGCGACGGCCTGGACCACCGCCGATGTGCGCGTCAGGTCCTGCAACTCGACCGCCGAGATACGGCGCCCGTCGCCCTCGATCAGCGCCTGTTGCAGCACGTTCTGCAATTCGCGGAGGTTGCCGGGCCAGGAATGGGCGCGCAATACGGCCAGTGCCTCTTCGGTGATCTCGACTTCCGCGCCCGCCAGTGACGCCGCGAGATCGTGGGCGATCACCTCGATCCGCTCGCGCGCGGCCAGCCCCGGCAGGGCCACCACCGCGCGCGCCAATAGGAAATAGAGGTCGTCGCGGAACAGCCCCTGCTCGACGCTTTGCATGAGGACACGGCGGCTGGTGGCGATGACGCGCAGGCGGTCTGCGCCCTCCGCCGGGTCGAGATCGTCCAGAACGCTGCGCAACCCGGCCTGGGCGAAGGCCGGCATCTCGTCGACGTTTTCGAAGACGATGGTCACCGGCTCGCCCAGCGATCCCGAGAGCGAGCCTGCGACGCGCGCCTGCCCGACAAGGGTGTTGAAATAGGCGCGGTCTTCCGGGGTATCGTCGAGCGTGGCGCAATCCACCGTCATGACCTGTGCCGATGCGGCGTCCTCGGTCAGGGCCGCGACGAGGCTCGACTTGCCGGTGCCCGACGGGCCTTCGATGACGAAGGGCAGGCCCCGGCGATAGCAGGCCTGCGCGCGGGCGCACATCGCCGCCATCCGCTCTCTGCCCTGCGACAGGCGCTTGAGCGAAGGGGCCAGCCTGCGCCGGAGGGGTCTGACCGGCGCTTGCACCGGACGCAGGGTCCTGGGCCGCTCGGACGGCACGCGGGCCGAAATGTCGAGCGTTGCGCCAGCTTCCGAGCGCACGCTCATCACCCGGTCCGGCACCCCGCCCAGCGTGGCGGTATCGGCGCCGAAGACCGTCTCGAAAGCCTGTCCCTTGATCTGTGCGGACGCCTCGCCCCCCGCCAACAGATGCGCGCGGGCGGTGGCACCGAGGATGATGCCGTCCTCGTTGACCGCCACCAGTTCGTTGCTCTGCAGCAGGTCGCGCCCGATGCTGGGGGCCACCGTCAGGATCATCGAGCTGCTGAACCGCCGCTCGAAGAGCAGCCTTTGCACCCGGTCCGCCGCCGCGCCAAGCAACTGCCGCGCAAAGAGGTAGTCCGCGTGATTGCCCCGGTCGAGCATCGAGAAGTTGATGGCGCCGACGATCTCGTTTTCGGCATCGAACAGCGGCACGGCGGTGCAGGAAAACGGCCTGAGCAACGAGAAATAGTGATCTTGCCCGCGCACGGTACAGGCTGCGCCCTCCGACAGCGCCATGCTGACGCCGTTGGTGCCCGCCACCCGTTCGTCCCAGACCGAGCCCAGCGCGATGCCTTTCTGCTCGAACAGGTCACGCCCGCTCTCCTTGCCTTCCAGCCGCACCAGCACGCCGTCGGTGTCGGTCACCACGAGGCAGGCCCCGGTCTCGGCGGCGATGCCGGCGAGTTGTCGGAATATGCCGTTGCGGCCGCCGGTGCGCTCGATCATCTGCTCCAGCCGCGGCGCGACCTCGGAGGATTGCATCCGCAGGATCGGGCGGGCGGTATCCCGCGCCAGCTTGTATTTCAGTTCGCAGCGTTCCCAGGACGCGCCGAGCGCGGCCTCGAGACCCGGGTGGGGGGCAAGGTTCATCGTGTCTCCTCCGTGGCGCGTAGCCTACATCGAAACGCGTCGCATGATTATACCGGATTGCGGAAAACTGAACTTTTTGATCTCCGATTTGTCCGCGAATTCAGGAGAATTTACCTCTGTGGCGACATCGTTTGAACGGGAGTCTTGCGATGAAAATCGTGGTCCTCAACACATACGGCGAAGCGCCACCTTCGAAGCCGCCCCGCCGCGCTCCGGACCGATCAACCCGCCAATGACAAGCCATTGGCGGATTTTTCGTATTTCATGGATGCAGAAACTGGGTGACCAAGCCTGCCAGTGCCAAGGCCGGCAGCGACGCGTTGGTCCCTGCCGCCTTGCGGTTTTCGTAGGTTTTGGCCGGCTTCGGACACCACCAATCGTTCATGAAGGATCAGGACTGGATTGCGTCCAGGTTTCCCGGGAATGGCATCTGACCGGTCATCGAAAGCGCGGGCACAAGCCACAATGCGCCGTCGTGGTTGGCCGCAGTGCTGCGCCCGGGACGCCCCCCGTCGGTGACGACAAGCCCGCCGCTTGCAAACAGGCAATTGGTCGGCACCTTGCCAAGGGCGATGCGGCCCGCGTGGTCTCCGTCGCGGGTGATGACCTCGACGGTGCCGCTGCCGCAGCCGGTGATCAGGAAATGCCCGTCCGCAGAGATCTTCAGACCATCCGGCGTGCAATTCTCAGGCAGAGTGCAAAGCGTGGTTATGGCTCCCTCGCTCATGCGCTGCACCTTGCGGGTGTAGGATTCCACCCAGACAAGATCGCCGTTGTCTTCCACCACGATGCCGTTTGGGTAACAGGGTGGCAACTCGGCCAGCAAGACCCCTGTGCCATCGGGTTTCAGCGCGCAGACAAAGCCGGGATTGTCGCGGGCCACGGGGTCAAAGGCGCCGCCGGGATCGGTGAAATAGAGCCAGCCGTTCGGGCCAAAGGCCAGATCGTTGGGGGCAAGCAACTGATGTGACTCGACCCTGTCCGCGACGACATCGACCCGACCATCCGGCAGAACGACCTGTATGGACGGCGGGCGCATCTGTTCGGCCCGCCAGGGCCCGATCACGCCGCCATTCTGGGTCAGGTAGACCTCGCCCCGGGAGCCGGCAAGGGCGGCATTGGGTCCCCCGCCGACCCGGGCAAACAAGCGGACTTGCCCATCTGGGTCGAGCACCGAAATCTGGCTGCGATAGGTTTCGACAAAGGCAATGCGCCCATCCGCCAAAAGCGTTGGTCCTTCTGGCCAAGCCAGCCCACTGGCCAGGCGGACCGGCGTGGAATGGGAAAACGAAAGACTGGCGCCGCGCACTTGGGTCACCTGAAGGCCGCCATTCGGTCGCGCGTCTGGAAATTCGAGGCCACCAGCCATTCCAGCAGGACGTCTTTCAACCGGGCCTTTTCGGCGGCATGGGCGGGATCGTCCCATAGGTTGTGCATCTCGTCGGGGTCGGCCTCCAGGTCGAACAACTGGCCCTCGTCGCAGCCCAGAAGATGGACCAGCTTCCAGCGCTTTTCGCGCACCATCGTGATGAAATCCGCGCCGGTCATCACCATGTCACCCGCCTGTTCGCAGAAGACCTGTTGGCGCGGCGTATACGCCACGTCGGTCAGCGCGGGCAGCAGGCTTTGCGCCTCCATGTCGGCGGGCGAGGTCACCCCGGCCAGATCAAGAATTGTCGGCCCGAGGTCAAAGAGCTGCACCAGATCGTCCACACTGCGCCCGCCGCGGAACCGCTGCGGCGCCCAGACGATCAGCGGCACGCGCGTCACCACGTCATACATCGACCATTTCTGCGACAACCCGTGATCGCCCAGACAATCGCCGTGGTCGGAGGTAAAGATCACCACGGTGTCGTCCATGTAGCCGTTGCTTTCCAGCGCCTGCATGATCTCGCCGACAGAGGTGTCGATCATCTCGACATTGGCGTAGTAACAGGCCCGCATGCGGCGTTCGTCCTCTGGCGTGCGGTCGGGGTTCCACAGGATGGAATCGTGATCGACCTGGGCGTCATGCTGGCGCTTTTCCTCCAGGTAGGAGGGCTGCCCGGCGCGGTCTTCGTCCGAGTCGACCGGCATCGGGATATTGTCCTTCGCCATGTATTTTTCGGCCAGATCGGGCGTCGGATCATAGGGCGGATGCGGCCCGGGAAAGCCGATCTGCATGAACAGGGGCGCGGATTTCGGCTTGGTCTCCAACCAGAATTTCGCGAAGTTGCCGACGAAGGTGTCGGAATGCAGCGCCGCGGGCAGTTCCCATTCGAAAGCGCCCAGCCTCTGGCCGTAATCGTCGCGTTTGCGGTACTGTTCGCGCTGCTGCTTGACCAGACCATGCGCCGCCAGTGCCTTGTCCCATTCATCCAGGTAATGCCGACCTTGCAGGTAGCGGTCCTTGTTTTCCACGTTGAACCGTTCGTCGAACCCGGCCTCGGCGAGGAAGGGGTTGGTGTGCATCTTGCCGACATTGACGCAGGTATAGCCCGAGTCGCGCAGGCCGCTGACCCATGTTTTCGACCAATCCTGTTCGTTCTCCATCACCCCGGTGACATGCGGATAATACCCGGTGAACAGGCTGGCGCGGCTTGGCACGCAGCTGGGCGCGGTGATGTGACACTGCGAGAAGGACACGCCCTCCTGTGCCAGCCGGTCGAGGTTGGGCGTGTCCATATGCGCATGGCCGTGGGCGCGAATCGTGTCGAAGCGCTGCTGGTCGGTGATGATCAGAAGGATGTTGGGGCGTTTGGGGGCCGTGGATTCGGGTGCGGTGGTCATGAAGGGGCCTGACTTGGGGAGGGATATTCAGGCCCCAGGTTAATTGGATGGACCAAAATGTCAAGGTACGAGAATTGGAAAGGGCAGGGCGCTACATTTGCGATCAACTGGACCAACCAGAGTGGGGCAATAAAATATTTATAAATACCAATAGTTTGACTTGCGTTTCGGGCGTCATCTGCCTTGTGTTCTGGTGTGATAAGTCATTTTGGGTGGACCAAAATGAAAAATCTCCCTATGTTTGGCTCAGCCAATTTAGACAGGAACCTTCCTCATGACCCAAACCGGTGCCCGGATCCTTGCCGACGTGATCGAGAAACAGGAGGCGCTGGACAGTGTCTTCTTCGTGGACGCCGTGCTGCGTCACACCCTGCTGGAGTTGGAGGATCGCGGCATCGCCCGCATCCTTGCCCACAGCGAGAAGGCCGCGGCCTACATGGCCGATGGCTATGCCCGCGCCACCGGCAAGCTGGGGGTCTGCATGGCCCAGGCGGTGGGCGCGGCGAACCTGGCCGCGGGCCTTCAGGACGGATACCTCGACCGGGTGCGAATGCTGGCCATGACCGGGCGCAAACCTGACAGCCACCAGCACCGCAACGCCTATCAGGAGGTGCCGCATGGCCCGCTTTACGGCCCGGTCACCAAGTTCACCGGCGAAGTGCGCGACGTGAACGAGCTGCCGCGCATGCTGGGCCATGCGCTGCGCGCCGGGCGGACCGGCACGCCGCGACCGGTGCACCTGGACCTCGACGGGTTGAAGGGCGACATGGTGGAAGAGGTGGCTTTCACCGGCGATCCGGCGCTTTTGGGCTTTCCGGCCTCGGGGCAATCCGCGCCGGCGCTGCCCGACCGCGCCATGCTGGACCAGGCGGCGGCGCTGCTGGCCGGGGCCGCCCGCCCCATGCTGGTCTGCGGGGTCAGCAGCCTTTATGACAAGGCCGGTCCCGGCGTCATGGCGCTGGCCGAGAGGCTGGGCCTGCCGGTGGCCACATCCGTCGGTGGCCGCTCGGTGATCCCCACGTCGCATCCCAATCATTTCGGCGTTGTCGGCACCTATTCGGCGCCCTATGCCAACGCCCTGTTGGCCCAGTCCGACCTGGTGATCTATGTCGGCTGTCACATGGGTGACCAGATCAGCACCAACTGGACCATCCCGACCCCCGGCACGAAGATCATCCAGATCGACACCGATCCGGCAGAGCTGGGGCGCGGCTATCCCAATGTGTTGGGGCTGGCGGGGGATCTGAGCCGGACACTGCTGGCGCTGGCCGAGACCTGCGCCGAGACGCCCGGCAATGGCTGGCTGGCGCGCTGCACCTCGGCGGCGCGTGAATGGCTGGCCAGTTCGCTGGGCCAGTTCGACGGGCAGGAAGACCTGATCCCCGCGCCGCTGTTGGCGCATGAGTTGGGCAAGGCCCTGCCCGAGAACGGGATCGTCGTGGCGGACACCGGGTTCTCGGCCACCTGGACGGCGCAGTACACCGCTTTTGACAAGCCGGGCCAGACCTACCTGCGGGCAGCCGGATCGCTGGGCTGGGCCTTTCCGGCAGCGCTTGGGGCGCAACAGGGGGCCAAGAACCGTCCGGTCGTCTGCTTTACCGGCGATGGCGCGTTTTACTACCATATTGGCGAGTTGGAGACGATGCGCCGCTGGAACATCCCGGCGGTGATCGTGGTCAACAACAACTCGGCGCTGGGGCAGGGGTTGCGCTCGGTCAAGAAGCTCTATGAACGCCGCGACGGCAACCTGGGCGACCTGGTCGAATTCCAGAAGACCAACTTTGCCGACCTGGCCCAGGTCTTTGGCATCCGCAGCTTCCGGGTTGAACGCGCCGCCGACATCCGCCCGACGCTGGAAAAGGCGATCGCCCTGCGTGAACCGGTGGTCGTCGATGTGGTCACCGACCCCGACAGCAACCCCGAACCGGCCTGGAGCCTGTGATCATGGCGGGATATGAAAAGGTCACCGTGATCGGCGCCGGGCTGATGGGCCATGCGATTGCGCTGGTCCATGCGATGGCGGGCTGCGAAGTGACGCTCTGCGACCTGTCGCAGAAGCGGCTGGACTGGGCCCGGGCGCGGCTGGAAGACCTGGTGCAGTCCGGCAATACCGGCGTGGCCGAGGCGCCCGGGGCGCTGGCGCGGATCGGCTATGCCGTGGACCTGGCGGGCGCGGTGGCCGGGGCCGACCTGGTGGTCGAGGCGATTGTCGAGGATGCCGAGGCCAAGCGTGCGCTGTTCGACCAGCTTGCGGGGCTGGTGCGCGACGATGCGGTCATCGCCAGCAATACCTCGTTCCTGGATATCTTCCCGCTGGTGCCCCAGGCCCTGTCGTCCCGTACCCTGATCGTGCATTGGTACACGCCGCCCTACCTGATCGATCTGGTCGACGTGGTGCCCGCGCCTGAGGCCGACCCGGGGCTTGCCGCGCGCATGGTGGAGTTCCTGCGCGCGATGGGCAAGAAGCCGGTGCTGCTGCGCAAGTTCGTGCCGGGCTATATCGCCAACAACGTGCAGATGGCCATCGAGGCCGAGGTCTTTCGCCTGCTGGACGCGGGCGTGGCCGAGGTCGGGGAGATCGACGATGCCATCCGCTTCGGTCTGGCGCAGCGGCTCTGCCTGATGGGGCAGTTCCGCAAGATCGACTATACCGGGCTTCAGGTGGTGCGCGACATCCATGCCGCCGGGCTCTATACGCCGCCGGTTCAGCCGACCGGCACCAAACGGCTCGACAGCCTGCTGGCCGAGGGGGCCAGCGGCCTGCTGGCCGGGCGTGGCTTTTACGATTATGACGGCGCGCCCGCCGACTACCTCGACCGGCGCGACCGCAACCTGTTGCGGCTGCGGGCCGCGTTGGAGGGGCTGGATGACGGGCTCTGACGCCACGCCCTGGCCGCTGGCGGTGTTCGACTGGGGCACCTCGAACCTGCGCGCCTATGCGGTCGATCCCGGCGGGGCCATTCTGGGGCGGATCTCGGGGCGGGGCGTGAAGCAGACCGACCACGAGGCCTTTCCCCGCGTCTATCAGCACGCGATGGATCGGTTGCAGGCCAGGTTCGGCTGCCGGCAGGCCCTTCTGGTGGGCATGGTCGGCAGCAACCTGGGCTGGCAGGAGGTGGCGATGAACCCCGCCCCCCAGACCCGCGCCTCGGTGCAGGCCGGGCTGGTGGCGCTGCCCGGCACGGCGGCGCATATCGTGCCGGGGGTCAGCGCGCCCTCGCTGGGCGGCTTCCCCGAGATGATGCGCGGCGAAGAGGTGCAGGTGTTCGGCGGGCTGGCCCTGTCCGGACAGGCAGACGCGCTGCTCTGCCTGCCCGGCACCCACAGCAAGTGGGTGAGTTGCCGCAGCGGCGCGATCCAGCGGATTTCGACCGCGATGACAGGTGAGCTGTTTGATCTGCTCTGCCATGCCAGCGTGCTGAAGGGCCATGTGACCAGTGAATTGGGTGGCACCGGGCTGGCCGGCTTCGACGAAGGCGTGACGGTGGCGCAATCGGGCCTGGGCGCGGTGCTGCTGGCGTTTTCCACCCGGCCGCGCGCGCTCTTGTCGGGCCGGGCCGATGCGGTCGACGGGCGCGGCTATCTCTCGGGCGTGTTGATCGGATCCGAGATCCAGGCGATGCAACAAGCCACCGGCATACGGGCGCTGCTGATCGTCGGCGAGCCGGAGCTGGCCGGTCTTTACGCCCGGGCGGCGGGGGCGCTTGGCGTGACGGCACAGGTGATCGACGGCGCCGCCGCGATTGCCGCGGGCGCGGCCGAGATCCACCATGCCCGGCTGGCAGCGGACCCGCCGATCAATAGCTGAGAAAGCGCGAGATCATCCAGTCGATGTGGCGCTGCATCGCGGTGCGCGCCGCCTGGGGCCGGCGGGCGACGATGGCGTCGGTGACTTCCTGATTGTTGGCCAGCACCGCAATCCGGTTCTGTCGCGACCGCGTGCTGCCGTACCAGTTCTCCCACAGCGGGCCGCTTTTCTGGTCCCACAGGTATTCCAGCAGCTCGACGAACAGGCTGTTTTCCGACCCTTGGGCGATGCTCAGGTGGAACTGCTTCGTGGCATCGTGGAACTCGGGCGTGTCATCGGGCGGCACTTCGGCATTGGCCGTATTGGCATCGACAATCGCGTCGATCGCCCGCCGCGATCCGTTCAGCGCCACCAGGAAACAGGCCTCGCCCTCGATCAACCGGCGCATCTGCAGCACCTCGTGCGGACCTGGCGTCGCCTCGATGGAGTGCAGGATACCGGCGGATTTTCGGGCCACCGGAAGCACATAGGCCCCGGACCGGTCCTTGATCCGGATGATTTCGCCGGCCTCCAGCACCATCAACGCCTCGCGGATCGTGGTACGGCTGACCTCGAACTGGGCCGCAAGGTCACGTTCCGCCGGAAGTCGGCTCATGGGTTTCAATTCGCCGGACCGGATCATCTGTTCCAGCTCACCGGCAATGCGTTGATAGACCTTCTGACTCATTCAGACACTCCGATGACATTTGCACCACATTAAGATCTGGCTGGGCCAAACACCAGTTTTTGGTGAGCAAAAGGCCTGGACCCTGAGAAATTTCCTTTTTGGTCTATCCAATTTGATGGGGAATGTGCATATTGGGTGGACCAAACGCCGCGAATCGAAAATCTGGGTGGATTGCCCGTTCAATCGCAGGTTCAGGTATTTCAAGGGAGGAATGCAAAATGAAACTCACCGCGTTCAAGTCTGCCACGATAGGCATGATGACCATCATGGCGGGTGCTTGTGTGGCGCAAGAGGCCGCGATCGAAGTGAATTACGGGTATCTACCCGTGCCGACGATGCCGCTGTTTGCAGCCGAGGCACACGGGTTGTTCGAAGACTTCGGCGTCGACGTGAACCTTATCAAGTTTACGTCTGGGCCTGCGCAATTCCAATCCTTGCAGGCGGGCAGCATCGACCTGGCACAGGGGGCGCTGGCGGCCTTTTACATGGCATCGACCCGCGGACTGGAGGCGAAGTGGGTCTACAACATCGGTGATGCCAGCGCGATTTCCGGCCTGGTCTTGTCCGAGGGCAACTCACTGGACTCCTACGCGGACCTTGCGGGAAAATCCATATCTGCGCCTCCGGGGTCCATCCTTCACTTGTTCCATCTGTCACAGGCGATGGACGCCGATTTGGACTTCGATCAGGTCGATTTCGTGCCGCTGCCGCCGCCGCAGGCCGTGTCCGCCATTCAGAACGGCAATGTGGATGCGGCATGGCTATGGGAACCGCTTCTTTCCATTGCCGAGGCAAACGGCGCAGTCCAGGTGCGCAACGCGTCGAAGATCGGTCTGCATGATGTCTTCGGGCTTGCCGCGGGCGAAGACTGGGTGGAGAGCGAGGAAGGCCGCGATGCCGTGGCGCGGGTATCCCGGGCACTGACAGCGGGGATCGCAGCCTATGAGCAGGACCCGGCTCTGACACTTGCCAAGATCGAAGAGATGACGGGAATCAAGCCGGAACTGGCACAAAGCATCATCGCCAGAACCAATTGGGCGACGGTGGCGGACCAGGTTGCGGAAACCAATGTCTTTTCCTTGACCGGGCCGGACGGAAGCGGCGCGGTCATTGACTGGATCGATGATAGGGCCCTGGCGGCAGGATTGATCAACGCGTCCGGGGCTGGCGCCGACTTTCTGGACCCCCGTTCGGCGAAAATGGCCGCACAATGAACGAGGTGCTTGTATCGAAGGGGCTGGAGAAGTGCTTTCCCAGCCCGGGGCGCGCGCCGGGAGAGCGGATCAAGGCGGTGACCGATTTCAACCTCGTGATCGAGGCAGAAGAGATCATCTGTATCGTCGGACCCAGTGGGTGCGGGAAATCCACGTTCTTGGACATGGTGGCGGGGTTCACTGAGCCAACATCGGGCCTGTTGGAGATCATGGGTGAGGAGATCCACAAACCGTCGCCCGACCGGGGCGTGGTGTTCCAGCAACCCGTCCTGTTCCCCTGGCTGAGCGTATATGACAACGTGGTTCTTGGCCCGAAGTCGCGCGGCGTCAAGCCCGGGGATTATGGGCCTGAGGCGGACAGGGTGCTGAAAAGCGTCGGGCTGGAAAAGTTTCGCGACCATTATCCCTATCAGCTTTCCGGCGGCATGAAGCAACGTGCCCAGATTGCCCGCGTCCTGGTGGCCGGGCCGAAACTGATCCTGATGGATGAGCCGTTCGGGGCCCTCGATGCCCAGATGCGGATCAACATGCATGAACTGCTGATTTCGGTCTGGCAAGAATACAAGCCCACGATCCTGTTTATCACCCATGACGTGGAAGAGGCGCTTTTCCTGGCGGATCGGGTGATTGTCATGTCGCACCACCCGGGCACGATTGCCCGGATTTACGACATCCCCTTCGAACGTCCCAGGACATACGGCATCACCGCCGATCCCAGGTTCGCCGAAGCGCGCGCTGAAATTGTAGAACTTCTGCGTGCGAAACCGGAGGCAAGACAATGACAACACCCTATCGTTGGTATTCGATAGCATCCGGCGCCGCTTTGCTGGCTCTTTGGTCGGTCCTGACGCTGAGCGGGTTGGTGGATGAACGCAGCCTGCCAAGTCCGGTGACATTGGCGCAGACTTTCGCAGACCTTCTGGCACGTGGCTATTCCGGCAGTCCCCTTTGGAGCCATATCGGCATTTCCGTCTTCCGGGCGCTCTCAGGGTTTTCTCTGGCCATCCTGATCGGCGTTCCTCTCGGCCTCTTGATTGGGCGACACAAGGTGCTCGAAGCGGTCTTCGCGCCGATCATCGGCTTTTTTCGACCGATCCCTCCGATCGCCTTCATCACCTTGTTCGTGTTCTACTTCGGCATTGGAGAAGGGCCGAAGATCGGGCTGATCTTCATGGCCTGTCTTTGGTACGTCGTGCTGAACAGTGCGGAAGGCGTGCGCAACATTCCCGACCTGATCATCAGGGCGGGCGAAAATATCGGTCTGACGCGGCCGCAATTGTTCTTCAAGGTGGTTCTGCCTGCGGCCCTTCCCGCGATCATGACTGCCATCCGCGCGGCTTCGTCCATCAGTTGGACCTTGGTGGTCGCATCCGAGTTGATCGGTGCGCAGGCGGGTTTGGGCTTCATGATCCTCGATTCAGCGCAATACTTCAATTTGCCGGTCACCTATGTCGGGATCATCATTATCGGGCTGATCGGACTTGTCTGGGAGTTGGCAATTTCCGCAGTCCAAAGGCGCGTGTTGCATTGGCAGGGCAAATAGAACCAGGGTCAACTTTGGCTTGCTTCACCTGGCTGGTCTGGCTGGACCAGATTTCAGCCAGTCAGCCCGTGTAATGATCCTTGGATCGGACTCTACTGGCAAAACGGCACCATGAGTGGACTGGGAGCAACTTTCGGTGGCCGAACAAGAGTCATTTTGGACTGGGCAAATACGAAACTCTACATTATTGGTTGGTCCAGTTTCCGGGACACAACCCGACGCAATCATCAAAAACGGGAGGACTTCATGACATTCATCCAGACCATGCTGCGCGGGATTGCAGCGGCTTCGGTGGCCGCGACCCTTGGCACGGCCACGCTTGTCGCCAGTGCGACACCGGCGGCGGCGGAATTTCCGACCAAGCCGATCCAGGTCTATGTCGGCTATCGCCCCGGCGGGCGCACCGATACCGTGGCGCGCAAGATCTCGACCTATATCAATGAGAACAATTTGCTGCCGCAGCCGCTGGTCATCGTGAACGTGCCCGGTGCGGCCTCGGCCAATGCGGCACGCGAAGTCCTGGGCGCAGAGCCCGATGGCCACACCATCATCGCGTGGTCGCACAGCATCCTGGTCTCCAACGCCCTCGGCGTGAACGAGATCCATCCCGAGGACTTCACCTCGCTGGGCTTCACCGGCGGCGGCAGCCCGGTTTGGGCAGTGCGCGAAGATGCGCCCTATCAAACACTGGAAGAGCTGATCGACGCCCTGCGCGCCGACCCGCAAAGCCTGACCGAGGCGGTGGGCATCGGCACCGTGCCGCATATCGTGGGTCTGATGCTGGCCGGGGAGGCCGGGTTCGAAACCCGCCTGATCGGCGCACCGGGTGGTGCCGACCGCCTGGCGCGGCTCTTGGGCGGCAACGCGGATATTGCGCTGTTTTCCGGGTCTGAATACCTCAGCTACAAACCCAACGGCATCCGCGCGCTGACCTATTTCGGGGCGAACCGGCTGCCCGCCATCGGCGATGTGCCGACCGCTTCCGAGCTGGGCTATGACGTGGTCTGGGCCAATCCGCTGTATTGGCTGGCGCCCGACAACCTCGATGCGGAAGCGGAAGAGATCATCACCACCGCGCTGCAAACCGCCGTGGAAAGCGACGAGATGCAGGCCTGGTTCACCGAGAACACGCTTGAGCCCTACTGGACCGATGGCGCGGCTGCGCTGGCCAGCTCGCTCGACGTCCTGGCGCGGCTGAAGGTCGTGGCGGAAGAGGCCGGGCTCGCTGACTGAGCCTGCGCCGCTTGATCCCTCGCTCGCGTGCCCACCGCGCGGGCGAGGCCAATTCCAAGGGGGGAGACCATGGAAACATCTGCTGCAAACCCGAAGATCGAACTGGCGCTGGCGCTGGCGCTGATCGGCTTTTCCGGGACGATCTTTGTCGGCGCCGCCGACCTGCCCGCACCGCGGTTCGAACCGCTGGGATCGGCCGCCGTGCCACGCATGCTGGCCGGGTTGATGGCCTTTCTCTCGGCCATCTGGGTGATCCGCTTGCTGCCCGCCCTGCGGCAGGCCCACCCCGCGACCGCCGCGCCCCGTGATCCCGAAGCACCCTGGCAACACCCCAGGCTGGCTGTTGCGGTGCTGATCGCCGTCTTTGCCTTTGTCGCTGTGATGGATTTCGGGCTGGCCAGCTTCAAGGTCGCGGGGATCGGTTTCGTCATCCTCTGTGGCTTCCTGCTGACCCACCGGGACCTGCGCAAGCTGCCCTGGATCGCCGGCTACGCGGTCGTTCTGGTCATGGCCTGCGACTTCGCCTTCACGCGCTTTTTCTACATCAACCTGCCCTGAGCAGGAGGGACCGACATGCCATTCTTTGATGCGCTCTTTTACCTGATGACGCCGCTGCCCTTTGCGCTGGTCTTTCTGGGCGTCGCCCTGGGGATCGTCGTGGGCTCGATCCCCGGGCTGACCACCACGATGCTGATCACCCTGACCCTGCCGCTGACCTTTTTCATGGACAGCGTGAACGCCATCATGCTGCTGGTCGGCATGTATGTCGGCGGGGTGTCGGGCAGCCAGATCTCGGCCACGCTGTTGCGGATGCCAGGCACGCCCTCGTCGATCATGACCACCTTCGACGGCTATCCCATGACGCAACAGGGCAGGGCGGCGCGCGCGCTGGGCCTGGGCATCACCGCCTCCTTTGTGGGCGGCATGATCTCCTTTCTGGTGCTGGCGCTGCTGGCGCCGCCGTTTTCGCGGTTGGCCATCACCTTTGGCCCCTGGGAATATTTCACCATGGTGCTGATGGCGCTGGTCATGCTGTCCAGCCTGAGCCAGGGATCGCTGCTCAAGGGGTTGATCGCTGCCTGCCTGGGGATGTTGATCCATATGCCGGGGATCGATCCCTCTTCGGGCACACCGCGGTTGACCTTCGGCATTGACGCTTTTGAGGGCGGTCTTAGCCTCCTGCCGGTGTTGATCGGCGCTTTTGCCATCAGCCAGATCATCAAGGACATCATCAACATCGACATGCGCCCGCCCAAGGCCGACCTGGCCGAAGGCAAGTTGCTGCTGTCGCTGGGCGACTGGCGGCGGCACAGCGGAAATTTCTTGCGCTCCAGCCTGATCGGGACGTGGATCGGCATTCTGCCCGGGATCGGGTCGAACATCGCCTCGATGCTCAGCTATTCCGCCGCCCGCAGCGCCTCGAAAGAGCCGCAGAAGTTCGGCACCGGGCATGAGCCGGGGGTTGTGGCCGCCGAGACCGCCAACAATGCGGCGGTGGGCGGTGCGCTGATCCCGCTGATCACGTTGGGCATTCCCGGTTCGGTCGTCGATGCCATCCTGATCGGTGCGCTGATCATTCACAACCTTGAGCCGGGGCCGCTTTTGTTCATCAACGCGCCCGAGGTCGCCTATGGCGTGATCGCAGCCTATCTCGTCGGCAATATCATCATGTTTGGTATCATGATGCTGGCCGTGCGCCATATCGCCAAGGTGCTTTACGTGCCGCGCGCCTTCCTGCTGACCTCGATCCTGGTGTTCTGCGTCATCGGCATCTTTGCCGTCGGCAACAGCTTCTTTGACGTCTGGGTGATGCTGGCACTGGGGCTGCTGGGCTTCGTGATGGAGCGGGCGAAAATGCCGCTGGGCCCCTTCGTGATCGGTTTTGTCCTGGCTCCGATTGCCGAGGAACAGCTGCGCTCCGGCCTGATGTCCACTGGGGGCAGCCTTGAGCCACTGTTCACCCGGCCCTTCGCTGCGAGTTTCCTGGCCATCTCCATCGCCTCGCTCTGCTGGCCCGCCATCAGCACCTGGCTGCGAAAACGACGTGCCGGGGGCGAGGTGGCCCAAGGATGACACCGGACACACGCCCCAACATCCTGTGGTTCTGCGCCGACCAGATGCGGCATGACACGATCTCGGCGCTTGGCAATGCCGAGATCAGGACGCCCAATATCGACCGGCTGGTGGCACGGGGTACGAGTTTCGACAATTGCTATGTCCAGAACCAGATCTGCACCCCCAGCCGCGCCAGTTTCCTGACCGGGCGTTACCCGGCGGCGCATCGGGTCTATCGCAACGGCAATGCCTATTTCCCGGAAACCGAACGGCTGGTGACAAAGACACTGGCCGATGCGGGCTATGATTGCGGGCTGATCGGCAAGCTGCACCTGTCCACCGCCGCCCGGCTTGAGGCGCGGCCGGACGACGGTTACCGGCTGTTTGACTGGTGCCAGAACCCGGGTTGGGAAAAGGTGCCGGGCAGCAACAGCTATTGGCACTGGTTGCGGGGCAAGGGGCAGCGCCCGGAAAAGATGTTTCCCGGCAAACCGCCCTATCTTTCGATCGGTGTCCCGGCAGAGCTGCACCAGGCGGCCTGGATCGCCGACCGCGCCATCGACTTTGTCGATGAGGCTCATGACGGCCCCTGGATGCTGAGCCTCAATCCTTTTGACCCGCATCCGCCCTTCAACCCGCCGCCCGAGGCGATGGCGCGGTTTGGCGACGGCAGCGGCTTGACGCCGCCCCTGTTTCGCGACAGCGACATTGCCCACCAGGCGCGGTTTGCCGATGTACGAAGCCAGAAACGCCGCGCCGTGAACCCGGTGCTGAGTGCTGCCGCCCGCGCCGCGCATGTCATCCCCGAGGGCGACGAACGCGGTGCCAAACCGCCCGAGGAGTTCGACGGCATGGCGGTCAAAGCCGCCTATTACGCGATGATCGAGAACCTGGATCAGCAGTTTGGCCGTATCCTCGACCATCTGGAAACCAGCGGTCAGATCGACAATACGGTGATCATCTTTACCAGCGATCATGGCGAGATGCTGGGCGATCACGGGTTGCTCTACAAGGGCTGCCGCTTTTTCGAAGGGCTGGTGCATGTGCCGCTGATCGTCGCCGGGCCGGGGGTGCCAAAGGGCGTGCGCTCGCAGGCGATGGTCGAAAGCATCGATATTGCGCCCACGATGCTGGACCTTGCCGGGATCGACATATCCGACGCCATCCAGGGGCAAAGTCTGACCGGCACGGTCTTTGCCGGAGCAAAGGCGCACAAGGACACGGTGGTGACGGATTTCAACGACTCGCTGGGCTCAAGCGAGGTGACACAGGACAGCCGTGCGTCGATGACCTGTGACGGGCGTTACAAGCTGGTCGTCTATCACTCGCATCCGGGGCTGGGCGAGTTGTTCGACCTGCGTGAAGATCCCGGGGAATTCCATTGCCTGTGGCGCGATCCGGGGCACGCCGGGCTGAAATCAGAGCTGATCGCACGGCACCTCGACCGGATGATGGGCACGCTTGATGCCGGGCCGCCCCGGGTGGCCCCGGCCTGAGATGGCGGCGCTTGATTTCTTTGTCACGATGCGCTCGCCCTATTCCTATCTCGCGGCGGACCGGGTGGTTGCGCTGGCGGAGCGGGCCGGCGTGGAGCTGCACCTGCGACCCGTCTATCCGATCGCCCTGCGCGACCCGGGGTTTTTCGAGAAGGCCGACCCGGCCAAGCTGGCCTACCTGCGGCGCGATGCGGAACGGGTGGCGGCGATGGAGGGCATTGCCTTCGGCTGGCCTGACCCGGACCCGGTGGTGCAGGATCTCGACAGCGGAAAGGTGGCCGATGACCAGCCCCATATCCGCCACCTCAGCCACCTTGTCGCGGCGGCCTGCCTGACGGGGCAGGGCGTGGCGGTGTACCTGACGCTGGCCGGTTTGCTGTTTGCCGGTGGGCCAGGCTGGGCCGAGCCCGGAAGGCTTGATGCTGCGCTGGCCAGCTGCGGGCTTGATCCCGCGCAATTTCGGAACCAGGCCGCCGTGCTTGCCCCCGATTGCGAGGCGCTGTTGCAGACCAATGCGGACGCGCTGCGGGCCGCGGGCCATTGGGGCACACCCAGCCTTGGCTACCGAGGCGAGGTGTTCTTTGGCCAAGACCGGATCGACATGTGCGCCTGGTTCATGGGGCTGAGGTCGGTCAGGCCGAGTCCCGGTGGATGATTTCGAACTCCGGATCCGTGACCTGGTTGGTGTTGATGCCGGATTGCAGCAGTTTCGCTGATCGCCGCGGTGCCGGGATTGGCGCTCGAGCTGACCCTGTTGACCAGTGAAAGCCGTCGTCTGACCTGCGCGCCCGAGGCACCGGGCATTCGTTATGTGCCAGAGAACATGCACATCATCGGCCGCGCGGTGACAAACCTCGCGTTCGCCGCCCGCAAGGACCGGGTGCCCGACCCCGCCAGCCTCACAGGCGGCGGCGCCTTGCTGATCGGCGGGCGGGGCGCGGACAGGTCTTCTTCAAACCTGCCACGGGGCGGCTGTGGCGGGGTCGACGCCCAGCTCTGCGATGGCCCGCGTCAGCACCGCGCCGTCGAGATCGCCTTTGCGCACCAGCGCCTCGATGGCGGCCAGTGCCACGTGCTGGCGGTCGACCTCGAAGAACCGGCGCAACGCCGCGCGGTTGGCAGACCGACCGAACCCGTCAGTGCCCAGAAGCGTCATGCGCGTATCCAGATACGGCGCGATCTGCCCTGGAACCGCCCGTACATAATCGCTGGCGGCGACGACAGGCGCGGCACCCGGCAGCAGGGTTTCCACATGCGAGATCGCGGGCGTGCCGAGCCGCGTGCGCCGCTCTGCCTCGGCGGCATCGCGGGCCAGCTCGCTGAAGGAGGTGACAGAGAATATCTCCGAGCTGATGCCGTAGCCTTCGAGGATCTCGGCGGCGGCGATCACTTCGCGCAGGATGGTGCCGGAACCAAGCAGCCGGACGCGCGGCCCGCCGTCGCCCCGGCTGGCCAACCGGTACATGCCCTTGACGATATCCGCCTCTGACCCCTTGGGCAGGCTCGGTTGCGCGTAGTTCTCGTTCATCACGGTGATGTAGAAGAATTCGTCGCGCTTTTCGTCCAGCATCCGGGTCATGCCGTGATCCATGATCACCGCCAGCTCGCCCGCAAAACAGGGGTCATAGGCGCGGCAGTTGGGGATCGCCGCCGCCCAGAGGTGGCTGGAGCCGTCCTGGTGCTGCAACCCTTCGCCCGACAGCGTCGTGCGGCCCGCCGTGGCACCCAGCAGGAAGCCGCGCGCGCGTTGATCGGCGGCGGCCCAGATCAGGTCTCCGACACGCTGGAAGCCGAACATGGAATAGTAGATGTAGATCGGCAGCATTTCGATGCCGTGGGTCGAATAGGCGCTGGCGGCGGCGGTCCAGGAGCTGATCGCGCCCGCCTCGGTGATGCCTTCCTCAAGCAGCTGTCCGTCGGCGGATTCCTTGTAAAAGAGCATGGAGCCTGCGTCCTCGGGCTCATAACCCTGGCCATCCGGCGCATAGATGCCGACCTGCCGAAACAGGTTGTCCATGCCAAAGGTGCGGGCCTCATCGGCAACGATGGGCACGAGGCGGGGGCCGAATGCCTTGTCCCTGAGCAGCCCGCCCATCATCCGCACGGCGGCCATCGTGGTGGACATCTCCTTGCCCCCGGCTTCGGTCGCGAACTTGGCGTATGCCTCCAGCGGCGGCCGCTTCGGTGCCTCTGAATCCGCCCGCTTCGGCCGCCGGGGCAGGTAGCCGCCGAGGGCCGCGCGGCGTTCCTTCAGATAGGTGATCTCGCGGCTGTCCTCGCCGGGATGGAAGAATTCGAGCGCCTCGACCGCCTTGTCGGTCAGCGGCAGGTTGAACCGGTCGCGGAAGTCCTTCAACGCCTGCACGTCGAGCTTCTTGGCCTGATGCGCGATCATCCGGGATTCCCCGGCGCCGCCCATGCCGTAGCCCTTCTTGGTTTTGGTCAGAATCACCGTCGGCCGGCCCTTGTGGGCCTTGGCGGCGGCAAAGGCAGCATGCAGCTTCTTCAGATCATGTCCGCCGCGTTTCAGCCGGTGGATCTCGTCGTCCGACAAATGCGCGACCAGCGCGGCGGTCGCCGGATCGGCATCAAAGAACTTGGTGCGGTTGTAGTCACCGGCCTTGGAGCCGAGGTTCTGATATTCGCCGTCCACCGTTTCGGCAAACCGTCGCAACAACACGTTGTCGGTGTCGCGGGCAAAGAGGTTGTCCCACTCCGAGCCCCAGAGCACCTTGATGACGTTCCACCCGGCGCCGATGAACAGCGACTCCAGCTCCTGGATGATCTGCCCGTTGCCGCGCACCGGCCCGTCGAGCCGCTGGAGGTTGCAGTTCACGATGAAGGTCAGGTTGTCGAGCCCTTCGCGCGCCGCAAGCGTCAGCCCGGCGATCGATTCCGGTTCGTCCATCTCGCCGTCGCCAAAGACGCCCCAAACGTGCCTGTCTTGCGTCTCGGCCATGCCGCGTGCATGCAGGTAGCGCATGAAACGCGCCTGGTAGACCGCCGACAGTGGCCCGATCCCCATCGAGCCGGTGGGCAATTGCCAGAATTTCTCCATCAGCCAGGGGTGGGGATAGGAACAGAGGCCCTTGCCCGGCACCTCCTGACGATAGTTCGAGATGTCCTGTTCGCTCAGCCGCCCCTCCAGGAAAGCGCGGGCATAGACGCCGGGGGCGGAGTGCGGCTGGAAATACACCAGGTCGCCGCCGAAATCCCCGGTCTTGGCACGGAAGAAGTGGTTGAATCCCACCTCGAAGATCTCGGCCGCCGAGGCGTAGGAGGCGATGTGCCCGCCCAGCTCGCCATAGGCCTTGTTGGCCCGCACCACCATCGCCAGCGCGTTCCATCGAATGATCGAGGTGATGCGCTCTTCGAGGTCGAGATCGCCGGGGTAGGCGGGTTGCCGCGCCAGCGGGATGGTGTTGCGATAGGCGGAATAGGGCAGGCCGGACGTGGTGACACCCAGGCGGCGGGCATGATCCTGCACCTTGCCAAGCACGAAATGCGCCCGGTCGGGGCCGGAGGCTTCGGTCAGGGAGACAAGCGCGTCCACCCATTCGGCGGTTTCGACGGGATCATGGTCTTGCACGGCGGTCTGTTTGGTCATCTCGGGTCTCCTGTCACCGAGAGTGTGTCACATGGGTCTTGGTTGGGGCTGGCAATCTTGCCAACAATTTCGGTATATTTGGCTCACACTGCCATGAATTCGGAAATATGAGATGGTTTCAGCCAAGGAGGCCGCGATGAGCCATGATCTGGACGAAACGGACATCAGGATCCTGCACGAGTTGCAGATCGACGCGCGCATCTCGCATCAGGTGCTGAGCGAGCGTGTCGGCCTTTCGGCTTCGCCCTGTTCGCGACGCATTCGGATCATGGAGGCAAACGGCGTCATCAAGGGATACAGCACCCATGTTGACGAGCGGAAACTGGGGTTTTCCATGAGCATCTTTGTGTCGGTAAAGCTTGACCGTCAGATCGACAGCCGGCTGGTGAATTTCGAGCGCGACATCGCGCTCTGCCCCGAGGTGGTGGATTGCTGGCTGATGACCGGCAACCGGGATTATTTGCTGCGCATTTCCGTGCGTGATCTGGAGGAGTTCGAACAATTCCTTACAGCGCGGCTGACCAAGGTCCCCGGTGTGGCCTCGCTTGAATCCTCGATCCCGATCCGACGGGTCAAGGGCGGCATGTCGCGCCTGCGGTAACAGGCGCACATCTCCGCATGCATCGACTTCAGCGGCACCGCTGCATCGGCAGGCCGGTTTGGCAGCAGGCAGCCACCCGCTTCGACCAGCTTGCGGCCCTGCACGTAATCCCTTGTGGCGTTGAGGTAATTCAGCGTCGTCACGCGGCCCTGTTTCAGGACAATGACGGAGACGGTTTTCGCGTCCGTATCCCTGCGCAGACAGTTTGGCAGCATCTTGTCATGTCCTGTCGTCCTGCCTCCGGACGACCCAGCTTCGCACGGTATCACGGATCAGGTGTTCGCGATGGCGCAGTTGCTCCGGGTCGGAAAAATCCACGTCGAAGGTGATGCCAAAGGTGTACCGGGTGGCCACCGCGAACCAGCATTGCGATGCCACAACCGCGTAAAGATCGACCGGATCAATGTCCGGCCGGAACAGACCGGCACTCACGCCTTTGTCGATGATGGTGCGATAGGCGCCGACAAGACTTGAGGCCAGCAGCTCCTCGGGGCCGATCCTTCGGACGTGTTCGCCACGTTTGAGGTTCTCGATTCCAACGAGAACCAGGAAATCGGGGTGCTCGATGTAGTAGTGAAGGGTGAACGAAACGATCTGGTCGAGCGCTTCGAGCGGATCGGCCGGCAGGCCAAGACTGGCCTCGGCGGTGCGCATCCGCGTGTAGGTTCGGCGCAGAACCTGCCGATAGAGGGTCTCGCGATCGGTGAAATGGCGGTAGACCAACGCCTTGTTGACGCCGGCGGCGCGGGCAATGGCTTCCATCCGGGCCCCGTCCAGCCCGTTCTCCACGAATTGGACGTGCGCCGCTTCGAGAATGCGTTCACGCGTGGCTTCGCTGCGCCGTTCATTCTGCGTTGGCTTCCGTTCTCCGGCCCGCGACTGATCCATCTCGCCTCTCATAACTGTGCATCAAAACCAAGCAGTTGCAGCGCCCGCTGGCTGCACCTCTTTCCCGTTCCCAGTCTTACAGGCAAAGGTGCGAAAAAGTCAGTTGACAGGCACGCATTTTTTGTTGCTCATAACCGTAACGTTATCGTTACAGGATATCGCCATGTGCGCCAACAGGAATTTTCGGGTCGCTTCGGATGTCGGGGGAACCTTCACCGACAGTATCGCCTATGATGCCGAAACACGCCGCATCACCGTGTCGAAGGTTTCGACGACCCCGGAAAACCGGGCGCTGGGAACGGCAGAAGGGCTGCGGGCGGCCCTGGACTTGCAGGGGGCAACCGGGGCGCAGGTTGCCTATGTCGGCCACGGGATGACAACGGCCACCAACGCCGTGATCCAGCGAAATGGCGCCAAGACGGCCTTTCTGACCAACGCAGGCTTCCGTGACCTTCTGGAAATCGGGCGTCAGAACAGGCCATCGCTGTTCGATATTTCCGTTGTCCGTCCAGAGCAGCTTGTGCCGCGTGAGCTGTGCTTTACCGCAGAAGGGCGCCTCGACCACGCGGGCGCCGAGCTTCAGCCACTGAACGAGGCAGATGTGCGCCGTGCGGCGCGGCAGATGGCCGCCGAGGGTGTGCAGTCGGTGGGCGTGCTCTTTCTTCATTCCTATGCGAACCCCGTCCATGAACGCCGCGCCTGTGAAATCCTGCGGCAAGAGCTTCCCGAAGCCGCGATCTGCGCGTCGACCGATCTCAATTCAGAGTTTCGCGAGTATGAACGGGCAAGCACAACCGTGCTGAACGCCTATCTGCGCCCGGTCATGGAGCGCTATTTGCAGTCGCTCTCGGGCATTCTGCGGGATGCTGAAACGGGCCTCGGTCTTGGCGAAGACCGCCCGGTCATGGTGATGGATGCCGCCGGTGGCCTGATGCAGCTTGACAGCGCGCGGGAGAAGCCGGTGCATACCGTGCTTTCGGGGCCCGCCGGGGGCGTCGTGGCCGCGGCCTATGTGGCCGAAGCGGCCAGCATTCGCGACATCATCACAATGGATATTGGCGGCACCTCGACCGATATCAGCCTGATCCGCGAGGGTCGGCCCGAAATCACCCGAAGCGCGGCGCTTGCGACGGTCCCGATCCAGCTTCCGGTGATTGACATCAATGCCATTGGCGCCGGCGGTGGGTCCATCGCCTGGATCGACGAGGGCGGCGCGCTGCGGGTCGGTCCGATGAGCGCCGAAGCGGTGCCCGGTCCGGTCGCTTATGGCCGGGGCGGAGATCGCGCCACGGTGACCGATGCCAATATCGTGCTCGGCCGCTTTGATGGCGGATCACGGCTTGGCGGCACGATGGAACTTGACGCCGCGGGTGCCGCGGCGGTCATCGAACGCGACATTGCCAAGCCTTTGGGGCTCGGGCTGGAAGAGGCGGCTGCGGGCATCCTTCGGGTGGCGCATGCCAATATGGTGCGTGGCATCCGCGTGGTCTCGGTCGAACGCGGTTATGATCCGCGCGACTTCGCGCTTGTACCGTTTGGCGGTGCCGGGCCGATGCATGGCAGCCCGGTCGCCCGCGAATTGCAGATGCCCAGCGTTCTGGTGCCGCCAACCCCGGGCATCCTCTGCGCCATGGGCCAACTGATTTCCGACCTGCGGCATGATTTCGTCGAGACCCATATTGCCGCCTTCGATGACCTGGGCGCCACCGGCGCCGAGGCACTGATCAATCGCCTGATCGCCCGCGCAGATGCCTGTCTGATCGAAGACGGGGTGCCAGACGACCGGCGGGACTTCGAGATCAAGATCGACCTGCGCTATGTCGGCCAGAGCTTTGCGCTGCCGATTGCGGCGGACCCGGCACAGCCGGACTGGTGGGCGCGGTTGTCCGAAGCCTTTCACGCGGCACATTTTGCGCGGTTCGGGCATTCGGCGCCCGCCGCACCGCTTGAGGTGGTCGCGGTCAACGTGACCGGTATCGGCCGGATCGACAAACCCGAACTGCCCGGGGTCGCGCCTGGCGGCACCACCCCTGACGACGCCGCGCGGCGGGGCATCCGGGAAATCTATTTCGAACCCGGCGACAGCGCCGCGACCGGCGCGTGGGCGCAGGCGACGATCTGGGCGCGCGAGGCCCTGCGCGCCGGCAATGTCATTCACGGACCGGCGGCGATCGAAGAAGTGTCGTCGACCACAATTCTCTATCCGGGCGATAGGGCTTCGGTTCTTGCCTCGGGCAGCATCATCGTGGAGGTGGCAAGATGACCACATTCGATCCGATCCGCATGGAAGTCCTGCGCAATGCGCTTGAAGCCACGGCGCAGGAGATGGGAGCGGTGCTCAAGCACACCGCCTTTTCACCGAACATCAAGGAACGGATGGATGCCTCCTGCGCGGTGTTCACCGCCGATGCCGAACTGGTGGCGCAGGCCGAACATGTTCCCGTGCATCTCGGTTCGATGCTGCGCGCGGTGCGGCCGACGCTCAAGGTGACCGGAGAGCTGGCCGAAGGCGACGTGGTCATCGTCAATGACCCCTACGTGGCTGGCGCCCATCTGCCCGACATCACGCTGATCGCGCCGGTGTTCATTGGCCCTGACAGGGTGGCCTATGTCGCCGCGCGGGCGCACCATTCCGATGTTGGCGGCATGGAGCCGGGGTCCATGCCCGGCAGCTCTACCGAGATCTTTCAGGAAGGCCTGATCATCCCTCCGGTGAAACTCTATCGTGCCGGCGTGTTGCAGGACGACATCCTGACGATGGTCCTGGGCAACGTCAGAACGCCCGACGAGCGGCGCGGCGATCTCAATGCCCAGCTGGCGGCGCTTCGGATTGGCGCGCGGCGGATCGGGGACCTGGCGGATCGGTTCGGCGCCCAGGTTCTCAGGGACGGGTTGTCGGCGATCCTCGACTATACCGAGCGCCGGATGCGGGCGCGCATGGCGGAACTGCCCAAGGGTGTCTGGCGCACCGAAGATTGCCTCGACAGCGACGGCACGTCGGATGAGCCGGTCTGGATCCGGTTGAAGATCGAGGTCGAGGCGGACCGGATCGTTTTCGATTTCACCGGCACCTCGCCGCAGGTGCGCGGCAACGTCAATGCCGTGGCGCCCATGTGCTGGTCGGCGGTGTTCTATTCGCTCAAGTTGCTGACCGACGCCAGCCTGCCGCCGAATGCCGGTGTGTTGCGTCCGGTAGAGGTGATCATCCCCGAGGGCAGTTTCCTCGATGCGCAGCGTCCTGCGGCCGTTTGCGCGGGCAATACCGAAACGACACAGCGTCTCGCGGATACCGTGCTCCGGGGGTTTGCCCAGATCGCCCCGGACCGAATTGCCGCGGCCTCCAATGGCACCATGAACCTGATCGGTATCGGCGGTGTCGATCCGCGCACCGGCCAACCCTACACCTATATCGAGACCTCGGGCGGTGGGCAGGGCGGGCGGCCCCAGGGTCGCGGCATGTCCGGCGTTCATGCCAATATGTCGAACACGCTCAACACGCCGATCGAAGCGCTTGAGATCAGCTACCCGCTGCGCTGCCTGCGCTACGAGCTGCGGGAAGGATCGGGCGGCCTTGGCGCACATCCCGGCGGCGAAGGGTTGGTGCGCACCATCGAGATCGTCGGCCACGAAGCCCGGGTTTCCCTGCAGACCGACCGACGCCGCTTTGCACCCTACGGGTTGCACGGTGGGACCGACGGCCTGCCGGGGCGCAATACCACCAGCGGGCCGGATGGCATCGTGACCGAGCGACCTGCCAAAGGCTCGATGAGCCTGCAGGACGGCGAAACCGTGACCATCCAGACCCCCGGCGGCGGCGGCTGGGGCGCACCGCCGCAGACACGGCGGGCCGCCGGCTGACCAAACGAAAAACCAATCCAAGAGACGGGGCGAACCGTCCAGACCTCAAATCACTGACCAAAGGAACCAACAGGAATGACCAAGACCACTTCCCCCCGGCGGCTGGGCCGCGCGCTTCTCGCCGCGACCACTGCACTCACCCTCACCGCCGGCATTGCCCAGGCCGAGACATGGCGCTTTGCGACCAAGATGCCCGCCGACAGCCCGGAAGGCCTGGTGTTTCAACGCTTTGCCGATCTGGTCGGTGAATACAGCGATGGTGACCTGACGGTGCAGGTGTTCCCCTCCGAACAGCTTGGCAAGGAGGATTCCATCCTCGAACAGCTCGAACTCGGCACGGTCAACCTCTATGCCGAGGATGCGTTCTTCCTGCAGAAATGGGTGCCTGACATCAAATGGGTGGCCCCGCATTTCCTCTTCCAGTCGCGCGAAGACTGGGTCACCTTCACCCAAAGCGATCTGGTGCAGGGCTGGTTCGAACAGGCCGAAGAGGTTGCCGGTGTCCGCGCCCTCGGAGAGCCGATGGCCGTGGTCCGTGGCCCGTATCGCGTGTTGATCTCCGACACGCCGATCGAGACCTATGAAGACATCGCCGGTGTGAAGCTGCGCATGTATCCCGATGATCTGGCGATCTCTGTCTGGAAACATCTTGGCGCCGATTTGCAGATGCTCGCCTGGACCGAGACCTATCAGGCGCTGCAGACGGGTGTTGCCGAGGCCGTTACCAGCCCCGCCGCGCTGGTCGAAGCGATGAAGTTCTATGAGCAGGCACCCTATGTCACGCGCACCAATGAATACTGGCAGGGGCTGCCGTTCATGATGAATGCCGCGGCCTTTGACGCTCTGCCGGAAAAGGATCAGGCGGCGCTGCTCAAGGCGCATGAGGAAGCCGGGGCCTATTCCGAGGACCTGATGGCAGAGAATTCCGCGGCCATGCGCGGCGCGCTCGAAGCCGAGGGCGTGACCTTTACCGACATGCCGCTTGAACCGCTCTTCGACCATATGGCCGAATGGTTCAAGGAGCTCGATGCCGAGGGCGCCTTGCCGGAAGGTCTGATCGACGCGGCGCTGGCCGCGGCCCAGTAGGATCGTCAGTAAATGAACGCTTCAGTTTCAACCCGTCGCGGCCCGCATTGGTTTCGCCTGGTGGACAGGGTCCTCGACGGCATGACGACGGTTTTCCAGCGCGCCGCCGAGGGGCTTCTCGCGGTGATGCTGGCGATCAACATTGCCAATATCATCCTGCGCAACATCGGGCAGGACAGCCTGCTCTGGGTCTCGCCCTGGACGCAGGTTCTGATGGTCTGGTCGGTCTTCCTGGCGTTTTACGTCATGTACCGGCGGCATCTCGACATCGTTCTCATGATCGTCGTCGGGCGGTGCGGGCGCATCGGGTTGAAACTGTCGCGTATTCTGACCGCTCTTGCGGGGCTTTTGGTGGTCGGCGTTCTGCTGGCCGAAGCCCCGCAGATCATCGCGCGGCAGCGCGGAACGATGGATCTGATCGGGTTGACCCGCTACTGGCTGTCACTGCCGTTGCTGGCCTCTGCCGTCATGCTCTGCCTGCATTTCCTCGTTGATCTCGTCGCGCTTCTGGCCGGCTGGGCCAGCGATGAGGGGTCGGGCGACAAGGAGGCCCTGCAATGGTAGCCCTGACCATCTTCGGATTGTTCCTCGTCCTGATGCTTGCCGGCGTGCCGGTGGTGGTGGCGCTGGCGGCCGGGACCCTGGCGGGGTTCTGGCAGATCGGGCTCGCCGAAAATCTGCGGCTGCTCTACACTTTTCCGCTCAATATTCTCGAAGGCGTCAACACCCCGGCGCTGACGGCGGTGCCGTTCTTCATTCTCGCCGGTCACTTGATGACCGCCATCGGGCTGACCGAGCGGATTTTCTCGCTCGCGAACGGTTTTGTCGGACATATGCGCGCCGGGCTGGCCCAGGTGAACGTGGTTTGTTCGCTGCTTTTCGGAGGGGTGACCGGCTCGGCCATCGCGGATGTGGCCGGGATCGGCAACCTCGTGATCTCGCAGATGGAGAAACATGGCTACCCCCGGGCCTTCTCTGCTGCGCTCACCTGTGCGAGCTCGGTGATCGGTCCGACCATGTGGCCCTCGGTGCCGTTGCTGATCTACGCTTTCGGCGCGCAGGTCTCTGTCGAGCGGATGTTCCTTGCCGGTATCGGGCCGGGGATCGTTCTGGTGGTCGCGCTCATGGCCTATAACCGCTATGTCGCGCATCGGTTCGATGTGCCGCTTGCGCCACGTCCGAGCCGCCCGGCGCTATTGTCCGAGCTGTCCCGCTCGGGCTGGGCGCTGCTGGCACCGGTGATCATCATCGGCTCGATCACCACGGGTATGGCCACGCCGGTCGAGGCCGGGGTCATAGCCTGCACCTATACGCTGATCCTCGGGTTTGCCTATCGGACCCTCGCGGTCTCACGGCTGCGGGCGGCGATGGGCGAGTCGATCATCCTGTTCGGCTCGATCCTGATGATCATCGGCGTCAGCCACGCGATGGGATTTGTCCTGACCTATGACCGGGTGCCGCAACGTATCGCCGAAGCGGTTCTCGGGGTGACCGAGAACAAATACATCTTCCTGCTCCTCGTGATCGTGTTCTTCCTCGCGCTCGGGATGATCCTGGAAAACATCCCGGCGATGATCATCCTGATCCCGATCATGATGCCGCTGGTGGACCATTTCGGCATCGATCGCGTCCATTTCGGTCTGATCATGGTCTATGGCCTGCTGATTGGCATCGTCACGCCACCCGTGGGGGTCGCGCTTTTCATCGTCACGCGGATCGCGGACATTTCATTCGAACGGGTCTGCTGGGCGGCCGTACCCTTTCTCGTTCCGCTGATCCTCGTACTCTTCGTCATCACCTATTTCCCGGAGGTCGTTCTTTTCCTCCCGGACCTCCTCTTGGGGACGTAAAACCATGACCGACAAACTTCGCATCGCCGCCGACATCGGTGGCACCTTCACCGATGTCGCGCTGATCCGTGCTGACAGCACGATCGCCACCCGCAAGGTGTCTTCCACCCCCGAGGATTACGCGCTTGGCGTGGTGCAGGGCATCCTGGAACTGGTCGAGGTCGAGGGGCTTGCCGCGCAGGAGATCGGCGAGGTGATGCATGCCTGCACGGTGGCCACCAACGCCATTCTCGAAGGCAAGGGCGCACGTACCGCGCTGATTACCACCGAAGGGTTCCGCGACGTTCTGGAAATGCGCCGGGTGCGCGTCCCCCGTCTCTACGATCCGCTCTATGAGAAGCCGCCAGCGCTCAGCCCGCGCAAATGGCGGTTTGAAGTCACCGAGCGCGTGGATTTCAAAGGCGAGGTGTTGACCCCGCTGGACGAGGCAAACCTGGCGGTTGTGATCGAACAGATCAAGGCGGCCGAGGTCGAGGCCGTGGCGGTCTGCCTGCTGCATTCCTATGCCAACCCCACCCACGAACGCCGGATCGGAGAGCTGTTGAAGGCGCAGCTGCCGGGTGTCTTCGTCTCGCTTTCGGTGGATGTGTTGCCGGAACTTCGGGAATATGAGCGCACTTCGACGACGGTGATCAATTCCTTTGTTGGCCCGCCGGTCAAAACCTACCTGGACTCGCTGCGCGACCGGCTGGCGCAGGCGGATCTGCCGTCGCGGTTCTTCATGATGCATTCCGCGGGCGGGATCGTTGACAGCCGCAGCGTGGTTGCGAAACCGGCCCAGATCGTCGAATGCGGCCCCGCCGCCGGGGTCATTGGCGCCCGCGCCGTGATGCGAGAGGCCGGGTTCACGGATGCCATTGCCTTTGACATGGGCGGGACAACGGCCAAGGCATCGCTGATCGAGGGAGGCCAACTGATGCGCGCCGACGACTACGAGGTCGGCGGCGGCATCTCGCTGTCCTCGAAACTGGCCAAGGGGGGCGGCTACGCGCTGAAATTGCCGGTGATCGACATATCCGAGGTTGGCGCGGGCGGCGGTTCGATCGTCTGGCAGGATCGCGCCGGGGCCTTGAAGGTCGGGCCGCACAGTGCCGGCGCGCGTCCGGGGCCCGCCTGTTACGACGCCGGCGGCACGGAACCCACGGTCACCGATGCCAACATGGTGCTGGGGTTCCTCAACCCCGAGGCGCTGGCCGGCGGCGCCGTGCCGGTCAATCCCGAACGCAGCCGCGAGGCGCTGCGCCGCGTCGTGGCCGAACCTCTGGGGATCGACCTCGACCGCGCGGCTCATGGCGTCCACGAGTTGGTTTCGACGGTCATGACCCGCGCGGTCAAATCGGTCACCACCTTCCGCGGACGTGATCCCCGGGATTTCGCCATGATCGCCTTTGGCGGCAACGGCGGGATCCATTCGGTCTCGCTGGCGCGCGCGCTCGGGGTTTCGACCGTCATAGTGCCGCCCGGTGCCGGCGTGTTGTCGGCGCTCGGCCTGCTCTATGCCGACATCGAGACATCGGCCTCGGTGGCGTTGTTGCAGCAGCTCGGGCTGGTCGATCCCGACGTGGTCGACCACGCATACGCCGCCCTCTCGGAACAGGTGGCGCGGGAATTGTCCCGGCCGCTGGAGGCCGTCGAAGTGATCCATGAGGCGGACTTCCGCTATCGCGGACAGGCGTTCGAGCTGACATTGCCATTCCCGCAGGGCTGTAACCTGACGGAAGAGGCCGCACGTGACGCCCGCGCGGGTTTCGACGCCGCGCATGAGCGGTCTTACGGCTACCAGCTCGAAGACACACCGGTCGAGATCGTCAGCCTGCGGGTCACCGCGCGCGTGCCCAAGGGGGCGGGCCAGCTTCCGGTTTATCGCAGCAAGCCACCAGCCCCGGAACAACGGCGCAGCGTCTATTTCGGCGCGGAATGGGGGCGGCAGGACGCGGCCGTCGTCGACCGCGCCGCCCTGGTCGCGGGCGAACGCACCGGGCCAATGATCATCGAGGAATACGAGGGCACCACAATCGTGCCCCCGGATTGCACCGCCCGCATCGACATCAGGGGCAATATCATCGTCACGCTGCCCGTCGCAGCCAGCGCCCTGGAGGCCGCAGAATGAGCAAGATCGACCCGATCCGCCTTGAGGTGATGAAGAACGCCTTTGACGCCATCGCCGACGAAATGGCACTGATGCTGATGCGGGCGGCCTATTCGCCGATCGTGCGGGACAGCATGGATTATTCCACGGCGATCTGCGACGCACAGGGGCAGACGCTGGCGCAGGGGGTGACGACCCCGATGCACCTGGGAAGCTTCTACGATGCCATGCAGCACCTGAGGGAGCAGTTTCATGGCAACATCCATCCCGGCGACGTCTTCATCGGCAATGATCCCTACGCCGCCGCCGGCCAGCACCTGCCGGATATCTATATTGTCGAGCCGATCTTTTTCCGTGACCGGCTGGTGGCCTGGACCACAACGCTGGCGCATCATGCTGACGTGGGCGGCATCGTGCCGGGCTCGAATGCCCTGGGCGCGGTCGAGATCTATCAGGAAGGGCTGCGGCTGCCGTTCCTCAAGCTCTACGACCGCGGCGAGGTCAACAGCGCGATCTGGGAGATCCTGTCGCTCAACGTGCGCGTGCCCGAGATGGTGCAGGGCGATCTTCGGGCACAGATGGCGGCATGTACGGCGGGGCGTAAATCCTTTGGCGAACTGGTGGATCGATACGGCATCGACGAGGTTCTGGCCTGCGCCGATGCCTTGCATGACTACGCCGAGCGGCTGGGGCGCGCCGAGATCCGCGAAATGCAGAACGGCACCTACCATTTCACCGATCATATCGACGGTCTGGGCGAGACGCCCGAGCCGATCGTCATCCAGATTGCCCTGACCATCCACGATGACCGGATCTCGGTGGATTTCGAAGGGTCCTCTCCACAGGTCAAGGGTGGTGTGAACACTCCGCTGCCCTTTACGAAGGCTTCGGTCTATACGGCGCTGCGCTCGGTCATGTTGTCGGATATTCCGAATTGCCACGGCTTTGAGCGGGTGGTCTCGGTCACGGCGCCAAAGGGCACGGTCGTGAACTCCGTGCATCCCGCACCCTGCGGCGCGCGGGGCATCACCGGCTACCGCGTGATCGACGGCATGTTCGGGGCCTTGGCACAGGTTCTGCCCGATCGCGTCACTGCCGATGGCATGGGCGGATCGACCGTGCCGACCTTTGCCGGCAGCCACGATGGCCGGGCCTTTGTCTTTACCGAAACCGTGATGGGAACCTGGGGGGCCAGCTCTGCGCATGACGGGCAGGTCGGCGTTCCGCACATGGGCGCCAACCAGGCGAACGTGCCGATCGAGATGATCGAGGCATCCTACCCGCTGCGAATCCGCCGCTACGGCCTTGTGCCTGATACGGGCGGCGCAGGACGCTACCGCGGTGGCAATGCCTTTGTCCGGGAGTATGAATACATTGGCGAGACCGAAGGTCTTTTGTCGCTGCGTTCGGACAAACGGGATTTCCGACCGCATGGGTTGAAGGGCGGGGCAGACGGAAGCGGGCCTGTCAGCGTGCTGATCCAGTCCGGCAAGGAGGTTGAACTGCCGGTGCTTGTGACCGAACCCTTCACCTTGAAGAAGGGCGATGTGTTCTGTCACGTATCACCATCAGGTGGGGGCTATGGCCTGGCGTCGGAGCGACCTGCACAGGAGGTGAACGCCGATGTGGAGGCCGGGCTGATTTCCGCGGAAACGGCAACGCAGGTCTACGGCATTCGGGACTGACCCGAAGCGGCGGCGATCGGTGCATGCCGTCCACGGAAAATCGTGGGCGGTTCCTGCCTGGCAGAAAGACGGCGGGCAGGACATTCCGCCGGCAAAAACTGTCAGGCCCCGGTCCCGCAACCATCAGCGCCCGAACATGGAAAACGGGGGATTACACCCTGGCGGCCACGCTCAGATTTCGTAACTGGGCAGCAGTTGGAAGGCATCGCGCAGTGCGTCTCCCCACCCGTTGGAAATTGCCTGGTACACGGCGTCATCCGCATTGACACGCTTGGTCCTGTCCGTCGAGTAGGAGTCGTTTTCGTAGATCATGAAATCGAACGGCAAGCCGACCGACAGGTTTGATTTGACGGTTGAATCGAAGGACACGAGCAGCAGCTTGATGGCGTCCGCAAACTCCATCTGGCGATCATACGCCCGCACGAGGATCGGCTTGCCATACTTTGTCTCACCGATCTGAAAGAACGGTGTGTCGTCCGAGATTTCGATGAAGTTTCCCTCTGGATAGATCATGAAGACCGTCGGTTTGCCGCCCTTGATCTGGCCGCCAAGAATGACCGATGCGCCGAATTGATCGTCCGAGGTCTGGCCCGTCGGAGAGGAGCCGGCAATGACCTCACGCAATGTGTCCCCCACCAGGCGCGCAACCTGAAACATCGTCGGCAGGCGCAGGATGCTGGGATCGCGATCTCCTGCAAGAACAGAGTGCTCATTCAACAGGCTGATGAGCGATTGCGTCGTGGCAAGGTTGCCCGCGGTCATGATGGTGACTGCGCGTTCATTTGGCACCTGCCAGTGAAACATTTTCTTGCTGACGGCAAAATTATCGACGCCCGCGCTGGTCCGCGTGTCCGACATGAGGACCAACCCGCGGTCCAGTCGCATTCCGATGCAATACGTCATTTCAGTCTATCCGAACAGAAACCTTCGGCCCTCTCTACTGCTGTACCTGCAAGGATACCATCAGGGTTTCATCGGCATCGCCCATCCGCAGCCCTTCGACGGGGGCTGCATCACGCGCGTCGCGACCAATGGCAAGACGTGCATATTTCTCATCGGGCGAGACCCCGTTCGAGACGTCGAAGCCAACCCATCCCAGGCCGTCGATATAGACCTCGGCCCATGCATGGGTTGCTTCTTGTGGCACCTTTTCATTGGTTTGAAGGTAGCCGCTGACATAACGTGCCGGCAGCGCCGACAGCCGTGCCGCCGCGACAAAGATCTGCGCGTGGTCCTGGCAGACGCCCGTCTTGCCCTGAAGCGCGTCTTCGGCGGGTGTGTCCACCGCTGTCTCGCCGCCTTTGTAGGGCAGCGCCTTGAGGATGGTTTCGGACAGGCCGTGCAACTCGGCAATCTGTGCGCTGACATCGGACGTGATCCTTGGCAGCGCCTTGATCGCCGCGCCGGGCCGTGTCAGGGCGGTCGGCTGTCGGAAATGCCACAGTGGCGCGCGGCCAAACACAGTGCCAAGCACGCCGCTGTCATTGAGCGTGCGCACCTGTCCGCTGGCGCGAATGCTCAAAACGCGGGCCCCTGGCTCGATGCTCACAAGATCGACGTGATTGCCATAGTGATCGAGGTAGCTGGCTTCAATCTTGCCGCCCGCAATCTCCACGTCCCAGTCGATGACGTGCTGCATCACGGATGTGAGCGGGCGCAGGCGCACCTTTTGCAGCGCATAATCCACCGGCGCACTATAGGCGTATTGGGTGGTGTGCCGAATGCTGAGTTCCATTATTGCGTGAACCTGTAGTCGACTTCGACTTGATGGGCGAGATTGGCGGTGCTGCCTATGATCTCGTTGACAAACTGGTGCAGCCCCGCGTCGAAAATCGAATGTATATCGGGCGTTACAAGTCGCGATTGGAGGGCTTCGGCCATATCGTTCGACGTCTGCCTCGTCCCGTAACTTTCGGCCAGAAGCGACAGGTTGTCCACGATCTGACCTGCGCTGAAGGCAAGAGACCGCGGCATCCGTCGATCAAGGATCAGAAACTCCGCGATGGCGGGCGCCGTGAAATCCCCCTCGACGGCCCAACGGAACGACCGATGCGCCGAAACCGAGCGCAATATCGTCTCCCATTGCACATTGTCGAGGCGGCTTCCCACGAAGGACGGCGACGGCAACAACGAGTAGTATTTGACGTCAATGATCCGCGCCGTGTTGTCCATCCGCTCGACAAAGGTGCCAAGGCGGCAAAAATTGTAGATGTCGTTGCGCAACATGGTCCCGTACAAGGCACCCCGCACCAGGCCGGATGTCTGCCGGATGGTCGCAAGCACGGCGGGGAGTTCTGTCTGGGGAATTTCGTCCTTCAACAGCTCCGTGAACAGCATCCAGGTTTCATTGACAGAGCACCAGACTTCTGCGGTCAGCGCGGTGCGGACCAGGCGGGCGTTGTCGCGTGCGGATTTGATGATGGACAGTACGGAGCTTGGGTTCGTGGGCTCTCGGAGCAGGAAATCCACCACCTGCGCACTGTCATAACTGTCGTAGATCGCCTCGTAGGCCTGTTGCGCTGCAAGCGTTGAGATGACCGATTGCCATTCTGCCTCGGCGGTGGTCGAGCGCGTCAGCGCGATGCGAAAGCCCGCCTCGATCAAACGCGCGGTGTTCTCGGCCCGCTCAAGCGAGCGAAACATCCAATACAAACCCCCTGCGGTTTTTCCCAACATGTCAGTCTTCCAATACCCAGGTGTCCTTTGTGCCGCCGCCCTGGCTCGAATTGACCACGAGCGAGCCTTCGGTCAACGCGACGCGGGTCAAGCCGCCCGAAGTGATGCTTACCCCTTCGGCGGATACAAGCGCGAAGGGCCGCAGATCGACATGACGAGGTGCAAGGCCGCTTTCGGTAAAGATCGGCACCGTCGACAGCGACAGCGTTGGCTGTGCAATGTAGGTTTCGGGGCGCGCGCGCAGCTTGTCGGCGAAGTCCGACAGCTCCTGTTTGGTGGCCGCAGGGCCGACCAACATGCCGTACCCGCCCGAGCCGTGCACCTCTTTGACAACCAGATCGGCGAGATTGTCGAGCACATATTGCAGCGCCTGCGGCTCTGAACACCGGTAGGTTTCGACGTTTTTGAGGATCGCGGGTTCGCCGGTGTAGAACTTCACGATTTCAGGAATATAGCTATAGACCGCCTTGTCATCGGCGACGCCGGTGCCGGGGGCATTGGCGATCGTGACGTTGCCCGCGCGATAGACATCCATGATCCCGGGCACCCCAAGCATGGAGGTCGGATTGAACGTGAGCGGATCAAGGTATTCGTCATCGACACGGCGATAGAGCACATCAATGGTTTCATACCCCTTTGTCGTGCGCATGGCGATGCGGCCGTCAACGACCCGCAGGTCATGCCCCTCGACCAACTCGACCCCCATCTGATCGGCCAGGAAGCTGTGTTCGTAATATGCGGAGTTGTGAATGCCCGGCGTCAGGATCGCCACGCTGGGCCGCCCCGAGCATCCAAGCGGCGCGGAGGTCTCAAGCGACCGGCGCAGGTTCTTGGGGTAATCACTCACGGGCTGCACCGGAATGGTGCTGAACAGCTCCGGGAACATCTGCAACATCGTCTCGCGGTTTTCCAGCATGTAGCTGACCCCCGAGGGCGTACGCGCGTTGTCTTCGAGGACGTAGAAATCACCCTCGCCCGTGCGCACGATGTCTGTTCCCACAATATGAGTGTAAATGTTTCCGGGTGGGCTGAAATCCAACATCTGCGGCAAGAAGGCGTCATTCTGCGCGATCAACTCGGTCGGGATGATACCCGCCCGCAATATTTCCTGCCGGTTGTAGATGTCATGCAAAAACGCATTGAGGGCATAAATGCGTTGTTCAATACCCTTGGACAGCCTGGTCCATTCGCGCGACGAAATGATCCGTGGCACCAGATCAAAGGGGATCAGGCGTTCCTCTGCGTCGTGTTGTCCATAAACGTTGAAAGTGATCCCCGTGCGCCGAAAAAAGGCCTCGGCTTCCTTGGACTTCTGGGCAAACCGTTCGTTGTTTTGTTTGACGAACCAAGCATCGTAGGCGGCATAAGGCGCCCGCGGCTGTCCATCGAGCGCGTACATTTCACTGAAGTGCGAATTATGTGTTGTCATGGAGTGACGTTAAAAACTTCGCGCATTCAAACAACATGATGCCGCGCTGCTCCGGGGGGCACCCGCTTGCGTGCTTAATTTTTTGCCACGCCTGGGGATTTGACACGCTCTTTGCGAACAGAGGATGAGAATGCCCGACGGATACTGACCTGCCCTCGGCTGGTCCCTCACGCAAGACGAAGACCTGCAAGCAGGATCCGGGTTTTCCGCTTCGAAGCCGTCAGTCTGTTTCGGCCGAAGCGCCATTTTTTGACAGCCGTCTCCGACCGCCACGCAAGGTCGGATGCGGTCTCGTTGTGGGCCGGATATGCCGCCGGGCCAACCGCATGATGTCGCGTTTCACCAACCAACTCACCCTGACACCAGCAACCTGGCACTGCCGTTGGAACACTGCCGGGTGATTGGATCAATCGGGTTTCGGGTCACCGCCTGCGGGACTGCCATTCAGCGCTTCGAGACGGTTCAGCAAGCAATGGGTCAGAGGCGAGGGCAGGCGGGTGCCCAGGTGGGTGCCGTAAGAGGCCAGGCTTTGATCGCCGGCAACTCTGGACCCGGATTTGCCATCAGGTGAAATGTCGAGATCGGAAGAGCACACGTCTGAACTCCAGTCACAGCCTATCATCTCG
>ERZ1699650.64-NODE-64-length-70303-cov-11.672048_pt1 | contig 70303 bp, 65 predicted proteins | sample MGYA00581512_ERZ1699650 | MGnify/ENA primary metagenome ERZ1699650 (study PRJEB42348, sample SAMEA6618698) | metagenome | isolation source: Polyester-degrading enrichment culture growing on monomer terephthalic acid, Te | collected 2019-05-17 ... | reverse complement strand
ATCGTAAGCATCGGGTTGCTTGAAGCGCCGCCCAACAGATGGGCGCGCACTGGGCGTAGCGGTTCATGATCAAGCCGAAGACCGGCGGCAGGCTGTCAAAACCTGAAATCATGCAGGTCGAAACTTCCGACACTTGAACGTCGCAGCGGCCGAGGCATTGATCAGGACGGCATCGATCTCACCGTATGACATCGGCCATGGTTTCATGGTCAAGTTTGATCACGACTTCATTCGCCGCGACGTCTGGAGGCATTGAAGTCGGAGCAGAAGCTCAAGAAGGTGCGACTGAGCCAGAGGCGCAAAGGCGGTTGTTTCGCGGCCCGGGGCGCCTGTGGCGCGCCGGGCAGCGGTCATACCATGAGGTCATCGTTGACCAGTGAGCTGCGGAAGGCCTCCTTTGGCAGCAGGCGGAAATGGGGGCCGACGCGGGTTGCGGCCTGCATGCGGTCGCATCGGAAGGTGCGGGGGCCCTGTCGCAGGTGGTCAAGGGCGACGACGTACCAGACCGGGTATTTCAGCAAAAGAAAATGCGGCTCGATCACGCGCTGCGAGGTCATGCCGTCCTCTCTTTGATAGGTGATCTCCAGGCGTTCCTGATCGACAAAGGCGCGGTGCAGGGCCCGGACAACCCGTTCGGGCGGCGCGGCGACGCCAGCCTGAACGTAGGTCGAAGCCGTGACGCCGATCAGGATGCGGGATTTCAGACGATCCACCCGGGCGCGTTTCGCCGGTGAGAACGAGGCCACGAGCTGGCGCCGGACGGCGCCGAGGCTGGCCAGGAACATGGGCGAATTCATCCGCTCGGCCACCGCGATGCTGATCAGCAGGTCCACCGCCTCGTCATAGGACAGATTCAGCCGGCCCACACCCCAGGCGCGGTCCAGCCGCACCCCGCCGCCGCGACCGCGGTCGGTGTCGATCTGCATGCCCTGGTCGCGCATCAGCGCCAGGTCGCGGGCAATCGTCCGCGCGCTGACCCCGTGCTGGCGCGCGAGGTCGGGGATGGTGACGTGTTCTTCCTGCTTGAGTTGAACGGCCAGCAGCTCAAGCCGCCGCAGCCGCCCCTTGGCATCGGTTCGGGTCATGCAACAAACAAGACATAAAATGTCTGGTTTATCAATATCAGGGCAGAGCAAACCGAATCCAGCGGTGGCCCGGCCCCGGGCACACCCTGCCAACCGCGCCGCAACAGGCGCAAAGGAGATTGCAGCATGAAGATGAACTATGCCGTGTTCGGCACCAATGACATGGCGGCCTCGATCCGCTTCTATGACGCGCTGTTCGAAGGCAAGGGCGTGACGCGCATGTCGCCTTCGGAGCGGATGACCTATTGGTTGGGCGAGGATTTCGCCTTTGCCACCGCCTTGCCCTTTGACGAAGCGCCGGCCAGCAATGGCAATGGCACGATGGTGGGCTTTGACCTTGGCTCCGAGGGAGAGGTGCGGCGGTTGCATCAACGGGCACTTGATCTCGGCGGCAGCTGCGAAGGCGCGCCGGGCCAGCGGGGGCCGAAGTTTTCCGCCTATGTGCGGGACCTGGACCGGAACAAGCTGTGCTTCTCTGATTAAAGCGTTTCCGGGAATACCCTGGCCATCAAGCATCTCCAACAGCCCGAGAGCGCCGAAGGCGTGGCAGGGTTTTGGTGGTCCGGGCTTTTCCCGAAACATTCCAGGGTTTGATCTGACCGGGGCGCGGTCAATGGTCCCGGCGTGTTCTGATTCCCGCGCATCCGGGGCGTAGGTCGGCCCGGATGACCGCAGCCTATGCAACAAAAAAGGCCGCCCCCGTCGCTTGCGGGGGCGGCCTGTCTTGCGATCCGGGATCGTTTACTCGAATTCGACCAGCAGGTCCTTCGCGTCGATCTGGCCCGCGGGCTGGACGTGCACGGCCTTGATCGTGGCGTCGCGCTCGGCGTGGATGCCGGTTTCCATCTTCATCGCCTCGATGGTCAGCAGCAGGTCGCCTTCCTTGACCGTGTCGCCGGCCTTGACCGCGACGGTGGCCACGACGCCCGGCATCGGCGCACCGATGTGGTTGGCATTGCCGACCTCGGCCTTGGGACGCGCAGCGGTGGCGCTGGCGGCCTTGCGGTCTGGCACGCGGATCACGCGGGGCTGGCCGTTGAGTTCAAAGAAGACCTTCACCTCGCCGTCTTCCTGCGTCTCGCCCACCGCCTGAAGCCGGATTTCCAGCGTCTTGCCGGGGTCGATCTCGGCGGTGATCTCTTCGCCCGGCTGCATGCCGTAGAAGAAGCAATGCGTCGGCAGGGTGCGCACCGGGCCATAGGTGCGGTGACGGCCCATGTAATCCAGGAAGACCTTGGGATACATCAGGTAACCGTTGAGATCCTCGTCATCGATGGCAAGGCCATTCAGCTCTTCCGACAGGGATTTGCGCGCCGCTTCGATATCGACCGGCTCAAGATGCTTGCCCGGGCGTTCCAGGTTGGGTTTCTCGGATTTCAGCACCTTCTTCATGATGCCTTCGGGGAAGCCGCCCGGGGGTTGGCCCAGGTTGCCCTTCATCATGTCGATCACCGAATCCGGGAAGCTGACCTCGGTATTCGGATCCTCGACCTCGTCCCGGGTCAGGCCCTGGGACACCATCATCAGCGCCATGTCACCCACCACCTTGGAGGACGGCGTGACCTTGACGATATCGCCGAACATCATGTTCACGTCGGCATAGGCCTGCGCCACCTCGTGCCAGCGCTCCTCGAGCCCGAGCGAGCGTGCCTGCGCCTTGAGGTTGGTGAACTGACCGCCGGGCATCTCGTGCAGATAGACCTCGGAGGCCGGGGCCTGGAGGCTGGATTCGAAGGCCGCGTACTGACCGCGCACCGCTTCCCAGTAGTTCGAGACTTCGCGGATGGCGGCAATATCCAGGCCGGTGTCCCGCTCGGTATAGCGCAGGGCCTCGACGATCGACCCCAGCGTCGGCTGCGAAGTATTGCCCGAAAGCGCATCCATCGCGCCGTCGACCGCGTCCACCCCGGCTTCGGCGGCGGCCATGATGGTGCCGATGGCCGCACCCGAGGTGTCATGGGTGTGGAAGTGGATCGGCAGGCCGACCTCTTCCTTCAGGGTCTTGATCAGCGGACCGGCAGCCGAGGGTTTCAGCAGTCCGGCCATGTCCTTGAGCCCCAGCACGTGGGCACCAGCGTCACGCAGCTGCTTGCCCATCTCGACATAGTATTTCATGTCGTACTTCGACCGCTCGGGATCGCGGTAGTCGCCGGTGTAGCAGATGGTGCCTTCGCAGACCTTGTTCGCTTCCTGCACCGCGTCCATCGCGACGCGCATGTTCTCGACCCAGTTCAGGCTGTCGAACACGCGGAAGACGTCGACGCCGGATTCCGCCGCCTGTTTGACAAAGAACTGCACCACGTTGTCGGGATAGTTGGTGTAGCCCACGCCGTTGGAGGCGCGCAGCAGCATCTGGGTCATCACGTTGGGCATCGCGGTGCGGATGTCGCGCAGCCGCTGCCAGGGGCATTCCTGCAAGAAGCGGTAGGCCACGTCAAAGGTCGCCCCGCCCCAGCATTCGACCGAGAAGAGCTGGGGCAGCTTGTGGGCATAGGCCGGCGCCACCTTGATCATGTCGATCGAGCGCATGCGGGTGGCCAGCAGCGACTGGTGCCCGTCGCGCATCGCGGTGTCGGTGATCAGCAGCTTTTTCTGATCCGCCAGCCAATCGGCCACCGCCTGGGGGCCTTTTTCGTCCAGCAGGTTGCGGGTGCCCATCGGCGGCTGCTGGTCAAACGGGGTTTGCGGCGGCTTGGCCGGTTTCAGCTCGGGGTGGGGCTTGGGACGGCCCTGCACCTCGGGGTGCCCGTTGACGGTGATGTCGGCGATATAGGTCAGCACCTTGGTGCCGCGGTCGAGCCGCTTCTTGAACTGGAAAAGCTCGGGCGTCTCGTCGATGAACTTGGTGTGGTACTGGTTGTTGAGGAAGGTCGGGTGCTTCAGCAGGTTCTCGACGAAGGCGATGTTGGTCGACACACCGCGCACGCGGAATTCACGCAGGGCGCGGTCCATGCGGGAGATGGCCTTTTCCGGGGTCTGTGCCCAGGCGGTCACCTTGGTCAGCAGCGAATCGTAGTAGCGGGTGATGACACCGCCGGCATAGGCCGTGCCGCCATCCAGCCGGATGCCCATGCCGGTGGCGCTACGGTAGGCGGTGATCCGGCCATAGTCCGGGATGAAGTTGTTCTGCGGGTCTTCGGTCGTCACCCGGGTCTGCAACGCGTGGCCGTTCAGGCGGATGTCATACTGGCTGGCCTTGCCGGTGGCCTCGGGCAGCGACTTGCCTTCGGCGATCATGATCTGGGCCTGCACGATGTCGATACCGGTGACTTCCTCGGTGACGGTATGTTCGACCTGGACCCGCGGGTTGACCTCGATGAAGTAGAACTTGCCGGTCTCCATATCCATCAGGAATTCGACCGTGCCGGCGCATTCATAGTTCACATGGGCGCAGATCTTGCGCCCCAACTCGCACAATTCCTCGCGCTGGGCCTCGCTCAGGTAGGGCGCGGGCGCGCGTTCGACCACCTTCTGGTTCCGCCGCTGGACCGAGCAGTCACGCTCGTACAGGTGATAGATGTTGCCCTGGCTGTCGCCGAGGATCTGCACCTCGACGTGGCGGGCGCGGATGATCATCTTTTCCAGGTAGCCTTCGCCGTTGCCAAAGGCGGCCTCGGCCTCGCGCCGGCCTTCCAGCACCTTTTCCTTCAATTCGTCAGGGCCGTTGATCGGCCGCATGCCCCGGCCGCCGCCACCCCAAGAGGCCTTGAGCATCAGCGGATAGCCGATCTCCTCGGCCTCTTTCGCGATGGCGTCAAAGTCGTCGCCCAGCACGTCGGTCGCGGGGATCACCGGCACACCCGCCTCGACGGCCACCTTCCGCGCGCTGGCCTTGTCGCCCAGGGCACGCATGGTTTCGGCCTTGGGCCCGATGAAGGTGATGCCGTTGGCGGCACAGGCATCCACGAAGTCCGGGTTTTCCGACAAAAGGCCATAACCCGGGTGGATCGCATCGGCGCCCGACATCTTGGCCACGCGGATGATTTCCTCGATCGACAGGTAGGCCTGGACCGGTCCCATCCCTTCGCCAATCCGATACGCCTCGTCCGCCTTGAACCTGTGCAGGCCCAGTTTGTCCTCCTCGGCATAGACGGCGACGGTCTTCTTCCCCATCTCGTTCGCTGCCCGCATGATGCGGATGGCAATCTCGCCGCGGTTGGCTATCAGAATTTTCTGGAAGTCGGACATGGCGGGTGTTTCCAATTGTTGCATTGCAGCATGGATAAACGGTTGAAAGCGTCAGGTAAACAGACCTGACCCGTTTTGCCGGGGCTTCAAACCGCTTTCAGGTGGTCAGGCGGAGATCATCGTCACGTTCGGCAGTTCGGCGATGGCTTCGAGATCGCGCTCATAGAGCTCTGACAGGCCGTCGACATAGTCATCGGTCCAACCGGGGATGTCGAGTTCCTCTTCCACTGCGTCGTCGACGGCATACTTGTCGAGGAAGGCGATCATCACCCGTCGCTTCTGCGGTTCGGGCAGGCCGGGATGCGCCTTGAGATAGGCGCGGAAGCGCAACATGCCTTCCTTGCTCATGATTTTCGCCAGCAGGTCGAAGGCGCCGGTGATCTTGGTCCCGGTGGGCAGCCCGGCCATGGCGCGCACGATCTCGCCCCAGATCAGCGGGCTGTCTTCGTTGCACCAGATGGTGATCGGCATGTCGGGCAGGGCCCGCCCGATCCGCTCGATCAACTCGGACCAGCGCAGATAGGCCGGGTCGGCCCCGTTGAGAAACTGCGCAAAGTCGCGATGCGGGGTCTGGGCAAAAACCGCCGGAAGCCAGGTCGCGGGGTTGCGGATGCCGAGAAACAGCGCAACCTCGTCCTCGTGGAACAGTCGGCAGGCATTGGCCAGCCGCTCTTCGGCCCGGGGATAGAATCGCCCGGCGCCGATGGCAATTTTGGGCACGCAGAACATGTGCTCGTGGCTGAGGACCAGGCGATTGAGGTTCTCCGGGTCGTCGCTGAGCACGGTCTCCAGAAGGATGTCGCGCGCCTCGGGGGAGGGGTCGGCCTTGGTCAGCGCGCTGAGCGCGCCGCTGAGCAACTGCCGGTATCGGCTGGGCCCCGGGATGGCGACGCCGCGACGTCTGAGGTCGTCAGCATTGCGCAACAGGCACCGCAGCAGCCTGTCGTCATCGGTGGCATGTGCGCCGGCGTGAAGAACGATTTTCATGAAACCTGCCAGGATCGGTGTTGCGTGGCCACTATAGCGCAGCTGTCGCCACGGAAAACCCGGGCAGGCCACGAGATGGAATTTCCTCTTGCCGAACGGCGAAACTGGATTTAGACGAACGGAACCTGCCCCTATAGCTCAGCTGGTAGAGCAACTGATTTGTAATCAGTAGGTCCGCGGTTCGAGTCCGTGTGGGGGCACCATTCTTTCCCGTTGCATATCTTGGCGTTACCTCTGCCGATCCTGAGCGCACGACACGAGGCCTCTGATTTGCCTGAGGCAACGCTCCTGGCAATTGAATCGGAGATTGTTGGAAATCTGGCGAGTCACCAGTTCTTCATCTCACCACCCAGCGCCAGCGCGAAATGAGAAATGAGGGCGGGCACGATCATGTAGATGGTCAGTCCGAAGGGCATCAGCGGGTATCCGAAATCGCCCTGCATCGCAGCAAAAATCATCGCGACAGGGATGACGAGCGTCGCCCACGACATGGCGAGAAAAAGCCGGCGATTTCCGAGAGGGAACCGGCCAGTTGCTCGTGGAAGGCGCGGTTGCGGTGGTCGATGCCTCCAGTCTCACTCTCGGCACGGGCGACAGAAAACGGTGCAGCGCGATCATCCCGATCTCAGCGTGAGGCGGCAGTGCAGCCTGCTGTCTCTGGCGCGCGCCAGCCTCAATTATCACCCGCGCAGGGGACGCGATGAGCAACCTGCGCGCGGCGCCCTCTCGGCTGGCCTGCCACGGCCGGGATCAGGCGATCCCGCCCGGCAGGTCCCCAACCGCGCCGCCCATCTGGCCTCGGTGCATCAGGATGTGATCGAGGATCACGCAGGCCATCATCGCCTCGCCCACCGGCACCGCGCGGATGCCGACGCAGGGGTCGTGGCGGCCCTTGGTGATGATCTCGGTCTCTTCGCCCGCCTTGGTAATCGTCTTGCGCGCCGTCAGGATCGACGATGTCGGCTTGACCGCGAAACGCACCACGATGTCCTGCCCGGTGGAAATCCCGCCCAGGATGCCGCCCGCGTGGTTCGAGGAATAGACCGGCCCGTCCGGCCCCATGAAGATTTCGTCGGCATTCTCTGACCCGGTCAGCGCCGCCGTGGCCATGCCGTCGCCGATCTCGACTGCCTTGACCGCGTTGATGCTCATCATCGCCGTCGCCAGATCGGTATCCAGCTTGCCATAGACCGGCGCACCCAGCCCGGCGGGTGCCCCCTGGGCCGTCACTTCGATCACCGCACCGACCGAGTCATGCGCGTCCTTGCGCAGATGCGTCAGGTAGGCGTCCCATTCGTCCACCACGCCCGCATCCGGCACCCAGAAATCGTTCTGGCCGATCTGGTCCCAGTCAAAGCGCGTGCGATCAATGTGCTTTTCGCCCATCTGCACCATGTAGCCGGTGATCTTCAGCCCCGGCAGCATCTGCGCCAGCACCGCCCGCGCCACACCGCCGGCAGCCACGCGCGCAGCCGTTTCCCGCGCCGAGGACCGCCCGCCGCCACGATAGTCGCGGATGCCGTATTTCTGCCAATAGGTGATGTCGGCATGGCCGGGGCGGAACTTTTCGACAATATCGCCATAATCCTTCGACCGCTGGTCGGTGTTGCGGATCATCAGCTGGATTGGCGTGCCGGTGGACTTGCCCTCAAAAACGCCGGACAGGATCTCGACCGCGTCAGGTTCCTTGCGCTGGGTGGTCTGCTTGCTCTGCCCCGGCTTGCGCTTGTCCAGCCAGATTTGCAGGAAGGCCGGGTCGATCTCGACGCCCGGAGGGCAGCCGTCCACAGTGGCGCCAAGTGCCGGCCCGTGGCTTTCGCCCCAGGTGGTGACGCGGAACATGCGGCCAAAGGTGTTGTAGCTCATGGTCTAGCCCTCCGTTTGCCCATCCTCTAAGCCCGCCAGACACGACCCTCAAGCACTATTGCCTTGAAGACGCCGAGCCCCTCGACTACCACTAGGCCCACCTCGGGGTGCCGATCCACCGGCTGAGATGCTTGAAGCGAACCCGTTGAACCTGAACCGGCTAGAACCGGCGGAGGGAAGGTTGACGGCTTATGCGCACCCCCATCCGCCCACAACACCAGGAGAGCCCCCATGCTGGGACGCACCTTCGTTGCGGGACTGATTGCCACCTCGGCCACGATGGCCGCGGCGGACACCCCCGTTCTGACTGTCTATGCAGGCGATTATTTCAATTCCGAATGGGGCCCCGGCCCGGGGATCGAAAAGGGGTTCGAGGCCTTCTGCGACTGTGATCTGGTCTACAAGACCGGCGACCTGCTGCCCCGGATTCTGCTGGAAGGTGAACGGACCGAGGCTGACGTGGTCATCGGTCTGACCTCGGACATCACGAAAAAGGCGCGCGACAGCGGGCTGTTTGCGCCCCACGGGGTCGACACCTCGGCGCTGACCCTGCCGGTGGATTGGGAGGACGACACCTTCCTGCCGTTCAACTATGGCCACACGGCGTTTGTCTACAACAACACGTTGGTGGACAACCCGCCCGCCTCGTTCGAGGCGCTGCTCGACGCGCCCGATGACCTGCGGCTGGTGATCCAGGACCCGCGCTCGTCGATTTCGGGCCTTGCGCTGGTGCTTTGGGTGCACGCGGTCTATGGCGACGAGGCCGAGGCCGCCTGGGCCAGGCTGGCGCCCAAGATCGTGACGGTCACCAAGGGCTGGTCGGAAAGCTACGGCCTGTTCTCCGATGGCGAGGCCGACATGGTGCTGAGCTACACCACCTCGCCCGCCTATCACATCATTGCCGAGGAAGACCTGACCAAATCGGCGGCGATCTTCCCCGAGGGTCATTACTTCATGACCGAAGTGGTGGCCAAGCTGGCAACAACCGACAACCCGGACCTTGCACAGCAATTCATGGACTACATCCTCACCGAGGATTTTCAGACCATGATCCCGACATCCAACTGGTCGTTCCCTTCGGCGCTGCCGCGGGAAAAGTGGCCCGACGGGTTCCGCGACTTGCCGATGCCGGAAAAGGTGCTGTTCTACAACGAAGACGAAGCCGCCGCGCTTCGGGATGAGGCCATCGAGGCATGGCGCAGCGCGCTCTCCCGGTAATCGGGGCCATACTTGTCGCGGGGCTGGTGATCGGCCCCGTGGTGGCGGTGATCTGGCGCGCGGGCGGGCTGACCTCGCTGGGGGCGCCGGACTACGCCGCGCTCTGGTTCACGCTCTGGCAGGCGGCGGTGTCGGCGGCGGTCAGCGTGGCATTGGCGATCCCGGTGGCGCGCGCCCTGTCGCGCCAGCGTTTCCCGGGCCGGTCCCTGCTGATCGCGTTGCTGGGCGCGCCGTTCATCCTGCCGGTGATCGTGGCGGTGCTGGGGTTGCTGGCGGTCTTTGGCGGCAACGGGTTGGTGAACCGGCTGGGCGGCGCAATGGGCCTGCCGCGCATGGACATCTATGGCTACCACGGGGTGATCCTGGCGCATGTCTTCTTCAACCTGCCGCTGGCAACCCGATTGATCCTGCAAGGCTGGCTTGCCATCCCGGCCGAGCGTTTCCGCCTCGCCGCTTCGCTCGATGCCCCGGTGGGACGATTGCTGGAATGGCCCATGCTGCGCCGCATCGCGCCGGGGGCCTTTGCGGTGATCTTCGTGATCTGCCTGACCTCCTTTGCCGTGGCGCTTACCTTGGGCGGCGGGCCACGGGCCACCACGGTGGAACTGGCGATCTACCAGGCGTTCAAGTTCGATTTTGACCTGGGCAAGGCCGCGACGCTGGCCCTGGTGCAACTGGCGCTGGGTGTCTGTGCCGCGCTGGCGCTTCTGCTGCTGTCACCGCCGGATGGGTTTGGCGCCGGCCTTGACCGGCTGCAACAGCGGTGGGACGGGCAGGCAGGGGCCGCGCGCATTGGCGATGTCGCATGGATTGCCTTTGCCGCGCTGTTCCTGCTGTCGCCCCTGGCGATGATCGTGTTGGCGGGGCTGCCGGGTCTGGTGTCCTTGCCGCCCGAGGTCTGGTGGGCCGCCCTGCGCTCCTTGACCGTGGCGCTGGGGGCAACCGCTCTGACGCTGGTGCTGGCCCTGCCGCTGGCCACCCGCGCGGGCGAGTTGGCCGGGCTGCTGGGTGTCGCGGTCTCGGGCCTCGTGCTGGGCACCGGGCTGTTCCTGATCGTCCAGCCCTTCATCCGCCCCGCCGAGGCGGCGCTGCCTGTCACGCTCATGGTCAATGCGCTGATGGCGCTGCCCTTCGTCTTGCGTATTCTGCGGCCCGAGTTGGAGGCCGCGCGTGCCGATTTCGGCAAGCTGGCCGCCACGCTGGGCATCACCGGTTGGACGCTTTGGCGCATCGTGCTTCTGCCCCGGCTGCGCAGGCCGTTGGGCTTTGCCGCCGGGCTGACGGCGGCGCTGTCGATGGGCGACCTTGGCGTGATCGCGCTGTTTGCCGATGGCGATCACGCCACGCTGCCACTTCAGCTTTACGGCTTGATGGGCGCCTACCGCATGGAGGCCGCACAGGGGGCGGCGTTGTTGTTGCTGATGATGAGCCTCGGGCTCTTCTGGCTGCTGGATAGAGGAGGCCGCGCCCATGCTTGACTTGCAAGGCATCGAGATCGCACAGGACGGGTTTCGCCTCTCTGCCAATGCCCGGTTCGAGACCGGTTTTACCGCGCTGATCGGGCCGTCGGGGGCGGGCAAGTCCACCGTTCTAAACATGATTGCCGGGTTTCTTGCGCCGAAAACGGGGCGCATTCTGTGGCAAGGGCAGGAGATCGGCGGGTTGGCCCCGGCGAAGCGCCCGGTCAGCATCCTGTTCCAGGACAACAACCTTTTTCCGCATCTCACCATCGCCGCCAATCTCGCGCTGGCGCTGATCACCCGCCGCCCTTCGGCCAAGCAGCAGGCCAGGGTTGCCGAGGCGCTGGAACGTGTCGGGCTGCCCGGCATGGGCGGGCGCCGCCCGGCAGAGCTGTCGGGCGGGCAACAGGGGCGCGCGGCGCTGGCGCGGGTGCTGTTGCAGGATCGTCCCCTGATGCTGCTGGATGAGCCGTTCTCGGCCCTTGGTCCGGCGCTTCGGGCCGAAATGCTGGACCTGGTGGCGCGGCTGGCCGGCGAGCGGGGGATTGCGGTCATCATGGTCAGCCACGCGCCCGAGGATGCCGCGCGGGTGGCAGTCCAGACCGCGCTGGTGGCCGACGGCACCCTGCATCCGCCGCGCGACACCGGCCCGCTTTTTGCCGATCCGCCGGCGGGTTTGCGCGCCTACCTTGGGACGGCGTGAACGCGGAGGCGGAAAGAAAGGGGGCCAGCCCCCTCGGCCTTCGGCCTCACCCCCGGGATATTTGGGAAACCGGAGAATGCCAGGACCGGTCCAAGACTTCTCTGGTTCGAAAATATCCCCGGTAGAGCGTCCATTGTGGCGTCATTGGGCTTGAACCAATGGACGGCGGGGGGTGGCCCCTCAGTCGTTCGCCACGTGCAAGGCGTGGCGAAAACTTGCGCGATCGGCGGCACGTGGCGCGTGCCGATGACGCGCCCTCAGGGCGAATGCGCCCGCTTGGACCCGGCCTGGATGGCATCGCGCAGCTTGGTTTCCAGCGTCTTCTGCTTGGACGGCGAGTGGAACTTCAGCCCGAACATGTCCTTGACATAGAAGCTGTCGACCACCTGTTCGCCATAGGTCGCGATCACCGCCGAGGAGATATAGACATTGGCCGCCGCCAGCGTCCGTGTCAGATCGAACAACAACCCGGGGCGGTCACGGGTGTCGACCTCGATGATCGTGTAGATCTCGGACCCGTCGTTGTCGAAGGTGATATGCGTCGGCACCCGGAAGGCGCGTTCGCGCTTCTTGATCTTGTCGCGCGACTTGATCGCCTCGCGCGCCACCACTTCGCCCAGCAGGGTCTTGTGGATCATGGTGCGCATGCGCGGCAGCTTGCTCGCTTCATAGGGCGACCCTTCAGCGTCCTGGATCCAGAAGGCGGCGGTGGCAAATCCGTCCTTGGTGGTAAAGGTCCGCGCATCCACCACATTGGCGCCCACAAGGCTCAGCGCACCGCACATCCGGCTGAAGATGCCGGGGTGATCGGCCATCGCAAAGCAGACGCGGGTGGCGTCGCGGTCCTCGTCCGGGTGCAGGTCGATGGAGATCTCATCATCCGACAGCCCGCGCAGCAGGTTGGCAAAGACCACATGCGCCGTGACATGCAGCCCCTGCCAGTAGGGCGGGTAATGCCGGCTTGTCTCCACCCGCAGATTGGCAGCCGGCCAGTCGGACAGCGCATGACGCAATAGTTTCTTGGCCTCGGCGCCGCGGTTCTCGCGGTTGAGCGCCTCCATCCCGCCTTCCAGCGCGCGCCGGGTCTGGCGATACAGCGCGCGCAGAAGCGCCGCTTTCCAGTTGTTCCACGTCCCCGGGCCGACGCCGCGAATGTCACAGACCGTGAGCACGCAAAGCAGGTTCAGCCGATCCACCGTCTTCACCGCCTTGGCAAAGTCGCGCACGGTGCGCGGATCGGCGATGTCGCGTTTCTGCGCCATGTCCGACATCAACAGGTGATAGCGCACCAGCCATTCCACGGTTTCGCATTCGCGCCTGTTCAGCCCCAGCCGCGGCGCCACCGTTCGCGCAATGCGCGCGCCGAGGATCGAGTGATCCTCGTCCCGGCCCTTGCCGATGTCATGCAGCAGCAGCGCAACGTATAGCACCTTGCGGTCGATGCCGGTCTCGATGATCTCGGTCGAGACCGGAAGCTCTTCGTCCAGTTCGCCGCGTTCGATCTCGGCCAGGTGGTGGATCACCTGAATGGTGTGTTCGTCCACCGTGTAGTGATGGTACATGTTGAACTGCATCATCGCCACGATCGGCGCGAATTCCGGGATGAAGGCGGCCAGCACACCCAGCTCGTTCATCCGCCGCAGGGCACGTTCGGGATTGCCGTGTTTCAGCAGCAGGTCGAGGAACAGCTTCGCCGCCGCCGGATCGCGGCGCATGCCGTCGTCGATCAGCCCGAGGTTGGCCTTGACCAGTCGCATGGCGTCCGGGTGGATCAGAACATCGGTCCGCAGCGCCTCTTCGAACAGCCGCAGGAGGTTGAGCTTGTCCGACAGGAAGGCGGCCTCATCCGTGACCGCCAGCCGCCCGTTCAGAAGCTTGTAGCCGTCCTTGGTGCGTTTTCGGACATTGCGCGCCTGGCGGAAAATGCGTTCCAGCAGAGCGGGGCCCTTGGTGTGGTCGGCCTCCAGCGCTGTCAGGAAGATGCGTGTCAGGTCGCCGACCTGGGTGGCATGCCGGAAAAAGTCCTGCATGAAATGCTCGACTGCGCGCCGCCCGCCCTTGTCCTTGTAACCCATCGCATCCGCGACCTCGACCTGGAGATCGAAGGTCAGCTGTTCCTGCGGGCGTTTTGCCACCAGGTGCAGGTGGCAGCGGGTGGCCCAGAGAAAATTCTCGGCCTCGTAGAAGGTCTTGTATTCCTCGGGGCGAAAGACGCCCAGCCGCACGAGATCGCTGGCCTTGTCCACGTGATGCACATACTTGGCGATCCAGTACAGCGATTGCAGGTCGCGCAGCCCGCCCTTGCCCTCCTTGACGTTGGGCTCGACCATGTAGCGTTGGCCGCCCTGCTTGTCGTGTCGGCTGTCGCGCTCTTCCAGCTTGGCCTCGACAAATTCGCGTTCCGAACCCTGGAACAGGTCTTTGGCCAGCCTGGTCTCAAGCTCGCTGGCCAGCCGGACATCTCCGGCCAGCAACCGATGCTCCAAAAGCGCGGTGCGGATGGTGAAATCTTCGCCGCCGAGGCGCAGGCAATCGCGGATCGTACGCGAGGCATGACCCACCTTGAGCCGCAGATCCCACAGGATGTACAGCATGGATTCGATCACGCTCTCGGCCCAGGGGGTGATCTTGTGCGGGGTCAGGAACAGCAGGTCGACATCGGAGTAGGGCGCCATTTCGCCGCGGCCATAGCCGCCGACGCAGATCAGCGCCAGGCGTTCGCCTTCGGTCGGGTTGGCCAGCGGGTGCAGGTGCTCTGTCGCCACGCGCCATGCGGTCAGCACCAGCTGATCGGTCATCCAGGTATAGGACCGCTTGGCCGCCGTGGCCGCCAGCGGCTGGGCGCGCAGGTGCCGGGCGATGACCTCCATGCCGTCTTTGCGCGCCTCCAGCAGATGCGCCACCAGCGCCTTGCGAAAGGCGGCGGGATCGCTGCGGTCGAAGGTGTCGATCAGCGCATCTGCCGCGGCGGCGTCGAAGATTTCGGCCGCCGGGCAGATCAGCCGGTCATTGGAAAGCAGGGTCCCGGTCGCGTCAGAAGCCGGCGCCGCCAAATCGGGTCGGGGCTGGGTCAATGATTACCACTTTCTTGTCGCGCACGGTGGCCACGGCCAACGCGCGTTCGTTGGTGCCGTCCGGCAGCAGGCGGAAGACGCCGCCAACCCCCTGGAAACCGGCCGATTGGGTCAGCGCGCCGCGTGTCAGCGCATCGGATTTCCCCTGTGCAACCAGCGCGCCGATGGCGGCGATGCCGTCAAAGCCAAGCCCGGCCAGCGGATGCGGTGCCGCGCCATAGGCGCCACGGTAGCGGCCCTGGAACCCGCTGATGCGGGTCTGGTCGGGCATGGCGAACCAGCCATTTTGCAACCCGGGAAGTTCGAGTGTCTGCGGCGGTGCATCCCAGCGTCCCAGGCCGATGTACTGGTGCGTGGGCGAGGAGATGCCGTTTTCCGGCAGCAGCTGCGCCAGCAGCGGCAACGCCCCGGCGGCATTGGAGGTCAGGACGACCGCATCGGCGTTCTGGGCCGCAGCGGCGATGCGCGGCATGGCACCGACCACGCCGGCCTGGCTGAACTCGAATCCTTCGGAGGCCACGACCTGGATGCCATTGGCGCCTGCGGCGGCCTGGATGGCGGCACGCCCGAACTGACCTTCGACATTGTTGGGGTGGACGATGGCCACCGTGCGCTTGCCGTTGCGCGCGGCATAGCCGAGCAGCCGCTGGGCGGTGTTGCGGAACGTGGCGCCCAGGACAAAGACATTGCCGCCGGCGATCGAGGGGTTGTTGGAAAAGCTCAGAACGTTGACGTTGTCATCGGCCACCTGCACGCCCACCGCATTGGCGGATTCGCCGAACAGCGGCCCGAGGATGATCTTGGCGCCCTGGTCGACGGCCTTCTGCGCCTGGGCCGCAGCCGTCGACGCATTGCCCGCCGTATCGTAGACCCGCAGGTCGATCTTGACCCCGTCAAGCTCTGCCACGGCAAGCCGCGCGGCATTTTCAAGCGCGCGGGCCACGGCCCCGGCGCCGGCATCGCTTTTCGGCACCAGAAGCGCCACGGGCACCGGTTTCGATGTATCGATGCGCTGGCCGTCGTCTCCGCCACCGCCCGGCAGGCTTCCCATCTGGATCGGGTCACAGGCCGCCAGAGCCACCATCCCGAGCGCCGCCGTGGCAACGCGGGCAAGACGAGGCAGGCGCAACCGCTTGCGGGCGGCGGACAAAACGGCAAACATGGGCTATCTCACTTCATCGGTTGGCGGCGCGGCGCAGGCCGCGGGGGTTTGCGCGATAATAGTCACAGAGCGAGGCGGGTCCAGTGGGGAATGCAACGGAAGACCGGAACTGGCAGAGAGATGCCCGTCCATTGGCCCCCGGCCTGCACTTTGTCGCGGTGCCGATCGGCAACGCGCGCGACATTACCCTGCGGGGGTTGGACGTGCTGGCCGGGGCCGACGTGCTGGCGGCCGAGGATACGCGGTCGCTGCGGCGGTTGATGGAACTGCACGGGGTGCCGCTGCAGGGGCGCAAGATCCAAGCCTATCATGAACATAACGGCGACGCGGTCCGCCCTGGCCTGTTGCAGGCGCTGGCCGAGGGGCAGAGCGTGGCCTATGCCTCGGAGGCCGGAACGCCGCTGATCTCGGATCCCGGCTTCGACCTGGCCCGCGCGGCCGCCGAGGCAGGCGCGCCGGTGATGGCGGTGCCTGGAGCGTCGGCCCTGTTGGCGGCGCTGAACGTGGCGGGTCTGCCCACCGACCGGTTCTTTTTCGCGGGGTTTCTGCCCTCATCCTCTGCCGCGCGGCGCAAGTCACTCGAGGAGCTTGCAGACGTCCCGGCGACGCTGGTGTTCTACGAATCACCGCGTCGGGTGGCGGCGATGCTGGCGGATGCGGCAGAGGTCCTGGGGGCGGCACGACCCGCCGCGACCTGCCGGGAGTTGACCAAGAAATTCGAGGAAATCGCCCGCGCGCCGCTGGGAGAGCTGGCCGCGCAGATCGCCGCCGGCGCGCCAAAAGGCGAATTTGTCGTGGTCATCGGCAAGGGCGCTGCAGAAGAAGACACCGCCGAAGACATCGAAACCGCGCTGCGCGAAGCGCTGAAGACCATGTCGGTGCGTGACGCGGCAGAGGTGGTGGCCAAGGGGTATGGTCAGAAGAAACGAAATGTTTACCAATTGGCCCTAGCCTTGTCGAAAGGTTGAGCTTCCCGGGGGCGAACATGGCACTGGATTTTCCAAACGAGGGCATTGGCGCGGTCCGCGCGCGTCGCGGCAGGTGCAACCAGCTTGCAGGTGCCTCTGCCGAAGGCGTCGTCGAGCGGGTCTATCTGGGCGCCGGGCATCGGCTGCTGGAACGGCGATGGCGTGGCAAGGCGGGTGAAATCGATCTGATCCTGGAAGATGCCGATGGCACATTGGTGTTCGTCGAGGTCAAGAAAGGCCCGGATACTGACCGGGCGCTGGCCCGCATTTCCCCGGCCCAGGTGGCCAGGATTCACCACGCCGCCGAGGAATACCTGGCACGTTGCCCCAAGGGGCTTTTGACCGAGACAAGGTTCGATGCGGCGCTGATGGATGCCGTCGGGCGGGTCGAAATCCTTGAAGGCGCGCTTCTGGGGTACTGATTTCCCGCTCCTGTGCCATTGAACCTGCGGGGGGCTTGCGCCATCTATGGGCCTGAAACAGTGCGGGAACAGCCCATGAAAATTGCCTTTCAGATGGACCCGATCGGGGCCGTGGACATCAATGCGGACAGCACCTTCCGGCTGGCCGAAGAGGCCCAGGCCCGGGGGCATGAGTTGTTTTTCTATGTGCCCGATCAACTGGCCTACCAGGAGGGCCGGATCACCGCCCGGGGCCATGACCTGCGTGTTCAGCGGGTGCAGGGCGACCATGCGGACCTGGGGCCGCTGCGCGAGGTCGACCTGGCGGCATTCGACGTTGTCTGGCTGCGCCAGGACCCGCCTTTCGACATGGCCTATATCACCTCGACCCACCTGCTGGATCGGCTGAAGGGGCAGGCGTTGGTGGTCAACGATCCGTTTTGGGTGCGCAATTATCCCGAAAAGCTCCTGGTGCTGGACTTCCCCGACCTCACGCCGCCCACGGCCATCGCCCGTGACCTGCAGACCCTGCGCGATTTCCGCGATCGGCACGGCGACATCATCCTCAAACCGCTTTACGGCAACGGCGGCGCCGGGGTGTTCAAGCTGGCGCAATCCGACGGCAACCTTGCCTCGCTGCACGAGCTGTTCAGCGGTGTCTCGCGTGAGCCCTTGATCGTGCAGAAATTCCTGCCGGCGGTCTCGAAAGGCGACAAGCGGGTGATCCTCGTGGATGGTGAACCTGTCGGCGCGATCAACCGCGTCCCGGCCAAGGGCGAGACCCGGTCGAACATGCATGTCGGCGGCCGCCCTGAGAAGATCGGGCTGAGCGAGCGTGATCTTGAAATCTGCGCCCGCATCGGCCCGCTTCTGCGCGAAAAGGGCCAGGTTTTCGTGGGCATCGATGTGATCGGCGACTGGTTGACCGAGATCAACGTCACCTCGCCCACCGGCATCCAGGAGCTTGAGCGGTTCGACGGGACCAATGTCGCCGCCAGGATCTGGGAGGCGATCGAGGCAAAACTGGCTTGAGCGGGGTTGCCCGTCTGCTGAACGTCTGGCTTCGAAGGACCGAAAAGCCCCGGTTGGAGCGGGCGCAGGACCCGAAGGTGCTGCGCCGAGCCTTTGAACGAAACGCGCGGCTGTTCTTCTGGCCGCCGCGCGGCACAAAATACCGCGAGACCCAGGTTGCAGGCTTGTCCGCGACCTGGGTGAACCCCGACCGGCCCGGCCCACTGATCCTTTACCTGCACGGCGGGGGTTATGTTTTTGGATCGCCGCGTACCCACCGTGCGATGCTGGCCCGGCTCTCGTCAGATGCGGGATGTCCCGCGCTTCTTCCGGTCTATCGCAGGGCGCCGGAACATGCCTTTCCGGCGGCGCTTGACGATGCGGCGCGGGCTTACGAGGCGGTGATGCACCGGCCCGGCGGCGTGATCCTGGGCGGCGACAGTGCCGGCGGCGGGCTGGCGCTTGCGCTGCTGGCCGCGATCCTCGATCGCGATTTGCCGAAACCGTTGGGCACTTTCGCCTTTTCGCCGCTGACCGACATGCGTTTTTCCGGCGAGAGCGTGCTGCGCAATGCCGAGAGCGACGCAGTGCTGCCCGCTGCCCGCGCCGGTGACATGGCCGAGATGTACCTGCAGGGCGCCGATCCGCACGATCCCCGGGCCTCGCCATTGTTTGCGACATTCGCAGGGGCCAGCCCCATATGGCTGACCGCGACCGAGGGCGAGATCCTGCTGGATGACACCCGCCGGATAACTGCCCGCCTGCAAGACCAGCATGTCGCCGTGACCGAGGTGATCGAGACCGGGTTGCCGCATGTCTGGCCGCTGTTTCATGGCATCCTGCCCGAAGCCCGCGCGACCCTGCGCCACCTGGCCGGCTGGATCAGCAGTCTTTCGCGCCCACCAGCCGATAGCTGAGCGCTTCGGCCACGTGCGGTCGGTGAATGCCCGCTTCGCCGTCAAGGTCCGCGATTGTCCGTGCCACCCGCAGCACCCGGTGATAGCCGCGCGCCGACAATCCGAACCGGTCTGCCGCCATCAACAGCAATTCCTTGCCGTCGCTGTCGGGGGTGGCATGGGTTTCAAGCAGCTTGCCTTCGATATCGGCGTTGATCCGGATGTCCGGCAGATCGGCATAACGCGCGGCCTGCACCGCGCGGGCGGCTTCCACCCGGGCGGCCACCTCGGCCGAACTGTCGCCGCCTTCGGGCAGGTCGAGATCGCGGAAGGCCACCGGCGGCACGTCGACGCGCAGGTCGAAACGGTCCATCAGCGGGCCCGAAATGCGGCCCATGTAGTCCTCGCCGCATTGCGGAACGCGGGCGCAGGCGCGGGCCGGATCGGGCAGGTAGCCGCATTTGCAGGGGTTGGCGGCGGCCACCAGCATGAAGCGGCAGGGATACTTGATATGGGCATTGGCGCGGGCCACCATGACCTCGCCGGTCTCGATCGGTTGGCGCAGGGTTTCCAGGACCGAGCGGGGAAATTCCGGGAATTCATCCATGAAGAGCACGCCGTTATGGGCGAGGCTGATCTCGCCCGGCTTGGCACCGCGCCCGCCGCCGACGATGGCCGGCATGGACGCGGTGTGATGCGGCTCGCGGAAGGGCCGCGTGCGGGAAATGCCGCCTTCGTCCAGAAGCCCGGCAAGCGAGTGGATCATCGAAGTCTCAAGCGCTTCTGCCGCCGTCAGGTCGGGCAGGATTGTCGGCAGGCGCGCGGCCAGCATGGATTTGCCCGAGCCGGGCGTGCCCACCATCAACAGGTGGTGCCGCCCCGCCGCTGCGATTTCCAGCGCACGCTTGGCGCGTTCCTGGCCCCGGACATCGCGCATGTCGCGGACTTCGGGCGCGGCGCGCACCTCGCCTGGTTCCGCGGGGGGCAGGGGGGATTGGCCGGTGAAATGGCGCACCACGTCGGCAAGGGTTGCCGCGCCGATCACCTGGGTCGCGCCGACCCAGGCCGCCTCCGGGCCGGACGCCTTGGGGCAGAGCAGGGTGCGGTCCTCCTCGGCGGCGGCCATTGCTGCGGGCAGGGCGCCGATCACCGGGATCAGCCCGCCGTCCAGCGACAATTCCCCCAGCGCCACGATCCCCGCAACGGTATCCTCGGGGATGATTTCCAGTGCCGCCAAGAGGCCCAGCGCGATGGGCAGGTCGAAGTGAGAACCCTCCTTCGGCAGATCGGCGGGCGAAAGGTTTACCGTGATCCGCTTTGACGGCAGGGCGATGGACATGGATGACAGGGCGGTGCGCACCCGGTCGCGCGCCTCGCTTACCGCCTTGTCCGGCAGGCCGACGATGGAAAAGGCCGGCAGCCCCGGCGTGACCGCGCATTGCACCTCGACCGTACGCGCGGTCACGCCTTCGAAAGCCACGGTATAGGCGCGGGCGACCATGCCGCCTCCTTCACTCCAATTGCATTAACCAGTTTTGGGGAGGGAGAGGTTTAAGAAAGGTTAAGCCGCGGCATGAAAAGCGAACATGCCGCGGGGGTTCAGGCTTCGACCATCTGCATGAAAGCGGGCCAGGCAGTGGGGTCGGCGACCGTCTTGTCGCGGCAGATCTTGTTGCAGACGCCCCAGGTCCGGCCCCGGAAGGACAGGAAATCCGTGACCGGCTTGCCGGAATAGGGGCAGGTGGCGTTTTCCGACGGGCCTGTGTCCAGGGCCGTGGCAGGTTCCGGCGCGGGGCCGGGCCAGTTCCTGGTGTCCCAGGGCTTGGCGTAGCGCGCCAGCGTCGCGCCCTGGACCAGACCCAGCGCGCGGAAGCGGCGGAAGGCGGGGTCGGCCAGGTGGCGGGCGACATAGGCCTGGGCCTCGGCGCCCACAGGAAGCCCGTAGCCGGCAATCCGCGCGGCCACCGGGGCAAAGAAGGCATCGGCCACCGAGTAGTCGCCACCCAGCCAGGGTCCGCCGGACTGCGCCAGCGCGAAACTCCAGATGTCTTCGATCCGCGCGAGATCGGCGGCCAGTGCGTCGGACACCGGCACGCCGGAATAGGCCAGCCGCAGGTTCATGGGGCAAAAGTCGCGCAGAGTGGCAAAGCCCGCGTGCATTTCCGCGGCCAGCGACCGCGCGGTGGCGCGCAGCACCGGATCGGCGGGCCAGAGCCCGGCTTCCGGGTTGCGACTGGCCAGTTCCTCGGCCAGCGCCAGCGATTCCCATGCGAGGCCGCCATCGGCGAATTCGACACAAGGCACCGTGCGTGCCGGCGGCAGGTTCAACTGCTCTGCCACCGAATTCTTCGTGAAATCGACCAGGTTGACCTCGTGGTCCAGGCCGAATCTGTCAAACAGCAGCCAGCCGCGCAGCGACCAGCTGGAATAGGCGTAATCGCCGATGTGAAGCAAATCTGTCATGTTTTTCAGGCTACTGCGCGGCAGGCCGGTCGTCCAACGACAAATCTTGGGCGCGGGCATCACGGAATGTGATCGGATTTGAGCATACCTCGGGCCGCAAACCCGTCATGCTTGTCGAAAAAAGTGTGATCCAACCTGGAACCGCAGTCGTATCTGACTTGTGACGACCCAAAAACGATACAAATTTGTGGGGAACAACAATGGCACTTGATGCTGCAGACGACAGACGCCTGTCCCGAGCGGCGATGAAAGCCGAACTTCTGGACGCTGAAACCGAGCGTGCCCTGGCCTATGCCTGGCGCGATCACCGGGACGAGGCGGCCTTGCACCGCCTGATCACCGCCTACATGCGGTTGGCCATATCGATGGCGTCGAAGTTTCGCCGTTACGGCGCACCGATGAACGACCTGATCCAGGAAGCGGGCCTGGGTTTGATGAAAGCCGCCGACAAGTTCGACCCGGACCGGGGCGTGCGCTTTTCCACCTATGCCGTGTGGTGGATCAAGGCGTCGATCCAGGACTACGTGATGCGCAACTGGTCGATGGTGCGCACCGGCTCGACCTCTTCGCAGAAGTCGCTGTTTTTCAATCTGCGCCGGGTCCAGGCGCGGCTGGAGCGTGAGGCGGCGGCACAGGGTGAAACTCTGGACAAGCACCAGATGCGCCAGATGATCTCGACCGAGATCGGCGTGCCGCTGGCCGATGTCGAAATGATGGAGGGCCGTTTGTCCGGCTCGGACTTTTCGCTCAACGCCACGCAATCGGTTGAGGACGAGGGGCGCGAATGGATCGACACGCTGGAAGATGATGCGCCGCAGGCCTCGGAAACGGTAGAGACCTCGCATGACACCGACCAGCTGCGCGAATGGCTTGTGGTGGCGATGGGTGATCTGAACGAGCGTGAGCAGTTCATCGTCCGAGAGCGCAAGCTGCGCGACCGGCCACGCACGCTTGAATGCCTGGGCAATGAGCTGAGCTTGTCAAAGGAGCGCGTGCGCCAGGTCGAGGCGGCAGCGTTTCAGAAAATGCGCAAATCGCTTGAGGGCCAGAGCAAGGAAGTGCATGACTTCCTCGTATGAGGTCATTGATTTACATCCTGCTTTTGACGATCGCTCCGGTTGCTGTAAGGGCCGGGGCGATCGACGTTTTCGTGCTTGGCGAAGTGCATGACAACCCGGCCCACCATGCGGAACAGGCGCGGCGCGTGGGCGAGATCGCGCCTGCCGCGCTGGTCTTTGAAATGGTCACCGCCGCGCGGGCCGAAGCGCTGACACCGGCGGACCGGGCCGACGCCGCGCGCCTTGAGGCGGCGCTGGGGTGGTCGGACAGCGGTTGGCCGGCATTTGATCTGTATTTCCCGATTTTTGCCGCCGCCCCCGAGGCGCGGATCTATGGCGCCGAGGTGCGCCGCGACGTGGCGCGCCGGGCGATGGAAGAGGGGGCCGCGGCGGTCTTTGCCGGGGATGCCGCGCTCTATGGGTTGACTGAGGCCCTGCCGCCGGAGCAGCAGGACCAGCGCGAGGCGTTGCAAATGGCCGCCCATTGCGATGCGTTGCCGCACGAGATGTTGCCGCTGATGGTCGAGGTCCAGCGGCTGCGCGATGCCACGCTGGCGCTGATGACCGCGCGGGCGCTGGCCGAGACCGGCGGGCCGGTGGCGGTGATCACCGGCAATGGCCATGCGCGCCGCGACTGGGGCCTGCCGGCGGTGTTGGGTCATGCCGCGCCCGAGGTGCAGGTCTTTGTCCTGGGCCAGGGCGAGGACGGCAGCACACCCGAGGGCGGTTTCGACGAGGTGGTCCAGGCGCCGGCGGCAGAGCGTGATGATCCCTGTGCGGCGTTTCGCTAGCCGCTTATCCGCCCTTGCGGGCGTCTTCGCCTTGGCCTTAGGGTCGGCGTGGTTCAAACCGGAGGCCCGGACATGCTGGCTGGCAAGCGGATACTACTGATCATCGGCGGCGGGATTGCGGCTTACAAGTGCCTCGACCTGGTGCGGCGGTTGCGCGAACGCGGGGTGTCGGTGACGCCGGTGATGACCCGCGCAGCAGAGGAATTTGTCACGCCGCTGAGCGTTTCGGCGCTGGCGGGCGAAGAGGTGCATCGCGACCTGTTCGACCTGACCAAGGAAGCCGAGATGGGCCATATACAGCTGTCCCGCGTGGCGGACCTGGTGCTGGTGGCGCCCGCGACGGCGGACCTGATGGCCAAGATGGCGCAGGGGTTGGCCGGGGACCTGGCCTCGACTCTGCTGATGGCGACGGATACGCCGGTGATGATCGTCCCGGCGATGAACGTTCGGATGTGGGATCACCCGGCGACCCAGCGCAACCTGAAGACGTTGCAGGGCGATGGCGTCACGGTCGTGGGACCGAACGAAGGCGACATGGCCTGTGGCGAATACGGGCCGGGCCGATTGGCCGAGGTGCCCGAGATCCTGGCGGCGGTGGAGCGGCATTTCGGCGCCGGGCCGCTGGCGGGCAAGCGGGTGCTGGTGACGTCCGGCCCGACGCATGAGCCGATCGACCCGGTGCGTTATATCGCCAACCGCTCGTCCGGCGCGCAGGGTACGGCGATTGCCCGGGCGTTGATGGCGCTGGGCGCCGAGGTGGTCTTTGTCACCGGCCCGGCGGATGTGCCGCCGCCCGCCGGCGTGGTGCTGCGCCGGGTGGAAAGCGCGCAACAGATGCTGGAAGCGGTGCAGGCGTCGCTGCCCGTTGATGCGGCGGTGTTTGCCGCGGCGGTGGCGGATTGGCGGGTGGCCTCGGCCAGCGGATCGAAGATCAAGAAACAGGCCGGGCGCCTGCCGGTGCTGGAATTCGCCGAGAACCCCGACATCCTGGCCACCGTGTCACAGATGACGGCGGGGCGGCCCGGGCTGGTGGTGGGATTCGCCGCCGAGACCGACGACGTGGTGGCCAATGCCACGGCCAAGCGGGCGCGCAAGAAATGTGACTGGATCGTTGCCAATGACGTCAGCCCCGAGACCGGCATCATGGGCGGCAGCGAGAATGCGGTGGTTCTGATCACCGGGACGGGGGCCGAGGAATGGCCCCGAATGGGCAAGGCGCAGGTGGCAGAGCGGCTGGCGGACCGGCTGGCGATGGCGCTTGGGGCGCGTTGAGGGAGCCTCCGGCGGGAGTTTTCCTGGCAAGATGAAGGGGATCACGTGGCGCAATTGAAGATCATGTGGGACACGGCGGCGGACCGGGCGATTGGCTTTCCGTCTTATGAGACATCCGGCGCGGCGGGGGCGGACCTGCGGGCCAATTTCCCGGATCGCGGCGCGGTGACGCTTGAGCCGGGCGCGCGGGTGTTGGTGCCGACCGGGCTGCGGCTGGCGGTGCCTGCGGGGTTCGAAGTCCAGATCAGGCCGCGCTCTGGGTTGGCGCTGAAACACGGCATCACCCTGCCCAACAGCCCCGGCACCATCGACAGCGATTATCGCGGGCCGCTGGGGATCATCGTGATGAACGCCGGGTCCGAGACCTTTGAGATCAGCCACGGGATGCGCATTGCGCAGATGGTGCTGGCGCCGGTGGTGCAGGCCGAGTTCGACCTTGTCGAGACGCTGGACGAGACCGCGCGCGGTGAAGGTGGTTTCGGCTCGACCGGGCGCGACTGATGCTGCTGGTCCTGGCAATGGCGGCGGCGATCTGGGGCATCGGCTGGGCGCTGGGCCTGCCGCATGCAGCGCGCTGGCCGTTGATCGGGTTGCTTTTCGTGGCGGTCCTGGGGGTGCAGTTCCTGTTTCCCGACGGCCATCCCCTGCGTGAGGCCACCGGCGGTGAAGCGGCGCCCTGGTTGATCCTTGCGGGGATCGTGGCAATCATCCTGGCCTACCGCGCGGGGCTGAACCGGCTGCGGCGGCGGGCGCAGGGAGACCAGCAAAAGGAGGCGCCAAAGGTGCTGACGGACAAGATGGGCGAGGTCGAGCTGGAGCGCTATGCCCGGCATATCGTGCTGCGCGAGTTGGGCGGCCCGGGCCAGCAGCGGTTGCGCCGGGCGCGGGTGCTGGTGATCGGGGCCGGGGGTCTTGGCGCGCCGGCGCTGCAATATCTGGCGGCGGCCGGGGTCGGCACCATCGGGGTTGTTGATGACGACCTGGTGGAGAACGCCAACCTTCAGCGGCAGGTGATTCACACGGATGCCACCATCGGCATGCCCAAGGTCTTTTCGGCGCAAAAGGCGATGGAGGCGCAGAACCCCTTTGTGGTGGTCCAGCCCTATCACCGGCGCCTGACCGACGAGATCGCGGCAGAGCTGTTTGCCGAGTATGACCTTGTGCTCGATGGCACCGACAATTTCGACACGCGGTACCTGGTCAACCGGGCGGCGGTTGCGGCGGGCATCCCGCTGATCTCGGGCGCGCTGAGCCAGTGGGAAGGGCAGTTGAGCGTCTTTGACCCGGCCCGCGATACGCCCTGTTATCAATGCGTCTTCCCCGAGGCCCCGGCGCCGGGGCTGGCGCCGTCGTGTTCCGAGGCGGGGGTGCTGGGGCCGCTTCCCGGCGTGGTGGGCACGATGATGGCGGTCGAGGCGATCAAGGTGCTGGCCGATGTGGGCGCGCCGCTGCGGGGCGAGATGCTGATTTACGATGCACTTTGGTCCGAGACCCGCAAGATCACGCTGAAACGGCGCAGTGATTGCCCGGTCTGTGGCAAGAAGAAGGATGAACGAGATGACGAACCCACTGCTGGCTGACTGGACCGGGCCCTTTGGCCTGCCGCCCTTTGCGGCGATCCAGGATGCGGATTTCGCGCCCGCGATGGAGGCGGCGTTGGCCGCGGACCTGGCCGAGGTGCGCGCGGTCGCAGACAATCCCGAACCGCCGACATTTGCCAATACCATCGAAGGGCTGATGCGTTGCGGCGCGGCGCTGGACCGGGTGACGGGGGTGTTTTTCAACCTCGCCGGATCGGACAGCAATCCCGAGCGGGAAGCGCTGATGCGGGAGTTTTCGCCAAAGCTCGCCGCGCATTCGGCCGAGATTTACGGCAATGCCAAGCTGTTCGCGCGGATCCGCGCGGTTTGGGACGCGCGTGAAGGGCTTGACCTGACGCCTGAACAGACGCGGGTGCTGATGCTGGTGCATCGCAACTTTGTCCGCGCCGGCGCGGCGTTGGAGGGCGACCGGGCCGCGCGCATGAAGGCAATCAAGGAGCGGCTGGCGCGGCTGGGCACCGCCTTTACCCAGAACCTGCTGGCGGATGAGCGTGATTGGGCAATGGACCTGTCCGAGGCCGATCTGGAAGGTCTGCCCGGCTTTGTCGTGGCCAGCGCCCGCGCGGCGGGGGAAGAACGTGGCGCCGCGGGGCCGGTGGTCACGTTGTCGCGGTCGTTGATCGTGCCGTTTTTGCAGTTTTCGCCACGCCGCGACTTGCGCGAAAAGGCCTACCAAGCCTGGGTCGCGCGAGGGGCCAATGGTGGCGAGACCGACAACCGCGAGATCGCGGCCGAGATCCTGGCGCTGCGGGAAGAACGCGCCAAGCTTTTGGGCTATCGTGATTTCGCCGCCTACAAGCTGGAAACCGAGATGGCGGGCACGCCCGACAAGGTGCGTGATCTGTTGATGGCGGTCTGGGAGCCGGCCAAGGCCCGGGCCGAGGCCGATGGCGCGACGCTGGAAGCGATGATGCGCGAGGATGGCATCAACGGTGCGCTGGAGCCCTGGGACTGGCGCTACTATGCCGAGAAGCGGCGCCGCGCCGAGCATGATCTGGATGAGGCGGCGCTGAAACCCTACCTGCAGCTCGACCGGATGATCGAGGCGGCGTTTGATTGTGCCAACCGGCTGTTCGGATTGGAGTTCCGGGCGCTGGATGTGCCGCTTTATCACGCGGACGCCCGGGCCTGGGAGGTGACGCGGGGCGGCGAACATCTGGCGGTCTTCATCGGCGATTATTTCGCTCGCGGCTCGAAACGCTCGGGCGCCTGGTGTTCGGCGATGCGGATGCAGCGCAAGTTCCCGGATGACCAGCGCCCCGTGGTGGTCAATGTCTGCAACTTTGCCAAGGGCGATCCGGCGCTTCTGTCCTATGACGATGCGCGCACGCTGTTTCACGAATTCGGCCATGCGCTGCACCAGATGCTGTCGGATGTGACCTATGAAATGGTCGCGGGCACTTCCGTTGCGCGGGACTTCGTGGAATTGCCCAGCCAGCTTTACGAGCATTGGCTGGAGGTGCCCGAGGTGCTGCGCAGCTTTGCCACCCATGTCGACACCGGCGAGGCCATGCCGCAAGAGATGCTGGACAAGGTGTTGGAGGCCGCCAATTTCGACCAGGGGTTCCAGACTGTGGAATATGTCGCTTCGGCGCTGGTGGACCTGGCCTTTCACGAAGGTGCGGCGGCGGCAGATCCGATGGCGAAACAGGCCGAGGTGCTGGAAGGGCTGGGCATGCCCCATGCCATCGGGATGCGTCACGCAACACCGCATTTCGCGCATGTCTTTGCCGGAGATGGCTATTCCAGCGGCTATTACAGCTACATGTGGTCCGAGGTGATGGACGCCGATGCCTTTGCCGCCTTCGAGGACGCGGGCGGGGCGTTTGATCCGGCGATGGCGGCGAAGCTGGAGCAGCACGTCTTGTCGGCGGGCGGTTCGGAAGAGGCCGAAGCGCTTTATTTGGCGTTCCGGGGCCGGATGCCGGGTGTCGAGGCGCTGTTGAAAGGGCGCGGGCTGGCGGCCTGATGTGCAATCACGCACCCTGCGGGGTGTGTGCCGTAGGCGGCGTCGTTCCGGGGCCAAAGGTCCCGGGGTGACGCACCGTCAGAACGGTTGCTGCTCCAGCGTGTAGCCCCGCATTTCCAACTGGTTCAACAACCCGCTGTCGCCCATCAAATGCGCCGCGCCCACGGCGACGGCGATCCGTGGTTCCGTGGTTTCCTCGATCACTTCGATCCAGTTCAGGTTGCGGGCGATCAGCAGCTTCTGCTCCATTTCGTTCAGCAGGGTCTCGACTTCGTCTTTCGGCAGGTCGAGATGGGCATAGGTCATCAGGCGTGACATCTGCCAGGCGTCGGAATGCGCCTCGTCGAAATAGGCGTTCACCGTGGTTTCCAGCAGATCGGCGCTCAACTCCTCGGGGTAGAGGCCAAGCTGAAGCAGGCGCAGCTGCTCTTCCAGCGGATCCTCGTTGAAGACCTGGAACACCGTGTCAATCGGCTCGATCGACCGGCGCGGCACCTCGGCGGCCAGGGCGCGCGCTTCGATCAGCGCATCCAGCCCCTGGCCGGTGCTCACCAGCTCCATCGCACAGCCGGGCAGGGCCAGCACCAGCGACAGATACCAGGGCTGCATCTTGGCGGCCATGAAGCCGGGAATGCCGCGGTCGCTGGCGGCCTTGGCCAGGCTCTGCCAGGTCTCTTCGTCCATCAGCTCCGGCAGGCTCGTGTCCTTGAGCAGCAAGAGCGAGTCCGGCCCGGTCAGGCGTTTTTCCAGCGCCTTGGTGTCTTCCTCGGTGGCTTCCAGGAACAGCAGGTCCGCCCCGGCGATCACCGGTTCCAGGCGGCTGACGATCGGCGCAAGCCGCGGGTCGGGCATGTGGATGGTGCCGATCACTTGGATCACCCGGTCGCCGCGCGTGGCGCGCCAGTGGTTGCCGTGGGCAAAGGGCGTCTCGGCCTCGGCGGCGCGCAGGGCGGCCTCTTGCTCGGGGGGCAGGTCCAGGCGCAGGTCGCGGCCGTCGCAGGCCGCCGAGGCGACATGGGGCAGCAGCAGGAAAAGACAGGTGACAAGGGTACGCAAAGCCGGGCCTCCGGTGGGGGTCAATGGATGGCGCGGATCTGGTGATCGCTGCCGTTGAAGGTGAAACTGTCGCCCTCGGACAGCCCCTGCATCGCCTTGTAGATCGGGGCAGCAGGGGAAATGCCCATTGCGCGCTGGCCGTCAAAGTCGAATTCCTGGGTCGAGACGCTGACCACAAGCAGCCGGTCATCCACCAGCACCGCCGCGCCGTCGGTCACCGCGTTCTTGGGGCCAAAGTCGATCTCGGCCAGCCGGTTCAGGCGCGCCTCGTCGTCGTGCATCGCCTCGTCCCAGGCGGCGGCCATTTCACCGGCGGCCTCGGCCCGGGATTGCTGGTCACGTTCGACGGTCTCGCCGCCCGAGATGCGGGCCTCGGAGGCAAGGCTTTGGAACTTCTGGCGCGCGGCATCGTAATCCGCCTGGGTCATCTCGAGCAGCCGGGTCTTGAGCTTGGTCTTGTCCATTGTCTGTCCAGTCGTGTCCGGGAGCAGGGTGTTCTGTGGCGTAACGAACGGGGGTCAGGTGCCGCAGAAGGTCTTGTAGGGCCCGAAATCCGCAGGCGCGGGCCGGGCATAGCGATCCTGCCCCGCCCGTTCGGTGAAGGGGGCGCGCAGCACCTCCAGCAGCCGGGTCAGCGGGGCCATGTCGGCCTCGTCCTCGGCGGCTTTCAGCGCCTCTTCCACCAGGTGGTTGCGCGGAATGTAGAGCGGGTTGACCGCATCCATCGCCGCCCGGCGCGCACCGTCCATTCCGCCCTCGCGCGACAGCCGCTCGCGCCAATGGGGCAGCCAGTGGCGGATCGCCGTGGCATCGTCGAAAAGGTCGGTCAGCGGCGTCTCACCGCCTTCGGCGGCCTGCGGTAACCGGCGGAAAAACAGCGTGAAATCCACGTTCTGCCCCTCCATCGCGGCATACATCGCGTTGAGGAGGTCTGCGTCGTCGTCCTCGGCGGTGTCCAGCCCGATCTTGGCACGCGCGCGGGCCAGCCATGCTTCGGAATAGAGCGCCGGAAAGCCCTGGATTTCCTCGGTGGCGATGCGGATCGCCTCATCCTGATCCTGGTGCAACAGGGGCAGCAGCGTCTCGGCCAGTCGCGCAAGGTTCCATTGCGCGATATTGGGCTGGTTGCCAAAGGCATAGCGCCCGCCATGGTCAATCGAAGAGAACACCGCCCCCGCGCTGTAGCTGTCGATGAAGGCGCAGGGGCCATAGTCGATGGTCTCGCCCGAGATGGTCATGTTGTCGGTGTTCATCACCCCGTGGACAAAGCCCACGTTCAGCCAGTGCGCCACCAGCGCCGCCTGCCGCCGGATCACCGCGCGCAGGAATTCCAGGTAGCGGTCGTTGCGGCCTGCCAGGTCGGGGTCGTGCCGGGCAATGGCGTAATCGGCCAGTTGTTTCACCCGGGCATGTTCGCCCCGGGCGGCAAAGAACTGAAACGTGCCGACGCGCAGGTGGCTGGACGCGACGCGGCCCAGCACGGCGCCGGTCCTGGGGCCTTCGCGATAGACCGTCTCGCCGGTGGTGACGGCGGACAGGGCGCGGGTGGTGGGGATGCCAAGGCGAAACATCGCTTCGCCCATCAGGAATTCGCGCAGCACCGGGCCCAGTACCGCCTTGCCGTCGCCGCCGCGCGAAAACGGCGTGCGGCCCGATCCCTTGAGGTGAATGTCGCGGCGGATGCCGTTCCGGTCGATCACCTCGCCCAGCAAAATGGCGCGGCCATCGCCCAGTTGCGGAGAAAAACCGCCAAACTGGTGCCCGGCATAGGCCTGGGCCAGGGTGTTCGCCCCTTCGGGCGCCTCGGCCCCGGCCAGCATTGCCGCGCCTTGGTCGGTGTCGAGCGCCTCGGGGTCGAGCTGCAAATCGCGTGCGAGGTCGCTGTTCAGCAGGATGATGCGCGGTTCCGGCACCTTGTCCCCTTCCCACGGTACATAGAAACCGTCGAGTTCGCGGGCATAGGTGTTGTCGAAGTCAAAGTGGGGCGGCTGATGTGTCATGCCCTGTAAGGTGTGGTCATTCGCGGGGGATTCCAAGTGTCTTGCGCCTCACCCGTTGTCAAAGCGGTTCACCCCGCATCAGCCGAGGCAGATCGCCGGTCAGTCCCGCCGCTTCGCGGATAAAGCCGCGGCGCAGGGCGGGGATGGCGTTGACCAGGCCCATTCCCAGATCGCGACCGGCGCGAAGCAGCGGGTTGTCATTGGAAAACAAAAGGTTGAAGGCATCCGTCGCACCCGCCAGCGTGGCGGTGTCGAAACGGCGCCATTCGGCATAGCGTTCCAGCACCAGCGGCGCGCCGATGTCCTCGCCCCGGCGGCGGGCGTCGGCCAGAACCTCGCTCAGCGCGGCAATGTCGCGGAACCCGGCGTTCAGGCCCTGGCCCGCGATCGGGTGCATCCCGTGCGCCGCATCGCCCACCAGCACCAGCCGCGGCGCGGTGAGGCTTTGCGCAAGCGTCAGCGACAGCGGATAGGTGAAACGTTCGCCGGCCAGCGCAATTTCGCCCAGGAAATCGCCAAAGCGGGGGCGCAGGATGGTCAGGTAATCTTCGTCCGACAGGGCGTTGATCTCGGCGGCCATCCTGGCCGTTTCGCTCCAGACGATGGAGCTGCGGTTGCCGGTCAGCGGCAGGATCGCCAGCGGCCCGGCGGGCATGAAAAACTGGTGCGCGACGCCGTTGTGCGGCTTTTCGTGCGAGATGGCGCAGACCAGGGCGGTTTGGCCATACTCCCGCCCGCTGCGTTGGATGCCCGCGCGCTGGGCGGTGCCCGAGGCGCGCCCGTCGCATCCCGCCAGCACCCGTCCTGTCAGGGCGCGGCCCGAGGCAAGCGTGACAGTGGCATGTGCCGGTCCGGTGTCCTGCGCCACCACGCGTTCACCCGTCAGGTGGGTGACCGCGGGATGGGCGGTGATCGCGTCCAGCAAGCTGCGGCGAAGGTAGCGGTCTTCGACCATGAAGCCCATCGGCCCTTCCTCGATCTCGTGATGATCGAAGTGCAGCCCGAAGGGTGCAGGCCCTTCGCCGGCCCGCCCGTCGGTGACCTTGATGTCCAGCATCGGTTGGGCGTTCGCGTCAAGCCCGTCCCAGAGCCCCAGCGCCGCCAGCATCCGCTGCGAGGCCAGCGCCAGCGCATAGGAGCGACCGTCAAAATTGTCCGACCGTTGCGCGGCGCTGTCGCCCGCGTCGATCACCGTGGCGGAAAACCCGGCCTGCGCGGCGGCCAGCGCCAGCAGGGGGCCGTTCAGCCCGCCGCCGACAATCAGAAGATCGCTGTCATGTCTCATATCCGCGAATATGGCGGTCAGACCGGGATTGTCCATGCGTTTCCATGCCGCTACCGTCCCCGCAAGCAGAGGGGTGAGCGAGATGCACGAATGGCTATGGATGACAGCGGCGGACCTGGGCCGCGGGATCGGTGCGGGCGAGATCGACCCGGTGGCGCTGACCGAGTGCTACCTGGCAGCCATCACGGCGCATGAACACGGAGAGGCGACCTATGCCCGGGTCACGGCGGAACGCGCCCTGGCCGAGGCCGGTGCAGCGGCGGAACGCGCGAAGGCCCGCCAGCGGTTGTCCCCCCTGGATGGCGTGCCGATCAGCTGGAAAGACCTGTTCGACAGCGCGGGCGTGGCCACCGAATCCGGGTCGGCGCTTTTGAAAGGCCGTGTTCCCACGCGCGATGCCCGGGTGCTGGCCAATGCGACGGCGGCGGGGCTGGTGTGCCTGGGCAAGACACATATGAGCGAACTGGCGTTTTCCGGCCTTGGGCTGAACCCGGTGACCGCGACGCCGCCCTGCGTCAACGGCGTGGGCGCGGTGCCGGGCGGGTCGTCCTCGGGGGCGGCAACCTCGGTGGCTTATGGATTGGCGGCGGCGGGGATCGGCTCGGACACCGGGGGGTCGGTGCGCATTCCGGCCGCCTGGAATGACCTCGTGGGGTTGAAGACGACACATGGCCGATTGTCCGTCGACGGCGCGGTGCCGCTGGTGGCCTCTTTCGACACGGTTGGCCCGCTGACCCGCTCGGTCGAGGATGCGGCGCTTCTGCTGGCCGTGCTGGAGGGCGGCAAACCTGCGGACCTGCGCGGTGCCTCGCTCAAAGGTCGGCGGTTCGCGGTGTTGGAGACCGTGGGGATGGAAGACCTGCGCGATGCCCCCCGGGCGGCCTTTCTCAGTGCGATCGACCGGCTGCGCGGCGCCGGGGCGCTGGTGGAGCCGATCGAGGTGCCCGAGGTGACCGAAGCGATGGACCTTTCGAGCATCCTCTATACGCCCGAGGCCTATGGCACCTGGCGCGACACCATCGAAGCCGCGCCGGAGAAGATGTTCCCGCCGATCCTGGAACGGTTCCGCAGCGGAGCCGAGGCCCGGGCTTGCGACCTGATCGCCGCCTGGCAGGTGCTGGAGCGCTGCAAGGCCGCCTATTACGCCGCGACCGCGGGCTATGACGCGGTGTTGACGCCGTCAGCGGCCAACTTGCCGCCGGATCACGAGCGGCTGTTGAACGACGAGGCGTATTACGTGACCGAGAACCTGCTGACGCTGCGCAATACCCGCATCGGCAACCTGATGGGCGGTTGCGCCGTGACCCTGCCGACCGGCGTGCCCTCTTGCGGGGTGCAGATGCTGGCGCCGCCGATGGGCGAAGAACGGCTGATGCGGCTGGCCTCGGCGGCGGAAGAGGCCTTGTCCTGAGGCGCAGTTGCGCTAAATCGTTATCGCGGCCCGCAATACCGCGCAGAACCCACGACCGGGCAGGGCGCTGCCCAAACCCTCGGGCCGGGATGATCCGACCCTGTTCCAGAAGGACGTTCACCATGTTCCGCCGTTTTTTCGCAACCTCCGCCCGCTGGATCCTGCCGCTTGCCGCGCTTTCGCTGGCCCCCGTTGCGGCACAGGCCGAAGGCAACCACATCTCCTTTGCGCTGGGCGGCGGGCTGAAGTTTGCCCCGGCTTATGAAGGCTCGGACGAATACGAATCGGGCCTGGCCATCACCGGCGGTTTCAACTCGGCCTCGATTGGCGGGCTGTCAGTTGGCGGCGGTGACACCCTGGGCTTTTCGATGGGGCCGTCGCTGGGCTTCGTGGGCGCGCGGGACGCGGATGAGTACTCCGAGCTCAAGGGCCTGGACGACGTGGACTGGACGCTGGAGCTGGGGGTGAAGGCCGGCTACCGCTGGGACAACGCCGAGGTTTCGGCCGCCGTGCGCCGCGGCTTCAACGGCCACGAAGGCCTGGTGGGCGAGTTGACCGCCAATGCCATCCTGCGGCCCGATGACCGGACGACCTTTCGTTTCGGTCCGCGCATGACTTTCGCCAACGACGAATATGCCGACACCTATTTCTCGGTCCCGACCGGCGCCGCCAACCTGGGCCGTTATGATGCCGAGGGCGGGCTGAAATCCTATGGGCTTGAGGCCATCGTGCATCGTGAGCTGAGCGATACCTGGTCCATCGAGGGCAAGCTGGGCTGGGCGCGGCTGACCAATGATTTCGCCGACAGCCCGGTGACAGAGGCGGGAAGCGAAAACCAGGGCAGCGTCAGCGTCACCCTGATCCGCCAGTTCGATTGGCGGTTCTAAGCCTTTCACGCATTGCGAAATGACCGGCCTTGCCCCGGAAAACGGGGCAGGGGAGGGCAGGTGTTGGGGTCAGCGGCCCCTGGAATTGCCATATTTTGGCCCGACTTGCCCAAATGCCACAAACCCCTGTTGGCTCTTTCCTTTTTCTGGCCTTTTTCTGGACGCCGCCGCGTCGCTGGCCTATTCTGAAGTGCAAACGGGGCGAAACGATCCCGTATCCGAGGCAGCAAAAGCAGAATCCCATGTTCCCCGAGCGGTTTTCGAACCTACCGGCCTATGCATTCCCGCGTCTGCGGGCCTTGCTTGATCCCCATGCACCGGCGACGGCGCATGCAGGCGACGTCTTGCACATGACAATTGGCGAGCCGCGCCACCCGATGCCGGATTTCGTGGGCCAGGTGCTCGCCGAATCCGTGGGCGAATTCGCGAAATACCCGCCCAACGACGGCTCGCCCGAGCTGCGTGGCGCAATTGCCGGTTGGGCCTTGCGCCGCTACGGCGTCACGCTGGACCCGGATACGCAGGTCATGGCGCTGAACGGCTCACGCGAGGGGCTGTACAATGCGGCGATGGCGCTGTGCCCGGAAACCAAGGGTGGGGCGAAACCGGTGGTGTTGACGCCGAACCCGTTCTACCAGGTCTACATGATTGCCGCGATTTCGGCGGCGGCAGAGCCGGTTTTCGTGCCGGCCACGCCGGAGACCGGCCATCTGCCGGATTACGCGGGCCTGCCCTCAGAGGTTCTGAACCGGGTGGCAATGGCTTATATCTGCTCACCGGCAAACCCGCAGGGGGCGATTGCCTCGGAAGATTATTGGCGCACGCTGATCGACCTGGCCGAAAGGTACGATTTCCGCATCCTGGCCGATGAATGCTATTCCGAGATCTACCGCGACGCGCCGCCCCCCGGCGCCTTGCAGGTCGCGGCGGAAATGGGCGCCGATCCCGAGCGGGTGGTGCTGGTCAACTCGTTGTCGAAACGGTCGAACCTGCCCGGGCTGCGCTCGGGCTTCATTGCGGGTGGGCCTCAGAGCATTGCGCGGGTCAAGCAGTTGCGGGCCTATGCGGGCGCGCCGCTGCCATTGCCGCTGCAGCGGGTCAGCGAAAGGGTCTGGGCCGACGAAGCACACGTGGAGGCCAATCGCGCGCTCTATCGCGAGAAATACGCCGCGGCGGACGAGATTTTTGCCGGCATTCCCGGCTACGAGGGGCCCGAGGCGGGCTTTTTCCTCTGGCTGCCGGTGCCGGATGGGGAAGCGGCGGCATTGAAGGCCTGGACAGAGACGGCGGTGCGGGTGCTGCCCGGCGCCTACCTGTCGCGTGAGACCGGCGGTGCAAACCCCGGGCAAGGATACATCAGGGTCGCGATGGTGGCCCCAATAGAAGACATGCGCCGCGGGCTGATCCGCCTGCGCGATTGTCTGTACGAGGCGAGGTGATAATGGCATATCAGGCAAGAGGACGCGATCCGCTTCTCGACAGCAACACACAGGCGGCAGTGGAACGCAGGGGCAAGGAGCTTTTCGGCATCCTGCTGGTCCTGCTGGGGCTGGCGGCTGCGGCGATGATTGCATCCTACACGCCCGAGGACCCCAGCTGGATGTCGGCCACCGATGCGCCGGTCCAGAACTGGATGGGCCGGGCCGGTGCCTCGATTGCCGCGCCGTTGTTCATGATCGTTGGTTGGGGCAGCTGGGGCGTGGCCATCGTGCTCATGGCCTGGGGCGTGCGCTTTGCCTTGCACGCGGGGTCCGACCGGGCGATGGGCCGCGCCATCTTTGCGCCGATCGCCATCGCACTGGCCGCCGTCTATGCCGCGACGCTGGTGCCGGGGCCGACCTGGACCCATGCCTTCGGGTTGGGCGGGCTGTTCGGCGATACGGTGCTGGGGTCGGTTTTGACTGCCTCGCCGGTGGGATCGAGCCTGGTGGTCAAGTTCGCTTCGCTCCTGATGGGGATGCTGATCCTGGTGGTCGGGGCCTTTGTGCTGGGCTTTACCATGCCGGAGCTGAAGTCTATCGGCCGCTTCCTGCTGATCGGTGTCATCATGGCCTATGCCACGTTGCTCAAACTGCTGGGCCGGGGCGCCAGCGGTGCGTTGACCGCCGCCAAGGGATTGCAGGCACGCCAGGTCGAGCGGCGCGCGCAACGTGATCAGGAACGTCTCGAAGCCGCAGAATGGGCCGCGCAGCAGGCCGCCGCGGATCAGGCGATCCAGCGGACGCCCACCCCGCCGGTGCCCGAGGAAGTGCCGCCGCACAGCCAGCCGGAAAAGACCGGCCTGCTGTCGCGCATGCCCTCGCTGATCCGCCGGGCCGAGCCGATGCCGACCGAAATGCCCGAGGCCGAGCTGATCGAGCGCGAAGCGCCGGATGTTGACGTCGACATGCCGGGCGAAGACCGCATCAAGGCCAAGATCACCAGCGTCATCAAGGACCGCGTGCGCCGCAGCCCCGACATCCAGGTCGAAAGCGTCGCGCCGTTGACCAAGGGCCGCGGACGTGGCCCCGATCCGCTTATCTTCCGCGATGAGCCGCGAGTGAAGGCGCCGGCGCAGGCCGCGCTCAAGGCCGAGCCGCCGCTGACCGCGCCCGCTGCGCCCGCTGCCCCCGCTGCACCAGAAGCTGTTGCGGCCCCGACCCAGCAGGCCCCGACCCAGCAAGCCCCGGCCCAAGAGGCCCCGGCCCAGGAAGCACGGGCCGTGTCGTCGCGCATCGTTCATCAGCCCGCGCCGCCCGTGGCAGCGCCTGCCGCCGCGCCGGTGGCCGAGACTGCACCTGCCCCTGCGATGGCCTCTGCACCCGCACCTGCGCCCGCTCCGGTTCAGCAAGCCGTCGCGCCGAAGCCTGCCGCCCCTGTGGTGCAGCGTGCCGCGCCGCAACAGCCAGAGGCAGCGGCAGAAGGCGACATGGTCAATATCTTCCACGAAGACCCCTCGGGCTTTGTTGCCCCGGAGGAGGACGAATGGGCCGTGACCGAGGCCGAACCCGCCCCCGCCCCGGCCTTTACCGCCACCCGCCCGGCGCCTGCCGAACCCAAGAAGGTGGTGCAGCAGCCGCCGCGCCCGAAAGTCCAGATGTCCAACCGCGCCGCCGCCGAGGCGCAACCGTCGCTGGCCTTCGAAGAGCAACATTCGGACTACGATCTGCCGCCGCTGGCCCTGCTCAGCGACCCGGCGTTGATCGAGCGCCACATCCTGTCCGACGAGGCGCTGGAAGAAAACGCGCGCATGCTGGAATCGGTGCTCGATGACTATGGCGTCAAGGGCGAGATCGTCTCTGTCCGCCCCGGCCCCGTCGTCACCATGTATGAGCTTGAGCCTGCCCCGGGTCTCAAGGCTTCCCGCGTGATCGGTCTGGCCGATGACATCGCGCGGTCGATGTCGGCGCTGTCGGCGCGGGTTTCGACCGTGCCGGGACGTTCGGTGATCGGTATCGAACTGCCCAATGAAAAGCGCGAGATGGTGTCCTTCCGCGAGATCCTCTCGGGCCGTGACTTTGGCGATGGCAACCGCGCCCTGCCGCTGGCGCTGGGCAAGAACATCGGCGGCGAGCCGGTGGTCGCCAACCTGGCCAAGATGCCTCACCTGCTGATCGCCGGGACCACCGGGTCGGGCAAGTCGGTGGCGATCAACACCATGATCCTGTCGCTGCTCTACAAGCTGTCACCGGATGAGCTTCGCCTGGTGATGATCGACCCCAAGATGCTGGAACTGTCGGTCTATGACGGCATTCCGCACCTGTTGTCGCCGGTTGTGACCGACCCGAAAAAGGCCGTCGTGGCGCTGAAATGGGTCGTGGGCGAGATGGAAGAGCGCTATCGCAAGATGTCCAAGATGGGCGTGCGCAACATCGACGGCTACAACAGCCGTGTTGCGGATGCGCTGGCCAAGGGCGAGATGTTCAGCCGCACCGTGCAGACCGGTTTTGACGACGAAACCGGCGAACCGGTGTTCGAGACGGACGAATTCGAGCCCAAGAAAATGCCCTATATCGTCGTCATCGTCGACGAGATGGCCGACCTGATGATGGTGGCGGGCAAGGAAATCGAAGCCTGCATCCAGCGCCTGGCCCAGATGGCGCGGGCGAGCGGCATCCACCTGATCATGGCGACGCAGCGGCCTTCGGTCGATGTGATCACCGGCACGATCAAGGCCAACTTCCCGACCCGGATCTCGTTCCAGGTGACGTCGAAGATCGACAGCCGCACCATCCTGGGCGAACAGGGTGCCGAACAGCTTCTGGGCATGGGCGACATGCTCTACATGGCTGGTGGCGCCAAGATCACCCGTTGCCACGGCCCGTTCTGTTCGGACGAGGAGGTCGAGGAAATCGTCAACCACCTCAAGGCCTTTGGCCCACCGGAATATGTTTCGGGCGTGGTGCAGGGGCCGGACGACGACAAGGCGGAGAACATCGATGCGGTTCTGGGCCTGTCCACCGGCGGCAATACCAACGGCGAGGATGCGCTTTACGACCAGGCGGTTGGCATCGTGATCCAGGATCGCAAATGCTCGACCTCCTATATTCAGCGCAAGCTGGCCATCGGCTACAACAAGGCCGCCCGGCTGGTTGAGCAGATGGAAGACGAGGGCGTCGTCAGCGCCGCCAACCACGTCGGCAAGCGTGAAATCCTGGTGCCTGAACAGGGCTGAGGTCGGTCCGAGCACCCGTTTCGGCACATGAACCGTCGCAGTCCCGGGCTTGCCCCGGGACCTCTCGAACACCGCTGACGTGAGGCCCCGGATCAGGTCCGGGGCTGCGGCGCGCCGGGGGCCGCCCGCGCCCGTCTCGGACGGGTCAGGGAAATGTGATCGGCGTTTCCCCGCGCCCCGGGTTTGCGATGCGCGGTATCGGGCTTACATCTGAACTTCGAACGGTCTTGTTATCGCATATCACTCCGGAATGCGGCATCAAGGCAGCCGAGGAAACGACGAAAGAGACTCCGATGCGTGTTCTGAAGACCGTGATTCTGTCGCTGGGCCTGGCCCTGGCTGCGCTGCCCGCCGCGGCCGAGAAGCTTTCGCTCGGCCAGTTGTCGAGCTATCTCAACAAGCTGCAGCAGGCCAAGGGTGCCTTTACCCAGATCAATGACGACGGCACGATTTCCACCGGCACGATTTCGCTGCGCCGTCCTGGCATGGCGCGCTTCGACTACAATCCGCCGGCCCAGGCGCTGGTGCTGGCCCAGGGCGGCGAGGTGGCGATTTTTGATCGCAAGACCAAGCAGGCGCCCGAGCGTTACCCGCTGACCAACACGCCGCTCAGCATCATCCTGGCCAAGTCGGTGGATCTGACCCGGTCGGGCATGGTGACGGGGCACAGTTATGATGGCACCTCGACCACGATCCGCGCGCGCGATCCCAACCGCCCGGAGATCGGCACCATCGACCTGGTGTTCACCAGCGCGCCGGTGGAGTTGCGGCAATGGGTGATCAACGACGACGCCGGCGGCAAGACCACGGTGATCCTGGGCGAGCTGGACAAGAACGCCAGCCTGCCGCACACCGTCTTTTCCATCCAGCGCGAGCTGCGCCGTCTCGGCAACTGAGGCCCGGATCAGAGCCCGGTCTGATCCAGCACCTCGGCCAGGATCGGTGCCAGCCGCCTGGCCCAGGCCTTCTGGGTGGCCTCTTCCGCGATCAGGTCGTTGCGCAGCTCGATCAGGACATTGGGCAACCCCATCGCCAGCGCGTGACGTTCAATGCTGTCGCCCGGCAGGTGACCGGAATAGGGCACGTTGCCGCCCACGCAAAGGTCGTTTTCCTTCTCAAGCCGCGCGATCAGTGGCAGCGCCAGCCGCGCGTCATGGGCATAAAGCACGCCCACATGCCAGGGCCGCGGCGGCCGCGCCTGAAGCTGCGGGGAAAAGCTGTGAACGGCACAGATCACCGTATCCGGCCGGCGTGAGGCCAGCCGGTAGTATTCGGCGTGATAGGGCCGGTGAAAGGCGTTCAGCCTGCGGTCCACCTCTGCCGCATCGGCATGGCGGTTGGCGGGGATGATCGTGCCGTCATAAAGCTTCATCAGCAGGGTCGGATCGTCTTCGCCGCGATTCGGATCGATCACCAACCGCGAGAAATTGGCAAACAGCGCCGGGCTGTTCAGCATCTCGCCCAGGTGCCGCGTCACCCCCAGCGCGCCGGGGTCATAGGCGATGTGGCGCCGCATGTCCTGTGCCGCAAGGCCAAGGTCGCCGCCATTGACGGTATCCGGCACGACATTCGTTGCATGATCGCAGGTGACCAGCCATCTTCCGGGTCGATCCGCGCCTTCTGTCCAATAGGGGTGGAAGCTCATGTCATCCCTTCGTAACGTGGTGGGGGGATGTTTACCCTGAGCGGCGCTTGCCTGCGAGGCCGAAGTGGTGCATAGAACGGGTGAACTGCGTTAGCGATAACATCGCCGCGTGTGCGCGATGTGTCCGTCAGATACGAAAGGGCCCGAGCGCCATGAAGCGTGACCGCAATGTCAAGATCGTCGCCACTCTGGGACCGGCGTCAAGCACCTACGAAATGATCCGCAAACTGCACGAGGCTGGCGCAGATGTGTTCCGGCTCAACATGAGCCACGGTACCCACGAGGAACAGGCCGCCCGGCACGCGATCATCCGCAAGATCGAAAAGGACCTGGACAGCCCGATTGCCATTCTTGCCGACCTTCAGGGGCCGAAGCTGCGGGTCGGCACCTTTGCCAATGACTCCGAAGAGCTTGAGCAGGACGCCAGTTTCCGGCTCGACCTTGACCCGACGCCGGGCGATGCCAGCCGGGTCTGCCTGCCGCACGAAGAGATCTTTGCCGCGCTGGAGCCGGGCGCTCACCTGCTGGTCAACGATGGCAAGATCCGCCTGCGGGTCAACGACTGTGGCAAGGATTTCGCCGATTGCGTCGTTGTCACCGGCGGCACGATTTCGGATCGCAAGGGCGTGAACGTGCCCGACGTGGTGCTGCCGCTGGCGGCGCTGTCGGAAAAGGACCGCAAGGACCTGGAATTCGCCTGCCAGCTGGGGGTCGACTGGATCGCGTTGAGCTTTGTTCAGCGGGCCAAGGATGTCTGGGACGCGCGTGATCTTGTCGATGGTCGCGCCGCCGTGCTGTCGAAGATCGAAAAGCCCGCCGCGGTCAAGGATTTCGACGAGATCCTCGATGCCTCGGACGCGATCATGGTGGCCCGTGGTGACCTGGGCGTGGAACTTCCGGTCCAGAACGTGCCGCCGATCCAGAAGCGCCTGGTCAAGAAGTGCCGCGCCGCCGCCAAGCCGGTGATCGTGGCCACCCAGATGCTGGAAAGCATGATCGACAGCCCGATGCCCACCCGCGCCGAGGTGTCGGACGTATCGAACGCCATCTATGAAGGCACCGACGCCATCATGCTGAGCGCCGAAAGTGCCGCGGGCGATTACCCGGTCGAAGCTGTCACCACCATGGACAATGTCGCCGTCGAGGTCGAAAGCGATCCGACCTATACCGACGTGATCGAAGCCGGCCGCCGGATCGAGCGCAAATCGGTGGCCGATGGCATCGTGGCCGCCGCGCGCGAAATTGCCGAGGCCGCCGACGTCAAGGCGATCTGCTGTTTCACCTCGTCGGGCACGACGGCCTCTCTGGTGGCGCGCGAAAAGCCGCGGGTGCCGATCATCGCGATGACCAACCGGCTGTCCACCGCGCGGCGCATGGCGCTGACCTGGGGCTGCTACTGCGTCAAGACCAGCGATATGGAGCGTTTCAAACAGGCGGTGGTATCGGCGGCGCGGGCGGCACGATCCTCCGGGATGGCCACGGAACGTGACCTGATCGTGGTGACAGCGGGTGTGCCGTTCAATGTTTCGGGCACCACCAACATCCTGCGTGTCGCGCCCTGCGATGAACGTTTGATCTACAACACGGATCCAGAGTAAATCTATCCTCGGTTTACGAAGGGGAAGGTTACATGGATACGGATCTGGCGCTGGTGATCGGGATTGTCATCTCGGTCCTGGCTTTTCCGTCGATCATCTCGGCGCTCACTGATTCGCGGGCGCCGCGGGCGGCGGCAATTGCGGTCATGGTCGGGGGCGGGTTGATCGTTTTTGCGATCCTGGGCCATCCCGGCGGCTACCAGATGTCGGAAATCCCCGAGGTCTTTGTCGAGGTCTTCGGGCGCTACTTCTGACCCCGCGCCGCAATGGGCACGGGGCAGGGCGCCGCCCGGTTTTTCCGCTTGGCAATTGCTGCGCCGCGCTCTATACGGCGCTTTCCATCCGCAGGACCGGCCGGAAGAGGCATGCCGAGTCCTGTGTTCACGTCCCGAAAGACAGGAGACCGAAATGCCCAAGATGAAGACGAAGTCGAGCTGCAAGAAGCGGTTCAAGGTGACGGCCAAGGGCCGGATCAAGGCTGGCCAGGCGGGCAAACGCCACGGCATGATCAAGCGCTCCACCAAGTTCATTCGCGACGCGCGCGGCACCACCACCCTGGCGAAGGCTGATGAGAAGATCATCAAGCCGATGATGCCCTATTCGCGCTGAGGAGATCTGACACATGGCACGCGTTAAAGGTGGGGTAGTTACCCACGCCCGTCACAAGAAAGTCACCAAGGCAGCCAAAGGTTACTACGGCCGCCGCAAGAACACCTTCAAGGTGGCACGTCAGGCCGTCGACAAGGCCAACCAATACGCCACCCGCGACCGCAAGGCGCGCAAGCGTTCGTTCCGCGCGCTCTGGATTCAGCGGATCAACGCCGCCGTCCGCGCTTTCGACGAATCGCTGACCTACTCGCGCTTCATCAACGGTCTGGCGCTGGCCGGGATCGAAGTGGACCGCAAGGTTCTGGCCGATCTGGCCGTGCATGAGCCCGAGGCGTTCAACGCCATCGCCGCTCAGGCGAAAGCGGCGCTGCCGGCATAAGCCGCCGCTGCACTGATGCTGTTCAAGGCCGCTCCTTCCGGGCGGCCTTTTTCTTTTGGTGCCCTCTCCCCGGCGTGACACAACACGGCCGGGCCGTGACGGGCCGAAGCCCGGCGGATCCTCGGGCCTACCGGCTTGCACTGCCCGGCACTGGCCGTTACTTGGAACCCGAATATCAAGGAATGACCGGGGACCTCGGATGGACGATCTGCGCGACAAGTATATCCAGCTGATTTCCGACGCCGGCGATGAAGCCGCGCTGGAGGCCCTGCGCGTGCAGGCTGTGGGCAAGAAGGGCGAGATCAGCCTGAAAATGCGTGAGCTGGGCAAGATGACGGCCGAAGAGCGGCAGGTCATGGGGCCAAAGCTCAACGCGCTGAAGGACGAGATCAATTCGGCGCTTGCCGCGCGCAAGGCCTCGCTTGCCGATGCGGCGCTGGAAGAGCGTCTGAAGGGCGAATGGCTGGATGTGACCCTGCCGGCGCGGCCCCGGCGTGCGGGCATGATTCATCCGATTTCCCAGGTTCGGGAAGAGATCTCGGCGATCTTTGCCGAGATGGGCTTTGCCGTGGCCGAAGGCCCCCAGATCGACAACGACTGGTACAACTTTGACGCGCTGAACATCCCCGGCCACCACCCCGCGCGGGCCGAGATGGATACCTTCTACATGCACCGCGACGAGGGCGACGACCGCCCGCCGCATGTGCTGCGCACCCATACCTCGCCGGTGCAGATCCGGTCGATGGAGAAACAGGGCGCGCCCATTCGCATCATCGCGCCGGGCCGCGTCTATCGTGCCGATTATGACCAGACCCACACGCCCATGTTCCACCAGATCGAAGGGCTGGCGATCGACCGCGACATCTCGATGGCGAACCTGAAATGGTGCCTTGAGGAATTCGCCGCCGCGTTTTTCGAGGTGGACGAGGTCGAGGTCCGTTTCCGCGCCAGCCACTTCCCCTTCACCGAACCGTCGGCCGAGATCGATTTCCGCTGTTCCTGGGTCGGCGGTCAGCTGCGGCTGGGCGAGGGTGATGACTGGCTTGAGGCAGGCGGCTGCGGGATGGTGCATCCCAAGGTGCTGCAGAACTCGGGCGTTGATCCGGAGGAATGGCAGGGCTTTGCATTCGGGTTGGGGATCGACCGGCTGGCGATGCTGAAATACGGCATCCCCGATCTGCGCGCCTTCTTTGACAGCGACCTGCGCTGGCTGCGGCACTACGGTTTTTCCGCGCTGGAACAGCCGACGTTGCACGGTGGGCTGAGCCGCTAAGGCGATGGCGGCGAGGGTCGTCAACCGCTGGATTTGACCGACCATCGCCATTCTCGCGATCCGCGCCCCGGACTTGCTCCGGGGCCTCTTTTCAAGCGGGCACAGAGGTCCCGGAGCAAGTCCGGGACTGCGCAGCGCCAGCGGTGCGGGGTGCAGAGGCGCCTCGCCGGCGTGACGCAAGTGCTACGCGATGAGCTTTGACAGGATCACGTTGTGCAGGGCCGGGTTGGCGGCGACGACGCCGGGGCTTTGCGGCGTGTCGGTGTTGTAGACCAGGGGCGCGCCATCTGGGGCGGTCGCTCGCGCGCCAGCCTCGGTGCAGATCAGGCTGCCGGCCGCGATATCCCAGTGCCAGGCCGGGCGCAGCGTCAGCATGGCGTCAAACCTCCCCTGGGCGATCAGTGCCATGCGATAGGCCAGCGAGGGGCGGAAGACGCGGTCCACATCCGGCACGCCACCTTGCCAGCGGTTGGCCTCCATCGACGGTTTCGGCGCTATCATCGTGGCCCCGGTCAGCGCCTGCCGCGTGCCGGTGGTGATCGCTGCGCCGTTCAGAGTGGCCCCCTGGCCCAGCGCTGCGGCAAAGGTTCGATCCCGCGCGGGCAGGTAAATGACCGCCGCCGTGACCGAGCCGTGCCGCGCGATGGCGATGGAATGCGCCCAGGTGCCCGAGCCTTCGATAAAGCTGCGGGTGCCGTCGATCGGGTCGATGATGAAGACATGGCTCTTGTCCAGCCGGGACTTGTCGTCCGGGGTCTCTTCGCTCAGCCAGCCATAGTCGGGCCGGGCGCTGCGCAGCATCTCTTCCAGCTTGTCGTTGACGGCATAGTCGGCCTCCGTCACCGGGCCGAGGCCGGGCTTGTCCCAGGCCCGTGCGGTGGGCCCGGAGAAGCTCAGCGCCACCTCGCCCGCGGCCTTGGCGGCGCGCAGGAGCAGGGCGAGGTCGGTCTCTTGCGGCTCAGGTCCCGGCAAGGGTCATGCCTTCAAGCAACAGCGAGGGCACCACCCGCGACAGGTGGGGCCGGGCGTCATTGCCGGGGATGATCCGCAGCAGCATGTCGCGCAGGTTGCCGGCAATGGTGACTTCGTTCACCGCGTGGGTGATTTCGCCGTTCTCGACCCAGAGGCCCGAGGCCCCGCGTGAGTAATCCCCGGTATTCGGGTTGATGGTCGAGCCGATGAGCGAGGTGACCAGCAGCCCGGTGCCCATGTCCGAGACCAGCTCTGCCCGGCTCTTGGTGCCTTGGGTCAGCGCGATGTTCCAGTTCGACGGGCTGGGCGGAGCGGACGTGCCACGGACCGCGTTGGCGGTGCTCTCCAGCCCCAGCTTGCGGGCATTGGCCAGGTCCAGCGTCCAGCCGGTGAGAACGCCGTTCTCGACGATGGCGCGGCGGCGGGTGGGCAGGCCCTCGGCGTCGAAGGGGCGGGTGGCGGTGGCGCGGGGGCGATGCGGATCCTCGATCAGCGACAGCGCTTGCGGCAGCACCTGTTCCCCCAGCGCATCGCGCAGGAAGGACGATCCGCGGGCGATGGCTGCGCCGGATACGGCGGCCAGCAGGTGGCCCACCAGCGAAGCGGCGATGCGTTCGTCAAACAACACCGGGTAGGTGCCGGTCGGTGGCTTGCGCGGGTCCAGCCGTTCGATGGCGCGGGTGCCGGCGGTGGTGCCGATCTCTTCGGCGCTGCGCAGGTCGGCGGCGAATGTGCGGCTGTCGCCGTCATAGTCGCGCTCCATGCCCAGCCCTTCGCCGGCGATGGCGACACAGGACAGCGAGGTGCCGGTGCGGCGATACCCGGCGGCAAAGCCGTTGGAGGCGGCGATATGCACGTCACGGGCGGAATAGCTGGCCGAGGCGGATTGGACCTGGCTGACGCCCTTGATCGCCTGGGCCGCGGCCTCGGCGGCTTCGGCGCGGGCTTGCAGGTTGGCGGGGTCGGGCTCGTCCGCCGGGTCGGCCAGTTCCAGCGCCGTGGCGTCGGTGTCGCGGGCCAGCTGTGCTGGATCGGCCAGCCCGGCATAGGGGTCTTCCGGCGCTTCGCGGGCCATGGCCACGGCGCGTTCGGCGAGGGTGGCCAGGGTTTCGGGCCGGGTGTCCGAGGCCGAAACCGAGGCCTGCCTGCGGCCCACCAGCACCCGCAGCCCGAAATCCGTGGCTTCCGAGCGTTCGGCCTGTTCCAGCGTTCCGGCGCGCACGTCAACGTTCAACGCGGTGCCGCGCAGGGCGATGGCATCGGCGGTATCTGCGCCGGCCTTTCGGGCGGCGGTCAGCAGGGCGTCGGTCAGGTCCTGAAGCGATTGCGTCATGGGCGGCTCTCTGTTGTTGTGTGGCACAGGTAGAGGCCGCAGTGCCAAGGTGCAAGGCACCCTTCGCCGCCATACAGCCGCAGGAGGCGGCCACAGAGGCCAGGCCCGCGGGTCTTGAACCTTGATTTCATTGCCGTAATCGGCGCATGTGGGGTAAACCCGCAAGAGGCGGCCCCCGGAAGGGCCCGCAAGAGCCGGTCCTTGGATGGGAGATGTCAGATGCCGAAAACCCCGCTTGCGCCGCGCAAGGCGCCCCGCCAGGACCGCAGCCGCAAGACCTGTGACGCGATCCTCAAGGCCGCCGCCGGCATCCTGGAGCGTGAGGGCCAGACCGGGCTGAACACCAACCACGTGGCGCGCAAGGCCGGGGTCTCCATTGGCTCGCTCTACCAGTATTTCCCCAACAAGCAGTCCATCATCGGCGCGCTGATCCGGGCCCGGCGCGAGACGCTTCTGGCCGGGATGGAAGAGGTGTTCGAAGCGGCGGGAGAGGCCGGTCTGGAAGAGATCGTGCGCGCAATGGTGGCGAAACGCCTGCAGCAGGACTTTCGGCGCCCGGCCCTGGTGCAGGCGTTGCAACGCGCCGAGGCGGAGCTGCCCGAGGACAAGGACCTGCGCCAGATGCGCACCCGGGTCGAGGCGCTGATCGTTGCGGTGCTGGCGGAATATTACATCGACGATCCCGAAACCGTGGCCCGCGATGTGCTGGCCATTGGTGATGGCATGGTGCGGGCGGCGGTGGATGCGGGCGAAACCGATGCCGCGGCGCTGGGTGCGCGGGTGGACCGGGCGGTGCTGGGCTATCTTGCGACCATCGTCGAGGACTGAGACCGGCACCGCCTGCCGCACATTGCCCAACCGCATCCAATCCGCTAGGCAGATGCAAGACGAGAGCGAGAGCCGCCGATGAACCGCATTATCGAGATCGACCTGGACGACGCCAACCTGCCGCCGCCAACCCCGGACGTGGAGCAGGAGCGCAAGGTCGCGCTGTTCGACCTGATGGAGGACAATTCCTTCACCCTGCCGGACCGCGACGGGCGCGCAGCTCCGCAGGGGCCGTACCGGCTTGGCCTGTCGATCCGTGAAAAACGGCTGGTCTTCGATGTTTCCACCGAGGATCGCCAGAAAGCCGCCGAGTTCCACCTGTCGCTCAGCCCGTTCCGCCAGGTGGTCAAAGATTACTTCCAGATCTGCAAAAGCTATTTCGACGCGGTGAAAACATTGCCGCCCAGCCAGATCGAAACCATCGACATGGCCCGTCGCGGCATCCACAACGAAGGCGCGCGCATCCTTCAGGAGCGGCTGGAGGGCAAGGCCGAGATGGACAACGACACCGCGCGTCGGCTGTTCACCCTGATTTGCGTTCTGCATTTCGGAGCCTGACGCGGTGATCCGCCCACTGCCGCAATCCGTGCTGTTTTGTTGCGACCACAATGCCGTCCGCTCGCCCATGGCCGAGGGCATCATGAAAAAGCTTTACGGCCTGGAAACCTATGTCCAGTCCGTCGGCGTGCGCAATGACCTGGAAATCGACGGTTTCGCCATCACCGTCTGCCAGGAGATCGGGGTCGAGCTGGACCGCCACCGGTCGCGGTCCTTCGACGAGTTGGAGCAGATGGGCGAGGCGCTGTCCTCCTTCGACCTGATCGTGGCGCTATCGCCGGCCAGCCATCACCGCGCGCTTGAGCTGACGCGGTACTTTCACCTGACCGTTGAATTCTGGCCGATCCTCGACCCGACCGGGCAGGGTGAGACGCGGGATGAAAAGCTGGCCAGCTACCGCACCGCCCGCGACCAGATCGTCACGCAGTTGCAGGCGAATTGGGGCCCGGGGTCGTGACCGAGGTGCGGGTTCTGACCGGTGCGGAGCTGGAGGCGGCGCTGCCACAGGTGGCGGCGCTTCGGATCGCTGTCTTTCGCGACTGGCCCTACCTTTACGATGGCGACCTGGCTTATGAAGAGCGCTATCTGCAAAGCTACCGAACTGCGCCCGGCGCAATCCTCGTGGGCGCCTTTGACGGCAGCCGGCTGGTGGGGGCGGCGACCGGCACGCCGCTGGCCGATCATGCCGCCGAATTCCGGGCCGTGGCCGCGCGTCTTCCCGCGCCGTTGGAGCAGGTGTTTTATTGCGCCGAAAGTGTGCTTTTGCCCGAATACCGGGGGCAGGGCATCGGGCACCGGTTCTTCGATGCGCGCGAAGGCTTTGCCCGTGCGCAGGGCTTTGGCCACGCAATCTTCTGTGCTGTCCGACGTCCGCAGGACCACCCGATGCGGCCCCAGGGCTATCGCCCGCTTGATACCTTCTGGCGCAAGCGCGGCTATGCGCCGGTCGAAGGCGCCGAGGCGGTGTTCTCGTGGAAGGATGTCGGCGATCCGGCGGAAAGTGACAAGCCGTTGCAGGTCTGGATGCGCGCGCTGTGAGCGGCGATCTTAAAACCGTCACCGGGATTGCCTATATTGTCAGCATGAAACAGATCGCTTGTACCGCTCTCGTCGCCCTGTCCCTGTCCCTGCCTGTGCCGGTTGCGGCAGAGGAGAAGGACGAGGGGCTGAACCTGATGGAAGAAGGCGCGCGGCTGTTCTTTCGCGGATTGATGGATGAAATGGAGCCGGCGCTGAAAGAGTTGGAGGGGCTGGCCGAAGACATCGAGCCCTCGCTGCGCACCTTTGCGCGCGAAATGGGTCCGGCCTTGCGCAAGTTGCTGGACGAGGTCGAGGACTGGAGCGCCTATCACCCGCCGGAAATGCTGCCCAACGGCGACATCATCATCCGCCGCAAGAGCCCGCAGGAAATCCTCGACGCGCCGGATGCGGAAAACGGCGAGATCGACCTGTAGGGTTGGCCGGGCTTCCGCCCGGCACCCCCCTGTCACGTATGGACCTGCGCCTGGCGTTCGCGCATTGCCTGGCCCAGGATCTGCCAGGCCGAGGACAGGAACAGCCCCGACATGATGCCGGCCACGATCAGATCGGGCCAGGCCGTCGCCGTCCCCCAGACCCCCAGCGCCGCCAGGATCACCGCCACGTTGCCGATCGCGTCATTGCGCGAACAGAGCCAGACCGAGCGGACGTTGGCATCGCCGTCCTTGTATTTCACCAACAGCATCACCGAGGCGAGGTTGGCGACCAGCGCCATCACCCCCACCGCGCCCATCACCGGCGCCTCCGGCACCCCCGGTCCCAGCACCTGGTACAGCGTCGAACCCATGACCCAGAGCCCCATCAGCAGAAGGCTGATCCCCTTGCCCAGGGCGGCGAGGCTGCGGACGTGCATGGAGGCACCGATCACCGCGAGCGAGATGCCATAGGTCAGCGCATCACCGGCGAAATCCAGCGCATCGGCTTGCAGCGCCTGCGATCCGGCCATGTGGCCCGCCGTCATTTCGACACCGAACATGCCGGCGTTGATCGCGATCACCATCCAGAGCCGGCGCTTGTAATCGCGCGAAACCCCGTCGAACTTTGCCTCGTGTGCGCAACAGCCTGCCATGTCGTGTCCTTGTGCTTGTCTGACCTGCCATTCCTACCTAATCTCTCTAGTGACTAGAGGTTCAAGGGGGTATTTGCGATGTTCTCGATCGGAGAGATGTCACGCCGCACCGGGGTCAAGGTGCCGACGATCCGGTATTATGAAGAGATCGGGGTGTTGCAGAATGCCGGGCGCAGCGCGGGCAACCAGCGGCGCTATGACCGGGGCGCGCTGGAACGGTTGCAGTTCGTGCGCCATTCGCGCGAGCTGGGGTTTTCGCTCGATGACATCCGGGCGCTGATCGACCTTCAGGGCCATCCGCGCGATCTTCATGCCTCGGCGGCGGGGATTGTCGCTCGGCAGTTGACGGCAGTGCGTGACCGGATCGCGCGGCTGCAACGCCTGGAGGCCGAGCTTGAGCGGATTGCCAGCACTTGCGACGGCACCAACACCTGCGATGGCGCTGCCGACGGGGATTGTGCGGTGTTGCAGGCGATGGCCGATCACACGCGCTGTGAGGGCGCCCACGGGTGACGCTCAGGCCGTCCCCAGAAGGCGACGAAACGGCATGCGCAGCAGTGACAGGATGGCGCCAAGGATCATCAGCCCGGTGACAAAGCCCACCCCGGCAAAGATCACCCCTTCAAAGGTGACCGGCGCCGCGGGCTTGTAGGTCTCCCAGGCGCGCCGGGCGATCTGTGGGTCGCTCATGTTGGCGGCCAGGTAGGCGCGGGTGAATGGTCCCGCGCCCTGAAGCGCGGCCAGGTCGGCAGACAGCCGGTCGTGGCGCGCGATGGTCTTTGTCATGGTTTCGGCCCGCGCCCGGCCCATGGAACTGCCGTGTGACAGGTCTTCCAGCGCCTCTTGCCGCGTCAGGCCGACCCCGGCCGCATCGGCGTCGAAATCTGCGACCACGCGGCTCAACTCGTCCACCGCGCCGCCAAGACGCTGGGCATATTGCTGCGAGAACTCGGGAAACTGCGACAAGCCCGCAGCACCGGAAATGCCGCCGGCCAGCGTCAATGCGCGAAGGATCATGGCTGCCTCTTGCCCGTTTGTTCTGTCGCGTTTCCGGGAAAGCCCCCGCAACACGTTACGGCGAGAATAGAGCCTCGATCATGCTTCGATCAAGCCCGGCCATCGCCTTGCTGTCGATACAGGCGTTGTAGGCGGCAAAGACCGTGTAGCCCCCCGCCCAGCTGACCGCAAAACTGCCGCCATTGGCCTGACCGTCGTGAAAGCAGAGCAGGCCGAAATGCCAGTGGTTGAACCCGCCGCCCCGCGCATGGCGCCAGATCGTGCCCAACCCGTAAAAGGCGCCGTGCCCCAGGTCGGCATGGGGCAGGGCCGCGGGATCAAGCGCGCCGAAGTGGCGAAAGTGGAAGCGGGCGTATTCCGCGGGCGACATCTGCCAACCGCCCCAGGGGCCGTAGCTGCCCGTGACGGGCGACAGGCGGGCGCTGGGCGCGTCGGACAGCACGCGGGTCTTGCAGGTCTCATCATAGGGCTGGCCGGTGATGGTTTCGATCACGGTGCCGAGGATGGCGTAATTCTCGTTGTTGTAGGCATAGGCCCCACGCGTGCCCGCCGCGGTGCGGGCCAGCGCACGTTGCGTGACCTCGGTCCAACGCGGTGTCGGGTCGTTGCGCCATGCGGCCATGTCGCCCTGGGTGCTGTCTCTGGTCAGCCCCGAGGTATGGGTGACCAGTTCGGCAATGGTCAGGTCGCTTGGTGTGTCGATCACCCGGTGCAGCGGCGTGGTCCAGTCCAGCGCGCCCGCGTCGACAAGGCTTTTGACACAATGCGCGGTGATCGCCTTGGAGGTGCTTTGCAGGTCGGTGGCGCGGTCCGGTGACAGGCCATGCGCCACCGCGCGCAGCGGTGCGCCGTCCTTGAGCAGGACAAGCGCGCCATCGCCTATGTCGTGTTGCCTGAGCCAGCTGTCAAAGGCGGCCTCCACCCGGTCGGCAGGGTCGGCACACAGCGGGGCGGCCAGCAGGGGCAGGCAAAGGACAAGAGCACGCATGGGGCCATGTTGCCGGTGGATGTGGCGCAATGCAATGGCGGATCATTGCGGCACGCCGGGGTCAGGGGTGGCCCGGTTCGGTCTCCACCTCCTTGCGGACCCGCTCGATCTGGCCCTCATGGTGGCGTCCGGCGCGTGCGGCGGTGACCAGTGCGCGAAAGATCGCCCTTTGGCGATGCGCATAGAACAGGTGCTCGGGGTGCCATTGGACGCCCAGTGCAAAGGGGTCGGAAATCCGCTCAATCGCCTGGATCATGCCACCCTGATCATGCGCCGCCACGCGCAATCCATCGCCCAGGCTGTCCACCGCTTGCGAATGCAGCGCGTTGATCTTCATCGGCGTGATGCCCGAAAGCCCGGCCAGACGAGTGTCATCGCAGATTTGTACCGTCTTGCGCGGCAGGATGGTCCAGACCTGCTGCGACGCGGTATAAACGCCATAGGCGTCCTGGTGCAGCGTGCCGCCAAGCGCGATATTGAGCATCTGAGAGCCGCGACAGATGCCCAGCACCGGCTTGTGCCGCTCGAACGCCTCGCAGACCAACCTGCGTTCAAGCGCGTCACGGTCGGGATCGAGCCGCGCCGAGGTGACCAGCTTGCCGCCGTAGAGATCGGGCGAGATATCGTCGCCGCCGCCGATGATGATGCCGTCCACCCTGTCGATATGGGCATCGCGCCCTGCGACCCAGCGCGTTGCGCGTCCGCCGGCCAGCCAGATATTCAGCGCCACCAGCGGAAACACCCGCCAACCGGATCGACGCGAGGTGGTCACCCCGATCAGCGGACGGCTCATGCCAGCGGCCCTTCGGCAAGCCCCGCGCCCAGAAGGATGTCACCGGCCCGTTGCGCCCAGGTGTGGCGCGACAGGGTGACGCCGCCGTGCGACGCGCGCCAGACCTTGGCCAAGGCCGCCATCAGACGCGGATCGGCGGCTACCCGTTCGACCAGGAGCCAGCGCTGCCATTCGTCGGTCAGCGACCAATCGGGTTCATCTATGCGGCAATCGGGCAGGCGGAAATGAAAGGTCGGGCGCCGCGCGGTCGATTCAAGCAGTGATTGCGGCAGCGCGTCGGGCATGAGGTGGGCAAAGAGCGGCAGCATGTCCAACCCGCGGTTCCGGGTGGCATTGTGAGAGGCATAGAGCGCGATAAGGTCTCCCAGCCCGGCATTCGGGTCGAAATCCAGCAGCGCGCGGACAAAACCCGTGGGATAGGGCGCGGCAAAGGGCAGGATGCGGCGCGTCTCGTCGATTGGCAGGGCGGCCCGCAGCCAGTCTTCCAGCAGGGCATAGGCGGTCAGTGGGCCACGGATGTCCCGGATATTGTCCGCGACCACCTGGATGTTGAAATGGATGCCGAAACCAAAGAACACCCCGGCGCTGCTGCCCTGGGCGCCGGCGGCGCGCAGCGGCGGGATCAGGGCGTTGAGCCGCGCCATTCCGGCACGATCCAACGGTTCCGAGACAAGCTCGACCGGGACGACCTCGCGCCCGATGGTAAGCGCGGCGTCGCGCAGGGCGCTTTTCTCCGAGTTGCGAATGAAGATGTCGAGATACACCTCCAGATCGCCAATCTCGCTGTCTTTCAGCGTCCAGAACGGGCCGTCGCCCTGTTCCAGCGTACCGCCAAGGGTGTCACGGGCAATCTTGGCCACGCGGGCTTCGGACAGGCCGCCCAGCTCGATTTCGACACCGACGAGGCGTGGGTCGCCCCCGGCGGTGTCCGGTTGCGGCAAGGGGGCGAATTCGTCGGGTACAGTGTCTGTCATACCGCCAACCCTAGGGCACGGCGGCGAAAAGGAAACAGGGCAGGGCGCTTCAGGCCCTAGATTTCAGCCCAACCCGGCTTCGGCGGCGATGTCCTTGCGCGATTTGCGCGCGCGCTCGGTCGCGGATTTGAGCTGGCCGCAGGCGGCCATGATGTCTTCGCCCCGGGGCGTGCGGATGGGCGAGGCATAGCCTGCCTTGTGCACGATATCGGCGAATTTCTCGATCCGGTCCCAATCGGACCGCTCATAGGGCGAACCGGGCCATTCGTTGAAGGGGATCAGGTTGATCTTGGCCGGGATGCCCTTGATCAGCTTGACCAGGCGCCGGGCGTCGGCATCGCTGTCATTCACGCCCTTGAGCATCACGTATTCAAAGGTGATCCGCTCGGAATTGGAGATGCGGGGATACTCGCGCAGGGCGCCCAGCAGTTCCTCGATGTTCCAGCGCTTGTTGATCGGAACCAGCTTGTTGCGCACCTCGTCGGTGGTGGCGTGGAAGCTGACCGCCAGCAGACAGCCGATTTCCTCGGCGGTGCGGGCAATCTCGGGCACGACGCCCGAGGTCGACAGGGTGATGCGGCGGCGCGACAGCTGGATGCCTTCGGGGTCCATCGCGATCTTCATCGCGTCGCGGACGTTTTCGAAGTTGTAGAGCGGTTCGCCCATGCCCATCAGCACGATATTGCTCAGCAGCCGGGTTTCATTCTTGGGCGCGCCACGTTCGGGCCATTCGCCCAGGTCGTCGCGGGCCAGCATGACCTGGCCGATGATTTCCCCGGCGGTCAGGTTGCGCACCAGCTTCTGGGTGCCGGTGTGGCAGAAGGAACAGGTCAGCGTGCAGCCGACCTGGGACGAGATGCACAGCGTGCCGCGGTCGGACTCGGGAATATAGACCACCTCGACCTCATGGCCGCCGGCGATGCGGACAAGGTACTTGCGGGTGCCATCGGCGCTGACGTTCTTTGAAACGACCTCGGGGATCTCGATGGTGAAATGCTCTTGCAGCAGCGCGCGATAGGGCTTGGCGAGGTTGGTCATCGCCTCGAAGTCGCGCACACCCCACTGGTAGATCCATTGCCAGATCTGGTTCACCCGCATCTTGGCCTGCTTCTCGGGCGTGCCGATGTCCAGTAGCGCCGTGCGCATGGCATCGCGGGTCAGGCCCACGAGATTGCGCTTGCCCTGGTCGGGCAGCTTGCGGGGGATGGTCAGGACGTCCTGGGTGATCGGCGCGGTCATCGGCGGGCTCTCATATCGAAGAAGTGACCCACATATAGGATTCGTCACCGGAATCAAAACATTCCGGCACGGGGTCTGCTCATCGGCCCCTTGCGGGCCACTCTTCGCGAAGACGGCCCGCAAGGGCACGATAAGCGGTCAGCCTGCGCAGCGGTTCTCGGCGTCTTCGATCATGGCGGTGAAGCCCAGAAGCGAGAAGGTGTCCTTGGTGATCGTTCCGCGCGCCGACCGGGCGGTCAGCACCGCCTCCGATCCGCGTTTCATGGCGGTGATGATCTTGGCATCGTCCGAGGGCGAGGCCGCCCAGGCCCATTCGCCTTCGGTGAACAGTTCGAAGGAATTGCCGCCGATGTCGATGTTCACGGTCGAGTTGCCGGCAAAGGGATAGCCGCCGGTAAAGGTGATCTGCGGCGTGTTCACGCCGGCCTCGGGGCGGAAGAAGGCAAACAAGAGGATGTCGCCGCGTCGCACCGCCACAGCGCGCCCGTCACGGGTGTTCACGGTTTCCTTGGGGCGGGTGACGGCCCAGCATTCCTTGGGGTCGCTTTCGGTAAACACGCTCCAGTCGGTCTGCGCCGCCACCCGGTTGGTGCTTTCCTGCTGAGCTGCAACGCCGGTTGCCGCCGCCAGCGCAATCCCTGCGGCAATGCTGCGCGCAATCGCAAAATTCATATGTCCAGCCTCCAAGCTGTCCTGAGCCTCAAATCCGTGTCTGGCCACCTTCGCACCCCTTGTGGCGAGGCGATTTCCACGCGGCCATTTCATTCTCGACAAAAGCACATTACCGTCAAAGGTGCGACGGGCGAAAGGCCCGTTGGCAGAAAATCGCCAATATTTGAACGGTGTTTGATGACCTCCAATCCACATGCAAAGGCAGTGCCCCTGGTCGAAGTTCGGCGGGGCGACAGGCTGGAAAGCCTGCATTCGGGCCATGCCGTGGTCTGTGACCGGGATGGTCGGATCGTGGAGGCCTGGGGTGATCCCGCGGCCGTGATCTATCCGCGCTCGGCCATCAAGATGATCCAGGCGCTGCCGCTGCTGGCCAGTGGCGCGGGCCGTGACCTGACCGACCGGCACCTTGCCCTGGCCTGCGCCAGCCACAATGGCGCGGCGCTGCACACCGATCTGGCCCACGCCTGGCTGACCCAGATGGGCCTGGCCGAGACCGACCTGCGGTGCGGGCCGCAGATGCCTGATGACCGCCCCGCGCGCGAGGCGCTGATCAAGGCCGACGACAGCCCATGTCAGTTGCACAACAACTGCTCGGGCAAGCATTGCGGCTTTCTCATGCTGGGCCAGCACCTGGGCGGCGGGCCCGAGTACATCGACCCGGCCCATCCGGTGCAGCTTGCCGTGCGTGACGCCTTTGAAACCGTCACCGACGAGACCAGCCCCGGCTATGGCATCGACGGCTGCTCGGCACCGAATTTCGCCGCCTCCCTGCAGGGGGTTGCGCGGGCGATGGGCTGGTTTGCCGGCGCGGCGGAGCGTGACGATACGTTGAGCAAGGCCGCCGTGCGCCTGACCACGGCAATGCACCGTCATCCCGACCTTGTTGCCGGGGACAAACGCGCCTGTACCGAGTTGATGCAGGCCATGCAGGGCGTGGTGGTCAAGACCGGCGCCGAGGGCGTCTTTACGGCGATCCTTCCAGGCCAGGGGCTTGGCATTGCGCTGAAGATCGCCGACGGGGCCACGCGCGCCAGCGAGGCGGTGATTGCGCAATTGCTGATCCGGTTGGGGGCGCTGGCCCCTGACCATCCGGCGGCGCTGCGCCGGGCCCGCCGCCCCATTCAAAGCCGGCTTGGCATTGAAGCCGGCATAATCCGTTGCGTGGAGGGCCTGGGATGACGGTCGACATGGTGGTTTTCGACATCGGCAACGTGCTGATCGAATGGAACCCGGAACGGTTCTACGATGCGCGGATCGGCCAGGCCCGGCGCGCAGCGCTCTTTGCCGAGGTGCCTTTGCTGGAAATGAACGACGGGGTCGACCGCGGGGCGGATTTCCTGGGGTCGGTGAGCGCGCTTGCCGCGGCGCATCCCGCCTGGTCCGAAGAGATCATGTGCTGGCATGACAACTGGATCGAGATGGCCAGCCCGGCCATCGACCGCTCGGTGCGGCTTCTGCGGGCGCTGCGGGCGCGCGGGGTGCCGGTGTTGGCGCTCAGCAATTTCGGGGTCCGCACCTTCGAGATCGCCTCGGGCCACTATCCGTTTCTGGCGGAGTTCGATCATCGCTACATCTCGGGCCATATCGGCATGATCAAACCCGAAACGCAGATTTATGAACTTCTGGAAACCACCTGTGGCGTGGCGCCCGGGGCGCTGCTGTTCACCGATGACCGTGCCGACAATTGCGCGGTAGCGGCGGAACGCGGCTGGCAGGTACACCTGTTCGAGGGGCCGGACGGCTGGGCCCGGCGGCTGGTGGCCGAGGGGTTGCTGACCGAGGAGGACGCGGCATGAACATTCCATTCATCAGCTTCGACGAAGGCGAGGCGCTGTGCGACTGGATCGGCCTGACCGAGGCGCTGGCGGCGGGGCATGAACGGCCGAAAGCCGAGATCGGCGATACCTTTCTGCGGCGCGGGGCTGATACGGTGCTGAACCGCGCGGCCTGGATCGACGGGTTGGGTGCGCTGGTCAAGACGGCGACGATCCACCCGGGCAATACCGCGCGGGGGCTGCCGACGATCAACGGCGCGGTGAGCCTGTTCGACGACACCACGGGCATGTTGCAGGCGATGGTGGATTTCCACCTGGTGACCAAGTGGAAGACCGCGGGGGATTCCCTTCTGGGCGCGCGGCGGCTGGCCCGGCCCGAGGCGCGCAAGGTGCTGATCGTGGGCGCCGGAACGGTGGCCAGGTCGCTCTACCAGGCTTATACGGCGGGCTTTCCCGAGGCGGAGTTCACCATCTGGAACCGCACGCGGTCCCGGGCCGAGGACCTGGCGGCCGAGTGTCCCGGGATGGCTGTGGCCGATGACCTTGAGGCGGCCGTGCGCGGGGCCGAGATCATCACCTCGGCCACCATGTCCACATCGCCGGTGATCCGGGGCGATTGGCTGCAACCGGGCCAGCATGTCGACCTGATCGGCGCCTATCGCGCCGATATGCGCGAGGTCGATGACCGGGCGTTGCAGCGGGCGCGCGTCTTTGTCGACAGTCTCGATACCACCTTGGGGCATATCGGCGAGATCCAGATGCCGCTGGACAGCGGGGCGATCGGCCGCGACGCCCTGCTGGCCGATCACTATACGCCCGAGGCAATGGTGCGCACGAGCGACCGGGAGATCACGCTGTTCAAGAACGGCGGCGGCGCGCATCTCGACCTGATGACCAGCGCTTATATCCTGGACCGCTGGGCCGAAGCGCAGGACCGGGACGGGGCCGATCTGTCAACAGATCGGTCCTGATCCATTGATGGATCAGGCGGGCGCCGGCGTCGGGGTGCGGGTTTCTCGGATCGGCAGGTGCACGATGGCCGAAAAGGCGCCGACCGCCACGCCGATCCACCAGACCATGGTGTAGTCGCCATAAGCGTCATACATCCGCCCGCCCAGCCAGACGCCCAGGAAGCTGCCCAACTGGTGGCTGAAGAAGACGATGCCATAGAGCGTGCCCATGTAGCGCAGCCCGTAGAGATGCGCGACAAGACCCGAGGTCAGCGGCACCGTCGCCAGCCAGAGCGCGCCCATGCTCACCGAAAACAGCAATACCGTGGCGGGGGTGATCGGAAACAGGATGAACATCGCGGCAATGATCGTGCGCCCGGTATAGATGCCGGCCAGCAGGTACTTCTTGGAATAGCGCTTGCCCGCCCAGCCCGCTGCCAATGTCCCTGCGATATTGGCCAGCCCGATCAGTGAAATGGCCACCGCCCCCAGCGCCGAGGTGCTGGTGATGCCGATCGAATGCAGCATGCCGCCGGGTTCGATCGGGCCGCACATCTCGGTCACCAGGGCCGGGAAATGCGCGGTGACAAAGGCCAGCTGGTAGCCGCAGGAGAAAAAGCCGAGAAAGATCAGCGTGTAAGATGGGTCGCGGAAGGCGCGGACCAGGATGGTGCCCATGCTTTCCTGCAATTCCGCCTTGCTAGCGGGTGCAGGTGCGCGCATCAGCGGCAGGCTGAGAAGCGCGGCAAGGATCGCCACGGCAAAAACCAGGAAGACCCCCTGCCAGGACAGGAAACCCAGCATCCATTCCGCCAAAGGCGCGCCAAAGACCTGCCCGCCGCTGCCAGCGGCGGTGGCGACGGCAAGGCTCATGGAGCGGTTCTCGTCCGAGCTGGCGCGCCCCACCACGGCGAGGATCACGCCAAAGCCCGTGCCGGCGATGCCGAAGCCCACGAGCACTTCGAGCATCTGGTGCGCCTCGGGCGTCACCGCCACGGAGGACAGCACAAGCCCCACCGCATAGATGATCCCGCCCAGCACGATGGCGACCCGGTCGCCCAGCTTTTCACCGATGGCGCCGAACAATGGCTGACCGATGCCCCAGGCGAGGTTCTGGATGGCGATGGCGAGGCTGAACTCGGTGCGCAGCCAGCCGAATTCCTCGGCAATCGGGATCTGAAAGACACCAAAGCTCGCCCGGATCGCAAAACTGACCAGGATGATCAGGCAACCCACGATCAGAACAGGGGTGAACAGCGGCGACTTGGACGGGACGGGAGAGGACATCGGGCGGGCTCCTACGCGCAGGAATGGGCGCAAGATAGGTGATATGAACGTCTGGTCAATTCAGGAATTGTGATGGGTACAATCACCTTTGGTGGTGCCGGATCGATCACGGGCTACACAATGTCGCCGGCGCGCGCTATGCGGGGGCATGGAGACTTTGCCCCAGATCTATGCGGCCCGGGTGGCCGATGGTACGCTGCACCACGATGACGCGCAGGAAGCGGTCCTGCCGGAATTTGAACGGATTCGCGCGGAGTTGGTGAAACCGGTCAAGCGCGGCTTTTTCCGCAAGGCGCCCGAACCGCCGAAGGGGCTGTACCTCTGGGGCGGGGTCGGGCGCGGCAAGTCGATGCTGATGGACCTCTTTGTCGAAGTGCTTCAGGCCCAGGAGGTGCCGGTGCGCCGGGTGCATTTCCACGCCTTCATGCAGGAAATCCATCGCGGCATGCACAAGGCCCGGCAAAGTGGCGCGGCGGATGCGCTGGCCCCGGTGGCCAAGGAGGTGGCAAAGGACCTGCGCTGCCTCGCCTTTGACGAGATGCAGATCACCGACATCACCGACGCAATGGTGGTGGGCCGTCTGTTCGAATTCCTGTTTGCCGCGGGGGTGGTTGTGGTGACCACCTCGAACAGGGTGCCGGGGGACCTCTACAAGGACGGGCTGAACCGGCAGTTGTTCTTGCCGTTCATCAAGCAGATCGAAGAGCGGCTGGTGGTCTGGGAATTGCTCAGCCCACGGGATTATCGCCAGGACCGGCTGTCGGGCGCGCAGGTCTATTTCAGCCCGGCTGACGATGCCGCGCGCGAGGCGATCACCCAGGTCTGGGAGCATCTGACCGGCGGGCAGGGCGCGCCGCTGACCCTGATGGTGAACAAGCGCGAGGTCGAGATCCCGAGTTTTCACAACGGCGTTGCCCGGGCGCGGTTCTACGATCTGTGCGGGCGGGCGTTGGGACCGGCGGATTACCTTGCGCTGGCCGAGGCCGCGCGGGTGTTGATCCTCGAAGACATTCCTCAACTCGGGCGGTCGAATTTCAACGAGGCCAAGCGCTTTGTCACGCTGGTGGATGCGCTCTACGAGGCCCGGGTGCAGCTGATCGCCAGCGCGGCGGCAGAGCCCGAGATGCTCTATGTGGAAGGCGCCGGGGCGTTTGAGTTTGAGCGCACGGCCTCGCGGTTGCGGGAAATGCAGTCCGAGGGCTGGGGCTAGGTTCCGGGGGCCGATCTGTCAACAGATCGGGTCCGATCCATTGATGGATCGGCCGCGCGCACGATTTCGGCCACTTCGCCCAGTTGCCCGGCCAGAGGCGAGGTCTTGCGCCAGATCATGCCGATGGTGCGGTTGGGCCGGGGCGGCGCAAAAGCCTGGACCGCCACCTGTGCCGATCGGGTTTCCACCGGCACCGCCATCTCCGGGATCAGCGTCACCCCGATCCCGGCGCTTACCATCTGCACCAGCGTCGTCAGCGACGAGCCGTCCAGGCTGTCGCGCGTAAGCGGCGAGCGGATGCTGCAGAAGGACAGCGCCTGGTCGCGGAAGCAATGGCCTTCCTCCAGCAGCAGCAGCCGCATCTCGCGCAGCTGCTCGCGGTCGGGCACCGGGCGCCCGGCATCCGCCGCCGGGCGCACCAGCACGAAATCCTCTTGGAACAGCGCCACTTCGGTCAGCCAGCTTTCCGAGATCGGCAGCGCCACGATGGCCGTGTCGAGCCGACCCTCGCTCAATTCGTGCAGCAGCTTCTCGGTCTGGGTTTCGCGCACCTGCAGGTCGATCCCGGAAAACCGTTGCGACAACCGACCCACCAGGCGTGGCAAGAGATAGGGCGCAATCGTCGGAATGATCCCGATGCGCAACCGCCCCACCAGCTGGCCCTGGGCTGCGCGCGCCAGGTCGCCCAATTCATCCACCCCGCGCAGGATCGCCGCGACACGGGCCGCAAAGGCTTCGCCAAAACCGGTCAGCCGCGCCTGCCGTGGGCCGCGTTCGAACAGTGCCGTGCCAAGCGCCTGTTCCAAATCCTTGATCTGCACCGACAACGCCGGCTGCGAAATCGCGCAATCCGCCGCCGCCCGTCCGAAATGACCGTGCCGGGCGAGGGCCTCGAAATAGCGCATCTGCTTGAGGGTGATGTTTTCCATAACCTGAAATTATCACGCTGATCCAGAAATACAATTTTCTTCTATCGAATTGCTTTGCTAGAATGATTCCAAGAGATGAGGGAGGACATCGCATTCACCCCGTGATCGCCTTGCGGGGACGGAGGAAACACCACTTGATCGGATCTGCATGTCTCGCCCAGGCTGGGTGCGGTCGCGCAGGTCTCATACCGGCTGACCAGAGACGGCCCGGACAGAACATATTCACGTACCCAACATCGGAGACGCAGACATGGACGGAAACGATATCGGCAAATGCCCGGTGATGCACGGCGGGATGACCGCCCTGAAAAGCAGTGTCATGGATTGGTGGCCCAGCGCGCTGAACCTTGACATCCTGCATCAGCATGACACCAAGACAAACCCGATGGGGCCGGACTTCGACTATCGCGAAGAGGTGAAATCGCTGGATTTCGAAGCCCTCAAGGCGGATATGAAGGCTCTTTTGAAAGACAGCCAGGACTGGTGGCCGGCGGACTGGGGCCATTACGGCGGCTTGATGATCCGTCTCGCCTGGCACTCTGCCGGATCCTATCGCCTGGCTGATGGTCGTGGCGGCGGCGGTGCGGGCAACATCCGCTTTGCGCCGCTGAACTCCTGGCCGGACAATGCCAGCCTCGACAAGGCGCGTCGCCTGTTGTGGCCGCTGAAGAAGAAATACGGCAACAAGGTCAGCTGGGCCGACCTGATCGTCCTGTCCGGGACGATGGCCTATGAAGACATGGGTCTGAAAACCTTTGGCTTCGGCTTCGGGCGCGAAGACATCTGGCATCCCGAGAAGGACACCTATTGGGGCGCCGAGCGTGAATGGCTGGCCCCGTCGGACGAGCGCTATGAAAGCGTCGAGAACCCGGCCACCATGGAAAACCCGCTGGCCGCGGTGCAGATGGGCCTGATCTACGTCAACCCCGAAGGCGTGAACGGCCAGCCCGATCCGCTCAAGACCGCCCAGCAGGTACGCGAAACCTTTGCCCGCATGGCGATGAACGACGAAGAGACCGCCGCGCTGACCGCCGGTGGCCACACCGTCGGCAAGACCCACGGCAACGGCGATGCCGGTGCGCTGGGGCGTGAGCCGGAAGCCGCGGGCCTGGAAGACCAGGGCATGGGCTGGACCAACCCCGCCATGGGCGGCAAGGCAGCCAACGCCGTGACCTCGGGCATCGAGGGCGCCTGGACCAAGGAGCCGACCAAGTTCGACATGGGCTTCTTCGAGATGCTCTTTGGCCACGAATGGGAACTGCGCCGCTCGCCCGCGGGCGCCCAGCAGTGGGAGCCGGTGGACATCAAGGAAGAGGACAAGCCGCTTGACGCCTCGGATCCGACCAAGCGCCACAATCCGATCATGACCGACGCAGACATGGCGATGAAGATGGACCCGACCTATCGCGCCATCTGTGAAAGGTTCATGGCCGATCCCGAGTACTTCAAGGACACCTTTGCCCGCGCCTGGTTCAAGCTGACCCACCGCGACATGGGCCCGCGCGTGCGCTACATCGGCCCGGATGTGCCGGAGGAAGTCCTCGTCTGGCAGGATCCGGTGCCCGAAGGCGCAACGGATTGGGACGTCGATGCCGTCAAGGCCAGGATCGCAGAGAGCGGCCTGTCGGTGTCCGAGATGGTGGCAACCGCCTGGGACAGCGCGCGGACCTATCGCGGCTCGGACATGCGGGGCGGGGCCAATGGCGCGCGCATCCGGCTTGCTCCGCAAAAGGACTGGGCCGGCAACGAGCCCGAGCGTCTCGCCCGGGTGCTGGCGGTGCTGGAGCCGATTGCGGCCGAGGCGGGCGCTTCCGTGGCGGACGTGATTGTCCTGGCGGGCAATGTCGGGGTGGAACAGGCCGCCAAGGCGGCAGGTCACGACGTGACGGTGCCTTTCCATGCCGGTCGTGGTGATGCCACCGACGAGATGACCGATGCCGACAGCTTTGAGCCGTTGGAGCCGCTGGCCGACGGGTTCCGCAACTGGCAGAAGCAGGACTATATCGTCACCCCCGAGGAAATGCTGTTGGACCGGGCGCAGTTGCTTGGGCTGACAGCGGCGGAGATGACGGTGCTGATCGGCGGCATGCGGGCGCTGGACGCCAACCACGGCGGCAGCAAGCATGGCGTCTTTACCGATACGCCCGGCGCGCTGACCACCGATTTCTTCACCAACCTGACCGACATGTCCAATGCCTGGGCGCCGAAGGCCGACGGCACCTATGAGATCAAGGACCGCAAGTCGGGCGAGGTGAAGTGGACGGCGACACGGACCGACCTGGTCTTTGGCTCGAACTCGGTGCTGCGCGCCTATGCCGAGGTCTACGCCCAGGACGACAACGCCGGGAAATTCGCCCGCGATTTCGTGGCCGCCTGGACCAAGGTGATGGAGGCCGACCGCTTCGACCTGGGGGGTTGATCCGGCGAGCCCTTTGAAAATGCCCCATCCGTTCGCGGGTGGGGCACAGGCTTGCGGCCTGCCGCTGCAACCTGTCGGCTTGACCCTGCTTCCTGCACATGCATGCTCGCGCGCGACGCATCAGCATCCGCATCGGGGAGCCCGAGACCTGACCGACCTGTCCCGCCCTCTGTCCATCCAGGCCCACATGGCATGGGCCCGCCGGGCCGAGCGTGAGCAGGCGGACTTTCCGCCACGCCCGGACGGCATGATTGTCTGGGTGCATGCCACGCGCGAGCACCGGGTGTCCGCGATCATGCAACTTGCCGCGCGGCTGGTGACCCAGCGCCGCAACACCTTTGTGCTTGTCACGCTGGCCCCCGGGGTGACCGGGCCGAAGCGGGTGAAGAAGAACATCATCCTGCAAAACGCAGTGGGCCGTCACCCCGATGACGTGGCGGCGTTCCTGGCGCACTGGAAGCCGGAGCTTTGTCTTTGGACCTGCGGCGACCTCGTGGTGTCGCATGTTGTGCTGGCCGCCGAGGCGGAACTGCCGCTTTATCTTGTCGACGCCAGCGAAAGCGGTTTCGAATCGCGGGGGCTTGGTCTCTTGCCCGATCCGACCACGGCGCTGCTGGATTACTTCACGGTGATCATGGCCTCGGACGCCAATGCCGCGCGGCGATTGCGCAAGATGGGCGTGGCCGAGGAGGACCTGACCATCACCGGCCCGCTGCAAGAGGGCAGCGCCGCCATCGGCTGCAACGAGACCGACCTGGGCGACCTGCGCGAGGCGATCGGCACCCGGCCTGTCTGGCTGGCCGCGATGGTCCAGCCCGAGGAGCTGGCGACCATCCTGCGCGCCCATCGCGCGGTATCGCTCTGGGCGCAGCGGCTCTTGCTGATTCTGGTCCCGGACCGGCCCGAGATGGGCGACGGCATGGCCGAGCGGCTGCAACGGGCGTCGATGTCCTATGTCCGATGGGGCGACAGCGAGTTCCCCGACGACACGACCGAGGTGCTGCTGGCTGATACCTACGGCGAGATGGGGCTGTGGTATCGCCTGTCGCCGGTGTCGTTCATGGCCTCGTCGCTGGTTGCGGGGCACGGCGGCTGCGATCCGTTTGAACCAGCGGCGCTGGGATCGGCGATCCTCTATGGACCCAACATCGGGCGGCATCTGCATGCCTATTCGCGGCTGGCCGAGGCCGGGGCGGCGCGGATCGTGCGCGACACCGACACCCTGACCACGGCGCTCAAGCAGCTCGTGGCGCCGGACCGGGCGGCGGCGATGTCGCTTGCGGCCTGGGAAATCGTGTCGGAAGGGGCGCAGGTGACCGACCGGATCATGGACCTGATCCACGACACGCTCGACCTGGCGGAGGTGACGTGATGCGCGCGCCCGGCTTCTGGTTCACGCCGCCCGAGCGGCCCGCATGGCCTGCGCGGTTGCTGACGCCTTTGGGGGCGTTGACCGCCCGGGCCACCGCGAGGCGGGTGGCCGGGCAGGGGATCAGCGTCGGGGTGCCGGTGATCTGTGTCGGCAACCTCAATGCCGGGGGCACGGGCAAGACGCCGACGGTGATCGACCTGCTGATGCGGCTGGCGGCGGCGGGCAAGCGGGCTTTCGTGCTGTCGCGGGGGCATGGCGGAAGGTTGCAGGGGCCGGTCACGGTTGACCCGGTGAAACATGGCGCGGCGGATGTGGGCGATGAGCCGCTTCTGCTGGCGGCCTTTGCCCCGGTGGTGGTGGCCCGCGACCGGGCGGCGGGTGCGCGGCACGCGGTGGCCGAGGGGGCCGAGGTGCTGGTGATGGACGACGGTTTCCAGAACCCCGGGTTGGCCAAGGACCTGTCGATCGTGGTGGTCGACGCGGCCAAGGGGTTCGGCAACGGGCGCTGCCTGCCCGCCGGCCCGTTACGAGAGCCAGTGGGCCCGGGGTTGAAACGGGCCGATCTGGTGTTGAGCATTGGTGATTCGGCCGCGCAGGAGAGCTTTCGTCAACGCTGGGGCGGCCAGATCCCGGTGCCGCATGTCACCGGCGCGCTGGCGCCGTTGCAGACGGGGATGGACTGGGCGGGGCTGCCGGTGCTGGCCTTTGCCGGGATCGGCCACCCGGAGAAGTTCTTTGCCACGCTGAGGGCGCTGGGCGCCGAGGTGAAACACGGCGAGGCGCTGGAGGATCACCAGCCGCTGACATCTGCCTTGCTGACCCGGCTGGAACGCGATGCTGCGGCGTTGGGGGCGCAGCTGGTGTCGACCGAGAAGGACGCCGTGCGCCTGCCGCCAGAGTATCGGGCAAAGGTGCTGACCCTGCCGGTGCGGTTGCAGATTGACCGTGATGACGCGTTGCGAGACGCGCTGGATCGGCTGTTGGCCTGAGCCGGCCTTCAGCCGCAGGGTGGGTTGGAAACCCATCCCGGGCAAGTGTCTGGTCCCGGCCAAAGTGATCGGAAGGCGCACCCCTTGATGGACAGTCCCGCCCACCCGATATAGTCAAGTCCAATGGCCAAGAAGAAACAGACAGATCCCAACTACAAGGTGCTCTCGGAAAACCGCAGGGCGCGTTACGATTATGCCATCGAGGACGATATCGAATGCGGCATCATCCTGACGGGGTCCGAGGTGAAATCCCTGCGTGAAACCGCGTCGAACATCGCCGAAAGCTATGCGACGGTGGACGAGGGCGAGCTGTGGCTGGTGAACTCCTATATCGCCCCCTACGATCGGGCGATGTTCAGCCATGAGGAACGCCGCCGCCGCAAGCTTCTGGTCAGCCGCAAGGAATTGTCCCGCCTCTGGACCGAGACCCAACGCAAGGGCATGACCCTGGTGCCGCTGGTGCTCTATTTCAACCACAAGGGGCTGGCCAAGCTGAAGATCGGCATCGCCAAGGGCAAGAAGAACCACGACAAGCGCGCGACCGAGGCCAAGCGCGACTGGAGCCGCCAGAAACAGCGCCTGTTGCGCAACAACGGCTGAGCCCACCGGGCCACTTGTGTCCTCGTGCCCCCTTGGATAGGAAGAGCCAGTGGTTCACACCGGGGGAATTCATGGCTGAGGACGATCCCAAGACGCTGGTCTCGACGGCCTGGCTGGCGCGGCATATCAAGGATCCGGACCTGCGTATCCTGGATGGCAGCTGGCACATGCCTGATGCGGGCCGGGATGCACGCGCGGAATACGAGGCCGCGCATATCCCCGGCGCGCGATTCTTTGACATCGACGACATCTCGGACGCGCGTTCGGACCTGCCGCACATGGTCCCGCCGGTCGAGAAATTCATGAGCCGGATGCGCGCGCTGGGCGTGGGCGACGGCCATCAGGTCGTGGTCTATGACAGCGTCGGGCTGTTTTCCGCGGCACGGGTCTGGTGGCTGTTCCGCCTGATGGGGCAGGAGAATGTTGCCGTGCTGGACGGCGGGCTTGCCAAGTGGACCGCCGAAGGCCGCGAAACCGAGGACATGGCGCCGATCATCCGTGATCGTCACATGACCGTGCGGGTGCAGAATTCGCTGGTGCGCGACGTGACCCAGGTCTCGGCGGCGTCGAAGCTGAAGACCCATGCCATCGTCGACGCCCGCGCGGCCCCGCGGTTTCGCGGTGATGCGCCCGAGCCACGCGCCGGGCTGCGCGCGGGCCATATCCCCGGTTCGCGCAACGTGCCCTATGCCAGCCTGCTCAACGATGACGGGACGATGAAGTCGCCCGAGGACACCCGGGCGATCTTTGAAGCCGCCGGTGTCGACCTGTCGAAACCCGTCATCACCTCCTGCGGCTCCGGCGTGACCGCAGCCATCCTGTCGCTGGCGCTTGAGCGCCTCGGCAAAACCGATCACTCGCTTTATGACGGCTCCTGGGCCGAGTGGGGGCAATTCCCCACCGTGCCCGTTGCCACCGGAGAGGCCTGACATCCATGTTGTCCCATCTGCAAGAACAACCCGCCGACAAGATCCTCGGCCTGATGAAGCTGTACGGCGAAGACCCGCGGCCGCAAAAGATCGACCTGGGCGTCGGCGTCTACAAGGATGCCGAGGGCAAGACGCCGATCTTTCGCGCCATCAAGGAAGCCGAGAAACGGCTTTGGGGCGCTGAAGAGACCAAGTCCTATGTCGGGCTGATTGGCGATCCGGCGTACCGCGATGCAATGGCCAGGCTGATCCTTGGCGACGCCGTCGGTCCGGAGTGCATTGCCGGCGCGGCCACCCCCGGTGGCACCGGTGCGGTGCGCAACTGCTTTGAGCTGGCGCGCATGGCGAACCCCGACGTGCGGGTCTGGGTGTCTGATCCGACATGGCCCAACCACCTGTCGATCCTGAAGTTCATGGGCCTGCCGACGCTCTCCTACCGCTATTTCGACAGCGAAAGCCGGGCGGTGGATTTTGACGGCATGATCGCTGACCTGTCCGAAGCGAAAGCCGGCGACCTGGTGCTGTTGCATGGCTGCTGTCACAACCCGACCGGCGCCAACCTGAACCTGGCGCAATGGCAGCAGGTGATCGACGTGCTGCTGAAAACCGGCGCGACACCGATGGTGGACATCGCTTACCAGGGCTTCGGTGACGGGCTGGAAGAGGATGCCGCCGGCATCCGCCTGGTTGCGAAATCGGTGCCGGAACTTCTGGTGGCGGCGTCCTGCTCCAAGAACTTCGGCATTTACCGCGAACGCGCGGGTCTGGCGATGGCGATCAGCCAGGATGCGGCGCGGCGTGGCATCCATGAGGGCGCATTGGCGCATCTCAACCGCCAGAACTTCTCTTTCCCGCCGGATCACGGCACGCGGCTGGTGACGATGGTGCTGACCGACGACGCGCTGCGCGCCGACTGGATGGCCGAGCTGGAAGAGATCCGCCTGGGCATGCTGGGCCTGCGCGAACAGCTTGCGTCCGAGTTGCAGAAGGCCAGCGGTTCGGATCGCTTCGGTTTCATCGCCGATCATCGCGGCATGTTCTCGCGCCTTGGTACCACGCCGGAGCTTGTCGAGCGGCTGCGCGTGGATCACGCAATCTACATGGTGGGCGACAGCCGGATGAACATCGCCGGCCTGAACAAGCAGACCGTCCCGGTACTGGCGCAGGCCATCGTCGACGCGGGTATCTGATACCCGCTGATGTCATGATTGTTCCTGAGGGGTGCGTGTGATGCGCACCCTTTTTTCTTGTCTTTCGTTCCTGCGTCCTTCCGAAAAATCGACGGCCTGGTGAAAGCACCCGCCCCGATGCGGCCATCGGTCAATGCGATAAGGCGGTGCGCGTATCGTTGGCGAATTCGACGCCCCAGGAGCAGGGTGCGTTTCCGATTCT
>ERZ1699650.63-NODE-63-length-71498-cov-11.711980_pt1 | contig 71498 bp, 66 predicted proteins | sample MGYA00581512_ERZ1699650 | MGnify/ENA primary metagenome ERZ1699650 (study PRJEB42348, sample SAMEA6618698) | metagenome | isolation source: Polyester-degrading enrichment culture growing on monomer terephthalic acid, Te | collected 2019-05-17 ... | reverse complement strand
GGAAGGCAAAGGCCCCCGCATCCAGCGCCCGCACCGCCATCGGAATATCGCCCTCACCGGTCAGCAGGATCACCGGCAGCTCGGCATCCACCTCCTGCGCGTAATCCAGCAGGTGAAAGCCGTCGCGCCCGGGCATGCGGATGTCCGACAGGATCACCCCGGCGAAATCCGCCTTGATGTGATCCTTGGCCACCACAAAGGACCCGGCCGCCAGCGGCGCGTAATCGGCCAGTTCCAGCGACTGGCACAGCGCATCGCGCAGGCCGGGGTCGTCATCGACCAGGAGCACCTTCTTCATGCGGCCTTGTCCTCGGTTTCCGTCCAGCGTTCCAGTTCGACGGTAAAGACCGCCCCGCCCCCCGGCGCATTGCTGCCCTTGATGGTGCCGCCAAAGCTTTGCACCAGGCCATAGGAAATCGACAGCCCCAATCCCATGCCATCCGGCCCGCCGACCTGTTTGGTGGAATAGAACGGATCGAAGATGCGATCGGGATCGGCAATCCCCGGCCCGGTGTCGGCGACGATGACCCGGGGTCTTGCGCCATCGTCCAGCGTGATGGTCAGGTTGCGCCGCGCGGTGCCCTCCATCGCGTCGACGGCGTTGGAGACCAGGTTGACAAAGACCTGGCCCAGCCGCACCTCGCCGCCCCAGACCCAGACCGGACCCGCCGGGCGCTGCCAATCCAGCGATACCTGCCCCTGGCGCAGGCGCGGCTCGGCCAGTTCCACCGCGCTGTCGATCACCGCGACCACGTCGACCTTGCTCATCGGCTCGGATTCATTGCGGGCGAAGGCGCGCAGGTTCTTGATGATCCGCGCCATGCGCCGGGCCATCGTGGCAATCCGGCCCAGGTTGTCGCGGGCGGTCTCGGGCTTGCCGCGGTCAATGAAAGCCTGGGCGTTCTCGGCATATTGCTGGATCGCCATCAGCGGCTGGTTCAGCTCATGGCTGATGCCCGCCGACATCTGGCCCAGCGCCGAAAGCTTGCCCGCCTGCACCAGGTCGGCCTGGGCGCGTTTCAGGGCCGCCTCGGCCTCTTGCCGTTCGCCGATCTCGTGGCGCAGCGCGGTATTGGTGTCCGAGAGTTCCCGGGTGCGCGCGGCCACCCGGCTTTCCAGCCGCGCATTGGCAATCGCCAGCGTGCGGCGCCGGACGCCCGCAAGATAGAGCAGCGCGCCAAAGGTGGCCATCAGCGCCGCCACCGCCGCCGCCTGCCACAGGGCCAGCCGCAGCGCCGGGCCGGTGTCGATCAGCGCCTCGGCCGTCAGCTGCGCCACCGGCAGGTCCTTGGACAGGTGCAACGCCCGGCGCGGCACATAGGGGGACCAGTCCACCGACCAGATGTCATGGGCACCGACGCTGACACGATAAGGCACCTCGCCCGCCGGGCTGGCCGGGCCGAGATCACCCGGCGCGCGCTGCCAGAACAAGAGCTCGGAGCGGTTGGAGATGAACAACAGCCCCTCGCGGTCGAGGAAATAAATCGCCGGGCGGTCGCCGCGCCAGTTTTCCTCCAACCGGTCGATATTGACCCCCAGCACCAGCGCGCCGCGCACCTTGCCGTCCGCGCCAAATGTCGGCGCGGCAAAGAACCAGGCACGCACGCCAAAGACCTCGCTGCGCATGTGGGCCGATCCCAGCGCGCCCTGCATGGCCCGGGTGAAATAGCGGCTGGTGGACAGGTTCTCGGGGATCGCCTTGGTCGACGAGGCCAGCACCTCGCCCGAGGCATCGACGTAGAGCATGGTCAGCGCCGAAGTCTTGTCGCCCACGTCCAGCAGCAGCGCCTCGGCCTCGGCCCGGTCGCCGCCCGCGTGCAGCGCGGCAAGCCCGGGCTGGGACGCGGTCAGCACCGCGACCTCGGCATGGTGCTGCAATTGCGCGGTCAGCCGGTCGGCGGCCAGCGACAGGTCGGCCTGGCCGCGCTGGTCGATCTGGTCCAGCGCCTGGCGGAACCCGGTGTGCCAGACACCGGCGCTGATCGCGACGATGGCCGCGATATACAGCACCGCGAGGCCGCGGATGGACGAGGAATTGGCTGCCATGCGCACATGATAGCGCGCAGGGGCTTGCAAAGGGAAGCCGGGCGGCGAGGATGCGGCACATGGTTACGCTGATCCAATCCCCGACCGATCCGGACTTTGTCCAGAACCCCTATCCCTTTTATGCCGCCGCCCGGGCGCAGGGGGCGGTGCATCACTGGCAGGATTACGACATCGACTGTGCCTTTTCCTTTGCCACGGTCAATGCCGCCCTGCGCGACAGCCGGCTGGGCCGGGAATGCCCCCGGGAGCTTCGAGAGCCGCGCCCCGCGCACCTGGCCGATTTCTACGCCATCGACGACAATTCCATGCTGGAGCTGGAGCCGCCCCGCCACACCCGGCTGCGCAAGCTGGTGCTGCGCGCCTTTACCTCGGCCCGGGTGGCCGCGATGGCGCCGGAGATCGAGGCCACCTGCCATGCGCTGATCGACCGGTTTCCCGCCGGAGACTTCGATGTGCTGCCCGCCTATGCCAGCCAGGTGCCGGTGCTGGTGATCGCCCGCCTGCTGGGCGTGCCCGATGCGATGGCGCCACAGCTTCTGGCCTGGTCCAATGCGATGGTCGCCATGTACCAGGCCCGCCGCGACCGCAGGGTCGAGGACAGCGCCAACAGCGCCGCGCGCGACTTTGCCGCCTACCTGCAAGATCTGATCGACACCCGCCGCCGCAGCCCCCGGGGCGACCTGATCAGCGAGCTGGTCACCGGGGCCGACGTCGACCGGCTCAGCGCGCAGGAGCTGATTGCCAATTGCGTGCTGCTGTTGAACGCCGGGCACGAGGCGACGGTGCATACGCTGGGCAACGGGGTGAAGGCGCTGGTCGAACATGGCGCCGACCCCGATTGGCTGGCCCCCGGGGCGCTGGATGCCACGGTCGAGGAGATCCTGCGCTTTGACCCGCCTTTGCACATGTTCACCCGCTGGGCCTATGAGGATGTTCAGATCGGACGGGCCGAGGTCAGGCGCGGCCAGCGCATCGGGCTGTTGCTGGGCGCGGCGGGGCGCGATCCGCAGATGTGGGACGACCCCGACACCTTTGATCCGACCCGCCCCTACAAGGCGCATGCGGGTTTTGGCGCCGGGCGGCACTTCTGCGTCGGTGCGCCGCTGGCGCGGCTGGAATTGCAGATCGCGCTCAGGGTTCTGTTCGAACGGCTGCCCGGGCTGACCGTCGCCGCGCCACCACGATACGCGGATCTCTATCACTTTCACGGGCTTGAGCGGCTGATCCTGTCAGCAGGATGACACGGGTGCAACCAAAACCTTTTCTTGCCTGAACCGCACTTGGCGCGCATGGTGAAAGGGAATGTGGCAATTCCGCCGACAGCGCATCAAAGTGGTGGATCCAAAGTGGGTTTAGCGCTAACAGTCCTCAACGCAAATGCTTGTGAGCTTGTACGCATGAAAGACGAAATCCTTCACCACATCCGCTATTCGCTTGGCAAGGACGCCGCGAATTCCTCGGTCTACGACTGGCGGATTGCCCTGTCACTGGCCCTGCGCGACCGCATGGTCGACCACTGGTATCGCAGCACCAGGGAAACCTATGAGACCGGGGCGCGCCGGGTGTATTACCTGTCGCTTGAATTCCTTATCGGTCGGCTGGTCGAAGACATGGCCGCCAACCTCGGCCTCGACAAACTGGCGCGCGACGCCATCGAGGACCTGGGCCAGAACTACGACGAGATCGTCAAGGATGAACCCGACGCGGCGCTGGGCAATGGTGGGTTGGGCCGTCTTGCGGCCTGTTTCATGGATTCGCTTGCGACGCTGGGCATTCCCGCCTACGGCTATGGCATCCGCTACGAACACGGGCTCTTCGAGCAGAAATTCTCGGACGGCAGGCAGGTCGAGACCGCCGAGACCTGGCTGAGCCAGCGTCATGCCTGGGAATTCGAACGCCCGGAAGTGAAGTACCGCATCAACTTTGGCGGCCATGTCGAACACCACGAAGGCACGGCGAAATGGGTGCCCTCCGAGACGGTGATCGCCACCGCCTATGACACGCCGGTCATCGGTTGGCAGGGGGTCTGGGGCAACACGCTGCGGCTTTGGGGGGCCAAGCCGGCCGGGGCCTTCGATCTGGCCAGCTTCAACCGGGGCGATTACCTTGCCGCTGGCCGGTCCGAGGCGCTGGCGCGGACCATCAGCCGCGTGCTTTACCCCGACGACACCACCGACGCGGGCAAGCAGCTGCGGCTGAAGCAGGAATACTTCTTCACCGCCGCCTCGATCCAGGACCTGGTGCGCCGCTTCCTGTCGGATCACGACGACATCCGCGCCCTGCCCGATCACGTGGCGATCCAGCTCAACGACACCCACCCCTCGATTGCCGGGCCGGAACTGGTGCGGGTGCTGGTGGATGACCACGGGCTGGACATGGACCTTGCCATCGACCTGGCGCGGCGCTGCCTGGGCTATACCAACCACACGCTGTTGCCCGAGGCGCTGGAAAAATGGCATGAAGGGCTCATGGCCTATGTCCTGCCCCGGCACCTGGAAATCATCCGCGCCATCGATGCGGCGCACCAGGCCGAATACCCCGGCAGCCCGCGCATCATCGATCATGAGCACGTGCATATGGGCGAACTGGCCTTCATCATGGCGCACAAGGTCAACGGCGTCAGCGCGCTGCACAGCGAGCTGGTCAAGGAAACCGTCTTTGCCGACCTGCACAAGATCCACCCCACCCGGATCATCAACCAGACCAACGGCATCACTCCGCGTCGCTGGCTGCACACCTGCAACGCACCCCTGAGCGAGCTGATCACCCGGGAAATCGGCGACGGCTGGGTGGCCGATCTCGAACAGCTGGCGCAGCTGAATGACAAATCGGGCGACAAGGCCTTCCTGACCGAGTTCCGCGCCGCCAAGCGCGTCAACAAGGAGCGGCTGGCCAAGTGGATCGCCGAGGAATGCGGCGTGCAGGTCGACCCCGAAGCGATGTTCGACGTGCAGATCAAGCGCATCCACGAATACAAACGCCAGCTGATGAACATCCTGGAGACCATCGCGCTCTGGAACGAGATCCGCGACAATCCGGGCGCCGAATGGACCCCGCGGGTCAAGATCTTTGGCGGCAAGGCTGCGCCCGGCTACCACGTGGCCAAACAGATCATCCGCCTGATCAACGACGTGGCCGTCAAGATCAACAACGACCCGGTGACCGGCGACCTGCTCAAGGTCGTCTATCCGCCGAACTACAACGTGACGATGGCCGAAAGCCTGATCCCTGCCGCCGACCTGTCCGAGCAGATCTCGACCGCGGGCAAGGAAGCCTCCGGGACGGGCAACATGAAGTTCGCCCTCAACGGCGCGCTGACCGTCGGCACGCTGGACGGGGCCAATGTCGAGATCCGCGAACATGTGGGTGCCGAGAACTTCTTCCTGTTTGGCCTGACCGCTCAGGAAGTCCAGGAACGGCGCCGCGAGCACGGCTTTGCCCGCGCCGCCATCGAGGCCAGCCCGCGTCTTCGCCGGGTTCTGGGCCAGATCGTCGACGGCGTGTTTTGCCCCGACGAAGTTACGCGTTACCATGAGCTTGTCGGCAATCTCTATGATCACGACTACTTCCTCGTGACCTGTGATTTCGACAGCTACTTCGATGCGCAACGCCGCGTCGACGTGGCCTACCGCAACAAGACCGGCTGGTCGGCAATGGCGTTGAAGAACACGGCCAACATGGGCTGGTTCTCGTCCGACCGGACAATCCGCGGCTATGCGCGCGACATCTGGCGCGCAGGCCCGGTGGAGCAGAACAGGCTGGAAAAGAGCGCATGACCAATACCCCCCTCATCCACCCCGACGAAGCCGCCTCGCTTGCGGCGGGCGACCACGGCAACCCCTTTGCGGTGCTGGGTCTGCACGACCACGACGGCAAGCTGGTGATCCGCGTCTTTCGGCCCGAGGCCGACAGCGTGGACCTGCTGGATGCCAAGACCGGCAAGAAGGTGGTCTCGCTGGAGCGGGCCGAGGGGGGGGACGGTGTCTTTGTCGCCGCCATTGCACGCCGCAAGACCCGGTTCGATTACCGGTTGCGGCTGACCCGTGGCGGCGATGCCTGGGAAGAGGCCGATGCCTATGGCTTCGGCCCCGTCCTGGGCGAGATCGACGAATACCTGTTGGGCGAAGGCACCCACGGCCACCTGTGGCGGGCGCTGGGTGCGCATGTGATGACGCATGAAGGCGTGGACGGCACGCATTTCGCGGTCTGGGCGCCCAATGCCAAGCGGGTTTCGGTTGTCGGGGATTTCAACGGCTGGGACGGGCGGCGCAGCGTCATGCGGCGGCGCGGGGCCACCGGCGTACACGAGATCTTTCTGCCCGGCATCGGGGACGGCACCCCCTACAAGTTCGAAATCCAGGACGCCGGCGGCCATTTGATGCCGCTCAAGGCCGATCCGGTGGGCTTTGGTGCCGAGGTGCCGCCGCGCACCGCATCGGTCGTGCGCGACCTGCGAGGCCATGAGTGGCAGGATGCGGAGTGGATGGCCAAGCGGGCCGAAAAGCACCGCATCGACGCGCCGATTTCCGTCTACGAGGTCCACCTGGAAAGCTGGCGCCGCGTGCCCGAGGATGACGGCCGCTCGCTGACCTACCGCGAGATGGCCGACCAGCTGGTGTCCTATGTCAAGGACATGGGCTTTACCCATATCGAAACGACGCCGATCAGCGAATATCCCTTTGGCGGCTCCTGGGGCTATCAGCCGGTGGGGCTCTATGCGCCCACGTCGCGCTTTGGCACGCCCGAGGATTTCCGCTATTTCGTCGATGCCTGCCACACCGCCGGACTGGGCCTGATCATCGACTGGGTGCCCGGGCATTTCCCGACCGATCAGCACGGGCTGGGCCTGTTCGACGGATCCTCGCTTTACGAGCATGCCGACCCGAAGGAAGGCTATCACCCCGACTGGAACACGCTGGTCTACAACTATGGCCGCGTCGAGGTCGCCAACTACCTGATTGCCAACGCGAAATTCTGGCTCGACGAGTATCACATCGACGCGCTGCGGGTGGATGCGGTGGCCTCGATGCTCTATCGCGACTATTCCCGGAAAGAGGGCGAATGGGTGCCCAACATCCACGGCGGGCGCGAGAACCTGGAAGCGATCAGCTTCATGCAGCGGATGAACGAGGCGGTCTATGCCGACCAGCCCGGCATCATGACGATTGCCGAGGAAAGCACCGCCTTTCCGGGTGTCAGCGCGCCCACCGACAGTGGCGGGCTGGGCTTTGGCTTCAAGTGGAACATGGGGTGGATGAACGACACCCTGCGCTACATGGCCGAAGAGCCGGTGCACCGGAAATATCACCACGACAAGATGACCTTTGGCCTGCATTATGCCTTCAGCGAAAACTTTGTCCTGCCGCTGAGCCATGACGAGGTGGTGCATGGCAAGGGCTCGCTGATCCGGCGGATGCCGGGGGACGACTGGCAGCGGTTTGCCAACCTGCGGGCCTATTATGGTTTCATGTGGGGCCATCCCGGCAAGAAGCTGCTCTTCATGGGCGGCGAGATCGCCCAGTACGAGGAATGGAACAACGAGGCCAGCCTCGACTGGCACCTGCTGGAATACGGCCCGCACAAGGGCATGCAGACGCTGGTGCGCGATCTCAACATGCTCTACCGCGCGACGCCGGGTCTTCACGAGCTGGACAGCAAGCCCGAGGGCTTCCGCTGGATCGACGGCGGCAACGCCGAGGAAAGCATTTTCTCCTGGGTGCGCTCCGGCAAGGACGGAACGGACCCCGTATTGGTTGTGTGCAATTTCACGCCGGTGACACGCACCGGTTACCGCATCGGCGTGCCGGTCGCAGGGAGATGGGAGGAAGCCCTGAACACCGATGCGACCGTCTACGGCGGCTCTGGCCAGGTCAATCCCGGCCCGCTTGCGACCTCGGACCAGGGATCGCACGGCTTCGACCAGTCGCTTGAGCTTACCATTCCGCCGCTGGGCGCCATGTTCCTGACCTTCAAGGGCAAATAATCCACGGCACCTGTCAAGTTACCAAGGGGAGGACCCGATGACAGAACCTCGACATATTCTTGCGCAGCAGACGATGGCCTATGTGCTGGCCGGCGGACGCGGCAGCCGATTGAAGGAAATGACGGATTTCCGCGCCAAGCCGGCGGTCTATTTCGGCGGCAAGACCCGGATCATCGACTTTGCACTGTCCAACGCGGTCAACTCCGGCATGCGCCGGATCTGCGTGGCGACCCAGTACAAGGCGCACAGCCTGATCCGCCACCTGCAACGCGGCTGGTCCTTCTTCCGCGCCGAGCGCAACGAAAGCCTCGACATCCTGCCCGCATCGCAGCAGCTGGACGAGACCAACTGGTACAAGGGCACGGCCGACGCGGTGACCCAGAACCTCTTCATCATCAAGGGCTACGATCCCAAGTACATCCTCGTCCTGGCGGGTGACCACATCTACAAGCAGGACTACTCGATCATGGTCGAGCAGCACGTGAAGTCCGGCGCCAAGGTGACGGTCGGCTGTATCGAGGTGCCGCGCGACGAGGCCAAGGCATTCGGCGTGATGGGCGTGGACGACAGCGACAAGATCCTCGAATTCGTCGAAAAGCCGGACAATCCCCCCGCCATGCCCGGCGACGAGACCCGGGCGCTGGCCAGCATGGGCATCTATGTCTTTGAAGCGGAATACCTCTACGAGCTTCTGGAAAAGGATGCCGCCAACCCGAATTCGACCAATGATTTCGGCCATGACATCATTCCGCAGATCGTTGCCGAGGGTGGCGCCTATGCCCATCCCTTTGGCCGCTCCTGCGTGGTCTCGGGGCTGGAGGACAAACCCTATTGGCGCGATGTCGGCACGATCGACGCCTATTGGCAGGCCAATATCGACCTGACCGATTTCAAGCCCGAGCTGGACATCTTCCAGCAGGACTGGCCGATCTGGACCTATTCGGAACTGGCCCCCCCGGCCAAGTTCATCCACAACGAGGAAGGCCGCCGCGGCCAGGCCGTGTCGTCGATGATCTCGGGCGGCTGCATCATTTCGGGCTCTCAGCTTGAGCGTTGCCTGCTGTTCACCGGGGTGCGCACCCATTCCTTTGCCGAGCTGGAGGGCGTTGTCGCCCTGCCCTATGCCGAGGTCGGCCAGAATGCCCGGCTCAAGAACGTGGTGCTGGACCGCAAGGTCAAGATCCCCGACGGCATGGTCGTGGGCGAAGACCCCGAGCTGGATGCCAAGCGGTTCCGCCGCAGCGAAGGCGGCGTCTGCCTGATCACCCAGAAAATGATCGACGCGCTGGATGGCTGAGATGAACGTGCTGATGGTCACCTCCGAATGCGCGCCGTTCATCAAGACCGGCGGGCTGGCGGATGTGGCCGGCGCGCTGCCGGGGGCGCTTCGGCCCCTCGGCATCGACGTCAAGACCGTCCTGCCGGCCTATCCGGCGCTGATGCCGCTGGTGGCCCGGGGCAAGGAGGTGGCCGATTTTGGCGATCTGCCCGGCGGCCCCGGGCGGCTGGTCGAGGTCGAGGCCGAGGGCATCACCCTGCTTCTGCTCGATGCGCCGCAGCTCTTCGACCGCCCCTGCGGGCCTTATGGCGATCCGCAGGGCAAGGATTGGGAAGACAACCACCGCCGCTTCGGCTCGCTTGCCCAGGCGGCGGCGCGGATCAGTTTTGACGGGCTGCCCGGCTGGAAACCCGACGTCGTTCATGCCCATGACTGGCAGGCCGGGTTGACGCCGGTCTACCTCAAACAGACCGGCAAGCCGGTGCCGAAAACGGTGATGACGATCCACAACATCGCCTTTCCGGGCCGTTTCGGCGGCTATACCCAAGGCGAGTTGGGCCTGCGCGGCGATTGGTTCTATCCCGGCAGCGGGATCGAGTATCATGGCGACGTGGCGTTCCTGAAATCCGGGCTGGCCTATGCCGACCGGATCACCACCGTCAGCCCGACCTACGCGCGCGAGATCCTGACGCCCCGGTTCGGCATGGGGCTGGAAGGCGTGTTGCAGGCGCGTGCGGGCGTGCTCTCGGGCATTCTCAACGGCATCGACACCGAGGTCTGGAACCCCTCGACCGACAAGGCGCTGGCGAGGGGCTACGACGCGCGCTCCCTGCCCCGCAAGGCCGAGAACCGCGCGCTGATCTGCGAGCGGCTGGGCCTTGATCCTGACCACGACGGCCCGCTTTTCTGTGTCATCAGCCGCCTGACCGAGCAGAAGGGTCTGGATGCGCTGGCCGCGGCGGTGCCGCATCTTGTGGCGGGTGGCGGACAACTGGCGGTGCTGGGCTCGGGCGATCCGACGTTGGAGGCGGCCTTCAAGGCGGCCGCAGAGGCCCATCCCGGCAAAGTCGGCACCTATATCGGCTATGACGAGGCGTTTTCCCACCTGTTGCAGGGCGGCAGCGACGCCATCCTCATCCCGTCGCGGTTTGAACCCTGCGGGCTGACCCAGCTTTACGGGCTGCGCTATGGCACGCTGCCGGTGGTGGCGCGCACCGGTGGGCTGGCCGATACGGTGATCGACGCCAATCTGGCCGCAATCCGCGCCGGGGCGGCGACCGGGTTCCTGTTTGACGAGGTCAGCCAGGCGGGCATCGAGGCCGCGCTGGACCGGGTGTTCCGCACATATGCCGCAAAGGACGACTGGCAGGTCCTGCAACGTGCCGCTATGAAGCAGGAAGTTGGATGGGACACCTCGGCCCGGACCTATGCCGCACTTTACGAGAGCATCCTGGCCGAATGAACACGAGGACAGCGATGACCATTGCGATCACCTCCGGCCGGGCAAACCGGCTGGGCGCGCATTTTGACGGCGAAGGCACCAATTTCGCAGTGTTTTCCGAAAATGCGTCGAAGGTCACGCTGTGCCTGTTCTCGGCTGATGGCCGGCTTGAGGAACACCGTATCGCCCTGCCCGAGCGGACCGGCGCGGTCTGGCACGGCTATGTGCCGGGCTTGCGGCCCGGGGCGCTTTACGGCTACCGGGTCGATGGGCCCCATGCGCCGGAACGCGGCCACAGGTTCAACCCCAACAAGCTTCTGCTCGACCCCTACACCCGCGAGCTGCGTGGCAGTTTTACCGAGCATGACGCCACCTATGGCTACGAGGTCGGCGCGCCGGGGGGCGACGTGTCCTTCAGCACCGCCGACAGCGCGCCGCATGTGCCGAAGTCGGTGGTTTCGGACCCGGCGGATTTCCCGATGGACGCCAAGCCGCTGGGCTGCGGTCACGATGGCGGGCTGATCTACGAGGCGCATGTGAAGGGCGCCACCATGCTGCACCCCGGGGTGCCCGAGGAGCTGCGCGGCACCTATGACGGCTTTGCCTCGGAGGCGATGCTGGACCATCTGACCCGGCTGGGCGTGGACGCGGTGGAAATCCTGCCCGTCCAGGCGCTGAAGTCCGAGGCGATGCTGCGCGGCAAGGGGCTGGTGAATTACTGGGGCTACAACACCATCGGCTTCTTCGCCCCCGAGCCGCGCTATTTCGGCCCCAAGGGTGTGGCGGGCTTCCGCGCGATGGTGGAACGGTTCCATGCCGCGGGCATCCAGGTGATCCTCGACGTGGTCTACAACCACTCGGCCGAGGGCGATCACATGGGCCCGACGCTGAGCTTTCGGGGCCTCGACAATGCCGCCTATTACCGGCTTCTGGATGGCCAGCCGCGCTACTACGTCAACGACACCGGCTGCGGCAACACGTTGAACGTGACCCATCCCTTCGTGCTGCGGATGATCATGGACAGCCTGCGCTTCTGGGTTCAGGCGATGGGCGTCGACGGGTTCCGCTTTGACCTGGCCACCACGCTCTGCCGAAGCTGGCACGGCTTCGACGGCGGCGGCAGTTTCCTGACCGCGCTGCGCCAGGACCCGGTGCTGGCCGGGGTCAAGATGATCGCCGAACCCTGGGACATCGGCCCCGGCGGCTACCAACTGGGCCAGTTCCCGCCGAACTTCGCCGAGTGGAACGACCGCAGCCGCGACACCGTGCGCCGGTTCTGGCGCGGCGACGGGCACAGCGCGCAGGACCTGGGGTCGGCGCTGCTGGGCTCTGCCTCGCTGTTCGACAAACAGGGGCGGCGCGCCTGGTCTTCGGTGAATTTTGTCGCGGCGCATGACGGGTTCACCCTGGCCGATGCCACCGCTTATGTCGAACGGCACAACCACGCCAACGGCGAGGACAACCACGACGGCCACCACGGCAACCATTCCGACAATTTCGGCATCGAGGGCGAGACCGACCTGCCGCTGATCCTGGCCGCGCGCAAGCGGCGCCAGCGCAACATGCTGGCCACGGTGGTCCTGTCGCAGGGCACGCCGATGATCCTGGCGGGCGACGAAGGCGGCAACAGCCAGGGCGGCAACAACAACGCCTATTGCCAGGACAACCCGACCAGCTGGATCGACTGGGACAAGCTGGACCCCGACCAGATCGCCTTTGCCGCCGCGCTGATCCATTTCCGCAAGGACCACGCCGCCGTGCGCCAGAACAGCTTTCTGCATGGCGCCCAGCGGCAGGTCGACGGGCTCAAGGACGTGGAATGGCGGGCCTTTGACGGGTCTTGCCTGAACTGGCGTGACCCGGGGCTGTCCAGCCTGTGCCTGATGCTGCGCGGCTGTGCCGAAAGCGTGCCGGGCAATGCTTCGCTGGACACGGTGCTGATCGCCTTCAACCGCGAAGCCCGCGAAGAAGTGCTGGTGCTGCCCGACCCGGGCAAGCGCCGCTGGATCCGCAAGATCGACACTTCGCAGGCGCAGCAGGCCGCGGTGGAAATGGATGTCCGCCGGACGCGGGTTGCCGCGGAATCGGTGGCCGCTTACGTCTTGCGCGAGGAGCCTCAGGCATGACACCAGATGCGGCGCTGCGGCGCCTGGCGCAGGCCCACGGCGTGCACCTCGACTTTCACGACCTGAACGGCCAGCGGCATGACACCCCCGCCCCCACCCTGCGGGCGCTGCTGCGGGCGCTTGGTGTCGATGCCGGGACGGATGCGGCGGTGGCCGAGGCGCTGGCCGCCGGTCGCGCCGCCAGGGCCGACCGCCACCTGCCCGAAGAGATCATCCTGCGCGCGGACGAGCCGCTGGACCTGCCCGTCGAGGCCGCCTGCGACTGGGTGCTGCTGGACGAGACGGAGGCCCAGGTCGCGGCCAACCGGGCCGAGGGGCAACTGGCGCTGCCCGCGCTGGCGGTGGGCTATTACAGCCTGCAGCTGAGCGGGCCGGGGTGGCGCGAAGAGAGCTTTGTCATGGTCCGCCCGGCGCATGCGCCGCTGTTGCAGGAGACCACCGGCCACAGCCGCAGCTGGGGCGTGACCGCCGCGCTTTACGGCCTGCGTTCGGGGCAGAACGGCGGGCTGGGGTCCTATGCCGACCTGGCCACCACCGCCGAGGCGCTGGGCCGACAGGGCGCGCAATTCCTGGGCATCAACCCGGTTTCGGCGCTGGGCTGGGCGGCCAGCGACACCATCAGCCCCTATTCCCCCACCCATCGCGGCTTTTTCAACCCCGACCACATCGCACTGCAAAAGGGCCTTGGCCCCAGCCCGGCAAGCGGCATCATCGACTACGCCGGGTTTCGCGCACGCCATCGCCCGGCGCTTGAGGCCGAGTTCAAGGCCGCACGACCCGGCGCGGCCTACAAACGCTTTTGCGCCCAGGCCGGCACGCCGCTGGATGATTTCGCCGCTTTCGAAGCCCTGAGCGAAACCCATGGCCCCGACAGCCGCAGCTGGCCCGCAGAATTGCGCAGCCCGGGGGCGAAAGCGCGCAAGGCCGCAGGCAAACGCGCGGAATTTCACCGCTGGCTGCAATGGAAAGCCGAAACCCAGGTCGATGCGGCGCAATCCGCCGCCAGGGATGCGGGCATGCCGCTGGGGCTATACCTCGACCTCGCAGTGGGCGCGCGGCCCGGCGGGGCCGAGGCCTGGATGCACCCCGACACCGTGGCCCAGGGCGTCACCATCGGCGCACCGCCCGATCAGCTGAGCCCCGAGGGCCAGTCCTGGGACCTGGTGGCCCATGCGCCCGGGCGGCTGGCCGCCGTGCGCTATGCGCCGCTGCGCGCGATGCTGCGCAAGTTGATGGGCAAATGCGGGCTGATCCGGATCGACCATGCGCTGGGCCTGATGCGCAGCTTCTGGCTGCCCGATGACGGCAGCCCCGGCGCCTATATCTCGCAGCCGTTTGACGCGCTGCTGGCCGTGGTCGCGATCGAGGCGCACCTGGCGGGCTGCGTGGTGGTGGGCGAGGACCTGGGCCTTGTTCCGGCGGGCTTCCGCGAGCGGATGAATGCCGCAGGGCTTTATTCCTACGCGGTCTGGCAATACGAGACCGAACACGACGGCTGGCTGCATCCGGCGCGCGACCTGCGGCCCTTTTCGCTGGCTTGTTTCGCCACCCATGACACGCCCACCCTGCGCGGCTTCTGGTACGGGGCCGATGTGGCGCTGTGGCAGGAGATCGGCTGGATCACCAGCGGCGCGGCGATGCAGCGCCACGGGCAACGCGCCCACCAGCGCGCCAGCCTGCGCCAGCATTGCGCCATCCCCTCAACCGCCCGGCCCGAGGACGTGGCACATGCCATCCACGGCGCGCTGGCCAAATCTCCGGCGGCAATGACGGCGGTGCAGCTGGACGACATCCTGGGCCAGGTCGAGGCGCCCAACCTGCCCGGCACGATCGACGAACACCCCAACTGGCGCCGCCGCACGCCCGTCGCAGTCGAGGATTTTGCCACCTCGCCCGCGCTGGCCGAAACCGCGCGCACCCTCTCGGCGGGCGACCGCCAGCCCCATGCCCCAGAAGCGAAAGGACCACTGCGATGTCCCGAGTAACCCACGCCTGCACGCCCTTTGACGGCCAGAAACCCGGCACCTCCGGCTTGCGCAAGAAGACCCGCGTCTTCATGCAGCCCGGCTATCTTGAGGCCTTTGTCCAGTCGATCTTCAACGCCATCGACGGCGCCGAAGGCAAGACTTTTGTCGTTGGCGGTGACGGCCGGTATTTCAACGCCGAGGCGATTCAGACCATCCTGCGCATGGCCGCCGCCAATGGTGCGGCGCGTTGCATCGTGGGCCAGAACGGCCTGTTGTCGACACCCGCCGCCTCGAACCTGATCCGCCAGCGGGAAACCGACGGCGGGCTGGTCCTCTCGGCCAGCCACAATCCCGGCGGCATCGACGAGGATTTCGGGCTGAAGTTCAACATCGCCAACGGCGGCCCGGCGCCTGAAAAGGTCACCGCCGCGATGTTCGAACAGACCAAGACGCTGAACGAATATCACACGCTGGACACCGCCGACATCGACCTTGGCGCCATTGGCGAAACCGAGCTGGGCGGCATGGCGGTCGAGATCGTCGATCCGGTGACGGATTACGCCGCGCTGATGCAGACGCTGTTCGATTTCGACGCGATCCGCGCGCTGATTGCGGGCGGCTTCACGCTGAAATTCGACGCCATGCACGCGGTCACCGGGCCTTACGCCACCGCGATCCTGGAGGGCGAGCTTGGCGCGCCCGAAGGCACCGTTCTGAATGGCGTGCCGCAGGTGGATTTCGGCAAGGGCCACCCCGACCCCAACCCGATCTGGGCCAAGCCGCTGGTCGACATGGTGATGGCCGAGGATGGCCCGGATTTCGCCGCCGCCTCGGACGGTGACGGCGACCGCAACATGATCCTGGGGCGCGGCATCTATGTGACGCCTTCGGACAGCCTCGCCGTTCTGGCCGCCAATGCGCATCTCGCGCCCGGCTATGACCGTGGGCTGGCCGGGGTGGCACGCTCCATGCCCACGAGCCAGGCCTGTGACCGGGTGGCGGAAAAGCTGGGGATCGAGTGTTTCGAGACACCCACCGGCTGGAAGTTCTTTGGCAACCTTCTGGACGCAGGCCGCGCCACGCTCTGCGGTGAGGAAAGCGCTGGGACAGGCAGCGACCATGTGCGCGAAAAGGACGGGCTCTGGGCGGTGCTGCTCTGGCTGAACGTTCTGGCGGCGCGCAAGATCTCGGTGCAGGAGATCCTGATGGACCACTGGCAGACCTATGGCCGCAACTATTATTCCCGCCACGATTACGAGGCGGTGGACAGCGCGGCGGCCAATGCGCTGATAGCCGATCTTGAGGCGAAGCTGCCCGATCTGCCGGGCACCGAGCTACACGGGCTGACAGTGACCGAGGCCGATCAGTTCGCCTATCACGATCCGGTCGACGGCTCGGTCAGCAAGAACCAGGGCATTCGCATTCTGTTCGAGGGCGGATCGCGCGGGGTTCTGCGGCTGTCGGGCACCGGTACCGAGGGCGCAACGCTGCGGGTCTACCTGGAACGCTACATGCCCAGCGATGGCGACCTGACCATCGAGACGCAGGACGCGCTTGGCGATGTCGCGGCGGCGATCGCGGAATTGAGCGGCCTGAACGCCCGCACCGGGCGCAGTGCGCCGGACGTGATGACCTGACACCGGGACCGTTGATGACGGCTTCGGTCGAATGGATCGACGTTGACAGTGGCGAGACCGTTCAGGTCCTCGCCACCGAAACCCATGTCGAAGCGCCGAACTGGACCCCGGACGGCAAGGCGCTGATCGTCAATGCCGAGGGGCGGCTGTTTCGGCTGCCCCTGGACGCGCCACGGCTTGAACCGATTGGTATCGGCGGGCTGACGCACCTGAACAACGATCACGGGATCTCACCGGATGGCCAATGGCTGGCGGTTTGCCCCTCGCCCGGGCGCGGCACGTCACGGGTGCATGTGATGCCCGCCACGGGCGGCACGCCGCGACTTGTCACGCCGCAGGCGCCAAGCTGGTGGCATGGCTGGTCGCCCGATGGCAATGAGATCACCTATACCTGTATCCGCGATGGCCAGTTCGGCATTGCCACCTGTCCGGTTGATGGCGGAGAAGAGCGGCTGTTGATCACCGACCCGCACCATTACGACGGGCCGGAGTTCAGCGCGGACGGGGCGTGGATCTGGTTCAACGCCGACCGGGGCGGGACGATGTCGCTTTGGCGGATGCGCCGCGATGGCAGCGACGCGCAGGAGATGACCGGGGGCGAAAGCGTCGACTGGTTTCCCCATCCCTCGCCCGACGGGCGGCACCTGTGTTACCTCGCCTATCCGCCGGAAACCGATGGCCATCCCTTTGGCTGCGACGTGGAGCTGCGCCTGATGCCGGTGACGGGCGGTCCAAGCCGGAGGTTGCTGGGGCTTTACGGCGGCCAGGGTACGCTCAATGCGCCCTGCTGGGCGCCCGATGGCCGCCGCTTTGCCTATGTGCGCTACAGTCGCTGATCCGGGATTTGCGGGGCCACCGGCGCTGGGCCGATCCATCAATGGATCGGAACCGATCTGTTGACAGATCGGCCCCCTAACGCGTTTCCGGCAATACATGAGCCATCAAGCATCTCCAAAAGCCCGAGAGCGCCGAAGGCGTGGCAGGGTGTTGGTGATCCGGGGTTTTCCCGAAACGCCCTAGCCTTTCTCGGCCTTCTTTTCCCAACGCCCTGACTCTTCGGACCAGTATTGCGCCGCACAGCCCGCGCCGGTCAGTCTTTTCCACTGGCCGCGCGCCATGTCCAATGCTTCCGGGTCGTTGCCGTCGAACAGCACGCAGACCCGTTCCAGCGCCGTGACCTCCTCCGGCGTCACCTCGGCGCCGTCGATGGCCATCAGGCACTGCGGATCATTGCCCGCCGCCCCCGCCGTCAGCAGGATCGGCTGCAGCGCATCATGCGGCCCACCGGCCAGCCCGTGCGGCAGGAAATCCTCCTCCGCACCTTGCCAGAGCCTCTGGTCCAGCCAGTCAAGCCGCCCGGCATCCCGCCCCCGGACAGCCACCCGCCAACCCGCGCCCCGGGCCTTGCCCAGAAGCATCGGCAGGGTCACCTCCAGCGGTTGCCGGGTCAGGTGGTAGAAGAACGCCGCGCCCATCGGCTCAGCGCCCCACCGTCACAGATGGCATGGGGTTACTCCGTTTCAAAGACGTCGCGCACCAGCCGGTCCAGCGCCATGACGCCCCAGCCGGTCGCCCCCTTGGGTGCCAGGTCGGTGTCCTTGCTCACCTGCGCCACACCGGCGATGTCGAGGTGAATCCAGGGAGTTTCGTCCTTGACGAAGCGACCCAGGAACTGCGCCGCGGTGATCGAACCCGCCGGACGGCCGCCGACGTTCTTCATGTCGGCCTTTTGGGATTTCAGCTGATCGTCGTAGCTTTGCCCCATCGGCATCCGCCAGGCACCCTCGCCCTCGGCCTTGGCGGCCTTGAGGAAGTTGTTGCACAACTTGTCGTCGTTGGAAAACACCCCGGCGTTGTCATGGCCCAGCCCGATGATGATCGCCCCGGTCAGGGTGGCCAGGTCGATCATGCCCGCCGGTTTGAAGGTCTCCTGCGCGTACCACATCACGTCACACAGGACGAGGCGGCCCTCGGCGTCGGTGTTGATCACTTCGATCGTGTCACCCTTCATCGAGGTGACGATGTCGCCCGGGCGGGTGGCATTGCCCGAAGGCATGTTTTCGACCAGCCCGACAAGGCCCACCACGTTGGCCTGGGCCTTGCGCAGCGCCAGCGCCTTCATCACGCCGGCCACGACACCGGCGCCGCCCATGTCCATCGTCATGTCTTCCATGCCGGCGGCGGGTTTCAGGCTGATGCCGCCGGTGTCAAAGACCACGCCCTTGCCGACCAACGCCAGCGGCGCCTCGCCGGTGCGGCCGCCGTTCCATTTCATCACCACCACCTTGGAGGGGCTGACCGATCCCTGCCCGACACAGAGCAGCGCGCCCATGCCCAGCTCTTCCAGCTTGTCCTCTTCCAGCACCTCGACCTCAAGGCCCAGGCCGCGCAGCGCCTCAAGCCTTGCGGCGAACTCGGTGGTGGTCAGCACATTGGCAGGCTCGCTCACCAGGTCGCGGGTGAAGAAGACGCCCTCGGCCACGGCGGCCATCGCGGTGAAGGCCTCCTCCAACTCGGTGGGTTTCGAGCACATCAGCGTCAGCGTGGCCTCGCGCGGGGCATCCTTGCCGGTCTTGTGGGCGGCGAACTCATAGCCACGCAGCGCAAGCCCCATCGCAAGATCGGCCATGCCGGCCCGGCCCCCCGCCAGGATCAACAAGTCGGCCTCGCCGCGCGCCCGGGCCAGCGCCGCGCCGGCCTTGCGCGCAATGGCGGTGTCGGGGCGGCGCGACAGTTTCACCACGTCCAGCGCCTCGGCCTCCAGCCCGGAGGGCGAGATCAGCGACACCATGTCGCCGTCCTTCATCTTGGCAAACTGCGCGCTTTCCGAGAACCGCTTCAGCGCCTGCTTGGTCAACCGGTTCACCCGGCGCGCGCCCGGGTCCATCTTGCCTTCTTCATCGAGGATCACCACAACCCGCCCCGTGGCGGTCTCGACCTCGTCCAGGACGGTCTCGGCAAAGGTGATCTTGGCGGGGTTGGTCATGTCTTCTGCTCCGATAAAATGGCGTCATTGTCACGTCTGCCACTAGTCCTAGTGCGCGGGACCCTGCCAAACCACCCCTTAATGTGGCCCTACCGGGATTATCCAGTTTTCCCGCGCGGCGAATTCTTTTAGGGTCACGCCAGTTCAATAGGTTGGGGGACCTGGTGGCAAGATTCGACAGATACCTGCTGTCGCAGCTGTTCATGCTCTTCGGTTTTTTCGCCCTGGTCCTGGTTGCCGTCTACTGGGTCAACCGGGCCGTTGTGCTGTTCGATCAGCTGATCGCCGATGGCCATTCGGCCACTGTCTTCCTGGAATTCACCGTCCTCTCGCTGCCCCGGGTGATCGGCATGGTGTTGCCGATGGCGGCCTTTGCGGCGGCGGTCTTTGTCACCAACCGGCTGTCCAGCGACAGCGAGCTGACGGTGATGCAGGCCACCGGCTTTTCACCCTGGCGGCTGGCGCGGCCGCTGTTGATCTATGGCGTGCTTCTGGCGCTGCTGATGTCGGTGCTGACGCATCTGCTGATCCCGTCGAGCCTTGAGCGGCTGAAAGAGCGCGAGCGCGAGATTTCCGGCTCGATCAGCGCGCGGCTGCTGCGCGAAGGGGTGTTTCTGCATCCGGCCAATGGCGTGACCTTCTATATCCGCGACATCTCGCCCGAGGGGGAATTGGCCGATGTCTTCATGTCCGACGTACGCAACCCCACACGCCACATCACCTATACCGCCGAACGCGCCTACCTTCTGCGCGATGACCAGGGGCCGAAGCTGATCATGCAGGACGGCATGGCCCAGGTTCTGACGCCACGGACCGGGCAATTGTCGACCACCAATTTCGCCCAGTTTTCCCGCGACATCAGCGGCTTGATCACCCAAAGCGGCACCGGCCCGCGCAAGCTTCGCTATGTGCCGACGCATGAGTTGCTGTTTGACACCGATGCCGTGGCGCAGGAACTGGACGAAGACCCCGCCGATGTGGCGCTGGAGGGGCACAAGCGCATTTCCCAGGCGCTGGTGTGCATCGTCGCGGCGCTGATCGGCCAGGCGGCGCTTCTGGTCGGCGGGTTCAGCCGGTTCGGCTCCACCCGTCAGATCGTGCTGGCGGTCTTCCTGCTGGTGCTGGTGCAACTGGCCGAGGGCGCGCTGAGCGACGCGGCGCGACGCTCGACCACGCTTTGGCCGCTGGCCTATGGGCATATCGGCGTCGGCCTGCTGATCGCGGCGCTGCTGTATTGGCGGGCGGATCATCCGATGGCCTTTGCCCGCCTGCGCCGCCGCCGCGCCCTGGCCGAGGGCGCGACATGACGCTGCACTTCTATTTCGCCCGCCGCTTCCTGCACATCTTTGCCGGGATGCTGGTGATCTTCTTCCTGTTCGTCGGCCTGCTCGACCTGATCGAGCAACTGACCCGCTTCGACGGCGATGTCGGCTTTTCCCAGGTGCTGAAGATCACCCTGCTGAACACGCCCGAGGGGCTGTACCAGATGCTGCCGCTGGTGATGATCCTGTCGGCCATCGCGCTTTGCCTGGCGCTGGCGCGGTCCTCCGAGCTGGTGGTCAGCCGGGCTGCCGGGCGCTCTGGCCTGTCGGCGCTGCTGGGGCCGGTGCTGGTGACGGCGCTGGTCGGTGCCATCGCGGTGGCCGCCTTCAACCCGATCGTGGCCGCCACCTCGCAGCGCTACCACGACCTGCGCGAGCTCTACGATTCGGGCGGCACCTCGACCCTGTCGATCGGGCGCGAGGGGCTGTGGCTGCGGCAGGGCGACACCCTGGGCCAGACGGTGATCCACGCCGAACGCTCGAACCCGACGGCCACGGTGCTGCATGACGTGACCTTCATCGCCTATTCCGCCGACGGCGGGCCGGTGCGGCGGATCGCGGCCGAGGAAGCCGCCCTGCTGCCGGGGCAATGGGTGCTGACCAATGCCAAGGTCTGGCCGCTGGTAGCCGGGCTCAACCCCGAGACCAACGCCGCCATGCACGCCGACCTGCGCATCCCCTCGACCCTGACGCAGGAGCGTATCCGCGACAGTTTCGGCAAGCCCTCGGCGGTGTCGATCTGGGATCTGCCGGATTTCATCGCCAACCTGGAAACCGCGGGCTTTTCGGCCCGGCGCCACTCGGTCTGGATGCAGATGGAACTGGCGCGCCCGGTGTTCCTGGTGGCGATGGTGCTGCTGGGCGCGGCCTTTACCATGCGCCACGCCCGTTTCGGCCGTACCGGGCTTGCGGTGCTCTCGGCACTGCTTCTGGGCTTCGGCCTCTACTACGTGCGCAACTTTGCGCAGATTCTCGGCGAAAACGGCCAGATCCCCGCCGTGCTGGCCGCCTGGGCCCCGCCCGTCGCCTCGGTGTTGATCGGGCTGGGGCTGATCCTGCATATGGAGGACGGCTGATGTTGCGCCGTGTGTATCTTGTTGTCCTGGTGCTGATGTTTGCGCCGCTGTCGCTTGTGGCGCAGACCGAGGATGAGCCTGCCGACCCGGCGCTGCTGGTGGCCGACAGCGTGGTTGTCACCCCCGACGAACGGCTGATCGCCGACGGCAATGTCGAAGCGCTCTATGACGGCACGCGGCTCTGGGCGAAACGGATCATCTATCTGGGTGAGACCGACCAGCTTGAGATCGAAGGCCCGATCCGCATCGACAGTGGCAACGGTGTCGTGGTGCTGGCCGACAGTGCCGCGCTGGACAGCGACCTGCGCAACGGGCTGCTCAAGGGCGCGCGGCTGGTGCTGGACCAGCAATTGCAACTGGCGGCGGTTCAGATGGCCCGCGTCGAGGGGCGGTATTCGCAGCTGTCCAAGGTCACCATCACCTCGTGTCAGATCTGCGGGCCGCGGGGCGTGCCGCTGTGGTCGATCCGGGCACGCCGGGCGATCCATGACCAGCAGGAACAGCAGCTCTATTTCGACGGTGCGCAATTCCGGGTGCTGGATGTCCCCATCGCCTATATCCCCCGCCTGCGCCTGCCCGATCCGACGCTGAAACGCGCACGCGGCTTCCTGTTTCCGTCGATCCGCACCACCACCGACCTGGGCACCGGCGTCAAGATCCCCTATTTCATCCCGCTGGGCGATCATGCCGATGTCACCCTGACGCCCTATATCTCGCAGGAAACCAAAACGCTGGAATTTCGCTATCGCCAGGCTTTCGTCAATGGCGACGTCGAGTTCAACGGCGCGATCACCAACGACACGCTGCTGCCGAACGAGACCCGCGCCTACCTGTTTGGCGAAGGCAGCTTCAACCTGCGCAACGACTATGTGCTGAGCTTTGATTTCGAAGTCACCAGCGACGAATCCTACCTGTCGGAATACGATTATTCCGGCAGCGACCGGCTGCGCAGCGAGTTGAGCCTGAGCCGCGCGACGCGCGACACCGACCTGCGCGCCAGCCTTGTGCTGTACAACACCCTGCGCGACGATGAGCTGAACTCGACCCAACCGACGATCATCCCCGACCTGCGCTTTGAAAAGCGTTACCAGATGCCGCGCGATCTTCCGGGTGAGTTCCGGCTGGCGCTGGAGGGGCATGGCCATATCCGCTATTCCGACGAGGACGTCGATGGCCGTGACGTAAGCCGCTCGACCGTCGAAGGCACCTGGCTGGAGCAATGGACCCTGGGATCGGGGTTGCAGGTGCAGGCGCAGGCCGGGCTGGCGCTGGACCAGTTCATCACCTCGCATGACAGCACCGTCGCCGCCGACGATTACAGCGTCACCCCCAGCGCGGCTCTGACCCTGCGCTATCCGCTGTTGCGCACCACCGCCAGCGGCGCGCGGCAATTGCTGGAACCGGTGGCCCAGATCGGCTGGGTCGGCGGACAGGACGCGGATGTGGCCAACGACGAAAGCACCTACCAGGAATTCGACGAGGCCAACTTGTTGTCCCTGACCCGCTTCCCCGAACCCGACCGGCGCGAACGGGGCATGGCGACGGTGCTGGGCGCGCGGTTCCTGCATCACAACCCCAGGGGATGGGAGGCCGGGCTGACCGTCGGGCGCGTGTTGCGCACCGAGGAAGAGGCCGATTTCACCCCCTCGTCCGGGCTGGACCAGGCGCAATCCGACTGGCTTCTCGCCACCCATTGGCGTCATGTCGACGGGGTTTATATCATCGGTCGCGCCCTGATGACCGACGAGGGCATCGTCAACAAGGCCGAGGCGCGCGGGGCATGGTCGAACGATCTGATCGACCTTTCGGCGGCCTTTCTGTCGCTTGAGGCGGACGCCGAGGAAAACCGCGACGAGCAGACGGCGGAATGGTCCTTCGACGGGTCCTATCGTGTTCACCGGCACTGGACCGCCAGCGCCAACCTGCGCTACGACATCGCCGACAAACGTGCCGCCAAGGCCGGGCTGGGGCTGAGTTACCAGAACGAATGTATCGAAGCGGCGTTTTCCGCGGATCGGACCTTTGCCGATTCTTCCAATCTGGACCCTTTCACCACTTATGAGCTAACTGTCTTGCTCAAAGGGTTCAGCACGGGCGGCGACGCAGGAGGCTACAGCAGGACATGCAGACCATGATTTCCAGATTTTGCAGGACATTGACCGCCGGAGTGACCGCGCTGGCGCTGACCGCAGCGGTGGCCCCTTCGGGAGCCTTGGCCCAGGGGCTGTTTTCGCCCGCGATCAAGGTCAACGACCAGGTGATCACCAACTACGAGCTGAACCAGCGCGCCCTGATGCTGCAACTGCTGCGCGCGCCGGGCGATCCGCGCGACACCGCGCGCGAACAGCTGATCGATGACCGGCTCAAGGTCCGCGCCGCCCGTGACGCCGGCTTCACCCCTTCCGACGCCGAGGTGGCCGAAGGCGTGGCCGAATTTGCCGGGCGCGCGAACCTGACCGCCGAGCAATTCCTGGCCGAGCTGAACCGCGCCGGTGTCGAGACCGAGACGATGCGCGATTTCGTGCGCACGGGCGTCGCCTGGCGTCAGTTCGCGCGGGCGCGTTTTGCCGCCGCGGCCCAGGTCTCGGATGCCGAGATCGACCGGGCGCTGTCCTCGGCCGGTGGCGGGTCTTCGGTGCGGGTGCTCCTGTCCGAAATCATCATGCCCGCCCCCCCGCGCGAGGCCGAAGCCGTCATGGCCCGCGCCCGGCGGATTGCTGAATACACCACCGAAGCGCCGTTCTCGGCGGCGGCGCGGCAGTATTCGGCCACCCGGTCGCGCGGCGCCGGTGGCAAGCTGCCCTGGCAGAACCTGGAAGACCTGCCCCCGATCCTGCGGCCGCTGGTGTTGGCGCTGGGTCCGGGCGAAGTGACCGATCCGATCAGCATCCCCGACGCGGTGGCGCTGTTCCAGCTGCGGGCGATCGAGGAAACCGACTATACCGCGCCCAGCTATTCGGCGGTGGAATATGCCGCCTATTACCTGCCCGGCGGGCGCAGCGAGCAGACCCTGGCCCAGGCGCAGGACATCGCCGCGCGGCTGGACACCTGCGACGACCTTTATGGCGTGGCCAAGGACCAGCCCGAGGAGGTGCTGCAACGCAACACCCTGCCGCCTTCCGAGATCCCCTCGGACGTGGCGATGGAGTTGATGAAGCTTGATCCCGGCGAGGTTTCGACCACGCTGACCCGCGCGGGCGGCGAGACGCTGGTGCTGCTGATGCTCTGTGGCCGGACGCCCACGCTGGACGAGGAACAGCCCGACCGCGAGGCGGTGCTGAGCGGGCTGCGCAACCGGCGCCTGTCGTCGATGGCCGAAGGTTACCTGGAACAGCTGCGCGCCGATGCGCGGATTGTCGACCTGCAATGACGTCGCTGCCGACGCCACTGCCAGTGGCGCTGAGCTGTGGCGAACCGGCGGGTGTCGGGCCGGAACTGGCGGCCCGGGCCTGGGCCGAGCTGCGCGACCGGTTGCCGTTCTTCCTGATCGGGGACGCCGGGCACCTGCCTGCCGATACACCGCATGTGCGCATCCAGGACCCTGCCGATGCCGTATCGGCGATGTCGCGGGGCCTGCCGGTGCTGCACCGCGACTTTGGCCCGCCGGTCACCCCCGGCGTGGCCCGGGCGGCCCATGCCCAGGGCGTGATTGATGCCATTGCCGAAGGCGTTTCGCTTGTCATGGCGGGACAGGCCCGGGCGCTGTGTACCGCGCCGATCCACAAGCAGGCGCTGGCCGAGGGTGCGGGCTTTGCCTATCCCGGTCATACCGAGTACCTGGCCGCGCTTGCCGGGGTCGACCGGGTGGTAATGATGCTGGCCTCGCCCGCACTGCGGGTGGTGCCGGTGACCATCCATATCGGCCTGGCCGAGGTGCCCGCCGCGCTGACGCCGGATCTTCTGGAAGACACGATCCGCATCACCCACCAGGGGCTCATCCAGCGCTTCTCGCTGTCTTCGCCCCGGGTGGCGGTCGCCGGGCTGAACCCCCACGCAGGCGAAGGGGGCCGCATGGGGCGCGAGGAGATCGAGGTGATCACCCCGGTGCTGGACCAACTGCGCGCCGATGGATTGCAGATCGCCGGGCCGATGTCCGCCGACACGATGTTCCACGATGCCGCGCGGGGCCGCTATGACGTGGCCGTCTGCATGTACCACGACCAGGCGCTGATCCCGATCAAGACGCTGGACTTTGACCGGGGCGTCAATGTCACCCTGGGCCTGCCCTTCCTGCGCACCTCGCCCGATCACGGCACCGCCTTCGACATTGCCGGCAAGGGGGTGGCCAATCCGGCCTCGCTGATTGCCGCGCTGGAGATGGCCGGCGCTGCCACGAGCTGAAATTTTGCGAAAATTCGAAAGAGACCCAGATGGCCGCGATTGATGGACTGCCCCCCCTGCGTGAGGTGATTGCCAGCCACGGCCTGTCGGCCCGGAAATCGCTGGGCCAGAACTTTCTGCTGGACCTGAACCTGACGGCAAAGATCGCCCGGCTGGCCGGCGAACTGTCCGATTGCGACGTGCTGGAAATCGGCCCCGGCCCCGGCGGGTTGACCCGGGGACTGTTGGCCGAGGGCGCGCGCAAGGTGCTGGCGATCGAAAAGGATGCCCGCTGTCTGCCCGCCCTGGCCGAGATCGGCGCGCAATATCCCGGGCGGCTGGATGTGATCAACGGCGACGCGCTGGAGGTCGATCCGCTGGCGCATCTGATGCCGCCGGTGCGGGTGGCCGCGAACCTGCCCTACAACGTGGGAACAGAGCTTCTGGTACGCTGGCTGACACCGCCCCAATGGCCGCCCTTCTGGCAATCGCTGACACTGATGTTCCAGCGCGAGGTGGCGCAGCGGATCGTGGCGGAGCCGGGGTCGAAGACCTATGGCCGCCTGGCGATCCTGGCGCAGTGGCGCACCGATCCGCAGATCGTGATGCACCTGCCGCCCGAAGCCTTTTCGCCGCCGCCCAAGGTATCTTCGGCGGTGGTCCACCTTGCCGCCCTGCCCGAACCACGCTTTCCGGCGGACGCGCGCATCCTGCAGGAGGTGGTGGCCCAGGCCTTCAACCAGCGCCGCAAGATGCTGCGCGCCAGCCTGAAGGGGCTTCATCCCGGGGTCGAGGACCTGCTGCGCGCGGCGGGCATTGCGCCCACCGACCGCGCCGAGCAGGTGCCGCTTGAGGCTTTCTGCGCCCTCTCACGCGAGGTTGCAGCGGCCCGCAAGCGCTGACCCACTGGCTGTAGACCTGGCCCTACTCGCTGGCCGCCGACCTGTGGCCCCAGCCACGACTGACCTGCCGCGTTTCGGGAAGACCCCGGTTCTCCAAAGCCCCGCCACGCCTTCGGCGCTTTTGGAGAGGCTTGATGACTCAGGTATTCCCGGAAACGCTTTGGCCTGGCCGCCTACTCGGCGGCCTGGCTGGACTCATCGCCGCCGTCAGGGGCGGGCGTATCCTCGGCCTTGGTGCTGGCCTTGGTAGAGGTCTTGGTTGACGTCTTGGTGCTGGTCGATTTGCGCGTCGTCGTGCGCTTCTTGGGCGTTTCCGCCTTTTCGCCCGCATCCTCGGTCTTTTTGGCAGCGGGTTTGCGGCGGGTCGTGCGCTTGGGCTTCTCCGGCGCGGCAGCGGGCGCGGGCGCGGCCGCAGGCGCGGTGTCGACCTTGCTTTCCGGTGTCTCGACCAGACCGCTGTCGCCTTCGTCGCCGGCCACCTCCATCACGTCAGGTTGCGGCTGCTCCGAGGGATCGGCCTTGACCGGCGCGGGGGCCTGAGCCGGGGCTTGGGTCTGCGCCGGAGCCGAGGATTGCGCCGGAGCCTGAGCCGGGGATTGCGCCCTGGGCTGGGACTGTGCCTGAGGCTGGTGCGATTGCTGCGACTGGTGATGGCCCGGCTGTTCGTTGGAATCCCGGTCCTGGCGTTCGGCGCGCTCTCGGTCGCGCTGGGCCTGGCGTTCGCGGTTCTGACGTTCCTGCTCTTCGCGCTTGGCGTCCGCTTCCTTCTGCGCTTCGCTCAGAAGCCGCAGGTAGTGTTCGGCGTGCTGTTGAAAGTTCTCGGTCGCGACCCGGTCACCGGCCAATTGCGCGTCGCGGGCCAGTTGGTTGTACTTGTCGATGATCTGCTGCGGGGTGCCGCGCACCTTGCCCTCGGGGCCCGAACTGTCGAACACGCGATTGATGATGTTGCCGCCCGACGGCTTGCTGCGATTGGATCGCGACCGCGACCGTGACTTGGATGATCTCATTCTTCTGTGGTCCAGCCCGTTTTGGTAAATCTCTTGCCGGTCCGCCCTGTGCAGCGCGTTTGCGCGTTTTCCGTGGCGGTCATGCTTTTTGTTCGGCGGATGTCGCGCGGGGCGCTGCAGCAGCATCCCTTCAGCGGCGACACCCAAGCACTAAGCATGTCACGCAACACCTGACAAGTCGTAAATCGCCCAAACCTGCCTTGCTGCGGCCAAAAGCAGCACATTTGCACCGATTTCGCGGCAAATTCACGCCGAATTGCGGCCCGAGACCACACGGTCACGCCCGTCCAGGTCGGCAATCACCACGATTTCCGACAGCCCCGCCCCGGCCATCAGCGCGGCCACGGCCTGCCCCTGCTGCCAGCCGATCTCGACCATGAGCCTGCCGCCGTGCTCAAGATGGCGCATGGCGCCGCTGGTGATCGCACGATAGGCGCTCAGCCCGTCGGCCTCGTCTGTCAGCGCCAGGCGCGGCTCGTGGCTGAGTTCCGGGGCCAGCGCCGCCACCTCGTCCGCGGCGATGTAGGGCGGGTTGGAAACGATCAGATCGAAACTGCCGGTCACCGTCTCGAACCAGTCGCTGCGCCGCAACAGCGCGCTGTCCACCAGGCCCAGCGCCGCGCGGTTGCGCACCGCCACGTCCAGCGCCGCGTCGGAAATATCGGTGCCCAACCCCCAGGTCCCCTGGGATTCCGCCAACAGGGTCAACAGGATGCAGCCCGTTCCTGTACCAAGGTCCAACACCCGCTCAAACGGTTGCGCCAGTGCCGCCTCGATCAACGTTTCGGTCTCGGGCCGGGGGTCGAGCACATCGCGCGTCACCACGAATTCGCGGCCATAGAAGGCACGGCGCCCGGTCAGGTGCGACACGGGTTCGCGCGCCGCGCGCCGGGCAATCAGCGCCTCGAACCGCGCGGCGGTGGCGCTGTCCACGTCTTCGGGCAGTACCAGTGTCAGCCGCCCGGGATCGACCTTCAGCGCATGCGCCATGAGCCGCCGGGCATCACGCCCCGCCCCGTCGATCCCCGCGCCCTTGAGCGCCCGGGTGCCGCGCGCCAGGATCTCGGCCCCGGTCACGACATCGCCGCCAGCTGCGTCGCCTGGGCATCGGCGGTCAGCGCATCGACAATTTCATCCAGGTCGCCCTGCATCACCTGGTCAAGCTTGTAGAGCGTCAGGTTGATGCGGTGATCGGTCATCCGGCCTTGCGGAAAGTTGTAGGTGCGAATCCGCTCACTGCGGTCGCCGGATCCCACCTGGCTTTTGCGGTCGGCGGACCGTTCGCTGTCCACCCGGCTGCGTTCCAGGTCGTAAAGCCGGGTCTTGAGCACCTGCATCGCGATCTCGCGGTTGCGGTGCTGGGACTTCTCGGAGGAGGTGACGACAATGCCAGTCGGCAGGTGGGTGATGCGCACCGCACTGTCGGTGGTGTTCACGTGCTGGCCCCCGGCCCCGGACGACCGCATGGTGTCGATCCGCAGGTCGCCCGGGTCGACCTGAATATCCACATCCTCGGCCTCGGGCAGCACGGCGACGGTGGCGGCCGAGGTATGGATGCGGCCGCCGGATTCGGTGGCAGGCACCCGCTGGACCCGGTGCACACCGGATTCGTATTTCAGCCGGGCAAAGACGCCCTCGCCCTTCACATGGCCGACAACTTCCTTGATGCCGCCCAGCTCGGTGGCGTTTTCCTCGATGATCTCGAAGGACCAGCCCCGCGCCTCGGCATAGCGTTGGTACATCCGCAAGAGATCGCCGGCAAACAACGCCGCCTCCTCGCCGCCCGTCCCGGGGCGGATCTCGATGATGGCGGGCCGGGCATCAGCGGCATCCCGGGGCAGCAGCGCCAGTTGCAGCGCATGCTCGGCCTCGGGCAGACGCTTGCGCAACAGCGGCAGCTCCTCCTCCGCCAGCTCCTTCATGTCGGGGTCATCCAGCATCGCCTCGGCCTCGACAATGTCATCGGTCAACTGTCGCCATGCGGCGATCTGGTCGACCACGGGCTTGAGGTCGGAATATTCCTTGGCCAGCGCCGCGATCTCGCCGGCCTCGGCGCCGGCATTCATCCTGGCTTCAAGAAACTGGAAGCGGTCTTCGATCTGGCGCAGGCGGTCTTCGGGGATCATCGCGGTGCTTTGTTTTGCATGGTAAGAAACCCGTGATAAACTGGGACGATGACAAGAGGAACCCTGCTTTTTCTGATGCTCGCCTGCCCGGCCCTGGCAGATGTCATCGGCCCCGGCGGCAGAACGGTGGATTGTTATTGCACCGACAAGACCGGCGCGCGGGTGGAACTGGGCCAGACGATCTGCCTGCAGGTTGATGGGCGGATGTTCATGGCCCAGTGCCAGATGTCGCTCAACGTGCCGATGTGGCGCGAGGTGGCCGAGGGCTGCATGAGCTCTTCACTCGACAATCCCCGGCAATCCCAGGACACGGGCGCGGTTGACGCCGAGATCTGACTTGCCATAGCGCGACCGGGCGAAGACCTCGATCACGCCGTCGTCCGACAGGCTGAGCGTGGTGTAATCCGGAAAAGCCATCAATTTCGACCGCGTGACATAGGTGACCTTGCCCGCGTCCACCGACCCCGCCAGCCGTTCCGTGCGCGGCAAGGCGCGGACCGCGGCGTCCAGCTCCTGGAGCCGCGCGGGTGTGCCTGCTTCGCGATAGACGTGCCAGTTCTCGCCCGCTGCGTGCCCCATGTCGCGGACTTCCGACACCTGGTGCCAGCGGGCCGGATCGTCACCGGCCAGCCGCACCCAGAGGACCCCGACAGCAGCCAGCGCAACAATCAAGAGTAGCAGTATTTTCAGCATTTTACGCGCCCATCTTCAGGTGATTCCAACCCCAGAGGCAGATCAGTTCAACCGCCACATGCGCGCCCGCAATCGCCGTCGCGCCGGTGGTGTCAAAGGGCGGCGAGACCTCGACAATATCGCCGCCGACCATGTTGATCCCGGCCAGCTCACGCAGCGCCACCGCCGCCTGCGCGGTGCTCAGCCCGCCCCAGACTGGGGTGCCGGTGCCGGGCGCGAAGGCCGGGTCGAGGCAGTCGATGTCAAAGGTCAGGTAGGTGGGCGCGTCACCCACGATGTCACGCACCTTTTGGGCCGTCTTTTTCGCCCCGATTTCATGCACTTCCCGGGCGTCGATGATGTTCATCCCGTGGCGATCCGGGTTGTCGGTGCGGATGCCCACATGGACCGAACGCGAGGGGTCGATCAGCCCCAGCTTGATCGCCTTGTAAAGAAAGGTGCCGTGGTCGATACGCGCCATGTCATCGTCGGTCCAGGTGTCGGAATGAGCATCGAACTGGATCACCGACAGGGGGCCGAATTTTTCAGCATAGGCGCGCAGAATCGGCAGGGTGATGAAGTGATCGCCGCCCAGCGTCACGGTGCCGGTGCCAGCGGCGAGGATACCGGCGATATGCGCCTGAAGCGCGGCGGGGAAATCGGCCACCTTGGCATAGTCGAAGGGGCAATCGCCGTAATCGACAATATTCAGCGCTTCCAGCGGGTTATACCCCCAACCATAGGGCGCGTCGGGGCTTTGCAGGGCGCTGGCCTCGCGGATCGCGCGGGGGCCAAGGCGCGTGCCGGGGCGATTGGTCACCGCCTGGTCAAAGGGCACGCCGGTCACCGCCAGGTCCACGCCCGACAGGTCCTTGGTATAGCCGCGTCGCAGGAAAGAGGTCGCGCCGCCAAAGGTGTTCTCAAAGCTCAACCCGCTCAAGCTTTCGCGCGTAAAGGCCTCATCTGCCTTGGTTTTTGCGTCTTCCAGCGCCATTGTCTTCCTCTCATCCGCCTGCGGGTCTGGACTTCGCGTCCTGCCCGCGACAGGGTGCAGACAACCGCAATTCACCGGAGGCTGCAATGGCCGATGACGCCCTGATCCACAACCCCAACGGCGGCTTGCCGCGCCTATTGGAGATCATGCGGCGGTTGCGCGATCCGGAGACCGGTTGTCCCTGGGACATCGAGCAGGATTTCAGCACCATCGCGCCCTACACCATCGAAGAAGCCTACGAGGTCGCCGATGCCATCGAACGCAAGGATTGGGACGAGTTGAAGGGCGAGTTGGGCGACCTGTTGTTCCAATCGGTCTTTCATGCGCAAATGGCGGAAGAGGCTGGGCTTTTCACCTTCCAGGACGTGGCCGACACGATGTCGGACAAGATGGTGAGCCGCCATCCGCATGTCTTTGGCGACGAGAGCCGCGACAAGAGCCCCGAGCAGCAGACCGTCGATTGGGAGAAGATGAAAGCCGCCGAGCGCGCCAAGAAGGCCGAAACCGGCGCGCTCGATGGCGTGGCGGTGGGGCTTCCGGCGCTGCTGCGGGCCTTCAAGTTGCAAAAACGGGCCGCGCGGGTGGGGTTCGACTGGCCCGAGACGACCCAGGTGCTGGACAAGATCGCCGAAGAGGCGCGTGAGCTGGTGGAGGCGCGCGACAGCCTGCCCCAGGACAAGGTCGAGGAGGAGATGGGCGATCTGCTGTTCGTCATGGCCAACCTCGCGCGGCATCTGGACGTGGAACCCGAGGCGGCGCTGCGCCGGGCGAATGCCAAATTCGTGCGACGTTTCAAATCGATAGAGGCCGCTCTTGCGGCGGATGGCCGGACCCCGACCGACTCGTCACTGGAAGAGATGGATGCGCTGTGGGATGCGGCCAAGGCCGAGGAACGCGCCGGGGTCAGCGCAGGAAAGTGATGCCGCGGATCTTGGCGATCTTGTTGAGGTGTTCCTCATAACGCGCTGAAAGAACGCCGCTTTCCTCCGCACCAAAAGCGGCAAACCCGCTTGGGTCGCGCTGGTTCTGATGCGCGGCGATCACCTCTTGCCAGGCCGCCCGCTCCAGCGTTTCACCGGCATGATACCGCGCCTGCAACGCCTTTAACGCAGCGTCGGTGGCCGAGAGGTTCATCACCCGCGCGGGCTCTTGCAGCGTCACATCAAGCCCTGGCACGAGGTGGTGCAACAGCGCCGTGCTGCTTCCGCGCTGCGCATAATCCAGCACCACCAATTCGTCGGGCGCAAGGATGGTCTTGAACGCCCGTACCAGCGCCGGCCAGCCGCGATCCATGCCGATGAAATGCGGCACCAGCGTTGCAAAGGGCGGCACCGGGTTGTCCTCGGCCCGCTTGCGATAGGCGCTGGTGAACAGCGCATCATAGGGCCGCAGCACCAGCAGCACGCGGGTGGGACGCGCCATGCCAAGGGCCTGCAATGCTGCCTTCAGCACCTTCAGCCGCGCCTCGGCCGCCGGATAGAAGCGGCCCTTGTAGAAGTGGAACATGCGGCCGGGGATGTTTTCCTCGGACAGGAGCAGCGCGCGGGCGGGATCGGTGCTGTGCGTCGCCAGGGTGCGGGTGGCGCGCGCCACCATCTGCTCGGACCTGGCCTCGCCCGGCCCCGGCAGTTTCAGCCGCAAGGTGCCGCCGGGGATGCCGTCGCGCCCCGGATAGGCCAGGTCAAAACCCGCCGCCTGCAACCCGGCGCGGTTCAGGTCCAGGCACATCTGGAACGACGAGGTCCCGGTACGATGGGCGCCTGCGTGGATGAAGACGGGTTTGTCCATGTGTCCGCCGCTCCCTGCCCGGTCTCAGGTCTTGGGCGCGTTGACCGCCGGCGTGACGCCGCGGCGTTTCAACTGGGCCTCGCGCAGGGTGATGAAGACCACCGAGGCCAGGATCAGCGCCCCACCGACGACCACGACGATGTCCACCGGTTCACCGAACACCAGCGCGCCAAGGGCGACCGCCCAGACCAGTTGCAGGAAGGTCACCGGCTGGGTCACGGTCAGCGGCGCGGCGCTGAAGGCCAGCGTCATGGCGAAATGCCCGCCGGTGGCGACAGAGGCGATGGCGAAACACACCGTCAGCGTCCAGAGATCCGGCGCGACCCAGACCGCAAAGGCAAAGGGCGCCAGCCCGATGGTCACCGTGACCGACAGCATCGCCACCACGACGCTGGCCGGGGTTTCATCCGCCATGATCTTGGCCACCAGGTAGGACACGGCAAACAGCACCGCCGTGCCCAGCATCGCCATATGCCCGGCGTTGACCTCGCGAAAGCCGGGGCGCAGGATGATCGCCGCCCCCACCAGCGCCACGCAGACCGCCATGATCCGCCGCGTCGCCAGCTTTTCGCCGAGGAAAAGCGCGGCGCCGATGGTGACATAGACCGGCGAAAGGTAGTTCATCGCCGTGACTTCGGCGATGGGAATGCGGGTCATGGCAAAGAACCACAGGATCACGCCCAGCGTGTGAACCGCGCCGCGCACCCCGAAAAGCGTCCACTGGCGCAGGCTCAGACGGGTGGCAAGCAGGGACTTGGCGATGGGCAGCAGGAACACCAGCCCCAGCAGGTAGCGCAAAAAGGCCGCCTGGGCCGCAGGGACAGCGTTGTCAAGGTATTTCACCAGCGCCGTCACCGTCACGAAGCAGAGCCCCGTGACCAGCATCCAGAATACGCCGCGAACGGGGGAAGGCTGGGATTGTGTCATGGCGCGCATGAAGCATGCGCGCCCGGGGAAGTGCAAGAGCTCAGCCCAGGATCAACTTGGCGGCGATACCCCACATGGTCAGCCCGACGATGATGTCCAGCACCTGCCAGGCGCGGGCCGAGGTAAAGAGCGGCCTGAGCGCCCGCGCGCCGTAGCCCAGCGAAAAGAAGAAGACGAAGCTGGCCGTCATGGCCCCAAGGCCAAAGGCCAGCCGGTTGTCGTATTGCGCCGAGATCGAGCCGATCAGCACCACGGTGTCCAGGTAGACATGCGGGTTCAGCCAGGTCAGCGCAAGGCAGGTCATCACCGCGGCTTTCAGGCTCTGGGTGCTGTCGCCCTGGTCCTTGAGCGCCTCACCGCCATGCCAGGCCGACAGGAAATTGCGCGCGCCGTACCACACCAGAAAGGCCGCCCCGCCCCAGCGCATCACCGTCTCGAACAGTGGCACCGCCTCGGCCAGCGCACCAAAGCCCGCCACACCGCCCGCGATCAACAGCGCATCGCTGATGGCGCAGGCCAGCACCACGGCCAGCACATGCGCGCCCCGCAGCCCCTGCCGCAGGACAAAGGCGTTCTGCGCCCCGATGGCGAGTATCAGTGAAAACCCCAGGGCAAATCCTGCCAGTGCCGCGTTCATCCTGCTTGTCTCCGTACCTGCCCCGTCATGCGCATCGCCGCTCTTTAGTCCGCGCCGGGAGGGCCTGCAATGGCTTGCCCCCGCCGCCCCGGATCGGCCCTGCCACATGCCTTATCAGATGGAATTTGTCGGAAATTGATTGCAACCGACGCGCCCGGCTATTACTGAGTTTTTCAGTAAGAAACCCTTTCAAGGAGACGATGATGCGTTTCACCGCCCTTACTTCCGTTCTTGCCCTCACCCTTGGCGCCGGTGCGGCGCTGGCCGATGGCGTGGTCAACATCTATTCCTCGCGCCACTACGACAACGATGAATCGCTCTATGAAGGGTTCACCGAGGCGACCGGGATCGAGGTCAACCGGATCGAGGCCGACGCCGACGAGCTGATCGCCCGTCTGAACGCCGAAGGCGCGAATTCGCCCGCCGATGTCTTCCTGACGGTTGATGCCGGACGCATCTGGCGCGCGGATGAAGCCGGGCTGCTGCAAGCCGTGGACTCCGAGGTGCTGAACACGCGCATCCCGGCCCACCTGCGCCACCCCGACGGCCATTGGTTCGGCATGTCCCAGCGCGCGCGGATCATCTATTACGACAAGAACGACGTGGAAAACCCGCCCCGCACCTACGAAGACCTGGCCGATCCCGCCTATGAAGGCATGGTCTGCATCCGCTCCTCCTCGAACGTCTACAACCAGTCGCTGATGGCCTCGCTGATCGACGCCAATGGCGAAGAGGCGGCCAGGGAATGGGCGAAGGGCGTCGTCAAGAACATGGCGCGCGATCCCCAGGGCGGCGATACCGACCAGCTGCGCGGCATCGTGTCCGGTGAATGCGACATCGCCGTCGCCAACACCTATTACTTCCTGCGCGGTCTTGCGGGCGGCGTTGACGGTCTGTCCGATGGCGTGGAAAACATCGGCTGGGTCTTCCCGAACCAGTCCGACCGCGGCGCGCATGTGAACGTGGCCGCCGCCGGCGTCACCGTGAACGCGCCCAACCGCGACAATGCCGTTGCCTTCCTGGAATACCTCGCGACCGATGAGGCGCAGGCCTATTTCGCCAACCAGAACAACGAATATGCCGCCGTGCCGGGCATCGCGCTGGCCGAGAACCCGGCCAAGCTGGGCCTGTTCCGTGCCGATGACCTGAACCTTTCGGTGCTGGGTGAAAACAACCCGACGGCACAGAAACTGTTCAACGAGGCCGGCTGGGAATAACCCGCCCCCCATCGACAATGCAGCGCCCCGCCCGGTTGACCGGCGGGGCGTTTTCTTTTGCGGCATGCAAGCCGGTTTCCGAGCGGTGTCGCGGCAAACCGCTTATGGACTTTCGCGCCCCGCATCGGCAAGTTGGCGCCGCAAATCAGGGGGCAGCCATGACGGCACGCAAGATCATCATCGACACCGACCCGGGACAGGACGACGCCGTCGCCATCCTGCTGGCGCTGGCCAGCCCCGAGGAGATCGAGGTGCTGGGCATCACCGCCGTGGCGGGCAACGTGCCGCTGGCGCTGACCGCGAAAAACGCGCGGATCGTCTGTGAACTGGCCGGTCACCCCGAGGTGCGGGTCTTTGCCGGCTGCGATGCGCCGCTGAAACGCCCGCTGGTGACGGCGGAACATGTTCACGGCAAAACCGGCCTCGACGGCCCGGTGCTGCCTGACCCGACGATGCCGCTGGAGGATGGCCATGCGGTCGATTTCATCATCGACACCCTGCGCCGCGAACCCGCCGGGACGGTGACGCTTTGCCCGCTGGGGCCGCTGACCAATATCGCCACAGCGTTTGAGAAAGCGCCCGACATCGTGGCGCGCGTGCAGGAGATCGTCCTGATGGGCGGCGCCTATTTCGAGGTAGGCAACATCACCCCCGCGGCCGAGTTCAACATCTACGTCGACCCCGAGGCGGCGGCGGTCGTCTTCCAATCCGGCGCGCCGCTGGTGGTGATGCCGCTGGACGTGACGCACAAGGCGCTGGTGACGCGCCCGCGCAACGATGCCTTCCGCGCGCTCGGCACCCCGGTGGGAGAGGCCGTGGCGCTGATGACCGATTTCTTCGAACGCTTCGACAAGGAGAAATACGGCAGTGACGGCGCGCCGCTGCATGACCCGACCGTCACCGCCTACCTGATCCGCCCCGAGCTGTTCCGGGGCCGCCATGTCAATGTCGAGATCGAGACCGGATCGGATCTGACGCTGGGCATGACCGTCGCCGATTGGTGGGGCGTGACCGACCGGGCGCCCAATGCGCTCTTTGTCGGGGATCTTGATGCCGACGGCTTCTTTGCCCTGCTGACGGAAAGGCTGGCCCGGCTATGAGCACGCGATTGCACCTGGCGGGGGCCGAGGACCTGGCGCGGCTGATGCCCCTGACCCGCGCCTTTTGCGCCGAGGTGGGGATCGAGACCGACGACGACTTTCGCCGCGAGGCGCTGACACCGCTGCTGGAGGGCTGCCCGCATGGCGCGATCTACCTGATCGGGCCGCAGCGGGCGCCGGTGGGCTATATCATCCTAAGCTTCGGCTGGTCGCTGGAGTTCGGCGGCATGGATGGTTTCGTCGACGAATTGTACATCCGCCCCGCCGTGCGCGGGCGCGGCATGGCGTCGGACGTGCTGTATTCCCTGCCCAAGGCGCTGAAGGAGGCCGGGTTGAAGGCCCTGCATCTTGAGGTTCTGCGCGACGATCCGGCGGCGCAGGGGCTGTATCGCAAGGCGCATTTCGACACGCGTGACAACTACATGTTGATGTCACGCAAGCTTTGATCGGGGTGGGGCGTGCAGGCACGCACCCGACAGGTCCGGATTGCCGATCATCGGGGTGATCCCTTGGCCAAACCGCGCACTGGCCCCGCGCGGGACCGCGTGCTACCGGGAAGGATACCGATTTCAGCACAGGCGTATTCACGATGAATTTCCTGCAAATCACCTCGCTTCTGATCGTCCTTGCCGGGCTGTTCGGGGCGATCAACTATCTTGTCCTGAAACTGCCCGCCGCGATCGGCATTCTGGTGGTGGCGCTGCTGGCCTCGTTCGGGATCATGGCGCTGGACCTCGCCCTGCCCGCGCTGGAGCTGGCCGACACGGTGCGCGGCACTGTCATGGGGCTGGAATTCTCGGATGCGCTGCTTGAGGGGATGCTGGGCCTTCTGCTCTTTGCCGGGGCGCTGCATGTCAAGCTCTCGGACCTGCGCGAACAATGGCGGCTGGTGGTGCTGATGGCGACGCTGGGCGTCGGGCTGTCGACGGTGATTGCGGGCGTCGGCTTCCACTGGATCACCGGCATGCCGATCATGATCGCGCTGGTGTTCGGCGCGTTGATTTCGCCCACCGATCCGGTCGCCGTGCTGGGCGTTCTGCGCGAAGCCAACCTGCGCAAGTCGCTGGAGACCAAGATCGCGGGGGAATCCCTGTTCAACGATGGCGTCGGCTATGTCGTCTTCCTCGTGCTTGTTGGCATCGCCTTCGGCAGCACCGGCCACGGTGATCATGGCGAGACCGGCGTGCTGGAAGGCGCGGCGATCCTCTTCGTGCAAGAGGCGGTGGGCGGCGCGCTGCTGGGTCTTGTGCTGGGCTGGCTGACCTTTCGGCTGATGCGGCGGATCGATGATTATTCGCTTGAGGTGCTGTTGACGCTGGGGCTGGCCTTTGGCGGCTATGAGCTTGCGGTCTTCCTGCATGTCTCGGCGCCGATCATGGCGGTCTGTGCCGGGCTGCTGATCGGCGACATCGGCACCAAGCACGGCATGACCGAAGAGACCCGCAAATACGTCGATGCCTTCTGGAAGCTGATTGACGAGATCCTGAATGCCGTGCTTTTCCTGATGATCGGCTTCGAGGTCTTTGCCGTGGCCTTCGATGCCAGCTACCTGGTGGCCGGGGTGATGGCGATCGGCCTGTCTCTGGTGGCGCGGCTGGTTGCGGTGGCGGTGCCTGTGCTGGTGCTGCGGCCCTTCCGCACCTTCCCCGCCGACGTGATCCCGATCATGACCTGGGGCGGGCTCAAGGGCGGCATCTCGGTCGCGCTGGCGCTGTCGTTGCCCGATGGCGAATGGAAGCCGCTGATCCTGACCGCGACCTACGTGGTGGTGATCTTCTCGATCATCGTCCAGGGGCTGACGGTGACGCGGCTGGCCAACCGCTTTGGCCGCGAGCCCGACCTGATGTGACGCGCGGCCCCCGGCTTTCCCCGTCAAATCCCGGCGAAATCCGCGATCTGGTTTCACGCAAAGCTTACCCGGTGGGGCAAAACCTGCCACAGTGAGGCGACGGAACCGATATTTGGAAGGATATGTCATGGGTATGATGGGCACGCTGGCCAAGATCGCGCTGGGCTATGCCGCCGCGCGCGGGGTGGATCACATGAGCAGGAACCAGGGCCTGGGCGGCTTGCTGGGCGGTGCCCAAGTGAAATCGGGCGAGGCCCGCGCCGGCCAGAATGCCGCCTTCGAGGCGATGGACCAAATGCCCGGCATGGATCAGCTCAAGGGCATGATGGGCCAGATGCAGGAGGCCGGGGCCCAGGGCATGGGCAATATGCAGGACATGATGTCCAAGATGGTGGGCGCCGGGGGCGGCGCGGGTTTTGACCTGTCGTCGCTGATGTCCGGGCTTTCGGGCGGCGATGACAAATCGCCGGGCGGCGGGCTTTTGTCGGGCGCTGGTGGCGCCGGTCTTGCCGGGTTGCTGGCGATGGCGGGCGGCGCGGCGGCGGCCTCGGGCAAGGGTGTCGGATCGCTGCTGGATCAGTTCAAGGATGCCCCGGCCGCGCCCGAGGCGGAACAGGCCTCTGCCCTGATGCTGCGCGCGATGATCCAGGCGGCCAAGGCCGATGGCGCGATCTCGAAAGAGGAACAGGCGCGGATCCTCGACACCCTGGGCGATGATGCGGATGCCGAAGATATTGCCTTCATCAAGAAACAGCTGAAAGCCGCGGTGAACATCGACGCGCTGGCCGCTGACACGCCCGATGCCCAGAAGATGCAGGTCTATTCCATGTCGCTGATGGCGATCCGGGTCGATACCGAGGCCGAGGCGCAATACCTCGACAAGCTGGCCGCGGCGCTGGGGCTGGATCAGCAGACCGTCAACATGCTTCACATGCAGATGGGCGTTCAGCCGCTTTACGCCTGACAGCGCGTTCGGCAGGCCGGGCCCGCGCCCGGCTTGCCCCCCCGGCTTGCCCCCTGCGTCACATGGCGTGGGCCAGCGTGCCCATCATGTAATCGCGATGAAAGGTCAGGGTGCGAACGCGCGTATCCTCGTCCGAATTCCGCATCACCGTTGCATAGTCGGTCAGACAGATCAGCTGTGCCTTGTTCTGGATGATGCGGTAGCTCCGGTCATCCAGAAATGCAGCGCGGAATTCCCGGGCCAGCCGCAACGACGGAAAATTGAGGATCGTCGTCGTGCCGCCGATGTTGTTCTGAAGTCCGTAACAGACCACCTTCTGCCGCTCGAAGGTGAAATCCGCGTAGTCGACCGTGCTTTCCCGAAAACTCGCCATGAGCCCTCCTGACCTGTGCCTCGTGTCTGACTTCAGCCTAGCAAGGGTCGGGGAAAATTCATGCAAATCCCCCCGGTTTCCGCGTGAGTTTCTGCGTCGCAGCGGAATCTGCCTGTTTTCTGTGCATTCGCAGCATGGCAAGCGGCACGATGCGCGTGAAAAAGCGCGCGCCCCGATGGGGACGCGCGCTCTTGTTGCTCAGCCGGTGAGTCCCTCGCGGGTCATCGGGTCAGCTCGCCGGTTCAGGCTGCCGTCTCAGGCCGCCTGGGACTTGCTGCGGCGGGGCCTGCGACGGCGATTGGCCGGTTTGCCCTGGCCACCACCGCCGCCGGGCTTGCCCTGGCTGGCGGGGCGTCCGCGCCCACGGCCACGGCCACCCTTGGCGGGTTGCTCCGGCGGGGTGATGTCTTCCCAGGCGCGGCCCGAGGCCACGGGAATGGACAGTTTCATCACCTTCTGGATGTCCTTGAGCTGGCCCATTTCATCAGGCGCACAAAAGGCAACGGCCGCCCCGTCGCGGCCCGCACGCGCGGTGCGGCCAATGCGGTGGACATAGTTGTCGGGGACATTGGGCAGGTCGAAGTTGTAGACATGGCGCACATCGGGAATGTCGATGCCGCGCGCCGCCACGTCGGTGGCCACGAGCGTGCGGATCTCGCCGGCGCGGAAGCCCGCCAACGCCCGGTCGCGCTGACCCTGGCTCTTGTTGCCGTGGATGGACGCGGCGGAAAAGCCCGAAGCCACCAGCGATTTCATCAGCCGTTCCGCCCCATGCTTGGTGCGGCAGAACACCAGCGCCAGCTCGTCGCGGTGGGCATCCAGAAGCTCGGTCAGCAGGCCGGGTTTCTGCGCCTTGGTCACGAAATGCACCGATTGGGTGATCTTGTCGGCGGCCTTGCCCGGAGGCGACACTTCGATCCGCACCGGGTCAGTGAGATAGCTCTGGGCGATCTCGTTCATCTGTTTCGGCATGGTGGCCGAAAACAGCATGGTCTGACGCTCGGACGGCAGGTCACGGGCGATGCGGCGCAGGGCATGGATGAAGCCCAGGTCCAGCATCTGGTCGGCCTCGTCCAGCACGAGAAAGCCGGTTTCTCGCAGGTCCAGCGCCTTGCGGTCCATCAGGTCGATGAGCCGCCCGGGCGTGGCAACCAGCAGGTCGGTGCCGCGTTCCAGCCGCTTGATCTGGGCGTTGATCGACTGGCCGCCGACCACCATGCCGGTCTTGACCGGGGTGCCCTCGGCCAGCGCCTTCATGGTTTCCACGATCTGTTTGGCCAACTCGCGGGTCGGCGCCAATACCAGTGCGCGCACGCTGCGCGGCGCGGGTTTGCCGCTGAATTGCAGAAGGCCGGCCATCAGCGGCAGGCCGAAGGCCGCGGTCTTGCCGGTGCCGGTCTGGGCCAGGCCCATGACGTCACGGCCATCCAGCGCGGCAGGAATGGCGCGGCCCTGAATCGGCGTCGGCTCTTCCAGGCCAAGTGCGGCCAGGCGGGTGACAAGGTGCTTGGGCAAGCCCATCATGTCGAATTGCGTCAAAACGTATCCTTTCGGGCAAAGGCCCCTGCCCTCACCCATGTGCCCCGATCTGCGGGGCGCGTTGGTGCACACGGGACGCCCCGGTCCAGGCAGCATGCCACGGACCCGCATCCAGCGTTTCGGCCCCACGCGTGATTTTGGGAACGGTCGCGGTCCGAATGAATCGGCGCCAATGGGCGCACGGGCTGCTCACGCGGCAGTGGACTCGCAAGACAGCACATCGGCGCTTTGCGACACAAAGTCAAGTCCCGGGGGCTTTTCCAACCGCGGCAAATCGCCTAGACCCGGGGCCGCTGGAGCGACAACCGGACAGGACGATGGGGCAGACCATACTCGAACGCTGCGAGGCCAAGGGGCTGCGCATGACCGGCCAGCGCAGGGTGATTGCGGCTGTCCTGGAGACAAGTGACGATCACCCGGACGTGGAGGAGCTCTATGCCCGCGCCTCGGCCCGCGATTCGGCAATCTCGATCGCCACGGTCTATCGCACGGTGAAACTGTTCGAAGAGGCCGGGATCCTTGACAAACATGAATTCGGCGACGGGCGCGCGCGCTATGAAGATGCCGAGCGCGAACATCACGACCACCTGATCGACATGAACTCGGGCGAGGTGATCGAATTCGTCGACCCCGAGATCGAGGCGCTGCAGGAAAAGATCGCCGAGAAGCTGGGCTATCGGCTGAAAGGCCATCGACTGGAGCTTTACGGCGTGCCGATCAAGAAGTGAAACACCCGTCACCGGGCCAGGAATTTTTCAAAAATTCCTCGCAAAATTCTTTGCAAGAATTTTGCCCCCTCGGGACGGTCAGGATGAAATTCGGAGGACAGAGATGAAAACCCAGGTCAAATGGACCGGCGCACGCAGCTTTATCGGCCAGAGCGCCACCGGCCACACCATCGCCTTTGGCGCCGCCCACGGCGAGGAAGGTCTGAAACCCGGGCCCTCGCCGATGGAGCTGGTCCTGCTCGGCACCGGCGGCTGTTCGGCCTATGACGTGGTCAGCATCCTTGAAAAGGCCCGCCAGCCGGTCGACGACGTGGTGGTCGAACTGGATGCCGACCGGGCCGAAACCGACCCCAAGGTCTTTACCCGCATCCACATGCATTTCATCGTCATCGGCCGCGGCGTCGATCCGGCGCGGGTGGAACGCGCCATCGCGCTCTCGGTCGAAAAATATTGCTCGGCCTCGGCGATGATGGCGGCAACGGCCACCGTGACCCATGATTTCGAGGTGCGTGAGACCGGCGCTGCTTAAATACTTGGCACTGGCGGGATGACGGGATAGGCAAAGGCACCTGCCCTTATTTCCCGGATCCTTTCGATGCATGTGCTGCGCGCCATCCTGTTCATGACGGCCTCAATGGCCTGCCTCGCGCTCAGCGACCTGTTCATCAAGCTGTCGTCCCAGGCCATGCCGCCCGGGCAGGTGATGTTCCTGCTCAGTTCGGGCGGCACCCTGCTCTTCGTGGCGATGACCCTGTTGCGCCGCAGCCCGCTGGTATCGCGGCTGTTCTGGCACCCGCTGGTGTTGGGACGCAACGGATGCGAGGTCCTGGCCGCACTTGGCCTGGTGACCGGCATCGCCTGGACGCCCCTGCCGATGGTGGCCGCCATCATGCAGACCACGCCGCTGCTGGTCACGCTGGGCGCGGCGGTGTTCCTGGGCGAGACCGTGGGCTGGCGGCGCTGGTGCGCCATCCTTGCGGGGCTTGTCGGCATGCTGCTGGTGATCCGACCCGGGATGGAGGGGTTCGAGCCTTCGGCGCTTCTGGTGGTTCTCGGCGCCTGCGGGCTGGCCGGGCGCGACCTGCTGACGCGGTTGGTACCGGACCGGATCGACTCGCTCACCCTGTCGACATGGGGCTTTGCCGCGACGATCCCGGCGGGGCTGGTGCTGATGTTGGCAATGGGGCCGGAAACCGTGGCGACCGGGGCCTATGGCCACGTGGCGATGGCGGTGCTGGTGACCACGGTGGGCTATTACCTGGTGACCGCCGCCATGCGGCTTGCCCCGGCTTCGGTGATCTCGCCATTCCGGTACAGCCGCCTGGTCTTTACAATGGGCCTTGGCGTCCTGGTGCTGGGCGACCGGCCCGACACGCTGACCCTTGTGGGGGCCGCGATCATCCTGGCCGCCGGGCTTTATTCCTTCTTCCGCGAACGCCGGCTGGCGCAGCGGGTCGCACCGGGTGCCGCGTGACGGGGCCTGCCGGAACCGCACTGGGCTGCCGTTACGGAACTCAATCAAAGTTAGCGCTAACGAGGCTGGTTCCCAAAGACGCCGACCTCTGCTAAAGACACCGCAAAATCACATCATGAGGGACAAGCCCATGAGCACTATCATCGACATCTTCGCCCGCGAGATCCTGGACAGCCGGGGCAACCCGACCGTCGAGGTTGACGTCACGCTGGAAGACGGCACCCAGGGCCGCGCCGCCGTGCCTTCGGGCGCCTCCACCGGCGCCTACGAGGCGGTCGAAAAGCGTGACGGCGACAAGGCGCGTTACATGGGCAAGGGCGTGCTTGAGGCCGTGGCCGCGGTCAACGGCGAGATCGCCGATGCCGTCGTCGGCATGGACGCCACCGAGCAGGTCGCCCTCGACGCCGCCATGTGCGAGCTTGACGGCACCGACAACAAGGCCCGGCTGGGTGCCAATGCCATCCTCGGCGTGTCGCTGGCCACCGCCAAGGCCGCCGCGGATTTCACCGCGCAGCCGCTCTATCGCTACGTCGGCGGCACCTCGGCCCGCATTCTGCCGGTGCCGATGATGAACATCATCAACGGCGGCGAACATGCCGACAACCCGATCGACATCCAGGAATTCATGATCATGCCGGTCGCGGCATCGAACATCCGCGAAGCGGTGCGCATGGGCTCCGAGGTGTTCCACACCCTGAAGAAAGAGCTGTCTGCTGCCGGCATGTCCACCGGTCTGGGCGACGAAGGCGGCTTTGCGCCCGAGCTTGGCTCCACCCGCGAGGCGCTTGATTTCATCCTCAAGTCGATCGAAAAAGCCGGCTACAAGCCCGGTGAAGAGATGTACCTGGCGCTGGATTGCGCCGCGACCGAATATTTCAAGGACGGCAAGTACGAGCTGAAGGGCGAAGGCAAATCGCTCTCCTCCGAGGAAAACGCCGACTACCTGGCCGCGCTTTGCGCCGATTACCCGATCATCTCGATCGAAGACGGCATGAGCGAGGATGACTGGGACGGCTGGAAAATCCTGACCGACAAGCTGGGCGACAAGATCCAGCTGGTGGGCGACGACCTGTTTGTCACCAACCCCACCCGCCTGGCCGATGGCATCAAGCGCGGCGTTGCGAACTCCATGCTGGTCAAGGTCAACCAGATCGGCTCGCTTACCGAAACGCTGAAAGCCGTCGATATGGCGCACCGCGCGCGCTACACCAACGTCATGTCGCACCGCTCGGGCGAGACCGAGGATGCCACGATTGCCGATCTCGCGGTTGCCACCAACTGCGGCCAGATCAAGACCGGCTCGCTGGCGCGGTCGGACCGGTTGGCCAAGTACAACCAGCTGATCCGCATCGAAGAGACCCTGGGCGAGATCGGCGAATATGCCGGGCGTTCGATCCTGAAATAAGGTCGCCCTTCGGGCCAAAGCCGTTAAGGCCTCTGCGGGTGACCGCAGGGGCCTTTTTCATGTGGCGCCCGGTGTCCCCGACGAGGAGCCGCACCGGGCGCAATGCCTTCAGCGGATCAGCGGCAGGGCGCGGTGTAATAGCTGCCGTTGCCGTTGGCGTAGGCGCAGTTCCCGGTCGCGGAGTTCTGGGCCACCACGGTGCCCGCTGCCGCACCGCCAAGCGCGGCGATCAAGGTCCAGGCCGGGTCGGCCTCCAACACCCGCGCGGCAACCAGGCCGGCGGCCGCGCCACCGGTGACACCAACCACCGAACGCTGATCGGGGGTGAGGTTGTTGCAGGCTGCAAGGCTGGTCATGGCCAGGGCAGCGGCGGCAAATGTATGCAGTTTCATCTTGTCTCCTTTCGCCAACGATTGAGGCGTGGCTGAACATGCAGCCTAGCCCGTTCGCGCGCGGCATCCACGGCGCGTCTTCACGGACGGCGTTTTCCCGCAGGGACAAGGTGGCAGGTTTGGCGAATCATTGCCGAACCGGGTGCCCGCCAATGACGTTTGCGTGAGGATCCGGCGAATGTGAGTGGTTTTCCACTTTGCGAAAAACCTGAACAAAGCACGCGCCTGCCGCGGTATTTTTCCACCACCCGATAAAAACATAGCACGTTAAATAAACAAACTTGACTTAAGAAAGCTGGGCGCTCAAAAAATGAGCCAATTTATTGCGTTTATTTTCAACAACTTACTAGTTAGTTACCCGACGTAACTACTATAGAGCAACCATTTTACAGGGTGGGAAGGTTGTCGGAACGAGGCCCGGGATATATCGTAAAGAAAAACACCTATAAGTAATATTGAGGCAGAAATGAGCAAATACATGTCGGCGTCCTTCGCCGCCCGATTACTCACTGGATATACGCTTGCAATAAGCGCGTTCACGACACTGGGTATTTACCACGGGTCTTTCGCGCATACCTGGCTGAACTTTGACTATGTCTCGCAATATGCTTTCATGCGTATCCCCCTCGTTATCCTGATCGCCATCTTTTCGATCTGGCTGATGCTGGGCATCCGGACGCGCATAATTGCCTTTGCTTCCTTGGTGTTGGTGACGGTCCTCATTCTATTTGACATGACCGCGCCGGTGAATGTTACCGGTATGGCTGCAATCTGGGAGTTTGCACATGCTATGGTGTTTCTCTTTTCACTTCTCGGCCTCACACTCCAGGGCGGCGGCGATACCGCCTTGGTTCGGGGAGGTTGGGAAGGACTGTTTTAGTCGGCTGGCCCGACTAAAAACCGAGTGCCATGACGCACTCTCTACCTAACTTGAACGGGAGGTTCGCCCTCCCGTTTTTTTGTTTTCGCCTTTTGCGTGTGGGAATGCCGCTTGATCGGTCGCCAGCCCCGCTCCGGCGGCGCGACGGTCCTTCAACGGGGTCGAGCGGCCACATGGTTCCCTCCCCCGTCGGGGAGGGTCAGGGCGGGGGTCCGCGGCGTGGTGGCTCGGCCCAAAGGCCGAGACCGTACAGCAGAGACCGGCAGATCAGGCGCGGTTCTTCAACACGTAATCCACCAGCTGGCGGGTCGAGCCGTCCTTGGACTCGGCGCTTTCCTCGCCCGCGACGATGGGGCCCAGCGCGGTGGCCAGTTCCTTGCCCAGCTCCACGCCCCACTGATCGTAGGAGTTGATGCCCAGGATCACGCCTTCCACGAACACCCGATGTTCGTAAAGCGCCACGATCTGGCCCAGCACCTCGGGTGTCAGCTTGGGATAGACCAGCGTTGTCGAGGGTCGGTTGCCCGGAAACACCCGGTGTGCGGCCTGACGCTCCAGCTCTGCGCCCTCGAACTTGTCCGCCACCTTTTCCCGTGCCTCGTCCAGCGAGCGGCCCCGCATCAAGGCTTCCGATTGCGCCAGGCAATTGGCCACCAGAAGCTGGTGATGATGCGCCAGGTCGGGCTCATGCCCCTCGGCAGCTACCAGGAATTCACAGGGAATCACCCGCGTGCCCTGGTGGATCAGCTGGTAGAAGGCATGCTGGCCGTTGGTGCCGGGTTCGCCCCAGACCACCGGGCCGCTGTCAAACGCCAGCGTGGAGCCGTCCATCGCCACCGACTTGCCGTTGCTCTCCATCTCCAGCTGTTGCAGGTAGGCCGGCAGCCGGACCAGCCGGTTGTCATAAGGCAGCACCGCGCGGGTGGCGTGACCCAACCCCTGGTTGTGCCATATCCCCACCAGCGCCAGCAGCACCGGCAGGTTCTCGGCGAATTCCGCAGTTTGGAAATGGCGATCCATCGACTGGCCGCCGCGCAGGAAGGCGCGGAACCCATCAGCCCCGATGGCGATCATCAGCGACAGCCCGATCGGCCCCCAGACGGAGTAGCGCCCGCCAACCCAGTCCTCAAAGCCAAAGACCCGCTCGGGCGGGATGCCGAAATCGCCGGTCTTCTGCTCATCGGTGCTGAGTGCGGCGAATTGCGCCGCCGGGTCGCTGACCTTGTCCGACATCCAGGCCCTGGCGGTGCGGGCGTTGGTCATCGTCTCGATGGTGGTAAAGGTCTTGGAAGCCACGATGATCAGCGTCGTGGTCGCGTCCAGCCCGCGCAGCGTATCCGAGACATCCGCCCCATCCACGTTCGAGACATAATGAACGCGCGGCCCGTCCGCATAGGGTGACAGCGCGTGATAGGCCATGACAGGCCCCAGGTCCGACCCGCCGATGCCGATGTTGACCACATCGGTGATCTTGCCGCCCTGCCCGGTAAAGCGGCCTTCGCGCACGTCGGCGGCAAAGGCTTCCATCCGCGCCAGCGTGTCCAGCACGCCGGGCATGACATCGGCGCCATCCACCGTCACCGGCGTGCCATCAAGGTTGCGCAGTGCGGTATGCAGCACCGCGCGGCCTTCTGTTTCGTTGATCTTGATCCCGGCAAACATGGCTTCGCGCTTCTGCGCCACGCCAGTGGTTTCCGCCAGCTCCAGCAATGCCTCAAGGGCCGCCCCGTCGATATTGGTCTTGGAGAAATCGAACAGCAGATGGTCAAACCGCGCCGAGAACTCCGCGGCGCGATTGGGGTTTTCGAACAAATCCAGGATATTCCGGTCTTTGGTCTTCTCGGCCAGAGATTTCAAGTTGCTCCACATGGGATTGTGCTTCCTTGCTGTGAACGTTCCGGCGCGTCAGGGCGCCCAGTGAACCGAGGCCTGCGACAGGACGGCGGCAACCGGCGCCTCCTCGGGCAGGCTTTGACGGGCCTTGTCCAGCGCCGCGCGCTTTTCCTCGCCAAAGATCACGATGTGTTTCGACATTGCCCCATCCAGCACGGGGGCGGTCAGGGTGATGCGCGGCTCGGGCGCGCCCGGCGCCCGCATCGCCATCAGCACCGGCGCCTTGGGCGAGAGCGCATCCTCCAGCCGGTCGGCCCCGGGAAAGAGGCTGGCGGTGTGCATGTCCGCCCCCATGCCCAGCAAGAGCACCTGGATCGGCAGGCGCGGCAGGATGTTGGTTTCCAGCTCGGCAATGCGTTCCTCGGGCTCCTTGCACGGCAGGTAAAGCGGCAGGTAGCTGGCCGCCGCCGCCCGGTTGACCAGCAGCCGCTCACGCAGCAGCCGGGTGTTCGACCGCGCGCTGTCCTCGGGCACCCAGCGTTCGTCGGTCAGCATGACGTCCACCCGGCTCCAGTCCAGGTCGGCAGCGCAGAGATCGTCGAAGATCGGCCCCGGCGTGGTGCCGCCCGGCACCGCCATCAGCACCCGCTCCTCATGTTCCAGGGCAGAGCGCAGCTCGCCCGCCAGCTTGTTGGCCAGGTCGATCACCAGCATTTCGCGGTCGGGATAGTCGATGAAGTCCATCTCGGCTCCTCTCTTGATCGGTTTCCGCTCGGGGTTGTATGTGGCGCCAGTTGCGCCCCGGAGGGGGCAACTGTCAACGGCGCCTTGTTCAACCCGGCAGGATCACGACTTGATCTCGCGCCACTTGCGCCCGTCCCGGTGCATCAGCATCAGCGCATCCTCCGGCCCCGACGACCCGGCGTCATAAAGCTTGGGCACGTCGCCGCGCGCCTCCCAGCCCTCGATGATCGGATCGGTCCAGGCCCAGGCGGCCTCGACCTCGTCGCCGCGCATGAACAGCGTCTGGTTGCCGCGGATCACGTCCATGATCAGCCGTTCATAGGCGTCGGGTACCTCTTCGGCCTCGGGGCCAAGTGCATCCGAGAACGACATGTCCAGCGGCACATCCACCAGCCGCATGCCCCCCGGCCCCGGCTCCTTGATGGTGACGCCCAGTTCCATGCCCTCTTTCGGTTGCAGATGGATGGTCAGGATGTTGCGGTGCCGGCCGGCGTCCTCGTCAAAGATCGAATGCGGGGTTTCCTTGAAGATCACCGCGATTTCGCTGGTGCGCGCCTTCAACCGCTTGCCCGTGCGCAGATAGAACGGCGTGCCGGCCCAGCGCCAGTTCGAGATATGGCACTTCATCGCCACGAAACATTCGGTGGTCGACCGCGGGTTTTCCGCGTGGTCACGATAGCTGCCCTCGTCGCCGGCGGTATCGTATTGGCCGCGCACCGCGTGATGCGCCTCGACCGGTTCCAGCGCGCGGATCACCTTGAGCTTTTCGTCGCGCACCGCGTCGGGTTCAAACTTCGCCGGCGGCTCCATCGCGATCAGGCAGAGCAGCTGCATCAGGTGATTTTGCACCATGTCGCGCATCGCGCCCGATTTGTCATAATAGCCGCCGCGCCCGCCGACACCGACGGTTTCGGCCACGGTGATCTGGATATGATCGATGTATTGGCTGTTCCACAGCGGCTCGAACAGCATGTTGCCGAATCGCACGGCCATCAGGTTCTGGACCGTTTCCTTGCCCAGGTAGTGATCGATGCGATAGATCTGATCCTCGTGGAAGTAGGTGGCCAGCGTCTTGTTCAGCGCCCGCGCCGAGGCCAGGTCGCGGCCAAAGGGTTTCTCCACCACGATCCGCGCATCACGCTTGGCCAGGCCCTTGTTCTTGAGCCGCTCGGCAATATCGCCGAACAGAAATGGCGCGACCGAGAAATAGAAGGCCTTGACCGTGGCCTTGCGCAAAAGGTCCTTGAGCTCCTGCCAGCCGTCATCGCCCTGGGCATCGACCGCAACATAGTGCAGCCGCTCAAGAAAACCCTCCAGCTCAGGGCACTCCTCGGGGCGCTTGCCGTCGAATTCGTGGATCGCATCGCGGATCATCTGGCGATAGCCCGCCGAATCCATGTCGGTGCGCGCGGCGCCGATGACCTGGGCGCCCTCGGGCATCTGGCCCGCGCAATAGCGGCGGAACAGCCCCGGCAGGATCTTGCGGCGGGCCAGGTCCCCGGTGCCGCCAAAGATCACGAGGTCGAATGGGTCCACTGGAATGACGCGTGAGACCATGGAAATCCCTCTTTCATGTTCGTCCGACCGCACCTGCGGGCCGGTATCGGTTGCACCCTGCGGTTCCGTTAGCGCTAACGGAACCAGTCTTTGCCGGTGTACCCCGTGGCTCGCAAAAAGTCTAACATGCATTTGACGCTTCACAATGGCGTCAGGCCATCTGTTGAGCATTGGCAACGCCAGTTGAGCGCGCTACCTCCGATGAAACAGGGGAAGACTGCGGCAAGCTCATGAAAGATCAGGACGTTTCCAACGCCAACGCGGGCAAGTTCATCGATCCGCTCAGGACGGCCAAGGGCGAACCCCGGGCAAAGGTGGCGTTGAGCGATCCGCAGACCCTGTGGTTCAACACCGGCACGCTGTGCAATATCGAATGCGCCAATTGCTATATCGAAAGCTCGCCCACCAATGACAGCCTGGTCTACCTGACCGAAGCCGAGGTGTGCGATTTCCTCGACCAGTTGGAAGATCGCGGCTGGGGCGTGGGCGAGATCGGCTTTACCGGCGGCGAGCCTTTCATGAACCCCCAGATGGTGGCGATGACCCGGGCGGCGCTGGAGCGCGGCTACCGCGTGCTGATCCTGACCAACGCCATGCGCCCGATGATGCGCAAATCCGTCAAGGACGGGCTGGAGGCGCTGCACCGGCAGTATGGCGAGAAGCTGACCCTGCGCATCTCGCTCGACCATTGGAGCCGTGTGCATCACGACGCGGAACGCGGCACCGGCAGCTATGAGCGGACGCTGGAAGGCATGCGCTGGCTGCGCGACATCGGTGTTCGGATGGCGGTGGCCGGGCGGATCATCTGGGCCGAAAGCGAAGCCGAGGCGCGCGCGGGCTTTGCCCGGCTGTTTGCCGAGGAAGGTTTTGCCATCGACGCCGCCGATCCGGGCGAGACCGTGCTGTTCCCCGAGATGGACGTGCGGGTCGAAGTGCCCGAGATCACGACCGCCTGCTGGGGCATCCTGGACAAGTCGCCCCGGGACATGATGTGCGCCTCGTCGCGCATGGTGGTCAAGCGGCGCGGCGCCCGGCGCCCGGCGGTTCTGGCCTGCACGCTTCTGCCGCATGAGCCCGAGTTCGAACTGGGCCACACCCTGGCCGAGGCCGAAGGCGCGGTGGCGCTGAACCACCCGCATTGCGCCAAGTTCTGTGTTCTGGGCGGCGCCAGCTGTTCCGGGTGAGCAAATTTCTTGCAAAGAAATTTTGCCCGAAATCTTTCAAAGATTTCGGCGCCCTTTATCGACCGGTCATCCAGGTACCATCAGGCCAGAAGGCGTGAAAGGCAAAGGCGAACATCACGTCATGCGGCACGTCCTGTCCTGCCGCGTCGCGCACCCGGATGCTGCCCACCTCCCTGCCCCGGTTGATCTGATCCGTATCCAGCGCCGAGGCCTGGCCTTCCGTCCAGCTGATCGTCACCCCGGCCTCGGTGATCTCGCCGCCGTGCTGCAAGCGTGACATCGGCCAGGCCCGCGCGCCCACCCGCACGACCCGCATCAGCGCCGGGATGCCATGCGGCGGCAGCGCGCCGTCATAAAGGAACGGCCGGGCCGCGCTGTCATAGCTGCGATAGGGATTGCGCCCATAGCTGCGCCGCAAGGCAGGTTCGGCCATCACCAGACCATCGGGATTGCGGGCCTTGAACTGATCCCAACTTTCCATCCAGGTGGGCAGGCTGGTCAGCGTCATCCCGGTCAGCTCGCCCACGATGGCCTCACCAACGGCCTGTTGCCACCAGCTTTCGGTTTGCCGGTCATACATCACCATGTCGGAATTGCGCAGCTTGCCCGAAACGCCGAAACTCAGCACCCGCCCCCCGACACGCCGGTCGAACGTGATGCCGGAATTGCACAGCGGGCAGAAGGTGACGGCGATGGGCACGCCCGCCACCTCGTCATTCACGATCTCATGCCAGGTGAGGTAGCGGATCGGATAGGCCCGCGGCCTGGCACCGCCAAGCTCTACCGTGATCACCGGCTCGCGCCCGCCGATCCCGGTTTCGGCCCCGGCGGCGATGAATTCGGGATCATCCAGCGCCGGGATGCCATCCTTCGGCGGCCCGCCCGAGAGGATCTCGGACCAGTCGGTCACGTTTGTCTTGCTGAAATCGGTGTCCGGCCATTCGCCGCGCCAGCTGTCCGGGTTGGCCCAGGCGACCGTGGCCCAGGCGACTGTGGCGCAAACCGCCAGTGCCGCGCCCGAAAATGCCGATCTGAAGCCCATGATGCATCCCCTTTTCACCAAGGATGCGTCGGCGGGGGAATTTTGCCTATCCCCCCGCACGACAGTTTGAACGGATGTGCGCGCCGCCTTACGGCGTGACGGTGACCGTTTTCATCGCATCCGGCGCGCCCAGGACCGCGCCGTTCTGGCCTTCGCCGCGCTTGATGGCGTCGATCACGTCCATGCCCTCGGTGACTTCTCCGACAACGGTATACTGACCGTTCAGGAAATGCCCCGGGGCAAACATGATGAAGAACTGCGAGTTGGCGCTGTTCGGGTCCTGGCTGCGGGCCATGCCCACAACGCCACGCTCGAACGGGGTATCGCTGAACTCGGCCGGCAGGTCCGGTCTGTCCGAACCGCCACGCCCCGCCATCTGCATGGAAAAGCCGGAGGCCAGCATGTTGCCGAATTCCACGTCGCCGGTCTGGGCCATGAAGCCGTCGATCACCCGGTGAAAGACCACGCCGTCATAGGCGCCGCTTTCCGCAAGTGCGGTGATCTGGGCCACGTGTTTGGGCGCGATGTCCTCGAACAGGTCGATGGTGACGGTGCCATTGGCCTCGCCCGCGATCTCGACCTGCAAACCCGTCGCGCCCGCAGGCGCGCTGCCTGACATGACAAACGCCGGGCTGGCCAGCAGCGTCAACGCAAGCGCCAGCTTACGCATCGGCGGCCACCTTGACCGAGATCATGCGGTCAGGCTCCGCAGGCGGCTCGCCCCGGGTGATCGCATCGACATGTTCCATCCCCGAGATCACGCGGCCATAGACCGTGTATTGCCCGTTGAGGAAATCATTGTCCTTGAAGTTGATGAAGAACTGCGAGTTCGCCGAATTGGGGTTCTGCGACCGCGCCGCGCCCAGGGTGCCACGCGCATGCGGCAGTTTGGAAAACTCCGCCGGAAGATCGGGCAGCGAAGAGCTGCCGGTGCCGGCCATGCGGATGTTGAAGCCGTCTTCCATGTCGCCATGCTGGACATCGCCGGTCTGGGCCATGAAGCCGTCGATCACCCGGTGAAAGGCGACATTGTCGTATTCGCCGGCGCGCGCCAGCTCTTTCATCCGCGCGGAATGCTGCGGTGCCACGTCCGGCAGAAGCTCGATCGTGACGGTGCCGCCCTTCAGCTCCATCAGGATGGTGTTTTCGGGATCCTTGATTTCGGCCATTGGGCCCTCCTGTTCTCGGTATCGCACCGATACCTAAAGAGCCGCGCCCCCGGCGGCAAGCCAGCGATTGACCCGAGCGCGGGAAGCGGCCAAACAATGGCGCAACTCAATTTCCCGTCAAAGGAGCGGCGACATGGCCTGGAAAACCCTCGACGACATGGACCTGACCGGCAAGGTGGTGCTGACCCGGGTGGACATCAACGTACCGGTGGATAACGGCAACGTGACCGATGATACCCGCATTCAGCGCATCCTTCCCACCATTCGCGACATCCTGGCCAAGGGCGGCACGCCGGTGCTGCTGGCGCATTTCGGCCGTCCCAAGGGCAAGCCCAACCCGGAGATGAGCCTGCGCATCGTGTTGCCCGCGCTGGAGGCCGCGCTGGGCCAGGCGGTCACCTTCGTCGAAAAGCCGTCGCGCGATCAATTCGACGGGCTGGCCGAAGGCACGGTGGTATTGGTGGAAAACACCCGCTTCTCCGAGATGGAGGAAAAGAACGACCCCCAGATGGCACAGTTCCTGGCGTCGCTGGGCGATGTCTATTGCAACGATGCCTTTTCCGCCGCGCATCGGGCGCATGCCTCGACCGAAGGCGTGGCGAAACTCTTGCCCAATTGCGCCGGGCGGCTGATGCAGGCCGAGCTTTCGGCGCTTGAGGCCGCGCTGGGCAAGCCCGAGCGCCCGGTGGTGGCGGTGGTCGGCGGGGCCAAGGTCTCGACCAAGCTGGACCTGCTGGGCAACCTGGTGTCCAAGGTCGACACGCTGGTGATCGGCGGCGGCATGGCCAATACCTTCCTCGCGGCCCAGGGCATCGACGTGGGCAAATCGCTGGCCGAGCATGACATGACCGGCACCGCATCCGAGATCATGGACAAGGCCAAGGCGGCGGGCTGCGAGATCATCCTGCCGGTCGACGTGGTCGTGGCGCGTGAATTCAAGGCCGGTGCCGAGAACGAAACCGTCGCCGCCGATGCCTGCCCCGCCGACGCGATGATCCTCGACGCCGGCCCGCAGACCGTGGCCAAGGTGGCCGCGGCGCTGGAAGGCGCGAAAACGTTGATCTGGAACGGCCCGATGGGCGCCTTCGAGATCGAGCCCTTCGATGCCGCCACCAATGCGGCGGCGAAACAGGCGGCGGAGTTGTCAAAGGCGGGCAAGCTGATCTCGGTCGCCGGCGGTGGCGACACGGTGGCGGCGCTGAACAAGGCCGGCGCGGCGGAGGATTTCACCTATATCTCGACCGCCGGCGGCGCTTTCCTGGAATGGATGGAAGGCAAGGAACTGCCCGGAGTCGCAGCGCTGGGCTGAGGCGCGTGACCATTGCATATCGGGTCAACGACTACATTTCGCACAGCTATCCCAAACGGCTGTGCGATGCCTGCATTGCATTGGCGCTGGACCTTCGACACCAACAAGCCAATCGGGTCACCATGGCGTTGGAAACCACCTCGGATTTCCAACGCGAGACAGGAATCTGCGATGCCTGCGGCAAAGATCAGAAAGTCATCGCAAGGACCCGACCCCGCGACGCACGTTAGCGCCATCACGTTGCATGCCCTTACCCGCTCGCTTAGGAATGCCTCACGGGCAAAGGCGGACCCCGTAGACCATATATTCAGGACGGACATTCAGATCATGACAAACGAAGCAATGGCCCAGCAAATGGCCACCAAGGACGGCTTCATCGCGGCGCTTGACCAGTCGGGAGGATCGACCCCCAAGGCATTGCGCCTCTACGGCATCGAGGAAGACGCCTATGACGGCGAAGAGGCGATGTTCGACCTGATCCACCAGATGCGCGCCCGCATCATCAAGGCGCCCGCCTTCTCCAGCGGCAAGGTGATCGGCGCGATCCTGTTCGAACGCACGATGGACGGCGAAATCGACGGCACGCCGACCGCGGAATACCTGTGGAAGGAATGCGGCGTCGTGCCTTTCCTCAAGGTCGACAAGGGCCTGGCCGAGCCCACCGATGGCGTCAAGCTGCTCAAACCGATGCCCGACCTGGATGCGCTTTGCGCCAAGGCCGTGTCCAAGGGCATCTTCGGCACCAAGATGCGCTCGGTCATCGATGCGGCCAACCCGGCGGGCATCGCGTCGAACGTGGCCCAGCAATTCGAAGTGGGCCGCCAGATCGCCAGCCACGGGCTGATGCCGATCCTGGAACCCGAAGTGACCATCACCATCGAAGACAAGGCCGAGGCCGAGGCCATCCTGCGCGACGAGATCCTGAAGAACCTCGACGCCCTGCCCGAGGGCATGCAGGTGATGCTGAAGCTGTCGCTGCCGACCGAGGCGAACATCTACAAGCCGCTGATCGACCACCCCAAAGTGATGCGCGTCGTGGCGCTGTCGGGCGGCTATGCGCGCGATGAGGCGAACGAGAAACTGGCGCAGAACACCGGCATGATTGCCAGCTTCTCGCGCGGGCTGGCCGAGGGCCTGTCGGCACAGCAATCCGACGCGGAGTTCAACGCGACGATCGCGGGCGCCATCGACGGCATCCATGCCGCCTCGGTCGCGGGTTGATCCCGGCCTGACATGATCCGGCCCCGGGGGCGGCGTCCTGCGCCCGCCCCCGGGGCCATCCGCCCGCAGCGACACCCCGAACCTTGGCGAAAACGTCACAGGTCGCCGGCCATTCGCAGCGCGGGCAATTCACAGGCCGAATCGCCTGTGCCATAGTCCGTGAACGGCACCCGCAAAGAGGTGCCATCGAGGCAGAACATGAGCACAAATCCCGCCCGCAGGAACATCGTCCCGCTGAGCATCTTCGCCGTGGCCTTCACGCTTGGCGCCTATTTCACCTTTGCCGCCGTCCAGGGCGACTACGGGCTGTTCCGCCGTGCCGAGATCCTGGACGAGGCCGCCCGGCTTGAGGCCGAACGCGACCAGCTGCGCGCCAACGTGGCCGAGATGGAAAACCTCACCCGCAGGCTCTCGGATGCCTATCTCGACCTCGACCTGCTGGATCAGCAGGCGCGTGATGTGCTGGGCCTGATCCGCTCGGACGAGATCGTCATCCGCTAAGGCGTTTCCTAGAATAGCTGAGCCATCGCGCATCGCCAAAGACCCGAAGGCGTGACAGCGTCTTGGTGATCCGGGATTTTCCCGAAACGCTCCGGGCTCCGCCCCCCTCCGGTCAAACTCCCGCCTTCGGTCAAACTCCCCCTTTCCCTTCCCCACCTGCATGCGCTACGCTTTAGTTTAGCATTAAACCATTCGCCACGGGGAGGGTGTCAGGGTGGCCACGCCAAAGACCACGAAAAAACCCAACGTTTCCAAGGACGAGTTGACCGCCTATTACCGCGACATGCTGTTGATCCGGCGGTTCGAGGAAAAGGCCGGCCAGCTCTACGGCATGGGGCTGATCGGTGGCTTCTGTCACCTCTACATCGGCCAGGAGGCCGTGGTGGTCGGCCTTGAGGCCGCCGCCGAAGAGGGCGACAAGCGCGTCACCTCCTACCGCGATCACGGCCACATGCTGGCCTGCGGCATGGACCCGAACGGCGTCATGGCCGAGCTCACGGGCCGCGAGGGCGGTTATTCCAAGGGCAAGGGCGGCTCGATGCACATGTTCTCGAAAGAGAAGCATTTCTACGGCGGTCACGGCATCGTCGGCGCCCAGGTGCCGATCGGCGCGGGGCTGGCCTTTGCCGACAAGTACCGCGAAAACGGCCGCGTGACATTCACCTATTTCGGCGATGGTGCCGCCAACCAGGGCCAGGTCTACGAGACCTTCAACATGGCCGCGCTCTGGGATCTGCCGGTGATTTTCGTCATTGAGAACAACCAGTATGCCATGGGCACCGCGCAGAAGCGCTCCACCTCGACCCCAGATCTGCATACCCGCGGCGAAGCCTTTGGCATCCCCGGAGAGGTGGTCGACGGCATGGATGTGCTCGCTGTAAAAGCCGCCGGCCAGAAGGCCGTGGGCCACTGCCGCGCCGGCAAGGGGCCTTACATTCTTGAGGTCAAGACCTACCGCTACCGCGGCCATTCGATGTCGGACCCGGCCAAGTACCGCACCCGCGAAGAGGTGCAGAAGATGCGCGAGGAACGCGATCCCATCGAACATGTCCGCGCGCTTCTGCTGGACGGCAAACACGCCAGCGAAGAGGATCTCAAGGCCATCGACAAGGAGATCAAGGAGGTGGTCAACGCCTCGGCCGATTTTGCCCGCGAAAGCCCGGAACCGGCGCTGGACGAGCTCTGGACAGACATCTACGCGGAGGCCACCTGATGCCGCATTTCGAGATACACGCCAGCGACACCACCCGCGCCCGCGACTTCTATGCGGGCCTCTTTGGCTGGAGTTTCGAGCCGATGCCGATGGGCGAGGACATGGAATATTTCCTGATCTCCGGCCCGGGGATCGAGGCGCCGCTGACCGGCGGCTTGATGACACGCATGGGTGACGCACCCGCCGCCGGCGCGCCGGTGCGCGGCTGCACCCTGACCTTCGATGTCGCGGATTGCGACGACCGCTACGCCTGGGCCTTGGCCAACGGCGGGGGTGAGGCGCTGCCGCCGACGGATTATCCCGGCATCGGCCGCGCGGCCTGTGTCGAGGACGGCCAGGGCAATATCGTGGGCTTCATCACGCCCGCCGCAGAGGGGGAATAACATGGCAACGGAAATCCTCATGCCCGCCCTCAGTCCGACGATGGAGGAAGGCACGCTGGCGAAATGGCTGGTGAAGGAAGGCGACACGGTCAACGCGGGCGACATCCTCGCCGAGATCGAGACCGACAAGGCGACGATGGAATTCGAAGCGGTGGATGAAGGGATGATCGGCAAACTGCTGATCGCCGAGGGCACCGAGGCCGTCAAGGTCAACACCCCCATCGCCGTGCTGGCCGAAGAAGGTGAAAGCGCCGACGACATTGAAAGCGCCGCAGCCCCGGCCCCCAAGCCGGAGCCTCCTGCCAAAGCGCGCAAGGCTGAAACGGAGTCCTCGGCTGAAAGAGGTCCCGGATCAGGTCCGGGACGGGCTCGACCTCCGGTCGAACCCGACTGGCCCGACGGCACCAAGCTGAAACAACAGACCGTGCGCGAAGCGCTGCGCGATGCCATGGCCGAGGAAATGCGCGCCGATGGCGATGTCTACCTGATGGGCGAAGAGGTCGGCGAATACCAGGGCGCCTACAAGATCAGCCAGGGCCTGCTGGACGAGTTCGGCGCCAAGCGCGTGATCGACACCCCGATCACCGAACACGGCTTCACCGGCATCGCCGTGGGCGCGGCCTTTGGCGGGCTGAAACCGATTGTCGAGTTCATGACCTTCAACTTCGCCATGCAGGCGATCGACCAGATCATCAACTCCGCCGCCAAGACGCTTTACATGTCCGGCGGCCAGATGGGCGCGCCGATGGTCTTTCGCGGCCCCAACGGCGCCGCCGCCCGCGTCGGCGCCCAGCACAGCCAGGACTACGCCGCCTGGTACGCGCATATCCCGGGGTTGAAAGTGGCAATCCCCTATTCCGCCAGTGACGCCAAGGGCCTGCTGAAAGCGGCAATCCGCGATCCCAACCCGGTGATCTTCCTGGAAAACGAGATCCTCTACGGCAAAAGCTTCGATGTACCGGTGCTGGACGATTTCACCGTGCCCTTCGGCAAGGCCCGGATCTGGCGGACCGGCTCTGACGTCACCCTCGTCAGCTTCGGCATCGGCATGACCTATGCGCTTGAGGCCGCCGACAAGCTGGCCGAAGAGGGCATCTCGGCCGAGGTCATCGACCTGCGCACCCTGCGCCCGATGGATACGGCCACGGTGATCGAAAGCGTGAAAAAGACCAACCGCTGCGTGACCGTCGAAGAGGGCTTCCCCGTGGGCGCCATCGGCAACCACATCTCGGCGGTGCTGATGCAAGAGGCGTTCGACTGGCTCGACGCCCCGGTGATCAACTGCACCGGCAAGGACGTGCCGATGCCCTATGCCGCCAACCTCGAAAAGCACGCCCTGACCTCAACCGCCGAGGTGGTGGAGGCGGTGAAGACCGTGACCTACCGCTGATGGAAATCATGGGCCGCGACATCTACCACGAAAGCTACCGCATCGCGCTTGATGTGGATGGAGCCCGTGTCACGGCCCATGTCCCCGAACACCTGTTCTCGGACCATGGCGAACGCCCCTCGCACCAGGCCGCCTATGAGGGCATCGCCCGAAGCCGCGCCCGGATCGAACAGGCCATCACCCAGCTGGCCCGCGGCCACCAGCCGAAACCACCCTTTGACACGATCCACCTGATCCCTTCATCTTGCCCTTAAACTCCGGGGAGCGCGAGGGGCTGGCCCCTCGCTCCGCCGACAGCCAAATGCACACCGTCCGGAGAAGACGCCATGCCAACTGAAATTCTCATGCCCGCCCTCAGCCCGACGATGGAGGAAGGCACGCTCGCCAAATGGCTGGTCAAGGAAGGCGACGAGGTCGCCGCCGGTGACCTGCTGGCCGAGATTGAAACCGACAAGGCCACGATGGAATTCGAAGCGGTCGACGAAGGCGTGATCGGCAAGCTGCTGATCGATGAGGGCGCCGAACGGGTGAAGGTCAACACGCCGATCGCGGTGCTGCTGGCCGAAGGCGAAAGCGCCGGAGACATCCCCGACACAGCCGCCGCATCGGCCCCTGCCGGCCCCTCTTCGGCGCAGAAGGCACCGCCCGCCTCCGCCGACCCCGCAACCGCCGAAGCCCCCCCCGCGCCGCAGGACGCCGAGGGCGCGCGCATCTTCGCCTCGCCCCTCGCCCGCCGCATCGCCGCCGACAAGGGGCTGGACCTCGCCCGGATCACGGGCACCGGCCCGCGCGGCCGCATCGTCAAGGCCGATGTCGAAGCCGCCAGCGCCCAGCCGATGACGCCCGCCAGGGCGGAAGAGGCCCCCGCGCCCAAAGCCGCCCCTGCCCCTGCGTCGCCCTCCGCCAGCCAGATCGCCGCACTCTATGAGGGTCGCGAGTTCACCGAGGTGCCCCTCGACGGCATGCGCAAGACCATTGCCGCCCGCCTCTCCGAGGCGAAACAGACCATCCCGCATTTCTACCTGCGCCGCGACATCCAGCTCGACGCGCTGCTGAAATTCCGCGCCGATCTCAACGCGCAGCTGGCACCGCGCGGCGTGAAACTCTCGGTCAACGACTTCATCATCAAGGCCTGCGCCGCAGCGCTCCAGCAAGTGCCGGACGCCAATGCCGTCTGGGCCGGCGACCGCATTCTTAAACTCACCCCGTCGGATGTCGCCGTTGCCGTCGCCATCGAAGGCGGCCTCTTCACCCCGGTCCTGAAGGACGCGCATCAGAAATCGCTCTCGGCGCTCTCGGCGGAAATGAAAGACCTCGCCACCCGCGCGCGCGACCGCAAGCTCAGCCCCCAGGAATACCAGGGCGGCAGCTTCGCGATCTCCAATCTCGGCATGTTCGGCATCGACAATTTCGACGCGGTGATCAACCCGCCCCACGGCGCAATCCTGGCCGTGGGCGCCGGCGTCAAGAAACCCGTGGTCAACGCCGAAGGCGACCTGGCCGTCGCCACGGTCATGTCGGTCACCCTGTCGGTCGATCACCGGGTGATTGACGGCGCATTGGGCGCAGAGCTTCTGACCGCCATCAAGGACGGCCTGGAAAACCCGCTCGCTCTTCTGGCCTGAATTTTCTGATCTGATGTCGAAAGGCGCGGTAGGGCGGGCTTCAGCCCGCCACCCGTCACGCCCCGCTGCGCAGGATCTGATCCATCGACATCGACGGCTGGTCACACCCCGCCTCGCCGACGATCTTGGCCGGCACGCCCGCCACTGTCTTGCAGGGCGGCACCTCCTGCAACACCACCGACCCGGCGGCGATACGGCTGCAATTGCCGATGCGGATATTGCCCAGCACCTTGGCCCCGGCCCCGATCAACACACCGTCGCCGATCTTGGGGTGACGGTCCTGCTCTTCCTTGCCGGTCCCGCCCAGCGTGACCGAATGCAGCATCGAGACATTGTCGCCCACCACCGCCGTCTCGCCGATGACGATGGAATGGGCGTGGTCGATCATGATGCCCTTGCCGATCCGCGCGGCGGGGTGAATGTCGATGCCAAAGACCTCCGACACTCGCATCTGGATGAAGTACGCCATGTCGCGCCGACCCTCGTTCCACAGCCAATGCCCGATGCGATAGGATTGCACCGCCTGAAAGCCCTTGAAGAACAGCACCGGTTGCAAGAACCGATGGCAGGCCGGGTCACGATCATAGACCGCAGAAATGTCCGCCCGCGCCGAGCGCCCGATACCGGGATCGGCGGCATAGGCCTCGTCACAGATCTCGCGCAGGATCTGCTCGGACATCTCGCCCGAGGCCAGCTTCAACGAAATCCGGTAACTCAACGCGCGTTCCAGCGTCGGATGGTGCAACACGCTCTGGTGGATCAAGCCCCCCAGAAGCGGCTCGTCGGCAACCGCCGCTTCCGCTTCGGTCAGGATCCGCGCCCAGATCGGATCGACCTCGGCAATTTGCGTTTGTGTCCGGGCCATGGCATCCTCGTTTCCGCAGGTTGAACCGGTGATATAACATCGCAGGTCCCATCGCCAAGCCAAAACCTCGTGATGCCCGCCATCAGCATCGCTGAACACTTCGGGAAAACCACGTGTTCCCAATTGGATAGCCCCTCAAAAGACCGATCCCGCGCCCTGGCCTGGTCTGCGTCCCCCGCCCGCAAGGTGCGTGATGTCACGCACCTTCCCGCACGGGTCCCCTCTCCAAGCGCAAATTCCCCAAGCCAATCGCGCAATCCTCATCCCCCGTTCCGCCGCGCCGCCCGCCATTCCAGCAGCTCGCGGAACACCATCTCCAGGCATTGGCAGTAGCGCTCTTCCCCCAGGCTCGGCTCATCCGCCAGGGGCCGCGCCCGCGCCGCCGCCATCAAGGTGCCATTGCCCCAATCCCGATGCGGACGGCCCAGCCGCTTGGCGTAGCGGTCGGCGAAATCCGCCTCCTGGATCATCCGCCGACACAGGGTCTCGCGCGCGGCGGCCGGCACCATCAACAGCGCCCGCGCCGCCGCCGTCACGTCGCCATGCAGCACCGAGCGCATCAGCCCGTCCACCGCGCAAACAGCCCCGGCCCATAGACGTCCGAGACCTGGGCCACCTCGACCGCAAACCCCGGGCCCGCCCCGTCCGCTGCCTGCATCGCGCCCGTATAGGTGAACTCCGGCACCTCCAGCGTGACCTCGCGCAGAACCGTTGCGCCATCCGTGACCCGCAGCAGGTAGCGTTCAAAAGCCTCGCCCAGCGGCACCTCGGCCAGGTCCCAGCTGTCGCCGTCGATCCGCGTCCGCCGGATCCAGCCCAGCTCCAGGTCGCTGCCCGCCCAGGTTCCGCACAACTGCGCCGGGCTGTAGGGCCGCAGACCATTGCCGTCGAAGGCATGCACCTCTTCCACGTAAGACGGATCGCTCACCGGGCGCTGCGCCGGGCCGATCCGGTAGTGCCGCGCCAGCCGCCGGGCCGAAGTCGCAAGGTTGATCTGCTGCGGCGCCCCGTCGATCAGCACCACGTAGGACCCCACCGGCCAGGTCTCGGGCATCAGCGCATCGGTGCCCAACTGCCCGCGCAGCCGGTGACTCAGCAGCCAGGTATCCGTGTCGACAAGCGCTGCATCGCGGAACTGGAACAGCTCCCACCCACCCGGGCTGCCGTCACCGATGGCACAGAGGTTGGCCCCGGCCAGAAGCCCGCTGTCCGGCACCGACTGAAAACTGCCGGTGGTCAGCTTGACCTGCAAGACATCCCCCCGGTCGATCAGCCCCGCCTGCGCCGCGCGCAGCGGCGTCTGCGTCACGCCAAAGGTGGCGCGGGCGGCAAAGATGTCGTTCAGCGCATAGTTCGAATCCTGCGGCGCATCATAGACCGCCACGCTGCCAGGCCAGGGCTTGGCCGTCAGCGCCAGGTGTGGCGCATGCGGCACCTCGTCCCCGGTCAATAACGGCAGGTCCAGGAACATCGGCAAGACCGGCACCGGCGCCACGAAGGTGCTGACCGGCGGCGCGTCATCTGGCAGATCCAGCGGCCGGTAGACCTCCGGCTCGATCCGCACCGCCTCGATGATCTGCTCGCGCCCCACCTCACGCCGGTCCACCCGGTAAAGCGCCCGCCCCTGCGCATCCGGCAACGACACCACGTCCCCCGGCCCGATGTCCAACCGCGACGGCGGCAGCGCAAAACGCGCCTGTTCACGCGCCACCCCCGCCTCGGCCAGCCAGCGCTCGACCGTCTGGCGGCCCTCGGCCCGGGTCATCACCAGCGGGATCTCGCTGCGCGACACCGCGTGCGTCGCCGCATCCGGCAAAACCGCCTCTTCCGCGATGGTGGCGTAATCGCCATCCGATTGCAGGAATTCCAGCCGCACCCGCCCCGTCATCTCGGCCTGGGACATCCGCGTCTGCACCAGCGTCCCGTCCAGATCGTCGTTCAGCGCCAGCCGCGCGGCATCCACTTCCTGCGGCACCGCTCCGGCGCGCATACGGAACTGCAACACCCCGTCCCGCTCCACCGCGTCGAAACCATAGCGCAGCATCAGGGGTTGCAGCATCCGCCGCATATCGCCGCTGGTCTCGCCGACATAGCCACGCACGAACCCATGCAGGCCCGAGACATCAAAAGCCAGCACCCCCGCCTCGATGCAGATCTCTTCCACCAGCTTCGCCAGCGACAGCCCCGACACCCGCCCGTTCAGCCAATGCCCCCGCGCATAATTGCCGCCATCGGTCCAAAGCTCGGTAATTCCCGGGAAATACGGGAAAGGCCGCGTGTCCCAGGCCCAGGCATAGGCATGTGCCATGTCGATCATGGGCGCGCCGTATTCCTCGGAGACCGGGTTGTTGGCCGGATCGCCCCAGTATTCCGTCACCGCCCGCAGGTACTGCCGCTGGATCAACTCGTCCCGCCGCCCATCGGAAAAGCGCGGCAGATCGGATTCACTCGACTTCGGATCAAGGAACTTGTTGGGCTGGTTGGTGCCCTTGTCCACCGCCGCGCAGCCGTATTCGGTAAAGCGGATCGGCTTGCTTTCCGGCACCCAGGCCGTGGGCAGTTCCTGGCGCAGGCCACCAATCCGGTCGTGGTGGTCCCTGGCCCACCAGTTGCGGATGTCCTTGTAGCGGAACACCCAAGGCTCATCATGCGCGCCATCGGTGATCGGCGTGCGCCGCTGCGTCGCCTGTGCCTCGGGGGTGGCATAATACCAATCAAACCCCTCCCCGCCCGCCACGTTGCCGCGCAGGTAATCCAGGTTGTAGATCGCGCCATACCCGGCATCGGCATGATCCGCACCTTCGCGCCAATCCGACAGCGGCATGTAGTTGTCGATGCCGATGAAATCGATATTCGCATCCGCCCAAAGCGGGTCGAGGTGAAACAGCACGTCACCCGACCCATCCTGCGGGTGATAGCCAAAGTACTCCGACCAATCAGCCGCATAGGAGATCTTGCACTCCGGCCCCAGGATCGCCCGCACATCCGCCGCCAGCTGGATCATCGCCGCCACTGCCGGAAAGGACCCGCCCGCCCCGCGCACCTGCGTCAGCCCGCGCATCTCGGACCCGATGCAAAACGCCTCGACCCCGCCCATCGCGGCACAGAGCGTGGCATAATGCAGGATGAACCGGCGATAGCTCCATTCCACCGGCCCGCTGTATTGCACCGTCTGCCCCGCCAGCGCCGGCACCTCGGCCAGCATGCCGCGCAGCTCCGGCGCCACCGCGCTCACACCGCCGAGGGCGAAATCCGAAGGCTGCGCCATGCCAAAGAACGCCGCCAACTCGGCCTCTGCCGCAGCCGTTCCATCGGGCGAGCCCGCCTGCCCCGCCGCCTTCGACGTGGTGATCCGCCCGCGCCAGGGCAGCGCCGGCTGGTCATCCGCATCGCTCCAGGGATCGGCCAGGCCGTTGCCCGCCATCTGCTCCATCAGGATGAAGGGATAGAACATCGGCGCCTGCCCACGGGCCTGCAACTCGCGAAGCGCCTCCAGCACCGCTGAATCCGACGGCGTGCCGCCATAGACCGGCTGATCCGCGTCGTCGCGCGGCACCAGGCCCACAGCCCCCCGCGACAGCGCGCTGACGTACCAGGCCATCTCATAGCCGTCGAACTCGGCCTGCTCCACCTTGGGCTGGATCGTGCAGTCGCCACAGCGCAGGTCATCCCCGAACCAACACACCACCAGCGACGCCGCGCCCACGTTCGGACATTCCTGCTGCAACTGGTCGAGCGACACCAAGAGGTCCGTCCGCCCCGAGGGCGAATGGCTGTTGGCCGGGCCATAGCTGCCCTTGTCGAACCGATAGTTCACCGGCGTTGTCGCCAAGGCATATTCCCCGCTGCCGGGGATCAACGCCACCGCCTGCAAGGCATGCGGCACCTCTGCCGTGCCTTCGGGCGTGTCGGTCTGTACCGGCTTGGTCACTTCGAAACTGAACTGCGGCACGCGGTTGCCAAAGTCCTCCAGGCCCAGGTCTTCGAACACCACGTAGGCCGTGCCACGATAGGCCGGCACCGCGCCGGTGCCCTCGACCGCCTCGATCCTGGGATCGGGCAGCTGATCCTGGCTGCCGGTATAGACCCGCATGTTCAAACTGTCGGGCGAGATCTCTTCGCCATCGGCCCAGATCCGGCCGATGCCGGTGATCTCGCCCTCGCACAGCGCAATGGCCAGGTTGAGCGAATAGGAATAGGTCGTGGTCTCGACCCTGGGCTGCGGCGGCCCGCCCTTGCCGCCGCCCCCGCCGCTTTTCTCGACATGCACATGCTCGGTAAACGCGCTGGCCCAGATCACCTGGCCCGCCATGCGCACCCGGCCATAGGTCCGCGCCACCGGGGCACCTTCGCCCGCACGGTTGACGCGGAAGCGGTCGATGCGGTTGCCCTCGACCACCACTTCCGACCCCTGGCCCATCAGCCTCTGATCGATCGCGCGCCCGATCGAAGCGCCCACGAAACGGCCCACGGCGGTCATCGACAGCCCCAGGAACGTGCCCCCGATGCTGCTGCCAAGCGCCCCGCCCACGGCGGAAAGAACAATCGTCGCCATCAGGTGACCCCTCTGTCAGGAAAAGCGAACCGCGCCACGATGCGCCGCGCCCAAGGCGCGCTCAGCGGGCTCTCGATGACCCCGTGGCCGGTGTAGGAATGGATGAAACTGGCCCGCGCGCCGATCCGGGCCTGAAGGCCCAGGTGCTTGGCCACCGCGCCTTCGCGCATCCGAAACAGCAGCACGTCACCCGGCGCCGCCGCCTGCACCGGTTTCTCCACCAGGTGTGCCCGCGCCGCCCGCCACAGCCGCTCGTCGCCCTGCGGCTCGGACCAGTCGCGGCTGTAGGCCGGCACCGCCTCCGGCTCGCCGCCCCGCACCTCGCGCCAGACCCCGCGCAACAGCCCCAGGCAATCGCAGCCCGCACCCCGGGTTGCCGCCTGGTGCAGGTAAGGCGTACCGATCCAGCCGCGCGCCGCCGCGACAACCTCCGCCCCGCTCATCTGCGGCTCCCGCCGGTCTTGTCGCTGGCCCGCGCCGGGTGAACCATCAGCCAATCATCCTCGGGCACATCCGGAAAACCACGGTAATTCAGAAGGTTGTCGAACTTGAAACGGCAGGTCTCGACCCGCTTGTCACACCCCGCGGTCAGCCGGATCACATCGCCCACCGCGACCTGCGCCCGCAGCGGCTCCCATAATTCCACCTGCCGCCCGGCCTCGACCGGTGTATCCCGCTTGATCGCCCCCCAAAGCCCTGCCGCAGCGCCGCTTTGCACATCCAGCCGCCCGCGCCGGAACCAATCGGGCGAAAAGGCACCATCGGTATCGACCGTCACGGTCGAACTGCCATCAACCGACAGCACCGGCCCCTGCCAGACATACCCCGGCGTCGCCACGTCAAAGCCACAAGCCCCATCTCCCAGAACCGCCGTACAAGGCGTCTGATAGACGCGCCCGAACGGACGGTTCAGCGCCTCCGACAGGCCCCGCAGCTCGGCCTGGAACGCCCCGTCCACCCGCCGCATCTCGCCAATCGTGCCACGAAACAACAAGTGACGCTGCGCCACGTCCTGCCAGTTGACCAGCCAGGCCCGCACATCCGCATCATCGAACCGCCCGGCCAGGATATCCGCCTCGGTGATCGCCGCATCCGACAGCGCGCCCACCGCCTCGGAGTTGTCCACCGACAACCCCGTGCCCTGCTGCAACGCCATGGCGCTCAGCCCGGTATCGGCCCGGAATTCCAGCCCGTCAAAGCCCAGGTCCCGGTCGTGATCGGTGAACCCGTAAGTCGTGCCATCCACCCGCTCGATCGCCCAGGCGCGGCACAGCGTCGTCAGACCGCCCTCCAGATGCGCCTGCAAATCCGCCGCCATCGCCATCAGATCCGCACCTCCACCACCGGCACGCTCGGCACCTCGCCCGCCTGGAACGAGGCCACCGAAGTGGCAATCCGGTCGGTGTCGAACCGCACCGGCACATCAAACTCGAAACCCGCCGTGATCTCGGCATCCTGCAAGGGCGGGTTTTCGAAGGTAATCACTCCCGTCGCGTCGTCGACCTCCCAATGGATGCCCTCGCGCAGTTCATCGCCCTGAACGCCCACGCGCACCGACCCGCGCACCGGCTTGGTGATCGGCCGGGCATATTCCGCCTCGCCCGAGCGATAGACCTTGTAGAGAGGATAGGTCGTTGAGGCCCCGTCGCCCCGCGCAATCACCTGGTCGGTATAAGCCACCTCGCCACTGGGCCGGCTGGACTTGAAATCCGACCAATCCTTCCAGCGAAACCCGTACAGCTGCCCGCGCCGCGCCTCGAAAAAGCCGATCAGAAGTTCTATGTCGTCCAGCGACCGCAGACCTACACCGGCGTCATAATGCCTGCGTGATTGCGCCCAAGGCGTGTTGCGCTCTTCGAACCCGTTGGCAAGCGTGACCACGTCGGTCCGCCGCTCCGGCCCACCAACCGAGCCAAAGCTCAGGTTTGCGGGAAATCTCACCTCGTGAAATGCCATCTTTCTCCCCTTCCTCGCTTACCGGTTGCGGTTGCCCCGGGACAACATGCGGCTGACCTGCGCGGCAACCTGGCTCTGGCTGCGCTGAAAGCCCTGCACATCCGGTGTCTGGATATTCATCACCACGTTGACGGCCCGGCCACCGCCGCCGCCGCCCGCCGCCTGCACGCCCAACTTGCCATTGGGGCCGCGCGCCAGCGGCATGATCGCTTCCGGCCCCGCCTCGCCCATCAGCCCCATGCCACCGCGCATCGGGAAATGCGTCGGGCCATTGACGATGCCGCCGCTGGCAAAGGCCGTCACCCGCCCCTGGGCAAAGGCACCGCCCTTCTCAAAGGGCATCAAACTGTTCATCACGCCGCCCAGCAACGATCCGAAATGATCGGTCACCGGCTTCATCGCCGCGTTATAGGCGGCGTTGATCATCGACTGACCAACAACGTTCAGCGCCTCCGAAAACTGCATCCCGTCCAGGATCACCCCGTCGATCGCCTTGCGAAGCCCACCCGACAATGTCGTGCTCAGGCTGCGCGCCTGATTGCCCGTGGCCGCGAATGTCTGGTGGATCCGCTGCAACTCCGCATCGAATCCCGCCGCAAGCCCGCTGGCCGATCCCAGCGATTGCGCCAGCGCATCGACCGTCACGTCCAGGTCGTCCAACCCGTCCAGTTCCGCCATCACCTCATCCTTTCTCGTCATCCGGGAACGCCTCGATCAGCGCGTTCAGCCGGTCCCGGGTCAGCGGCGCATCGCCGCCGCCGACCCCCAGCATCAGCATCAGTTCCGCCGGCGTCAGCGCCCAGAACTCTGCCGGTCTCAGACCCAGCCCCTGGAACCCCGCCTTCATCAGCCGGGGCCAGTTTATCCGGCTCAAGACCCCGCCTCCTCCGGCACCATGAAGGCCCGCGCCAGAAGTTCCGCCGCCGCCCGCGCCGCGCCGATCGGCCCGCCCGCGATGTCCGATTGCATCAGATCGCGCGGCCCGCCCTGCCAACCGCCGCCACGCAAGCCCGCAACAATCAGCGCCAGCACGTCGCGGCTGGAAAACCGCCCCGCTTCGAACCGCTCGACCAGATCGACAAGCGACCCCTCGTCCAACGCCTCCTCCAACTCGGCCAGCGCGCCCAGCGTCAGCCGCAACACCTTTGCCTCGCCATCGATCATCAGCGTGACCTCGCCCCTCCACGGATTGCTCATCCCAGCGCCACGAAGCTCAGCGCACCGGCGGATGCGAGCGAAAGCTCATACGTGGCCTCACCATCATGAGTGCCGGCATATTCCAGGCCGGTCACCTGGAACGGCCCTTCCACGGTGCCGAAATCCGGGATGATCACCTGAAACGATGGCACCTCGCCGTCGAAAAAGATTTGCCGCGCACGTTCATCCGTCGCGTCATCCTTGAAAATCCCCGCGCCGGAAATCGCCGCGCTCTTGACGCCCGCACCGGCCAGCAATTCACGCCAGCCCCCGGCGCTTTCAAGCGATGTCACGTCCACCGTCTCGGCGTTGAAACTGATCCGCGAAGCACGCAGCCCCACCATCGTCTCGAACTGTCCGCCACCCGAAAGATCGACCTTGATCAGAAGGTCCTTGCCCTGTTGCGCAGCCATAAGCCTGCCTCCACTTTAGGAATTTCAGTTGTCCTCGACCCGCGCGCGAAAGATCATGTCGATCCGCCGCACACCGTCGCGCGTGTCGCGTTTCGCCTTGGCCCGCAGGAACCACAGCCCCACCAGCCGCCCGCGGCTCAGGGTCAACGGGGCATCCACCAGCGCGTCATTCACCGCCGCC
>ERZ1699650.62-NODE-62-length-73272-cov-172.859090_pt1 | contig 73272 bp, 68 predicted proteins | sample MGYA00581512_ERZ1699650 | MGnify/ENA primary metagenome ERZ1699650 (study PRJEB42348, sample SAMEA6618698) | metagenome | isolation source: Polyester-degrading enrichment culture growing on monomer terephthalic acid, Te | collected 2019-05-17 ... | reverse complement strand
GAGCGTTGCTTAAAAAGTTCTTAAACCGTGTCCAGTATTACTTGACCACTACAGATGCCACTCCTCCTACGAGTAGGCAAGCAGCTAAAGATGCATGGAAAAATGTTCTTGGAAGCCAAAAGAGGGATTACAAGAATGAGATTATAGGTGAGCACAATGGACTATGTGGCTATACAGAATTGAAATTGGAGGGCGAAAGTTATGGAAGTCACATTGAACATATAAAGCCGAGATCTAGGTACCCTCATTTGACTTTTAATTGCAAGAATCTAATTATTAATGCTTTAACTGGTGAAGATGAACAATATTATGCTCGCAATGATTTGTTTGGCGGTTGCTACAAGGGAGATAATTATGACGAGAGTCTTTTTCTTTCATGTATAGAAGTGGATGGCAATGAATACTTTAATTATCTTATTAATGGTGAAGTAGAGCCTAAGTCAAGTTTGACTTCAATAGACCGTGGGAAAGCTTGGTATACAATAACTACATTAAATCTTAATAGTCCTGTATTAGTTCAAAAGAGGCGGAACCATATAGATTCTGTTTCATCTGATATTGACGAGCTCCTAGATGATCCATGTAGTCTGGAGCGATATAAGCGTCAAGTTACTGAGCCAAATGCACGTACTGGGTATTATGATTTTCCTTTTATTAGTGCAACCCTCTCATTATTCCAATAGTGGCGGTCTAAACTTATTGCCAGTACTCCAAGGGAGGCTGCACTACAATCGGGACATTCTCAATTAGCTGCTATTAACATTGAAATATTAATAGATTTTAGCTATAGGTTCGTGGGTTCACCGCTCTCGTGCCTCAACAGGTGGGGTGTTTACACGTTGAATGCGCCCGAGCATGACATAGGCCAGCCAGCACACCAGGGCGACAACCAACACCAGGCCCAGGGCAACCAGTACTGACGCAAGGCTGCCCAGTACCCCGCTCAGCAAGCGGCTGGCATCCGCCAGCAGGTGGCTGTCGAAAACCGGATTAAAACGTCGTGCAAAGATTTCGTGGGTAACCAGGTCCGCGCCGCGCAGCAGTATGCCAAGGCCAAGCATTGCCGCCAGCAGAATGTGTACGCCCTTGCCGGTAAGGCCGGGAATCAGCAGCAGAAAACCGATGACCAGAAGTTCCAGCGGAAAAAAGACAAAGGCGGGCGGTGCGATCCAGACCAGGCGGTTGGGTAGCGAGAGGGCGACAAAGAGCCCAACAAAGGCCGCAACAGTGATAAGGTGCCGGATGACCGGGCGATGGGGCATGAACAAGTCTCAAATGATTAGCAGGTGGTTTAAGAGTGCGCACGAGCGCACCGCTCAGACTAACCCAGTGTGTTAAACACCCGAAAACGACACCGGGCTGACGGCCTGTAACAGGGGCAAGGTTGACCCCCTGTTTTTGCGGTTCGGGACCACCTCACGCTAATTAAGCTGTGAATATGGACAAAAGGACTAGAGTCCGGGTGACCGGATTTACTTGTTCACCCCTTGGCCGTAAGTTTTAGTGGCGCTGACTCACGATCACCGTGTACCCATGCTAACAACAATCTCACAAGGGGTGAATTATGAAACTTAGCAAGACGTTTACATCGATGCTGCCGGCACTGGCCGCCAGCACTGCGGTTCTACTCAGCAGCCCGGCGTTTGCCGAAACCTACGGCTTCTCACAAATCGGTTCTGAAAGCGGATGGCGGACCTCAGAAACCAACTCCATTAAAGCCGAAGCCGAAGCGCGTGGCATCGATCTGAAATTCTCCGATGCCCAGCAACGACAGGAAAACCAGATTAAAGCGGTTCGTTCATTCATCGCCCAGGGTGTTGATGGCATTCTGCTCGCACCAGTAGTTGAAACCGGCTGGGATCAGGTATTGCGCGAAGCCCAGCGGGCGGAAATCCCCGTGGTGCTGATCGACCGCGGTGTCGATGCCGACCCTAGCCTCTATCTGACGAAAGTCGCCTCTGACTTTACCGAAGAAGGCGCCCTTGCCGCCTCCTGGCTGGCTGCTGAAACCAATGGGGTCTGCGATATTGTAGAGCTTCAGGGTACCGTCGGTTCTTCGGCTGCCATTGACCGTAAAACCGGTTTCGATTCGGTGATTTCCAACTTCCCGAATATGAACATCATTCGTTCGCAATCAGGTGACTTCACCCGGGCGGGCGGCAAGGAAGTAATGGAAAGCTTTTTGAAAGCGGAAGGCGGTGGTGAGAATATCTGCGCCTTGTTTGCTCACAATGATGACATGGCCCTGGGTGCCATTCAGGCGATCAAGGAAGCGCAGCTGCAACCGGCTGAAGACATTCTGGTGTTGTCGATCGATGCGGTTCCCGATATTTTCCGGGCGATGGCCGATGGCGAAGCCAACGCCACCATCGAACTGAACCCGCACCTGGGTGGTCCGGCTTTCGATGCCATCGCTGCGCATGAGCAGGGCGAAGAAGTCGATAAGTGGATCAAGGCGAACGGTCCGCTGTATCTGCCAGACACTGCAGAAGAAGAGTACCAGGCACGCCGCTAAGGTGTGTTCACTACCGGCCCCGCCCCCTTTTGGGGGTGGGGCATCATGTTATCAGCGGAAGACTATTATGACGGACGTCAATCAGCCGCCCTTGTTGTCCATCGAGCACATCAATAAACGTTTTCCCGGAGTCCGCGCCCTGAACGATGTGTCGCTAACCTTTCACTCGGGTGAGGTTCATGCGTTGCTGGGGGAAAACGGCGCCGGGAAATCTACACTGATTAAGGTGTTAACGGGCATCTACGCTAAAGACAGCGGCGACATTACGCTGGATGGCCGCAAGGTACACATCAAAAATTCCCAGGATGCGCAGAACAGCGGTATTCGCACCGTCTATCAGGAGATTAACCTGATACCAACGATGACGGTTGCGGAAAACCTGACCCTGCTCGACCAGCCCCGACGTTTCGGGATGATTCGTTGGCGAAGTGCACAAAGCCAGGCCAGAGAGATGCTGGCCCGAGTCGGGCTCGATATCGACCCGAACAGTTTGCTGGTGTCGCATTCCATTGCGGTACAACAAATGGTTGCCATAGCCCGCGCTTTGGGTTCCAAAGCCCGGCTGCTGATTCTGGATGAACCGACCGCCAGTCTCGACAGCGACGAAATTGCCCGGCTGTTCGATTTGATGCGTCAGCTGAAAGCCCAGGGCATGGCCATTATTTTTGTGACCCACTTTCTGGACCAGGTATACGCCATTTCCGACACCATCAGCGTGCTGCGCAATGGCAGCCATGTTGGCACTTTCAAAACCAGTGCTCTGTCGCAAACCGAGCTGGTTGGCCACATGCTGGGTAAAGATCTCGATATGCTGCAGCACGAACAGCGTGATATTACCGAGACGGAAGAAAAGCCGGTGGTGTTGTCGCTCAGCCAGGTGGGTAAAACCGGCATGCTGAAACCGGTTGATCTGAATTTGCGGCAAGGCGAAATCGTTGGCCTGGCGGGTTTGCTGGGGTCGGGTCGAACCGAATTGTGTGAGCTTGCTTATGGCGCGGCGCGTTCTGACCAGGGCAGCAAGACCTGGCTTGGCCAGTCGTTGCCGATCAATACACCGAAGCAGGCCATTGAGCAGGGCATAGCCTATTGCCCTGAAGATCGCAAGCATCGCGGCATCATCGCCGAGCTGAGTGTGCGCGAGAATCTGATTCTTGCGCTGCAATCGAGTCGGGGGTGGTGGTCTCGCATTCCCATGGCTGAACAACAAGCTGTGGTCAGTGAATTTATCGAACGCCTGAGTATCAAAACCTCCGATATGGAAAAACCCATTGGTGAACTGAGTGGGGGCAACCAGCAGAAGGTGATTCTGGCACGCTGGCTGGTGACCAATCCGAAACTGCTGATACTGGATGAGCCGACCCGCGGTATCGATGTGGGGGCTCATCACGACATTTTGAACATTATCCGGGAACTGTGCGAAGAAGGCATGTCTTTGCTGGTGGCGTCGTCCGAAGTGGAGGAAATTGTCGCCTTCGCGCACCGGGTGGTGGTGTTGCGGGATCGCGGGAAGGTGTCGGAAATTGTTGGTAATCAGATCAGCCAGAAATCAATTATTCAGGCGATAGCGCAATGACTGGAGTAGGTGGGTTTCATGCGTCTTAAACGTAGTATGAGGTGGGAAGCCAGAACGCTGGCTCCCATTATCTCGTTGTTTTTGTTGATTGTCGGAACAGCCCTGGTCGTTCCCGGTTTTCTGAAACTCTCGATCGTTGACGGCCATATTTATGGCAGTCTGATCGACATTCTGCACCGTTCAACGCCGACGGCACTGATTGCGCTTGGCATGGCTGTCGTTATTGGTACCAAAGGCATCGATTTGTCGGTTGGGGCCATCATCGCCATCTGCGGTGCCGTCACGGCGGTGCTGACCGCTTCGACCGAGCTGCACCCGCTGATTGTTCTGGGGTGTGCGGTGTTGGTTGGCATGGTGTGTGGGTTGTGGAACGGAACCCTGGTGGCTGTGTTTGGCATTCAGCCGATTGTTGCCACGCTCATTCTGATGGTCGCCGGCCGGGGCATCGCCCAGATGATTACCGGCGGCCAGATCGTGACCTTCCATTCGGACTTCATCAATGCCATAGGCAACGGGTTTTTCATGGGGCTGCCGGCCCGCGTCGTGTTAGCGGCGGTGATTATTGCCATTACGGTGCTGGTGTTGCGCAAAACGGCACTGGGCATGTTCCTGGAAGCGGTCGGTGGCAATTCAGAAACCAGCCGGCTGGTCGGTATCGATTCAAAATTACTGATACTGATGGTCTACGTGTTTTCAGGGTTCTGTGCGGCCCTGGCCGGGGTGATTATCGCCGCTGATATTCGCGGAGCCGACGCCAATAACGCAGGGCTCTGGCTGGAGCTGGATGCCATTTTGGCAGTGGTCATCGCCGGTGCGTCACTCAGTGGCGGTCGCATCTACCTGGGGCTGACCATCGTCGGCGCGCTGATCATTCAAACCCTGACCACAGCGATACTGACCAGTGGATTGCCAGCCCAATACAACCTCATTGTTAAGGCCAGTATTATCTTGCTGGTGCTGCTGTTGCAATCGAAGGTGACCCAGGACTTTATAAAAGCCAGGGTGCAATCGTTCAGGAGGGCGTCCGATGCTTAATGAACGGTATTTGCCTGTCATCGCAACACTGCTGGTTTTTATTCTGCTGTACGGGTACGGCATGGTCGAGTACAAGGGGTTTCGGGATACGCTGGTGTTTACCAACCTGCTGACTGATAACGCCTTTCTGATTGTTACCGCCGTCGGGATGAGTTTTGTGATTATCTCTGGCGGGATTGATCTCTCTGTGGGCTCGATGATCGCCTTTGTGGGCGTTCTGCTCGCCTACCTGATTACCGGTTTGGGAATTCACCCGGTGTATGCGGCTATTATTGCGCTGTTCACGGCCACCTTTTTTGGCATGGTGATGGGGGTGATCATTGCCTACTTCGAGATTCAGCCGTTTATCGTCACGCTGGCGGGGTTGTTTCTGTTCAGGGGGCTGGCTTACATGATCAACCTCAACTCGGTCCCCATCGACCATGAATTGCTGGTGACCTTGTCGGAGATTTATGTGCCTCTGCCCGGCCGCGGTGGGCTGACGTTTATCGCCATGGCCATGCTGGCACTGCTGGCAATAGGGGTTGTGGTTGCCAAGCGGACACGGTTTGGGCTTAACGTCTATGCCGTGGGTGGTGATGTTCAATCGGCCGCGCTAATGGGCGTTCCGGTTAAATCAACTCTGGTCAGAATTTATGCGTTAAGCGGCTTATACAGCGGGGCTGCCGGGGTTATTTTCGCCATCTACACGGGCTCGGCTTATCCGCTGGCCGCTGTGGGGGTGGAGCTGGATGCGATTGCTGCCGTGGTGATCGGGGGGACCTTGCTCACGGGCGGTGTCGGCTTTGTTTTCGGCGCGTTTTTGGGAGCCCTGATTCAGGGTATTATTCAGACGCTGATCATTTTCGATGGAAGTTTGAACAGCTGGTGGACAAAAGTGGCCATCGGCGCGTTGCTGCTCATGTTTATTCTAATGCAGAAGGCGATTGTTCATTTTAGCCGACGATACTCCGGGAAAAATCCGGAGCCCCCAGAACAGCCTGCCATGGAAAAAGTGGAAACCACCTAGGCAGAACGCTCGGGTGCAGAACGGTTGTTAACGTCTGAACAAAAGAGCCACCTTACTGGTGGCTCTTTCTGAATTCGCGGGGGCTGAGCCCCAGGTTTTTGCGAAAGACCCGGGAGAAATACAGCGCATCCTGGTAACCCAGGTACTGTGCCACCTGGCTCACTGCCAGGTCGGTGGTCAGCAACAGTTGCCGGGCCAGGCTGATGCGCTGGTCTTCGATCCACTGGCGGATCGGAATGCCCAGCTGCTTGCGGAACAGATGGGAAAACCGGGAGCTCGACATGCAAGCGACACTGGATAGCTCGGCAATGGAAAGCTCCTTGCTCAGGTTGTCGTTAATGAACTGACAGACGCGGTGTATGCGATTATCCAGCGGCGCCTGCGGCCGTTGCTGGTCGAATTCCCGACACCGAATCAGAATTTGTTCCAGCAAGTTCAGCCCCAGTTCTTCGGAGAGCATGCTTCCGTTTTTCCGGCTGTTGTCGATGTCTTTGAACAACTGGCTGATCAGTTGCACTCGCTCCCGCGACTCGATAGTCATGAAGCCGACATTGCGAGTCACCTGGGCCCAGTTGAGCCACTCGCTCCAGGTTGCTCTGGGGCGGAAATAGACCCAGCGGTGGTGCCAGTTGGGCGCATCGGGGTGGCGGCCGTAATCATGGCAGGCGCCGGCCGGAATCAGCATCATATCGCCGGTGGTCACCCGGGTTTCGTGTTTTGAACCCGGAAAAACGAGCCCGGAACCCGAGGTGGTGAGATTCAGGATGTAGCCCTTCAATCCGGAGGGGCGTTCAATCCAGAAATCGAGTTCTCCCCCCTGGTCGATAGGGGTTATCCCTGCTACCAGGTGGGCGTTGAAGGGGTAGCCGGGCATGAGCGGATCGAGGTTTATGGCTTCAGTCATGGCAGTGCTCTGATCTTTATTGTCTTTTTATAATACAAACTACAGGGTCATGTTAGTCTGCGCTGTTCCTGTTTGCCAGCCCTTATGTCGGCCTGGCCGTATTTGGGTGTCGGTTAGAATACTTCATTAGGGTCAAGGGCTTAGATTCGGCTTTGGTCGTGACCGGCCTGTCGCGTTTTCCCGGGAATGACCGTTTAATGAATATAAATAGCAGGATTGTCCATATTTTCGATTCCCTGCTAGGGCCGCGTACTGACTAGCAGAGTCAAGACATTCTTGATTGAAGCCGGTTGGGTGGCGGCAAGGGTGGGTTGCCGGATGAACGCTGACGATGCTGGCCTGCGAGTACTTTTGGGGCAGGCTTGAGTTGCGCGCGACACTGAATCAAGGTCGATAAGATCACCCGTACTGACTTTCCGAGCCAATTTGAGGTAGAGGCTCAACGAAACACGAAGCGGTGAGCGCCTTCATGCAGGCCGGTACCGAGGGTGTTTAATTGCTCGGCAGAGGTCAGTGACTGTTCACTGGCGTTGAGCGCTTCGTCGGATGCTTCCTGTATGTGAACGAGTCGCTGGCTGATGTCTTCGGCGACAACCGATTGCTCGGCAACGGCGCTGGCAATCTGGTGATTCATATTGCGGATCACGCCAACGGCCTCGCGGACCTGATTGAACGCAGCCTGCGCTTGCGTTGCTTCTGTCTGACACGCCTCCGACAAGGTCGTATTCTCGTTCATTTGCAGCAGAGCTTCCGATGCTTTGGTCTGCAGCTGTTTAACCAGGCGATACACTTTTTCGGTGGCATCCTGGGTTCTGAGCGAGAGGCTGCGTACTTCATCGGCCACGACCGAGAACCCCCGGCCCGCTTCTCCGGCCCGGGCAGATTCGATGGCGGCGTTCAATGCCAGCAAGTTTGTTTGTTGGGCAACGTCGGCGATCAGATCGATGATGGCATCAATCTGATCGCACTCTTCCTTAACGGTTTGGATCTGGCTTCGGGCCTGGGTCACGGTCTGGGCCAGTTGGCTGCTTAATACGATGGTCTGGTCGATGCGCTGGCTGCCCAGCGTGGTTTGCTGGTCGCAGGCGCCGACGGCTTCTGCCGCGCTCGTGGCGTGTGCTGCAACCTCCTGAATGGATACCGACATCTCTTGGGTGGCCGTGGCGACCTGATCGGTCTCCATCTTTTGTTCGGTGAGCCCCTTATGACTGCGCTGGGCATGGTCTGCCATCGAAGCGCTGTTTTCACTTAACTGATCGATGCCACTGGAGAGCTGACCGACCAGCGCCCTGAGGTTGTCGGACGTTTTCTGGCTGGCGTGAAACAGCAGGCCAATTTCATCGTTGCGCTGAATGTCGACACGTTTGGTTAAATTGCCTTCGCCCAGCGCTGTCATAAAGGCCATCAGTGCGCGGATAGGGCGTATGACAGAGCCAATGGTCACCACGGCGACCAGCGTTGCAACAAGTAAAATAATCAGTCCCAGAATAGATACGCCTGATAGAAAGCGAGTGTCTGCGCTGGCCATGGTGTCGTTCATCTGGCGTTCCCAGGCCGACAGCATCTGTTGCAGCGCTGCATCGTGATTCTGTGTTTCGGCCCTGACCCGTTGTTGCTGTTCGGTGGCGGCCGCGACCGATTGCAAGCTGTCGGCGAAGACGGCCAGGTCGTCATTCACCGCCTGCAATGGGGCCAGTGCCTGGCCGATGGTCATGTTGGCATCGAGTGATTCAGCCAAAGACTGCAGCGTGCCGATACCCGACATGAAGTCGGTGGTTTCCGCGCCTGCGCTCTGTGCCCCTAAAGCGTTTAGCCATTGAATGTGGTTCTGTCGCAAGGCCTGATCGAGCGCTATGGCCCCCTGATATTGCTCGAACAGGGAGGTGAGTTCCGCATCGCTGTACAGGCTGATCCGCGAGGCCAGTTCATTCTCAACGGCAGCGGTCAGTTGCTGCATGCTGGCCGTTGCAGTATGGCTCGCCTGCTCGATGGTGTTTAACGCGGTTTGTTGTTGGCGGTGACTGGTACCAAACAACGCCAGCGAAGCCTGGTACTCGTTAAGCAGCGAAAGCAAGAGAGGTTTCTGATCGAACGCGTTAGTGCGACCCGCCTTGGCACTGATGTCGTTGAGCAGTTTGCCTGCCTGTTCCAATCGGGCATCGGCACCGGTGGTTTCAAAATGGCGCTGCGCGATTTGCGCCTGCAACGCCTGCATGTTCATCTGGCTGACGTTTTCTTTCTGATGGAAGGTGTCGACGACCTGCCTGAACCCGTTTACTGCGAACAATGACAGCAGAATCACCAGCCCAATAACCACACCAAAGCCTGCCGTCATCTTCCATTTCAGGCTCAGGTTGGTGAGCCAGGTGGTTGTTGTTTGCATGGTGACACCTTAGTAGCCGAGGTAATAGATGTTCAGATCCCGCATGACGTCGAGCAGCTCCCGTTCCTGCCGGGCCAGAAATTGTTCGAAATCCCGGCCGGTATGAAAGGTTGAAACCCAGCCGCGCGCGGCCATGGCCTGACGCCACTCACTGCTCTGGCTTAGTTGTTCAAACAACTCGATGTACTGGTTGGTCTGGCGGTCGGGCAGGTTGGGGGGCGCGAAAAAACCGCGCCAGTTGACGAAGTTGACGTCGTAGCCCTGTTCCTTGAATGTTGGGACCTGGTTGTCGGCCGGGCTGCGCTCGGGCGCGGTGATGCCGAGAATGCGAACCTGGTTATTGCGTTGCCATTGAATGGCTTCGCCAAACCCGGTGACCAGGCTATCAACCTCACCACTGAGCAGGGCAGCCATCGCATCACCGCCACCGTCGTAAGCCTGGTAGTGCAAATACCGGGCTTTTTTACCCACCGCTTCGCGCAAAATGGATGCGACCACAATGTTATCCAGATCTCCGCGAGCCGAGCCGCCACCGAACTTCACATGGAAGGGATCGGCTTTGAAAGCGGTCACCAGATCGTCGAAGGTTTGATGGTCCGAATCGTTGGCGACGACCAGGGCGCCGTAATCACCGATAAGGGATACCACCGGCGTTAGGTCCTGATAGGTATGATCAAATATATGCGACAGGGAACGAACGATGATGGGGGTTGAATTCACCATCAGTGTGTTGGGATGCTCATTGGGACCATTGACCAGCCTCGACATCGCAATGCCACCGCTGTTGCCCGATAGATTGTTGTAACTCACCCGGCTAACAATGCCTGCTTCCTGCAGTGTCTGGCCGACCGTGCGGGCGGTAAGATCCCAGCCACCGCCTTCGCCACCCGGTATGATGAAATGCAGGTCGTCCGGTGACTCGGCATGAGCGCTCAGGCCAATGCATAGCAATGTCAGGCACGACAGCCTGGCAGCCTGATTCGGCAGCAAACGAAATAAAGTTCGAAGCATTAGGGTTTGTTCCATTGTTTTTATAGTAAGGAAGCGGTGTTTCCAAAATTCGCAGCCTTCAATTAAAGAAGGTTGGATTAAGACTAGAGAGGCAGGGTTATCGGTAAAAGATTGTGCGCTTAAAGAGTATTGAGTGCATTAACTGCATATTGTTCGCGGGCAGAGCTTGTTGCTGCGAATGTTGTTAGGAAGGTTGTTACGAACACCCCAGACTGACCGATGCAGCAACACTGCCGTTGGCCGCAGCACCCCGATAAACCGTCGCTTGCCAGTTATCTTCCTCAGGCAGGTTGTGCCCCCCCAGATCGGTTACCCGCAAGGTGTGACGCTGATCATCGACATGAAAGCTAATGTCGCTGGTCAGCGCCTGCAGGCTGGTTGGCATGGCCAGTGAGACGTAGATTTTCAGGTGCGTCAGCGCCTGGTTGTCGAGCTCAGTCATCAGGTGGCACTTAATGCGACGCAGCAGCGCTTCTTCGGCCTGTTGCTGGGGCTCGGGTTTTCCGGTTTTTCCATTGCCCAGACAGTGAACGCTGGCTGTGAGTCTGTGCAGGGTTCTGTTTGATGCGCAATGCAGTGTCATGGTGGTTTCCTCATTGATCGGTCGTGTCGATGAAGTGAGGATGCCAGTCGCCGGTGAAAATTCTGTGAGTTGTACCACCAGAGCCGCGTGACAGCGGCTGTACTCGGCCGGTTTCATGTGTAACCATTTGCCCACTGCCGTTGCCGGAACCTGCTGTATGCCTGATCAAGCCCCTGATACGACCTTCGATCTCAACCAGTTTTTGCCCTACCGGCTGAACCGGCTGGCCGACCAGGTGAGCGAGCAACTGGCGCATCTGTATGAGTCGTCGTACTCGCTGACCATCGCCCAGTGGCGGGTGCTGGCCTGGCTGAACCAGTGCGGGGTGCTCACTGCCAAGCAGATTCGGGATGCAACCCGCATGGATAAAGCCCGGGTGTCGCGTGCCGTGCAGGTTCTCGTGGATAGGCAACTGATCAGCCGCAGCCCGGACCAGCAGGATCAGCGCGCCCACCACCTGCGGCTAACCGAAGCCGGGTGCGCTCTGCTCAATCAGTTATTGCCCGAAGCTCAGGCCTGGGAAGCCTCGTTGCTTTCGGCCTTGTCCGGCGCTGAACGCGGTGCTTTATTGAAAGCGATGGCCAAGCTGGAAGACGCGCTCGGCCAGTCCGCCGTCGTTAACCCAGCGACATAATAAAAGCATCGTAAGGGGCCAGTTCGACCCTTTGGCTCAGCCCGGTTCTTGATGTGCCGCTGCAAACGAGAACCTGCGCTGAATCGGACAGCAGGTTGTCTGACAGTGGCACGGTCAAGTGTTCGGTTGAAAGGTTACCCACCACCAATAATGTTTCAGAATCGGTCTTGCGCAGGTAGGCGAATACCTGAGGGTGGTCTGCCAGCAACAGTTTAAACTGGCCGTCTATCAGGGTGGGGTTGGTTTTACGCAACTGAATCAACCGCTGATAGTGATGGAAGATGGAGTTCTGGTCTTCCAGGCTGGCCTCAACGTTGATCTCGGGGTAATTCGGGTTCACTTTCAGCCAGGGCTTGGCGGAGCTGAAGCCGGCGTTGTCGCTGGCATCCCACTGCATGGGTGTGCGGGCGTTGTCGCGGCTGTTTTTGTGAATAGCGGCCATCAGTGCATCGGGCGCATCACCCTGTTCCAGCCGTTCCGCAAAAAGATTACGGGTCTCAATGTCCTGGTAATCCTCTATCACCTTGAACGCCACGTTGGTCATGCCTATCTCTTCACCCTGGTAGACATAGGGCGTGCCTTGCATGCCATGCAGCACGGTGGCCAGCGCCTTGGCCGAGGCCTCACGATACTCGCCATCATCGCCGTATTTGGAGACTGCGCGGGGCAGGTCGTGGTTGTTCCAGAACAGGGAGTTCCAGCCCTGGCCATCCAGTTCGGTCTGCCATTTGGCGAACACGTGTTTGAGCGCAACCAGATCAAACTCCCGCGGGCGCCATTTGCCATGCACCGGGTCGAAGGTCAGTTCGATGTGCTCAAACTGGAACACCATCGATAGCTCTTCGCGTTCCGGAGCCGAATACAGCTGGGCGGTTTCGGGGGTGACACTCCAGGTTTCGCCCACGGTGAGCGCATCCCGACCTTTCAGTGTGGCCTGGTGCATTGCCTGCAGGTGGCTGTGCAGGGTGGGGCCGTTGGCGAGCACTTTGTTGTCGACGTCTTTGCCTATCAGGTCGATAACATCCATGCGAAAGCCGGCAATGCCGCGGTCGAGCCAGCGGTTCATCATTGCGTGCACGGCGTCGGGAACGGCCGGGTTGCCCCAGTTCAGGTCCGGTTGTTTGGTCGAGAACTGGTGAAAATAATAGTCGTTGGTGGCCGGGTTGAAAGTCCAGGCCGGGCCACCGAAGTAGCTGCGAATGTCGTTCGGCAGCGAGCCGTCCGGCTGTGCTTCGCGCCAGATATAGAAGTCGCGGTAGGGGCTGTCTTTGGACTGACGGGCCGATTCGAACCAGGGGTGCTCGTCCGAGCTGTGGTTGACCACCAGATCCATAATGATCTTGATATCGCGCACCCGGGCCTCGGCTATCAGCCGGTCCATATCGGCCAGGGTGCCGAATTCGGGTGCTATGTCGTCGTAGTCGGAAATATCATAGCCGTTGTCGTCCATTGGTGATTTGAACACCGGTGACAGCCAGATCACGTCGATGCCAAGCAGGGCCAGGTAATCCAGTTTGCTGATGATGCCGTTCAGATCGCCCATGCCATCGCCGTTGCTGTCCATAAAGCTGCGTGGGTATATCTGATAGACCACAGACGTCTTCCACCAGGGGTGTGTCATTGCCAGGCTCCTGTTCACTGTTTTTGACATGTGATCCCAGCCTAGCCGTTTAACCGCCGCAGGTGGAATGGTATTGCGTTCGTCAGGGTTGATTTACGAGTAGTTTGAATGGGGGACGGGCAGGCCACGCAAGGCAGGCATGACCTGTCAGTTGAGGGGGTATCAGTGATCGTGTTTGTGATGGTCCTGCTCGATGGCATTGCCAACGGTGTTGGGCTTGTTGATCACCTTGTTGTCTTTGTTCATTTTGGGTTTTTTCTTTTCCTTGTGACCTTTGTTCTTTTCTTTACTCATGATGGTGGCTCCGTGGATTTTAGCTGGAGAGCCTGGCGGGAGCGTTCTCCTGACACAGGTATAGTCGATGGGCGGGCGCTGTCAATTCAGCCTTTAGTTTTTAGGTCTTTTAAAGCACCGTTTACAATTCATGTTATAATGGGCGGCTTAAAGAGCCTGATAAGAGACCTGTCATGCACATCACCCGTTACTCCGATTACGCCCTGCGCGTGTTGATTTACCTCTCTTCCGACCCGGAGCGCCTGACGACGATTCAGGCCATTGCCGACAGTTACGGCATTTCCAAGAGCCACCTGATGAAGGTGGTGAACCAGTTAAATCAGCTGGGGTATGTGAGTGCGCTGCGGGGCAAAAACGGGGGGCTGCGGCTGGGGCAGGACCCGGCGAACATCAACATTGGGGTGGTGTTCCGCGAGACGGAATCCGACATGAACCTGGTCGAGTGTTTTTCTGCGGCCAACGAATGCTCCATATCGCCGGTCTGTAATTTGAAAAACATACTGAACGAGGCACGCACGGCGTTTCTGGCGACGCTTGATCAATACACTCTGGCCGACCTGATCCAACCCAGAAACCAGGTCGACCTGACCCGGATACTGCGCATTGTCTAGCTGGCTGTTGAAATTCAAAGAATTTCAACAGCCAGCTAACTGAACCTCAGTGCGCTTCCAGCCCCATGCTTTTTAGAGAGTGCAGGCGCAGTACATAAGAAAGCTTGAATACCGCAGGAAAGACCAGCATCAGCACATGCGACAATATTTGCACCCCCAGGCTCTGGTTAAAATCCCAGACGTAGGCATTCAGGGTGGCAACCAGGAACCCCAGAAAAGCCAGCAGCATCAGGGTGTGGGCCAGTTCCAGTCTTTGATGAGCGTCCATAATTGTCTCCTGTAGAGTGGCAGAGTCCAGCGCGAAACGGCTCTTATTAAGATCTATATAAATTGAATCTTTATAAGAGGTATTATGAATGCATCTTTAAGAATGTCAAGATGAGTTTTAGTTGGCGAGCGGCCAGCCGGGCCTGTTATAGCCGGGGTGCGTCGGGACGGGGCGTGATCAGGATCGTCGTGTAGCAGGCGAGAAAGACACCAAAGGCGAGTATCCAGGCCAGCGCAGAAAAGTTAACGGCCCAGCGGTAGTCGAGCCATTGTGCCGATGCGGCCAGACGCAGCAAGGTCGCCAGGGAAATCAGCCAGTAGCTCCAGATGGCATGCCGGGGCAGTTTCAGCGGCCGGCCGGTGTGGCCCAGGGCGACCCGGGTCATCACGCCGAGAATCAGCGTAGCCATGGCGCCCAGCCCCAGGCTGTGTTGCCAGAAATGAGTGGCACTCAGCAGCGAAAGGTCACTCAAGCCACGGAATACCAGCGACAGGGCCAGCCAGGCGTAAGCCAGATGCAGCACCCAGAGCAGAGGTTCGCGCCCGGTGCGCACGCCTTGCCAGAGCGCCAGGCGCAGCCCGTTGGATAGTCCGGCAAATACGGCCAGTGGCCCAGTGACACTGCTGTTGACGGGCAGCAGATCCAGCGGAATTAACAGCGCGATGCTCAGCAGCGCTGCCCGGTCGAGCCATACCGGGCGACGAACCAGGTTGTTACTGCCGTTCAGGCGCAGCCAGTTCCCGGTAAAGGCCGGTATGATGCGCCCGGCAATGATGGCCATTAACAGGGTGACCAGGCTGAGGCCCAGTTGCTCACCGCTGTTCAGCCAATGGCTTGAGCCTGTGATAAAGCCCAGGTGCATCAGGCCGTTGCCCGCCAGTAACACGGTCAGCACGCCAACCAGCATCAGGTTTCGGTGGTTCTTGTGGTTAACCAGTACCACCGCCACATAGGCTGCCAGTGTCGCCAGAAACGAGAGGTCCACCAGGGCGACCAGCCAGGCCGGCCAAATGCTGGCGGTCAGAAACATCAGTCGGCCAGCCACCCATAACAACAGCAAGGCCAGCAACTTTCCACCCGCCAGCGGCCTTGCGCCGGTCCAGTTGGTCATGGCGGTCAGCAGAAAACCGGCGATGGCGGCCGGTACCCAGCCGTAAAGCATTTCATGGCTATGCCAGTGCAGCGGTGACCAGCCTAAGGGTATCGACCAGCCGCCAAACAGGTAGGCAACCCAGGCCAGTATGGCGACGATGGCGTACAGGGCGCTGGCCAGAAAAAAGGGCCGGAATGCGTAGCTGAGCCAGGCGGCAGGCGATGGGCTGGACATAATGATTTCCTTTAAAGAGGTATATAGAATACATCTTATTGTGACTGAGGTACACTGTCACTAAAGCAACCGTTCAACAGAGGGCAGTATGGCCTATGGATTCATTCGCGACCTTCACGTCACCTTTGTAGTGATCAGTGGCCTTTTCTTTGTTGTACGGGCCGTCGCTTCGGTACTGGGCGCTGCCTGGTTGCAGCAACGCTGGGCGCGAACCCTGCCGCACCTTGTTGACACCCTGTTACTGACACTGGGCATCTGGATGCTGGTCCGGCTTGGCCTCTGGCCAACGGAACTGCCGTGGTTAACGGTGAAGCTGATCGCCCTGGTGTTGTACATCCTGCTGGGCGCTTGGGCGATAAAGCGTTCCAGAACGCCGTGGGGCAGGGCGTTATTTGCGGTGCTGGCGCTGCTGGTGTTTGGCTATATGATGTTGGTCGCACTCACCAAGTCGGTTGTACCCTGGGCATGATGTGCCGGTCGGGGCCGAATCGGGTAAACTTCAGGCATTCATTGTTACGGTAGATTGTTGAAACCTCATGGATGTCATTGTTATTGGCGCCGGTGTTGTTGGCCTGGCCATAGCCCGCCGCTTTGCGATTGCCGGCCAGTCAGTCATGGTGCTGGAACAACACCCTACGCCAGGCCAGGAAACCAGTTCGCGCAATTCCGAAGTGTTGCACGCGGGTATTTACTATCGCCCGGGGTCGCTCAAGGCCCGGCTGTGTGTGCAAGGGCGTGAGCAACTGGTCGCCTATTGCCAGGAGCGCCAGATACCGCATCGCTTGCTCGGCAAGCTGATTCTGGCGACTGACGAACCGGGTGAAGCTACGCTGGCCAAATTGCAGGCGACGGCGGCGGCCAACGGCGTGTCGCTGGAAGACCTGCCGCGGCCGCAGGTGGTGAAGTTGGAACCCGAGGTTGCCTGTCGCCGGGCACTCTGGTCGCCGAACACCGGCATTATCGATTCCCACGCACTGATGCTGGCGTTTCAGGCCGATATTGAAGCCCATGGGGGCGATGTGGTTTGCCATCACCGGGTTGAGCGAGTGATGAAGCAGGGTGATCACTGGAAAGTGTCGGTGGCCGACAGCGACGGTGAGCGTTCGGAAGTCGAGGCAACCAGGGTGATCAATGCGGCGGGCCTGAATGCTTTGGCAATTGCGCGCTCGGTGGTGCCGGCGCTGCCGGACGTGCCGACCGCCGCCTACGCCAAAGGCTGTTACTTCGGCTACAGCGGTCAGTTGCCCGTGTCGCACTTGCTTTACCCCACACCTGAGCCAGGCGGACTCGGTATTCATCTGACGCTCGATCTGAACGGCCAGCCTCGCTTCGGGCCCGACGTCACCTTCCTCGACAAAGACGAGCCGGACTATGAAGTCGACCCGGCCCGCGCGGCTGACTTTGCCCGCGCCGTTCAAACCTATTTGCCGGGTATTGATCCGGGCAAACTGGTGCCGTCTTATGCGGGTGTGCGTCCCAAAGTTCGAATAGCTGGAACCCTGGCGGATGACTTTGTGCTGAGCACTTCGCCCGCACACCCGGGCCTGATGAACCTGTTCGGTATCGAATCACCCGGTCTGACGGCATCAATGGCACTGGCCGATGATGTTTTTGAACAAATGCGATAAACAAGGCAGTACTGGCCAATGCTTGCAGGCAACGCATTGGGCAGGTGAAACGCACTGTATTGCTTGCGTTGCTGGCAATCCATCGTTCAGTCGTTAATCTTGACGTTCTTCTTCCAATCACAGAGCCAATACTGAATGACCTTTGAAACCCTGTTGTCGCTGTTGCCCTGGCTGGCGCTGATTTTTATGGCATCCGGCATGGTGAAGGGGATATCGGGGTTTGGGATGCCCTTTATTGCCATACCGGCATCGACCATTCTGTTTAATGTGCCCATTACTCAGGCCATGGGCTGGGTGCTGGCCTCCGGCTTTGCCACCAACATTGTGCAGCTGACGCAGACGCGCCGGCAGTGGCGGGTGTTGGGTCAAATCTGGTTATTGGTGGGTGTGTTGTTGACGACGATGGCGATGACGGTGCAGCTGCTGTCGGCCCTAAACACCCATGTGCTGTCGATGGTGCTCGGCGGGGTGATGATCATTTCCATCGCGGCGCAATTGTCGAAACCCCTGAAAGTCTCGCCTGAGAGAAAGACGATGCTGTACATCATCAGCGGGTTTTTCAGCGGTCTGTTTGGCGGGCTGACGTCGTTTTTCGGGTTTCCTTCGCTGCAGGTGTTAATTGCCGCTGGTTTTCACAAAACCGAGTTCATTTTCGCCGCGAGCTTTGTGTTGTTTACCGGCACCATCGTGCTGGCGATTGGCCTGGGCAGCCAGGGTCTGGTTACCCGGTACGACGGCCTGATGTCGGTGCTGCTGTTTGTGCCCGCCGTGCTCGGCATGCTCATCGGCCAGCGCCTGCGAGACCGGATGTCGCCGCAGGTGTTTGCCCGAGTGGTGTTGATGGTGCTGCTGGCCACAGGGGCCAGCATGTTGATACGGGGTGTGGTGGGGTGGCTGTCGGCGTGACGCCGACCGTCACGCCATGCCGCTAACCTGGTTATCCAGCTCCTGAACGAGTGCCGGGTCCAGTTTTAACTGCCGCGCCAGCTCACCGAGATACGCCTTTTCCATGTAGTTCTGGTCATCAATCACCAGCAAGCTTGCCAGGTACATTTCGGCGCCCATTTCCGGTGTTGTGGCCGCCCGGGCCACGTCAGCGGGGTCGAGTGGCTTTTGCAATTCCTGATTGAGCCATCGGGTCATTTCGGCATCGTCACTCAGTTTCTCGAATTCACCATCGATCAGTGCGCGTTCTTTGTCGTCGATGTGGCCGTCGGCCTTGGCGGCCCCGATCACGGCGCGCAGAATGGCATTGCTGTGCTGTTCCGCCTGGGCATCGGGCAGGCGGTCGACCGTTTGCGGTTCGCCCTGGGGGGCGCTGGCCTGGTTTTGCTGATAATTGCTGTAGGCCTTGTAGGCCACCGCACCGAGTGCCGCCAGGCCGCCGTACATGGCGAGGTTGCCCGCCACTTTGCCACCGGTTTTGCGCAGTTTCTTGTTGCCAAGTAGTAACCCGAGCGCACCACCGGCAAGCAGGCCACCACCAGCCCCAGACAGTAGGCCTCCGGCGTTGCCCCCAAGCAGGCCGGACAACTGGGAAGCCTTGTCAGTCGCCACGTTTTTAGCCCGGCTGACAGAGGGGTTTTGCATCAGATTGCCACCGGATTGAAGCAACTGGTCGATCAAGCCACGTGTATTCATTGTGTGTCCTCTGGGTTGCTGTTCGTTGGCACAGCGCTCGCTGTGGTATTACTTGTCCACAATTTATCAATAAAACGATAGCCTACCGATAAACCGATAGCGGGTAATCGATCTGACGGAACTTTTACCTGACAGTCAGTGTGGCGGTATGCACGGTTGGGGAGTCGTTTGCGGGTGCGGGTCTGCTATACTCGCCGCCAATCCGTGGCGCATAACCGCCCAGCCTTTCAGATCAATAGGGTAACCCTTCAGTGTTTGATGAATTAGACATCGTTCCACCGCTTTCCGCTGCGTTAACCAAGCACGGCATTCTCGAAGCCACCGATGTGCAGGAAGCGGTGATACCGCGCATTCTGGACGGCAAAGACCTGATGGTCAGCGCCCAGACCGGCAGCGGCAAGACCGTGGCCTTTGTCTTGCCTATGGTGTCGATGTTCAATCGTCGTTCGTCGCCCAATACCGGCATTCGGGCGCTGATACTGGCACCGACGCGAGAGCTGGCCCGTCAGATTCAACAGGTGTGCCGCCAGCTCGGCAGTGCCATCAACGTGACCAGCCTGAGCATCACCGGCGGCGCCTCGTTTCAGGAGCAGGCTGCGGAACTGCGCAAAACGCCCGACATTCTGATCGCCACGCCGGGCCGATTGAAGGAACATCTGGAACGGCGCAGCCTGGAACTGTCTGACATCGAATTCCTGGTTTTTGATGAAGCCGACCGCATGCTCGACATGGGTTTCCGGGATGATGTTATCGCCATTACCGAACATTGCTCGCCGACGCGTCAGACGTTGCTGTTTTCAGCCACGCTGGAGCATGGCGGTGTGCTGGCCATGGCCAAAAAGCTGCTGCACCAGCCGGAAACGATTTCGCTGCATGCTTCGCGCTCGGTGCCCGACAACATTCGCCAGCAGTACATGCTGGCGCATGACGATCGCTTCAAGGAAAAACTGATCTTTGCCCTGCTCGATGAAAACCCCAGCCAGCAGGTCATTATTTTCACCAACACCATCGTCAAAGCCGAACGGCTGCATTCGTTGTTGCTCAGTGGCACCCGTCGCTGCGGCATTCTGCACGGCAACCTGACCCAGGAAGAGCGTAACGCCGTGGTCAGCGGCATGCGCAGCGGCAAATACAAGGTGCTGGTCACCACCGACGTCGCCGCTCGAGGGCTCGATCTGCCCAGTGTTGAACTGGTGGTGAATTTCGATCTGGCGCGCAAGGGCGATGAGTACCTGCACCGCGTTGGCCGCACCGGGCGTGCCGGTCAGCCGGGCAGGGCGGTCAGCCTGATCGGCCCGAACGAGTGGGACCTGATGGCCCGCATCCACAAATACCTCGGCGCCGGGTTCGGCAAGACCACCATGCCGGGCCTCACCAGCACCTACCAGGGGCCGGCCAAGGTACGGGCCTCGGGCAAGGCCTATGGCAAAAAGAAACCGAAAAAGCCGAAGGGCAAAGACAAGGCCAAGGCCAAAAAGCCGGCGAAGTCTGGCCCGCGCCCAAGCCGGCCGAGCGCCCCGACCGAAGACCGCGATGGCGGTTACAAGCCGATGAAACGCAAAAAGCCCGCGGCTGAGTAAGACGCGGGCTTTTTGAAGGCCCCGCCGTTGGCGGGGCTGATAAAGACTGGGTGTTGCTTAACGCCAGATCGGCTTGATGATCTCACGTACGACCTGATCACGGGTCAGCCCAAGGTCACGCAGGCGGTAATCCGGCAGGCTGGCCAGATCCTGACGCGTCTTGTAGCGCATGGTAGTGCGCTTGAATTGCGCCAGCAAACGCTTCGCAAACGGAGCGGGTGAGCTGATTTCACAGCAGGCCAAAGGGGTGTTGAGCGTATATTGAGTCATGATTCGCCTCCTGTTCAGGCAGTGGGATGATGAGTGCATTGTCAGGCAGTTTCAGATAAGCCACAATTGATATAAATTGCATTTCAAGTAAGCTGAAGTTAACTGAAATGCCTGGTGCGTCACCATGTCCGACTCCCAACTTGCCCGTCTGCCACCGTTAAACACCCTGCGATGCTTTGCTCTGGCCGCAGAACACCTCAGTTTCAAGCGTGCTGCGGAAGATCTGTTCGTCACCCAGGCCGCTGTGAGCCACCAGATTCGGACCTTGGAAGAACATCTGGGCGTTAAACTGTTCGAACGCCTGAACCGGGAAGTCCGGCTGACGCCCGAGGGCCATGCTTTTTTACCTTATGTGCAGGAAGCCTTTGCCAGCCTGAACACAGGTGTCTCCCGATTGCGCGCCGACCCGAACCCGGACCGGTTGAAGGTCTCGGTCATTCCCTCTTTTGCGTCTGCCTGGCTGGCGCCTCGCCTGGGCAGCTTTCGCCAACGACAACCCGAATACCGGGTGGTGCTGAATCCGACCCACCACGTTGACACCTTCGACGGCGAAACCGATGTTGCCTTGCGTTTTGGCAGCGGCCGTTACCCGGGCCTGGTGTCTGAATGGCTGATGCACGACACCCTAATGGCGGTTTGTGTGCCTGACATGGTGCCGCCGGAAGGCGCCACCCTGGACTGGCTGCGCACGGTCGATCTGGTCGAAGACTTGGATTATGAGCCGGAACCCTGGGGCCGCTGGGTGCGGCAACAGGGTTATTTCTGGGAGGGGTTTAACGTGGCCATGACCATTGAAGACTCGCGTATGCTGATCGACATCACCCTGGCCGGCGGCTTCGTCGGCCTGGCGCGCAAGTCGCTGGTGCAAAGCCATATCATCAGTGGCCGGCTGATCAAGGTCTTTCCTTTCGAGCTCCCCATGGCCTTTTCCTATTACCTGGTCGCCCCGGAACGCTACCTGAAACGCCCCAAAGTCGCCACCTTCCGCAAATGGCTGATCCACGAAATGCAAACCACCTTCCTACCAGAAATGTGGGACTTCCATGGGACTTGAGGGGGTTGGCAACTAACTAAAAACAACGGGCTTGTCAGGCCACGCAGTGGCCGATCCCCTGAAGCAACCTCAAAAACGACTGCACCGCAGCCACTTGTGCGGTTTCCTGCATGGTGTGGTAGCCAGTGGTTGGGATTTGCAGGGTGGTGCCGTGGACCAGGCCGTTGGAGGCGGCGGTGATGCGGCCGAGTTCGGTGCTGCCGAGTGACTGGGGTTTCTGGCCGCTGGCTTCCAGCTCTGCATTGCACTGGGCGATGTAGTCGTCTTTGAAGCTGTAGCGGATGCCCTCGCTGTTGCACAGGGCTTCCAGGCTTTCGGTGGTGTCGCGGTTGAACTCGGCGTTGGCGTCGCGATGACGCAACACCACATCCTGAATGTCGGCGCTGGCTCTGTCCGGGTAGGGGCTGGTGTCGACCACGACCAACTGATTCGTTGAACCGCCGAAGCGGCGAAACCATTCCAGCAGGTAACGCCAGCTGCGCCCGGCCTCTTCCTGTGCGGTAAAGAACGCCGTGCCCTGGTAGCCGAGTGCGAACAGATGCACCAGGCAGGCGGCGGTGAGCACGTTGTCCAGCTGGCCGCTGAGCAGGCCGTCCTGATGCAACAGCCGGTCCTGAAAGGCCACGGGTGTGCCAGCGACCAGATGGTCGAGCCCCTCGACGTTGAAGATCAGGTTGTTGCGGTGCTCGCAGATGTAGCTGTCGACGATGGTGCCGGCGCCCCGGTAGGCGCCGGACCAGGGTTCATAGGCCATCAGCGGGGTTTTGGGGAAGCGGTCGACGATCTTGCGCATCAGCTCTTCGGAAACCGAATTGCCCAGCAAATCTGACCGGCTGCCAGCCACGAACGCCGCGTACTGGAATTCATTCGGGCCGGTGCAGACCAGGCCATGTCGGTCGATGTGAGCCGAGAAGTAGGTGGTGTCGGGCTGGTTGCCCTGGGCGACCAACAGGCCCTCGTACCAGGTGACGTTGGCACCGCGCTCTTCCAGTTCCCGTTGCAGAACCCGGAAGAAGGAATGCTCGGCCCCGACCACGCTGGGTTCGCGGATCAGTACTTTCAGCAGATCGATAAAGTCGTCAAAGTGCGCCATGGGAGTCGGGTTCCTGGTAGAGCGGTTGTTACCACATCAAATCGTCGGGGACCACAAAGTCGGCATAGGGGTCGTCCTCATCCGGCTGGTTTGCATCGGGCTCGGACAAAAATATCACGGCTTCGGCAAAACGCTGCGCGATTTTTTCAGCGACGGCTTTGGCGACGACTACATAGCGCTCATCGACCGAGCAAATGGCCACCCGGCCTTTCGCCAACTGGTCCTGAATTTCCTGGCTGACATAGAGCTGTTTGATCTTGTTGATGCGTGCATCGGTAAAGCTGAAGCGAATGTCGCCGTCGACGCTCAGCGCATTTTGCGCCAGCATCTGAGCCGCCTGGGCTTTCATGGCTTTTGCCTGTTCGGCCTCCTGCCGCTGACGGTTCAGCTCGCGGTCGCGTTCGGCTTTTTCGTCGCGCTCGCGTTGCAGCCGCGCCTGTTTTTCAAGATCGGCCTCGGTCGGGCCCTTGTGCTGGTGTTTGCTTTGTTTGCGTTTGTCCCGCTCGGCTTTTTTAGCCGCGTTCTTGTCGACCAGACCCGCTTTCATCAATTGGTCTGCCAGGGATTTTGCCATGCTGAGTGCCTGCTTGGGTGGCTGTTACTGTGGCGCCATTCTAGCAGGCACAGAAAGGGCTTGGTATGGCAGCGGGTTAACCGGTTTCGAGCTGTCGCACCAGGGTGGTTTCATCCACGTCATCCAGTTGCTCGGGTTTTAGAAAGCCAACGGCGTAGGTGCGATAAGCACTGGTTTCGATAAAGACTTTCAGCAAATCCCGGTCACAGTGTCCATTCAGGGCCATCGATACCATGATGCTGAGCGATTCCGACAGAGTCTTTGCTGGTTTGTAGGGCCGGTCGGCGGCGGTCAGCGCTTCGAACACATCGGCAATGGCCATGATGCGCTCAGAGACAGACATGGCGTTGCCATCCAGTTTGCGCGGGTAACCGGTGCCATCCATGCGTTCGTGGTGATTGGCAGCGATGTCCGGCACCCGGGCCAGATGCCGTGGCCAGGGCAGGGTGGTCAGCATCCGGTAGGTTTCAACGATGTGGTTATTGATCTTGAAGCGTTCTTCGTCGTTGAGGGTGCCGCGACGGATCGACAGGTTATAGCGTTCGCCCTGATTCGCCGAGTACTCCGGCAGCAGCATATCGAACCCCCAGCGGTTGTTGGGGTGGTGGGGTTCCACCGGCGGCTGGTTTCTGCCCCAGGGTTCACGATGCTCGCGCTTGTTGGCCAGCAGCAGTTCCAGGCAGGGTAGCGGTGGTTCGGGTTCCCGGGCCAGGCGTTCGGCTTCGTCGAAGGAGATGCCGATGCGGTCGCTAAAATGTCGCCACCAGGTCTGGTCGCCAATCCGGTTCATGCGTTCGATGTCGTCGTCACTTACCCGGGCCTCGCTGCCCAGGTTCAAGCGGGCAATAAAGGCAAAGTCATGCTGCAATTGCGCTTGCTGGCGGTCGCGTTTTTGCACCAGCAACTCTGGGTCGCCGCCCTTGTTCAGGTCGGCCAGGTAATCGATTTCAGCATCGCGATGCAGCACTTCAAAGCGCATGCGAATTTCGTGCAGCCGGTTATACAGGGTCTCCAGCTTGGTGGCTTTATCGACAATGTATTCGGGCGTGGTGATCTTGCCGCAGTCGTGCAACCAGGCGGCGATGGTGAATTCGTAACGTTCTTCTGCGCTCAGCGAGAAGTCTGCAAAGGGGCCTTCGGTTTGCGCTTCCACTTTGTTGAGCAGAATGCTGGCGACTTGCGGCACCCGGTCGCAATGGCCACCGGTATAGGGTGATTTGGTATCGATGGCGTCGGCCAGCAAGCGGATGATGCCGTCGAACAGGGCTTTCTGTTCTTTGAACAAGCGCCGGGTTTCAATGGCAATGGCTACCGAGCCGGCCATGCGTTCCATGAAACGTTCGAATTCAACATCACTGATGATCGTCTGTTCAGGCCGGTTTATCGCCAGTACACCGATGGGGTGGTTGCTCCGGTTAATCAGCCGGGTTGTGGTGAGCCGCAGGTCTTCGCGCTCCAGGGTTTCAGTGACGGCCGCCACCGGGTCTTCGCCCAGCGTCAGCGTGACCGGCACCCGGGTGGGCCCTACATGGCCGGCGCGAATCAGCCGGGTTTGTTCGGTGTTGTTCAGGTACACCACGGCGTCAGTTGCGCCGACGGCGGAGGCCAGTTCGTGCAGCACTTCGCTGATCATATTGTCGAGATCGGTCGAGCGGTTCAGTGTCTGGCTGATGCGACTGAAGTTGGTGATCATCCCCGCCATGCGTTCGGTGTGAAGCCCCAGGTCATGCACTTCCCGGATGTTGGAATGCACGCCCTGTATTTCAGCATCGAATTCGAAGCGACCAATGGCCTCAACCTGGTCGGCCAGTTCATGCAGGGGTTTGCCAATGCGGCTGCCAAGCCACCAGCCAATGGGCAGGAAGGCGATGACCAGCAATAACGACAGTCCGACCTGCTTGCGCAGCAGGGCTTTGGCATCGGCCAGCAACGAGGCTTCCGGAACGGCCATTAACACGCGCAGATTTTCATTGGCAAAGGTCGACAGGGGCGACCAGAGCCCAAACCCCGGTTCGTCGCCCATGGTGACGGGAAATAGAGTGCCGGCTGGCTGAGCGCTGTTTGCCACTTCATTCAGGGCGGGCAGGTCCAGCTCCGACAGCAAGGCCAGGCGCAGGCTGTCGTTTATGTCTGGCAGAACCATCTGTTCGATATGTTGATAGCCAATCACCTTGTTGCCTTCGCTGACCAGAGCAAGCTGGGTACCCGGAACCGGAGACAGCGTATCGACTTGCATGGACAGGTCTTCAACGGAGGCATCCACCGCGAGAATGGCACCCGTAGCCGACTGGCTGGCCAGGCTGATGCCGATTTCGCCGGTGGTATAAAACACGTAGGGGTTGGTCAGAATACGCCCGTTGTTGGCTTCTGCGTCGATAAACCAGGGTCGGTTGCGCGGGTCGAAGGTGTAGTCGGGCCGAATGACGATGCTTTTGAGGCGCACGTTCTCGTCGTACCAGGCCCAGCGGCCCAGGGTTTCGCCATTGCGGCGCTCAACACTTTGCAGCAGATAGCGGGCGTCGTCCGGTGCTTCCAGCACACGGCGGGCGCGCTCGTTGTTGATGGGCCGGAGCAGCAGGAAGTCACCATCCGGATAGCCTACATACACCGCGCTGATCACATCGTTTGACGCCAGCACCTGAGCTAGGGCCGGCACCCGCTTCAGGCGCTCTTCAAAGCGCACGGCTGAGACCAGCGGGTCATATTGCAACTGGGCTACGATGCTCGCGACCGGTTCAATCAACTGGTCGATCTGGCCATCCAGAAGCTCAGAGGCACCTTCGGCTGCAGACACCGTGGCGGAAAGCAGGGTTTCGCGGGTACTCTGGTAACTGAGGGTGACCAGGGCAAGGCTAAGCACAAGCAAGCTCAGTGTAATGGCAGCACTGATCATCCATTGCAAGGGAATGTAAAACCGCTGTGACACAGGTTGGGCCCTCGCCCGGCTGATTGTCAGCCAAGGCAGTAATCACGGGTTACTTTGCTTGCTCAAAAAGACGGAGTTTGGGTCTGTTGATGTGGTTGGAACCCGTGCTGGCAGCCGGGTAAACCTATCCGGGGTCGGCGTATATCCGTCCATGGAGCCTAGACCGCAACATCCATGTTGCGGACTTCCCCGGATAGGTCTACCCGGCCGCCAGCACTCAGCAGTGTGCCTAAACCGCTAGTTGAGCCGAACGTATTTATCGTTAGCCTAGACGGTTTTCCGGCCAGTGTGAGATGAATTTATAAGTCTTTGAACTGGTCTTTCAGCGCCTCGAAGGCGCGGCGTTTGACGTCATCTTCGAGTTGCACCGGGTCGGCCTCGGGAATCAGCCGGCCGCTGTCGAGTTGGGCGTCGGTTGGGGAGGGGGTCTGGTCGGCGGGGGCCTTTTCCGATTCAATGTGGTCCTGTAGCAGAATCAGGGCATCGACCGAGCCTTGTATCGCGTCTTCATCGCCCTGATGCTGGCTGATGCGTTGTTCAAGGCGCGCAACAACCTGCTGTACTTCGTCCAGCGAGGGCTGTTTTTCGGAAAGCCACTGTTGGGCACTTTCTGCGGATGTAGACATGAGAACCTGCGAAACCTTACTGGATGATCAATCGGGATGCCTGCAAGTGTACCGGAACTGGTGGCCAAACGCCGAGGCTTGGATGCAGGATTGTGTCGAGAATTTGCCCTGGGAGCAGAGTCGGGTGCGGGTTTATGGCCAGGAACACCCCATTCCAAGGTTAGAAGCCTGGCTGGGCGACGTGGGTGTTCGCTACGGCTACAGCGGCCAAACCCGCATAATGAATGGCTGGCCCGCCCATTGGCAGCCGCTGCTTAACGCCGTTGGCCAGCAGGCAAACAGTGATTTCAATTTTGCACTGGCCAACTGGTATCGCAACGGCGCCGATCGGATGGGCTGGCACGCCGATAACGAAGCAGAGCTGGGCAGAAACCCAACGGTCGCTACGCTATCCTTCGGTGACGCCCGCGACTTCCGCCTGCGCCGCAACGATAACCACCGGGAGACGCTCACGGTAACGTTGAACCCGGGGGATCTGCTGGTGATGTCCGGAGCCATGCAGCACCATTGGCAGCACAGCTTGCCAGCTCGCGCAAAAGCGGAGGATCGGATCAGTCTGACGTTTAGGAGAGTAATGGCTTAAACCAGAGAATCTGCGTCCCGGTACAGCTCTGTCATCTTGTCGACAATGGCATTGCGGATGCTGGTTTTCTCAAACTCTGATCGACGCGTCAGGTTGGCGAGTTTGACCCTGTGCAGGTGCAGGCAGGGCATATTGGCGTTGAACTCTCGAAGGTCACCTTTCACCAACATGGGCAGGAAAGGGTCTTCAGAGTGGCGGGTGCGAATCATCTTTTTCAGAGCTTGCTTGAAGGGTATGGGAACGGGTTTTACATCCCGGCTTTTGTATTTGACGATGACGTAAAAGCCGGTCTTTCCGATCAGCTCGCCCGGGACGATATGAAAGCCGGTATCGCGAACAGCCTCCGGCGCAACGCCATGGAAGGTGTCGTGAAAGGCATAAGGGTTGGGCAGCACGACCATCTTGCTGTTTTCGGTGCTGGGAAAATACAGGCTGTAGTTGGTATAGAATTGCTCGACCGAGGGCGAATAGACGCACAGGCGGCTTTCAAAGCAGCGCACAAAATCAACCGCCTGATTGCGGCTCTGGATGGAGTCCAGGCTCCATTCCAGGTCGCTGTTTTGGGGTTGCTGTGCCATGGTGGTCATTAGCCTGCTCCTTCGCCGGTAAGGCGGTATCACCCGAATGTCGGTGCGCTCAATGCGCAGTCGGTCTGCTACCAGCGCGCTGCCGGGCTAGTGCCAGCGCGGGCGTTTACATGAAATCCGGGGTTATACGGCTACTATAGGGTAAAAGACCCCTACTCGACGACTAACCCCTCGATTGAGTGTAAATTGTGACGCTGGTTCAAAATCGTACAGTGTTTTGCCAGTGTTGGCGTCAAAATAATCACACTCGACCAAGGTTGTTTTTTGAACAGTTTTATATTGACAGTCTTTTGGCGCGACTTAAAGCGCAATTTTTGGAACAATGCGCGGTTTTGTTGCCTGACACCCAACGCTAGCCTTGGGTGAGCAAACCGCGAACATGAGAATAAACTGGTGGGAGAATGCCAAATGGCAAACGCTGTTGTTGAGCGCCTGATCGAATTATTGCAGCTGGAACCAATAGGCCAGCTGCGCTACCGCGGCTTATCGCAGGATCTGGGGTACCCCAAGGTATTTGGCGGGCAGGTGATCGGCCAGGCCTTGTCGGCGGCGATTCAGACGCTCGACAGCCGCATGCCGCACTCATTGCACTCCTACTTTCTGCGCCCGGGTGATACCAACCACCCGATCGAGTATGAAGTCGAAATTATTCGCGACGGTCGCTCTTTCAGCGTGCGCCGGGTCATTGCCAGCCAGTTTGGCAAACCCATTCTGGCCATGACGGCCTCGTTTCAGACCCAGGAGACGGGTCTGGAGCATCAGGATTCGATGCCGAATGTACCGGGCCCCGAGGTGTTGGAATCGGAAGTGAAGCTCTACCGGGACCATGCCGATGAGATCCCCGGCCGGGTGCGGGATCTGTTCACCGCCGAACGACCGATTGAATACCGCATTGTGGAGGCGCAGAACCCATTCCGACCTCGCCATGGTATCGCCAAGCGCCATATGTGGATTCGCGCCAACGGCAGCCTGCCGGATGACCCGCTGGTGCATCAGTCCATGCTCGCCTACACCACCGATTACGGCTTTCTGGAAACAGCATTGATGCCGCACGGCATCTCGCTGATGAAGCCGGGTCTGACGATTGCCAGCCTCGACCACGCCATCTGGTTTCATCGCCCGTTCCGGCTCGACGACTGGTTGCTCTATGTAGCCGATAGCCCAAGCGCCAGTGGCGCGCGCGGCTATGTGCGCGGGCAGATATTCGATCGCGATGGCAATCTGGTTGCCAGCACCGCCCAGGAAGGGCTGATTCGTTATTCCGGTGATACCGATGAGTGAAACAACCAATAAGACACCGCGTCCGCGCATTACCCTGGGCATTACCGGTGCCTCGGGTACGCCCTACGCTGAGCGTCTGCTGCAGGTGTTGCTGGCGGCGGACTATGAGGTGCATCTGCTAGTCTCCAGGGCTGCTTTAATGGTTGCCGCCGTGGAAACCGGCACGCCCTGGCCAGCCCAGCACGAGAAGCTGGCGTCCTATTTGCGGGAGCGGCTGGGCACGGGTGGCGAGCTGATCATCGCCGGGCGGGAAGACTGGATGAGCCCGGTTGCCAGCGGCTCCGGCGCGCCGGAGACGATGATTGTCTGCCCCTGTTCCACCGGCACGCTGGCGTCCATTGCCACCGGTCAGTGCGATAACCTGATCGAACGTGGCGCCGATGTGGTGTTGAAAGAAGGCGGCAAGCTGATTCTGGTACCGCGCGAAACGCCCTACAGCGAAATTCACCTGGCCAACATGCTGACGCTGAAGCGCGCCGGTGCCCACATTGTTCCGGCCAGTCCGGGCTTTTACCACAAACCCGACACCGTGGCGGACATGGTCGATTTCATCGTCGCCCGGGTGCTCAAATGCGCCGGTATTCCGCAGACGCTGCTGCCGCCCTGGGGTTACAGCGGGGCTGGCCCGGAGCCCGATACCGACTGATGCGGGTTTTGTTGCTCAGTGCCTATCACAGCGCCAGTCATCAGTACTGGTGCGAGGGCCTTATGGCGGCCTTTCCGGACATCGACTGGACACTCAAGACCCAGCCGGCGCGTCATTTCAGCTGGCGTGTAGAAGCTTCTGGCCTGCTCTGGGCGCTGGCTGACGACGCCGATTTCGAATGCGACTACGACCTGATCCTTGCCACCAGCCTGAGCGACCTGACCCGGTTGCGGGCCTTTCGACCGCACCTGGCGGCCATTCCAACCTGGCTGTATTTCCACGAAAACCAGTTCGCGCACCCACGTTCGGCTTCGCAAGCGACCGATCACCAGATCGGCTGGCAGTTCCTCAGCATTCAGAATGCACTCTGTGCCGACTGGCTCAGCTTCAATACCGAGTTTAACCGGCGCACCTTTTTAAGCGGGGCTCGAAAGCTGTTGCGCCGTTTCCCGGAAAAGCTGCCGGGCAACCCGATTGAACGCATCGAACAGCGCTCGGATGTCTTGCCCGTGCCGCTGACTGAGGCGTTTTCGATTCTGCGCGACCAGGCCAAAGAAGCCGATCTGATCGTATGGAATCACCGTTGGGAGTGGGACAAGCAGCCTGAGCGGTTTTTGGCGGCGTTGCTGCAGCTGCGTGACGCCGGCATTGGTTTCAGGCTGGCGATGCTGGGCTCGGGCGGTGGCCGGAATGCTGAGTTTGAACGCCAGCGGCAAGCGCTGGGCGACTCGATTGTGCACTGGGGTGAAGCCGCTCAAAGTGACTATCAGCAGTGGATTGGTCGGGCGGGTGTGGGCGTTTCAACGTCGCTGCACGATTTTCAGGGGCTGTCCATGCTGGAGCTGGCGCAGGCCGGTGCTCAGGTCGTGGTGCCACATCGCCTGGCCTACCCTGAGGTGTTGCCTGATGCGCGTTTCTATACCGGTTCTGAAAGCGACGCCCAGTGTGATGTGGCCGACCTGACAGCAGTACTGAAATCCGTGCTGGCGGGCATTGGCGATGCGCCGGCTGCCAAGCCGGCTGTGCCGCTCTGGTCTGAACTGGCCGGGTGCTATGCCGACCGGATGAACACTATTGCTTCAGCGTACGACCGCCGTCGACCGCCAATATCTGGCCGGTAACATAGGGCGCGGTCGCCAGAAACAGCGCCGCTTCGGCAATGTCGGTCGGGTTGCCCATGCGCGCCAGCGGAACGTTGCCGGTCAGCGCTGCTTCATACTCATCGCCTTCCTGCTCGGGCAGCAAAATGGCCCCGGGCGCGATGGCATTGGCGCGAACCCGGGGTGCCAGATCCAGTGCGGCGCTTTTGGTCAGGCTGATCAGGCCGGCCTTGGCCGCGCCGTAGGCCGGGTGATCGGCCAGCGGGCGCAGGGCATGAATGTCGACCAAATTGATGATGGTGCCCTCACAGCGTTTCAGTTCCGGTGCCAGCGCCTGAATCATCGCCATCGGCAGCAGCAGGTTGCTGTGCATCAGGGCATGAATGGCGTCGTCGGTAATCTCGCCCCAGGGGGTGGGGAAGAAGCTGGAGGCGTTGTTGATCAGCACATCGACCTGGCCAAACACGGCAATGGCGTCATGTGCCGCGGCCTGAATGGTGGTTTGGGTGTCGAGCGCTGATTGAATGCAGGCGGCGGTCTCTGGCCGTGCCTGATTGAGCTCATCGACCAGGGCGATGGCATCCTGTTCGCTGCTGCGGTAGTGGATAACGACCCGAAAACCGGCGGCGTGAAATACCCGGGCGGTTTCGGCGCCCACCCGACGCGCGGCGCCGGTGAGAAAAACGACCGGCGCTGCGGCCGATTCCTGTGTGATGGTGCTGCTTAGTCGGACCACGTTGCCTTCTCCTGCGCCACGGCGCGTACCCGTTCCCGGTTCAGCGCCTCGCCCAGCTCAGCGCCCTGATACCCCTGTGCGGCCAGATCGGCCGGTAATACCGACCCACAAGCCGCCAGACAGCGTTCAAATAATGCTGCCTGAGGGTACGGTTGCTGTTCCAGACCGGATCGTCCGCGGGCATCACATTCGCAGGCTTGCAGGAATTGCCGGAAATGGTCGCTCTGGCGAAAGGCCCCGAGCTTGTTCAGGGTTTTGACGATGGTCGCCGGGCGCAGTTCCCGAATGCGATGGCAATGGGTGTGATAGCGCGCGGTATGCTCGGCCAGCGCGGCGGCTTTTTTCGGCCAGCGCCAGTCGCTGGCGTGCTGGCGAATCAGGTCGGCCCCCAGGTCTTCGTGGCCCCGGTGCGAGGGCCAGTTGGTGGGTTCGGTGAGGGCTTTGCCCAGGTCGTGACTGAGCGTTGCGACCCGAACGTCAAGCGGGGCGTCCATCTGTACGGCGATCTGCAGGGCTTTGAGGGTATGAATGCCGGTATCGACTTCGGGATGCCAGCGCATTGGCTGGGGTATGCCGAACAGGGCGTCGAGCGCCGGGAAGACGACCTTGAGTGCCCCACAGGCGCGCAATACCTGGAAGAAGACTTCGGGGTTGGGCTCCATCAGGGCCCGGCTCATTTCCTGCCAGATGCGTTCCGGTACCAGGTAGCCCAGTTCGCCTTCCTGAACCATGTCGCACATCAGCGCCTGGGTATCATCGGCGACGCTGAAGCCAAGGTGGTCGAACCGGGCGGCAAACCGGGCGACGCGCAATACCCGCAGGGGGTCTTCGCGAAAGGCGGGCGAGACGTGGCGCAGCAGGCGGGCGTCGAGGTCGGCCTTGCCGTGGTAGGGGTCGACCAGGGTGCCGTCGTCTGCCCGGGCCATGGCGTTGATGGTGAGGTCGCGGCGCAGCAGGTCGTCTTCAAGCGTGACATCGGGTGAAAACTGAACCTCAAAGCCGGTGTAGCCATGGCCCGATTTACGCTCGGTACGCGCCAGGGCATATTCCTCTTTGGTGCTGGGGTGCAAGAACACGGGAAAGTCGGCCCCAACCCGCTGGTAGCCTTCCTGCTCCAGTTGCTCGGGCGTGGCACCAACGACCACCCAGTCGTGATCTTTTACAGCAAGGCCGAGCAAGGTGTCGCGAACGGCACCACCAACGAGGTAGATATCCATGTAGGGTAAGCAGGCAAGCGTTGAGAATGTGATGCTAGTGTAGTGGAAAGTGGGCTTTGGTTGCAGGGGGTTCGGTGGCTGTGGGTCGTGACAGCCACCGGGCATATCTGTCCGGGGTCGGCGTGGACCCGTCCATGGGGCCTAGGCCGCATGATATGAATCCCGTCCATGGGATTCACCCTTCAGGCTCGCTTCGCTCATGCTAAAACGCTCCTGGCGTTTTAGTCCATGTTGCGGACTTCCCCGGACAGATATACCCGGCGGCTGTCACTTGGTTGGCAGCCAATTCTCAGTTTAGGGATTAAAACTCCATCGAGAACTGGGCGACCATGCCTGCGTCCTGAATCACTTCATCCCAGTCATCAAATGACTTGGGTTTGAACCAGCCCGTCAGATCCAGGCCAACACCCCAGGGGGTGAAACCAAAGCCAGCGGAAATGACATGGCTGTTTTCCACGCTCAGGTTATTGCGGTAGCCGCCGCGTAGCTTGAACCAGTTGTACGCGTTGAATTCAGCGCCCAGGCCCAGGTAGCGGGTCGGTACGCCGTATTTCAAGGGCTGATTCTCTGTGATGTCCAGGTCAGCCGCCAGGGTGGTCCAGCGGGTCATGTGGGCACCGCCGATACGCATTTTGGGGCCAATGGATAGCTCAGTGCCTGACTCGGTCTCAAATGTCTGAGGAATCAGGTCTTTAATCACCAGCCCGCCACGAACTTGACCTCGAAGAACATCTGGCCAGCTTTTAGCAACGCCAATATCCAAATTGCCCGTAAAATAAGAAGATGTGTTTGATTCCAGGTAGGTCTGGGTGTCGTCGCCAAATTCATCCTCTGCATTCGCAAGAAGAATGGTATCTTCAAATACAGTAATAGACTGCAATTTGGGTGTGATGCCTGCCGCGAAAGTTTCGCCCATGTACTCAAATTCTCGAGCGAATGAGACGCCAAACTCTACGATGTTTGCACCAATAACTTCTACAGTAGTTTCTAGGTCCTGGTTTTCAGGTTCATTGAATTCACCATTTTGAAAATAATTACCATTGTATGTTTCGACATCATCAAATTCGTTGTCGACTACGGTGGCCTGATTATCTACCGCTAGTGACGCTGCTTCCAGATCATTACCCCAGGCTGTTATGTCACTTTGGTATTGTGCATTCGCCTGTCCGCCAACATAGTCGTTCGGATCCGGTTGGTTTCCTATAACAGTCGTTAGAGATTGAGTATTTGACGAGAGGGTAACCAGCTCACCAGAAGCATCTGTACCCTCAGCACTGATACCTTCAAGGTCTTCCAGTAGGTCGGAAAACAAGACCAAATCGCTATCTTTTACATCTACAGAAGTTCCGACCGTCGTCGTATTGTTTAATGACACTCCGAAACTTAGCCCTGATCTTGGCATCGCGAATGCAGCTCCTAGATCAAGCCCTAGTTGAGCAGGTCTATCATTGAAGCCGGGTAGGTCACGGCGCATATTGCCGAAGCTGGTCGAAAGGGTTGTTGATGAGGTATTAATTGTGGTGATTTTGTTATCTAGCAATGTGCTGTTGCTTGTCAGTGCAGCAGAATTGTTATTCAAAGCATCAATATCTGCTTGATCAGGTTGGTTACCGCCATCTGTGTCGGCTTTAATATTGGCAACAGCATTTTGTATCGCAGTGACATTCGCAGAAATATCGGTTGTAACGTCTGCTAGAGAAGCCTCTCCGCCTGATTCACCTGAAATCGCGACGTTTATATCTGCTGCCGCATCACTGCTGGTTTCGAAATCATCAAAGGTTGAATCATAGAAGTCTCGACCGTACTCAATTAGGCCTGAAGAATCGTCTATATAGAATTTTGTGGCGGGAAGCAGTATGCCAAATCTCGTGCCTTCGACATTTGCAGCAAGTAGAGCCGGATTGAATTGTCCCATGGCAAAAGAAGCAGCCGACGCTACCCCGGTATTACCCATGGCGTTCGATTTCGCATCATTCCCTGTGAAGGGAGTTGCCTGAGCGGCACTGGCAGCAATAACGGAGAGAGCAATCAGCGTTTTTTTCATCGGGTGACCTTTCGCTTGAACATCAGTGGAACACAAGGTTGACAAGTCTACTTACAGCTTAGCCGAATTTATCGTTGGTGTAAAAAAGCCGGTCAAACAGTTGACCGGCTTTTATTGGGGGCTTCCTGTTTGCGTTACAGTACGCTATCTACCTGGTTAGCACAGTCTTCGGCCGACTGCGGGCGAGCGACCGAGCTCAAAGCCGCCTGGCCGTTGACATTCAGTCTCAGGTCGCCAGATTCACTGGTGCCATCAACGTCCGACGTGAAACGGAATTTCTGGGCTTCACCATCGATTTTGGCTTTGGCTTTCATCTGGCCTTCAAACTCCTGACCTTCATAGTCGAACGATAACTGGATGACACCATCAGACAGCTTGCTCCAGCGACCACCGACGTACTCGTTTTCGAACACCTCATCGTCATCTTCAGGGTTTGCCGCACTGACGTTTACGCAGGTGTCGATACGGCCGCTTGTGGAGTCGGCATTGCCATCCAGTCGCAGGGCGATGTAGCTACCGGCAGCCAGGTCATCGGAATCCTCTGCCGTTGCCTCCAGCACAAACCAGCTTCCACCCCACTGGGTGCCGGTGGCCAGAGTCGCTTCTGATGCCGCGTCCTCAGCGGCTTCGTTCATTTCCGATGGCGTCAGGGTGGTGACAGCATTTTTGCCGGCATCGACCAGTGAGTTGGTGATGGAGGCAATGTCGAATTCCACAGTGGTATTGCTCAGGTTGCTCACCAGCGATGTCGACAGATTGGCGATGCCGCTGTCCAGCACGCGACTTACGGCATCCCTATCGGTATTTCTGACTTCTTTCTTAATCAGCTGCGATACGACTTCTGAAGCCTTTAGTTGTGCGTTTACAGCGCTCGTGTTTACGGCTGTTTCTATACGCTGGATTTCGGCGTTCAGTTGAGACAGTCGGCTGGCAATGCTGTTTTGGGTGGCCGTGTTGGCACTGACTGTTCTAGCAATTTGAGCAATGTTGGTAGAGGGCAATGAAGTCGGTCTAACGTTGTTTTGAGCGACTTGCGTTGAGATTTGGTTGATGATACTAACTTGTGTGGCCGACGTATCGGTCACCTCAGTTGAGCTCGTTAGCACGTCCATCATCGTTTGTACGGCAATGGAATTGGCGAGGAATCTTCTGGATTTTTCATCTGAGGCGGTCGAGAAATCGAGTCGCAAATCCAAATCTGACGTAACACCTAATGCGCTGCGGATGCTGGTCCGATCAGAGTTCGAGTTGGCGCCCTGCAATAAAGTCGTGATCGGCGATAGAACAAGCGGGGTTGACGACCGCTGAGATGATGAGGAGATGGTGGATGACATAGCCATCACCCCTTTCAGGCGCTCTCCGGTTGACAGATCGGTCCCGCCCTTAATACGGATGACCATGCTATCGACGCTGCTGCCATAGATCAGGCAGAAACGTTGGTATTCATCAGAGATAACCGGCAGCGCGCAATAGTTGGTGATGGTCAACGGGTTGTAGGAATAGTAGCCGTCGCTATCAGTAAAGGCATAGGGTTCAAAATCATCGATGGCATTGTTGTTGTTCGCGTCGACCCAGACTTTGCCGCCAGCAATGCGACCGTCGACTGCAAGACCGTTCATTCCTTCACGGTTATCGGCACTGTTGCCATCCTGAGGGTCAACATCACACGCCGCCAGCGTTACGGTGGCAGCCAGGGTGAAAAGTAGAAAAGTTGGTTTCATGTTCGTTCTCCAGTGCCAGATTAAAAGGCGACGTTTAGGGACAAAGCGGCTGAAGCACTGCGAAGAGCATTGCCCTGCTCGGTCGCGTTGCTGCTGAACAGGTCGCCAAGCACGCTGTTTATGTGAGTGTCGAATTGAACAACATCGAAAAAGCTTAAACCGAGACCCAGTTGTGTGGCCTCAAAATCCAGCAGGTCTTTACCAACGCCCAGGCGCAGGCGCGGCCAATACCAAGAACTGGGCTGGGCTAGAAAAGCCAGGTTGACGTTTTGGCTTTCTTCACCAAATAGATCGGATTTTTGCCACAGGTCGACCGCCCCTGCGACGGCAAGCCGGTTGTTCAGAAAGCTCTGGCTGGCATCAACCGTCAGGTGCGGAAACATGCGGTGTTCTTCGTTGAGATCGATGTCGCCGATTGAGGCAAAATATTCGGCGTGATAGCACTCGGTTTGTGCCGTCTCGTTACTGATGCTGGCGCAATCGCGACCCAGTCGGTTGTATTCCAAGAGTGGCGCATTGAGGTTATAGGCGGTGACGCCAACCAGGGTGTTGTTCCATTCAAAGGTAACACCGGCATCGAGGGCAACATCGAAGTTAAAGTCTTTAAAACCCTCGGATACGTCGTTGGCTATGTCGTCGCTTAGAGTGCTGTCGTCGTCACTTGCCTGACGCGCCAGATCTTTTAACGGATACAGGTGTTTCTGCAGGTTGTGTGCTATGAGCGTTCCTCGCACACCGGCCGTTGCATCAATACCGAACTGATCCAGAAACTGGATGCTGGGTAACGCCTGGGCATAGCCGATGTCCAGGTTGAACACCTGGCCTTGCTTCAAATATACCGAAGAGGTGGTGCGCAAGTAGTCGATGGGATCCAGATCCTCACCGTCATCGCTGGTGTCACTGATGGTTTGCGGGTCGATGTCAAACTCGATGGGACCGTGAAGCAGCGAGCCACGAGCTTGTGTTAACGAAGAGGCGCCGAAGCTAAAGGTGCCTGCGGTACCTAGATTGAGGTTAAGCGGCGTCATCGGCAAATTTACCAGAGCACCTGGCTTGATATAGAAGTTGTCGGCAAGCAATTCCACATTTCGGTCGAGCGAGGCTTCCAGTGCATCCACTTCGCCCAGTACATCACCGACTGAGGCATTACCTGCATCGTACGCATCAAAGGTGTCGGAGATCTGGTTGATCTGATCATCCATGTCTTCGAACACCGTATTGAATTCTCCCAGGCCACGTTGCTGAAGGTTTATGGTGAAATCCAGGACTGGAAAACGTGCCCGCTCGGTGCTGACCATGCTAGCCGATGGGTTGAAGCGCCCTGAGGAGGCAAGTTGGGCGTTGCTAATAGGGCCGACAGATACGGCGGTACTGCTGGCCAGGTAATTGGTGTTACCCGCCAGTGCGGTGCCCGTTAGGGGGCCACCGAACCCACCGATTAGGGTGGCGCAAGTCAGTGTCAGGGTTCGCTTCACAATATTGCCTCGGGTTTGGTGGTCGGTTGGGCGCGACGCTGTCTGTATAAGGTCGGCGCTAAATACATACTGGATTAAATGCCACCTGGTGTGAACTGATTCACACTTAATTAGGTTTTTTGGTTGATTTTTGCACAATATTTTGACGCTTTGAGCGCTCTTTAGATCAGTGCTTCGAATTGAATGGCGAAAATTTGGCGTTCTAAGGGCGTGCGATGAGCTGTGAATACTTAGCGCTAATGTCCTGCCGCTTCATGCCGATAAAACGGGAAATCCCATGTGTTGTATCGGTAGGCGGAGACCTTTATGAAAACCCTGTTCAAGTGGCGTTCCAGTGTGGTGGTGTTGGGCGCAGCGCTGGTAATGAGTGGCTGCTCGATGTGGCCCTTCGGTAACGATGAAGACGAAGTTGAAGCCATTGTGGCCGAGGTTCGGGCCATTAATGAGAAATTGCCGCCTATGGAGCCCATGGTGCTGCGCTCGACCGGGTATGGCGCCATCAACCCCAATTCACAGGGGCTCTCGGAAGTTCAGAAACGGCTGATCGCCATGCGCGCCTCCAAGCTGGATGCCTACCGCACGCTCGCCGAGCGGGTTTATGGCACGCAGATTGTCGGTAGTTCTACTGTTGAGAACCTGGTGGTCGAGAACGACCGCTTCAAAGCCTTTGTCGATACCCACATTTTGGGCGCCAAGGTGGTGTATCAGGACATGATGGCCGACGGCAGCTACGAGACCATGGTGGAAATGGTGATCGATGAAGGTTTCCGCAATTGTTTGGCCAACCAGCCTGCCGGCCGGCAAAACAGCCGCTGTGCGTCCGATGTGGTGTACGACGTCGATTCGATGACGCGTTCCCAGCTGCGTCAGCAAGGCATCGACACCACCGGGTCCGGCTTGTACTTCATTGAATAGAGTCAACGGTTAAGTCATACATCGAATAACACGTCGCGATGAACCGTGCCCTTCGGGAAGCGGATGAACCGTCGCGAAGGAGCGTAGAGATGCAAGGTTTCATCGGTTTTTTTCTGGTGTTCGCCCTGGTGTTCGGGGCCGCATCGGCAGAGCAAATGCCTGCCGGCAATGTGGTGCTGGTCGATGCCGAAGGCCAGGCTGAAATCGAATACGACGACATCAACAGCGCCCGTATTCGCGCCCTGCGCAAAGCCATTGAAAGCGCCTCCATGCAGGTCAGTGCCCAGGTGCACAGCACCCAGGTTATGGAAGACGGGAATCTGACCGTCGATTACCTACGCGTTAACAGCGCCGCCCAGGTACGTGACATTCAGATCATGAGTGAAGGCCGCGACGGCAACCTCTATACCGTGGCCATTACCGCCCGGGTCTCGCCCGACCAGGTGTGCGCCAATGTCATGGCCAACCATTACCGCAAGTCGGTCGCCGTTACCGGCTTCGCCATGGAGCACCCACAGCAGGCCTCCATGGGCCACCTGGGTTCAGTAGACCGGGGTTTGCCCGCCTACCTGGTCAACGGCCTGAACGGCGTAGCCGGCATGCGCGCCCTGAACGCCAACACTATGACCCTTTACCCGAACACTCGAACCGCACCCACTCAGCTTTCCCCACGCATGACGCTGACCAGCGCCGTCGATGCGGCCCAGAGCCTGGGTGTGCAATTTGTCATCTCCGGCGTGATTCGTGACCTGGCCATGGAAAACCCCGATGCCCCGCGCGAGCGCAGCTGGGATGGCCTGCTGGCCAGAGTGGGCATCGAAAAAGCACCGCGCACCCGCCACTTCGTGTTTGATCTGTTCGTACACGATGGCCACTCCGGCGCCCTGGTGTTCCAGAGCCGCTACAGCACCCACGGCGACTGGAATGAAGCGCGTAATGCCCGCGTTGGCTTTGCCACCGGAAAATTTTTCACCACTGACTATGGCCAACACGTAAGAACCTTGCTCGACCAGGCCATGAGCGACATTCAACAAGCCATTCAATGCCAGCCCTTCATGGCCACCATTACTCAGGTAAACGGCACCCGCATCTTCGTAGACACAGGAGCTTCCAGCGGCCTGCGCCCCGGTGACTTCCTGAGCGTTTACCGCACCAGCCAAAACTTCGACCGCCAAGGCGACAGCTTCTGGCAACTGAGCGACACCCGCCTGGTGGCCGAAGTGAAGCAAGTACAGCCGCATTTTGCGATTGCTGAGCTTTCAATTGGTACTGAACGGTTGAATTTGCAAATGGATGATTTGGTAATGGCGTGGTGAGCGTTTAATAAAACCTCTGGTGAGCCACACTCACCAGAGCACCCCGTAAACCACCATGCATCAGCTCACCACCGCATTTCACGGCACCACCATGCCCAGTAGGAGGCCAGCCCCCTGGGCGACACGAAGCACCCAAGCCAGTGAGCTGCCCACAGCCACAAAGCCCTCCAAACCAATCCCCCTTCTGCACAAACCAAACACAATTGCGCCTCCTGCCTTGCTAACTCCTGATCAACGTTCAAACTAAACATCAAAGGATTATTCAGCAAGAGCGAACGCCAACGGGAGTCCGGTTTGAAACCGCGTAACGAGATACACCTGATTACCCTTAGTCCAGGTGAGCTTGATGAGGCTTATCAGCTTTACCGGGAAAGTCTGTTCGAGTTTATTGACCAGGTATTTGGGTGGAATGAAGCGTTTCAGCAGCAACGGTTCCGATCGTCATACTCCATAGATAGCTTGCGATGGCTAACGGATGTTAACTCGCAGCGCATCGGCGTATTGAGTTTCCTTAATAAAGATCAATCGCTGCATTTGTCTTTACTGTTGCTGTATCAGGCCCACCTGGGCTTGGGGCTGGGCAGTCTGGTTATGAAAAAATTGGAGGGCCTGGCCACGGCAAATGGACATAAGATAACTTTGTCGACGTTCAGAGAAAACAAAGGCGCCGTTGCTTTTTACCAGAAGCTTGGGTACCAGATCGATAAACAGGATGAGTACTTTTATGAAATGTCCAGGGAGTTGACGTGTCGACAGCGCATTGATTAGATGCAACCGATGTCAATAGGGAGCGAGTCAACTGTGGTGGCACCGTCGATGGCCCCTTGTAACTTGCTTCATGTAACATCAGCAACCGATCATTCCTGACGCAATCGATCTACCCATCGCCGACACCAATACAAACCCGCCAGCCCAATCATCGCACTACCTACGCCCTGGCCAATCAGCACGCCGGGCGCACCGAACCAGTGAGCACCCAGCCACACGAAGGGAATGGTAAATACCGTGGCCTTGAGTACGTTAAACAGGGTTGAAGTTTTGGGCGCGCCGAGGTTGTTGAACAGGGCGTTGGTTACAAAGGTGATGCCGTTGAAGACGAACACCGCACTCAGCCCCAGCGTAAACCAGCGAATCAGCTCAGCGGCCTGGCTGGAGGCCTGGAACAACCAGATAATCGGCTGTGTCAGGGCTGCCAGGGCAAGGCACACCACCAGGCAGTAGCGCAACACAAAGCGGACGGATTCAGTGAGCACATCGCTAACTCTATCGTAAGCGCCAGCACCCCAGTTCTGCCCTGCAATGGGCCCCACCACGCCAGATAACGCAAACAACGCAACAAAGGCTACTTGCTGCAAGCGGGTGATGATGGCGAAGCCTGCCACAGCGGCATCGCCGAACTGGGCCATGGCAGCTGTTACAAACGCTAGGCCGATGGGTGTCGCCAGGTTGGTGAGTACGGAAGGTACGGCAATGCTGCTGATGGTGGGGAAGTCACGCGGTACTGCGTTCGCGCTGGGCCAGGATAGCATTCGGTACTGGTGCAGTTTGAACAGGCCGTAGCCGAAGATGGTTAACCGGGCGGCGGCGCTTGCAATGGCCGCCCCGATTAGGTCGAGGTTCAGGCCGAAAATCAGTATTGGGTCGAATATGGCATTAACGATGGCACCACTCAGCGTGACCCAGAGCGCACCCCTGGCATCGCCTTTGGCTCGCATCACACCGCCAGCGGCCATGCCAATGGAGACCGGCACAAAGGTGGGCAGAATGATGGCGAGGTAGATGGAGGCCTGTTCCAGCGTATAACCCTGAGCACCCAGTAACGCCAGTATCGACTCTCGCCACAGCCAGACTGAACCGGCAACCAGTGTGGTAATGATGAGGATCAAAACGAAGCTACTGGCGATCAGTTCACGCGCACGGTCGACTTGGTTGGCACCCAAAGCCCGGGAGACGGTGGCACCGACAGCGATGGTCAGACCAATGCTCAGTGATTGGCAAAAGAACAGGATCGACGCCGCAAACCCCACGGCGGCGGCCAGTTCGCGTTCGCCGAGCAGGGAGATGAAGAAGAGATCGACAAAATCGACCGCGAACAAGGCCAGCAAGCCGAGCCCGCCGGAGACTGTCATACGATGAATGTGGGTGGAGACAGGCCCGGAAAGGTAGCCGGCAGGAGCGCTGTTGGCAGTCATTTGGCTTTCAGCCCTCGTTTCTGAACACTATCCCCGCCGTATCACACTGCCAGCGTTCGCCGCTGTCCATGTTCATCAGGGTCAAATAGTTATCCCAAACGTAGCCGGTATCGAGGGCGATGATGTCGTCGTTGCCGGTTTTTCCCATCAGCGCGGCCCAGTGGCCGAACAATAAGGTGTGCTGGCGTTGGGCGGGCCACTCGAACCAGGGTTTCATGCCTTTGGGTGAGGTGTCTGCGCCTTCTTTGTTGTCGAATTCCAGTTCGCCGCCCGGGCCGCAGAAGCGCATTCTGGTGTAGGCGTTGGTGATGTAGCGCCAGCGGTCCAGACCGGTCAGATCGTCGCTCCAGGCGTTGGGCTCGTTGCCGTACATACCCTGAATGAAGGTGTTGAACTGGTTGTCATCGGCCAGCACGGCTTCCAGTTCACGGGCACGGTCGATGGCTTGCTGGTCACTCCAGTTTGGAGGAATGCCGGCGTGGGTCATCAGCAGCTTGCGTGTCGGGTCTTGCAGCAGAAGGGGTTGCCGGCGCAGCCAGCCAAGCAGCTTGTCGGCGTCTTCGGCATTTAGAATCGCATCGAGATCCGGGTTGCTTTTGCGCGGTTTGTCGCTGTGAGCGAGTGCCAGCAGATGCAGGTCGTGGTTGCCGAGTACGGTTTGGGCCGCATCGCCAAGCCCTTTGACCAGGCGCAGGCAGCCGAGTGAGTCTTTACCCCGGTTGACCAGATCACCGGCGAGCCATAGCTGGTCGGCTGACGGGTCGAATCTAACAGCCTCGAGCAGCAGTTCGAGCGGTTCGCGGGAACCTTGCAAGTCCCCAACGGCGTACAGCGTCATGACCCCTCCGCGTCGCTCAGTGCATTGGCAATGTTAACAAACTGCTCGATGCCCAGGGTTTCAGCCCGCGCGCCCGGGTTAATGCCGATCGCTTCAAGCTGTTCATCGCTGATCAGGGTTTTCAGGTTGTTTCGCAGGGTTTTGCGGCGCTGGCCGAAAGCCGTACGCACAACGATTTCGAATTTTTTCGGGTCTTTGGCCATAAAGGGCAGCGTTTTGCGCGGGTTCAGGCGAACGATGGCCGATTCGACTTTGGGTGCCGGCGTAAAAGCGCCCGGCGGTACTGTGAACAGATACCGCGCTTCGCAGTGGTACTGCATCATGATGCCCAGGCGGCCATAGGCGTTGTCGCCGGGCGCGGCGCACAACCGTTGCACCACTTCTTTTTGCAGCATGAAATGCATGTCGTGGATTTTATCGGCGTAGTTGAGCAGATGAAACATCAGCGGTGTCGAGATGTTATAGGGCAGGTTGCCGACCAGACGCATCGGGCGTTCGTCCGTTACCAGACTGCCAAAGTCAAAACTGAGGGCGTCGGCTTCGTGGATGCGTAGCTTTTCAGCCCGAAAGAACCGGGTGCGCAGAATCGGGATCAGGTCGCGGTCGAGTTCCACCACATCCAGTTCGCCGCCGGTGGCGTCGAGCAGGGGTTCGGTTAGAGCGCCCTGACCTGGGCCGATCTCGATGACGTGCTGGCCGGGTTTGGGGGCAATGCTTTTGACAATGCGATCAATGATGCCGGCGTCGTGCAGGAAGTTCTGTCCAAATCGTTTGCGCGCTTTATGCATGCGAGTGCTGGCTCCGGTGGTTGGCCATGGTGAAGGCGGTGGAGAGGGCGACGGCAAGGGAGCCATTGCTGGCGCGGCCGGTGCCGGCCAGGTCGAGCGCGGTGCCATGGTCGACCGAGGTGCGAATAAAGGGCAGGCCTAGGGTGATGTTGACGGCGGCGCCGAACCCCTTGTATTTCAAGACCGGCAGGCCCTGATCGTGGTACATGGCGAGCACGGCGTCGGCGCGGTCGAGATAATGTGGTTGAAAAAGCGTATCGGCTGGCAGCGGGCCTTCCAGGCTCCAGCCCAGCGTGCGCAATTCATCCAGTGCCGGTTCAATAATGTCGATTTCTTCCCGGCCCAGGTGGCCGCCTTCACCGGCATGAGGGTTCAGGCCGGTGACCAGAATATGCGGTGCCGGGCAGCCAAAATCCTGAATCAGGGCGGCGTGCAGCACGGCGGTGACGCGTTTGATTTTTTCGGCAGTAATGGCCCCGGGCACGGCGCTCAATGGCAGGTGAGTGGTCACCAGGGCAACGCGCAAGCCTTCGGTCGCCAGCATCATCACCACCTGCTCGACCCCGGCTTTGGTTTCCAGATATTCGGTATGGCCGGTGAAGGGGATACCAGCCTCGTTGATCACGCCCTTGTGCACCGGGCCGGTGACCAGCGCGACCCGGTTGGCCAGGGCGAGGTCAATGGCAATGTCCAGAGTTTCCAGCACATAGGCCGCATTGGCCGGGTTGAGCACGCCGGGTTCACACGGAGCCCGCAGCTGAACTGGCAGCACCGGAAGGGTGCCGGGCGCGTGGCTGGTTAGCTCAGCGGGCGAGTGAATTTCCTGCAGGGTAATGTCGAGCCCCAGCAGGGTGGCGCGCGATGCCAGCAACTTGGGGTCGGCAATGGCAAACCAGGGGCCGTCGTGGCGGTTCAGGGCCTGCTTCAGCACCAGATCGGGGCCGATGCCGGCTGGTTCACCGGGTGTAATGGCCAGGGGTAGTGTCAAAGCCGAACCTCGACAAAACTCTGGGCTCTCAGCTCTACCAGCCAGCGCTCCAGGGCTTCCTGGTACTTGCGTTCGGACAGGGTTTCACGAACTTGCTGGCGCAGGACATCGAGGCCAATGTCCTGGGTGCGCTGGTCTTCAACCCGCAGAATGTGAAACCCGAATTCGGATTGAAATACCGGGCTGACTTCGCCGGTCGGCATCGAGCGTACCTGGCTGGCAAAGGCGCGTACAAAATCTTCGGCCTGGCGCCAGCCGAGGTCACCGCCGTCGCCCTTGCTGCCCAGGTCGTCGGTGAACTGGTTGGCCAGACTGGCCATGTCTTCTCCATCTTGAATGCGTTCGCGCAAATCGGTCAGCAGGGTTTGAGCCTGCTCTTCGTTCAGCACCACGTTGGGCCGAATCAGAATATGTCGAACCCGGTACTGTTCTACCTGAACGGCGCGACGTTCGTTTTTACTGATCAGTTGCGCCAGGTGCAGGGCATCGTCGCGTTCAACCAGTACCGCTTCATTCAGCTCCATGACCGGAACCACGGTGCGAAACACGCTGGGCAGTTCATCGACCTTGCGCAGCCCCAGGTTGCGGGCTTCCGGGTCGTCGTTCAGGCGCTGGCCCTGGTTCAGTTCGTCGCGCAGTGTGCGGGCGGCGTCAGCTTCGTCGGGGCTGAAACGACGATAAGCCAGTTCAAACTGGGCTTCGGCCATCGATTGGCCCGCCAGTGTATTCAGGTAACGTTCGACCTCACCTTCAGTGACCCGAACGGTACGGCCAACATACTGGCGGCGAACCTCACCAATAGTCAGTTCCTGTCGTACCTGTTCGCGCACAGCCGGGAAGTCCTGACCGTTGCGTTGCAGGGCGGCAATGAACTGTTCCAATGACATATTGCGCTGTCGGGCCAGTCGGTTAACGGCCTCGTTCACCTGTGAATCGGTAATGCGCAGGTTGATGGAATCAGCCAATTGCAGTTGCAGCCGTTCGAGTATCAGCGCGTCGAGTATTTGCCGTCGCAGTTCATTCTGCGGTGGGAGTACGCCGGGGTTGCTGGCGTACTGGTCACGTACCGACTGGGTACGCTGCACCAGTTCATTGGCGGTCACCACGTCTTCGTTGGCCACGGCAATAATGCGGTCGAGCAGCTCTTCCGAGTGCGCGGGCAGGCTTAACCCGGCGATGACCAGAGCGCAGGCACCCAGGCGGTTAAACAGGTGAAACACGGCAAAAACTCCCAGTAACTAAATAGTGTGGCAACGTCGCCCGCCAGCGTCAGCGAGCGTCGATGGTTCGGTTAACGGTAATTGTACAGGCGGCCCCGGTAACCGGGCACTTTTTCATCCAGTAAACTTTCTACATTACCGGTGCTGCCGCCCAGGCCTTTGAGTGTGACTTCAAATTTAACACCTTGTTCAGCCCGGCTGGCAAACAGGCCGGTGCCGATGGTGTCTTCATCTTCATCCAGCACGCTGTTGTAGCCGACCAGGCGCAGGTTCCAGCAGCAGCTGTCGTAGTCGATGCCGTACACCAGATCGGTGTAGGCGTATTCGTCGGTCACGTTACCGTCTTCGTCCAGCGGACGCGACCAGTTAGCGTACCCAATGAGGGCCAGGTTTTCACGCACTGTCCAGTAACCGGAGGCACCGAAACTCTGGTAGCCCGCCGGAGATTCGTCCGGGTCGGGCCGGTCGCCACTGACGGCCAGGCGAATGAAACGCCGGTCGCTGGGCAGAAAGGTCACATCCAGGCTGTAGGCCTGCAAGTCCATGCTCTGGTGTTCAAACTGGGCGCTGGCATTGAGGTTCACCTGGCGGGTTGGTGCCCAGCGCGCATCCAGGTAGTTGGGGCTGTATTCCGGGCTGAAATCCGGGTTTTCGTCGGCTGTCGTCCTCTCGCCAACCCGTTCCTGACTCAGCTTGAGGCCTTTGCTGACCCCCAGAAACGCCAGTTCCCGGCCGCTTTGTTTGTCGCGCAGCCGGGTGTCGAGGGCGGCGCTCAGGCGGTTCATGTCGCCAATGCGGTCGAGTCCTGAAAACCGGGACTTGGTGAATAGCGCGAAATCGTTGTCGACCGGGCTGGTGTTCAGATCGGGCAGGGCTTCCTGATCGACAAAGGGGGTGTAGGTGTAGTGCAACCGCGGTTCAATGGAGTGCACCCAGACATTACTGCCGGCGGCGTAGGGGCGCTCGGCAATTAAGCGGCTATCGACGGTGGCGCGCCAGTTAACGGCATTGGGGGTGGCGCTGAAGTCTTCCGGTTTGAAGTTGAAATCCGGGTCTACCGGGTTCGATTGCTGGTAGGACAGGGCCAGGCCTTCAATTTCTGGACGCAGGTAACCCCACTCAACATCCAGCGGGTAACTGAGACTGGTGTTCAGGTAAAACCGCTGAGAATCGGTGGCCAGGTCGAGCTGGGAGGTGGTCAGGTCGTTTAGGCGGTCTGTGTCGAGCTGACGGCTGAAAAAGCTGTAGGTGCCGGTTGCACCCAGGTTCAGATTGCCTGGCAAGCTCAGGCTGTTATAGCGCAAGCTCAGTTCCGGCAGGCGTTTCAGATCGTGACTTGCCGCGGTAACGTCGTCGTCTTTGGGTTCCTGCCATTCAGCAAGCAAGCTGGGGGTGACGTTGCCGAAGCGTGTGCTGGCGGTCACTTTGGCCGTCTGGAAGTTTTCCGGGCTGTCCTGAACCGGGGTGGTGAACGCCGAGCCGAACCTCAGGGTGCCGGTGCGGATCTGATGACGCAGGTTCAGGTTCAGTGTCTGGTCTTCAACGATGTCGCCGCCGTCGTTGAAGTTCTGGTCGTAGCGAATGTCGCTGACCCAGCGGGTTGAAAGATCGTAACCGGTGGCGTCTCCCAACTGGCCGGACTGGCTGTGGCCGAATGCCCAGCGACGTGGAGCTTCGGTATCGGCATCCAGGGTGTCGTTGGGTTGCGACACTTGCACGTCGAGATCGGATATGCCGTTGTGGTCTTCCGTCAGGAACCGGAATTCGTTGCGCGCGAGCAGACCCAGGTCCGAGTAATAGTGCAGCGTGAAGGTGTCATCGTAGTTCGGTGCCAGGTTCAGGTAATAGGGCACGGAGAGTTCATTGAAGCCGGGGTTTTCAGTCGCCAGGCCGTAAGTACCGGCCAGAAAACCACTGCGTCGCCGGTCGTCAATCGGAAAGGAGACATAAGGCACATACAGCACAGGGATCGATTTGATCTGGAAGCGGGCGTGCCAGGCTTTAGCGATGCCGGTATCCCGGTTTACTTCGAAGCGGGCAGCGCGAATCTGCCAACCCGGGTTTTGTGGCATGCACCGGGTAAAGGCGACGGTTTGGCCGGTCAGCAAGCTATCGCCCTGACGCGACATGCGGTTGGCCTGGCCGTGCAAATCCTGATCGTGCAGGGCAAAATAGGCGTCGTTGATATCGGAGCTGCGCTGGTCTAGATCGAGCTGGGCGGTGTTGCCGCCGACCATGGCGCCCAGGGTGCGCAGTTGCACATTCCCCATCAGTTCTCCGGTGCCGGTGCTGCGCTGGTAGGTAATTTCATCAGCTTGAAACTGAAAACTGTTCTGGCGCGCGTTGACGTTACCAACCAGGTGCGCTTGGTCGGGAGTGAGCAGGCGGCTTTCATCGAACCGGAAAAACAGCGGGCTTTGCCCGTCGGGCAGGTTGGGGTCGACATTGGGGTCTGAGCGCAACGGGTCGACAAAACCACCGGGGCAATAAGGTGCAATGCCTGCCCGTTCGCGGGCTGGCAATTGATCGTACGGTCGCCAGTCGGTCAGGATACCCTGATTATCCGGGCTCGCTGTACTGTCGGCCCAGGCGCCGTTACCCGAACCTGTCGCTGTCAGTCCCAGGGCGAGCGTCGCCCAAAGGGCGCTGTGAAGTCGGTTTGGTAGCGGCATACGCCCATGAACAGTGGTCAGAGTCAGATGCGGGCATAATACCGGAAAGGGGCTGGGGGGCATACCGTGGCGGTGTGCAAACGGCCCGGATCGGGTTAAGCTGGAACGCCGTTGGCCGGGCGCAGTATCGCTGGCCTTGGCGTTAGGCTGGCTTTTAGCGGGTCGCCGATAAACGCGGATTTTCACGGGCTTTACGCGCAACAGAGGAACAGCAGGGTGCAGTGGTACGGAAAAATCATCGGCGGTGCCATCGGTTTTTACACCGGTGGGCCGATTGGGCTGGCCCTGGGGCTGTTACTGGGTAATGCGTTCGATCGTGCACGCAGCCAGCCGGGTAACCCTTTTCATGGTGACGACCGGCGCGGTGTGATGCAAACCGTGTTCTTTCAGGCAACCTTCCGGGTCATGGGCAAGCTGGCCAAGGCCGATGGCCGGGTCAGTGAGCGTGAGATAGAACTGGCCCGGATGGTGATGGACCGGATGGGCCTCGACGCCACGCAACGCATGGAAGCCATGCGGCTCTTCAATGAAGGCAAGTCACCTGAATACGACATCATGCCGGTGCTGGAAGAATTGCGTGAAGTGATTGGCCGGCGCCAGACGCTGAGCCAGATATTCCTTGAGATTCAATTGCAGACGGCCTACGCCGACGGCAACCTCAGCGCCAGCGAACAGCGTGTCATACAATTAATCTGCAAGGCGCTGGGTTTCAACAAGTGGCAGTTCGAGCTGATCAATCAGCGCATCAGGGCTCAGGCTCAGTTTCATCAGTCGAGTCAGTCACCCAGGCAAAGCGGGCCGAGCATTGAGCAGGCCTACAAAGTGCTGGGAGTTGAATCCGATTCATCCGATGCGGAGCTTAAAAAAGCCTACCGCCGGCTGATGAGCCAAAACCACCCGGACAAGTTGGTGGCCCGCGGCCTGCCCGAGGAAATGACCGGTGTCGCCAAGGAAAAAACCCAGGAAATTCAGCAAGCCTACGAGATGATCAAGCAGGCTCGCAAGGCGCCTTAGTCTGGCGTCATGAGTCTGCACAAGTGCCATGCTGCAGCCATTATCAATTCTATTTTGACCTATCAGTGAGTTTATTGTTGCTATGCCTATTTTGACTGATCGATTGCAAGCCGGTACGACCGGCGTACCCTTCACCGTACTGGAAAGCCGTGAATTCGAAACCTGGGCGCAGGGCCGGCCGGAAGCACAGGTTGCCTGGCTGCGTGCCAGTGGTTATTCCGGCAAAGGCCTGGCGTTAGTGCCGGGTGAGGGCGGGTCGCTGGCTGAGGTGTTGCTTGGGGTGACGTCACTCGATGACCCCTGGATTCTGGGCGACCTGGCCAAGCGCTTGCCGGAGGGCGATTACCAACTGAAAGGCTCTGATGAATTTCTCGACCGGGCAGGCCTCGGCTGGTTGCTGGGGACGTACCGGTTCGATCGTTACAAGAGCAGCGAGCCGGTGAAAGCCCGGTTGCTGATTGATGATGAGCCGCGAGTAGCGCGTCTGCAGCAGATGGCACTAGGGGTCGCGCTGGTGCGCGATCTGGTGAATACACCGCCGAACGATATGATGCCCGAGCATTTATCGGAAGCGGCACAATCGCTGGCTGGTCAGTTTGGTGCGCGGTTTACCGAGCTGGTGGGTGAGCAGTTACTGACCGAGAATTACCCGACTATTCATGCAGTTGGTCGAGCGTCTGTTCATGAGCCCCGGTTGCTCGACCTGCGCTGGGGCGATGCCGGGCACCCCAGGGTGACCCTGGTAGGCAAAGGGGTGTGTTTCGACAGCGGCGGTCTGGATATCAAACCCGCGGCGGGCATGCGCTACATGAAAAAAGACATGGGCGGCGCGGCCCATGTGCTTGGACTGGCGCATATGATCATGGCGCTCCAGTTACCGGTGAATCTTCGGGTGTTGATTCCCGCCGTGGAGAACGCGGTGTCCGGAAATGCCTTCCGGCCGGGCGATGTGCTGAAAACCCGCAAAGGGCTTACGGTTGAGATTGATAACACCGATGCCGAAGGTCGGCTGGTGTTGTGCGATGCCCTGGCAGAGGCTGATACCGAAACCCCGGATATGATCATCGATTTTGCGACGCTGACGGGGGCGGCGCGGGTCGCCCTGGGCACCGAACTGCCCGGTTACTTTACCGATGCGGACGCCCTGGCGCGGGATCTGAATGCAGCGGGCAAAAAAGTCAGCGACCCGGTCTGGCAATTGCCGTTACACACCCCCTACGACGACTTCCTGAAAAGCGAGGTGGCCGACCTGGTCAACTGCGCGCCGTCGCCATTTGGGGGCGCGATTACCGCAGGCTTGTACCTGAAACGTTTTGTCGAACAAACGCCCTGGGTGCATTTCGACATCATGGCCTGGAACCAGCGCGCGTTGCCGGGTCGCCCGGTTGGCGGTGAAGCCTTTGGCGTGCGGGCTGTGTTTGAGATGCTGGAGCAGCGCTACCGATAACGTCCGGGTTAGTCGGTCTTTTTAAACGACCCCGGCCCAAATTGCCCGGCCAGGTCAACAAAGCTGTTCAGGTAGGGGCTGTCGCCCTCAGCGCTGCGGATGGCGGCGTAGAGGGTGCCGTGCAAGCCCTGCTCTCCCAGCGGCCGTGATGTCAGTGAGGTTGTCGGTTGCTGGGAATAGTGCAGTACCCAGTCGGGTAGGGCTGAGAGGCCGCGCCCACTGGCTACCAGCAGCAGAATCACCGCAGTCAGTTCAGACTGGCGAATCGATTTGGGTTCAATGCCCGCCGGGCTCAGGAAGTGTTTGAACAGGTCGAGCCGGTCGCGGGAAACCGGGTAGGTGATCAGTTGCTCGGTTTTCAGGTCTTCCGGGGCAATCCAGGTTTTTTGAGCCAGGGGGTGGTCTTCGGCCATGACCAGACGGCCTTCGTAGTTAAACAGGGGCCGGAATTCCAGGTCGCTGGCTTCTACCGGGTCCGATGAGATCACCAGGTCCAGCTCGCCCTCACGCAAAGCCGTAATCGAGTCGAAACTCAGACCGAGGCGAATGTCGATATCGACCAGTGGCCAGGCTTTCTTGAAGCGTTCCAGCACCGGCATCAGCCAGTCGTAACAGGCGTGGCACTCGATGGCGATGAACAGTCTTCCTGCCTCACCACTGGCCAGCCGGCTCAGTTCCTCCTCTACATCCGCCATGCGTGGCAACACCTGATCCGCCAGTTGCACCAGCTTGTAACCTGCCGGGGTTAACCGAATGGGCCGGGTATGGCGCATGAACAGCGAGACATCGAAATGATGCTCCAGGCTTTTTAACTGGTGCGACAAGGCCGACTGGGTAATGTGCAGTTGCTCGGCAGCCCGGGCGAGGTTGCCGCAACTGGCGATGGTCTTCAGGCTATGTAGATGTCGCCGCTCAAGAAACATATGAATCCTATTTGATAAATTCGTGAAAACTATGAGATAGACTTGAAATTACGACATGGTCACACTCTGCCCTCATTGAATCAACTGTCAATTAGGGATTTGTCATGACTGTCGCACACACGTTGGGATTCCCGCGCATCGGCGCACAACGGGAACTTAAATTCGCACTCGAAGCCTACTGGGCGGGCGATCAGGACCAGGCCGCCTTGCTGGCCGTTGGTCGTACCCTGCGTCATCACCACTGGCAATTGCAGGCCGATGCCGGGCTCGATGCCGTCACGGTGGGCGATTTCTCCTTCTACGACCAGGTACTGGATACGTCAGTGCTGTTGGGTGTGGTGCCCGAGCGTTTTGGCCCCACAGGCGATCAGGTCGATCTCGACACCTATTTCCGCATGGCCCGTGGCCGGGCGCCTTCCGGCAAGCCAGCCGCCGCCTGCACCATGACCAAGTGGTTCGATACCAACTATCACTATCTGGAGCCGGAAGTCCGGGCGGACCAGTCGTTTTCGGTCAGTACCCGCGCCCTGTTCGATCAGGTCGATGAAGCGCAAGCGGCGGGGCACACCGTTAAACCCGTTATTCTGGGGCCACTGACCTGGTTGTGGCTGGCCAAACCAGCCGGTGACGACTTTGATCGGCTAACGCTGCTGGACGGATTGCTGGATACCTATGCGACGATTCTGAATCGGCTGGCAGACCAGGGTGTCGACTGGATTCAGATCGATGAGCCCGCGCTGGTGCTGGACCTGCCTCAGGCGTGGAAAGCGGCCTATGAGCAAGCCTATCACCGGCTGAAATCAGCCCCGGTCAATCTGCTGCTGGCCACCTATTTTGGTGCGCTGGAAGACAACGTTACCCTCACCTGCAATCTGCCGGTTGCGGGCATTCACATCGATGCTGTCAGTGCGCCGCACGAGGTGTCTCAGGTAGTGGACTGGTTGCCGGGCCACAAGGTGTTGTCGCTGGGTCTGGTCAGCGGTCGCAATATCTGGCGAACCGACCTGGACCAGGCGTTACAAACACTGAAAACTGCTCACGCCAAGCTGGGCGACCGCCTCTGGGTAGCGCCGTCGTCATCGCTGCTGCACGTACCTGTTGATCTGGCGCAGGAGTCGGAACTGGACGACGAATTGCACAGCTGGCTGAGTTTTGCGGTGCAGAAGCTGGACGAAGTTGTGTTGCTCAAGCGGGGCCTGGCCCCATCACCCGATGAACCGACGTTAACGGCCTTGCGGTCTTCGGCCGGTGCGGTTCAGCAACGTCGGCAGTCGTCCCGCTTGAAGGTGGTAGAAGTGCGCGACCGGCTGGCCAAGCTCACGGCGTTGACGTCCGCCCGTGCCGAACCGTTCGGCAAACGCCGGGCAGCACAGCAAGAAAAACTGCCATTACCCCTGTTTCCAACCACAACCATCGGGTCATTTCCGCAAACCCAGTCGATTCGCCAGACACGTCGGGATTATCGCCGGGGTGAGTTGTCGCAGGCGGAATACGAACAGCGCATTGAAACCGAGATTCAGGACACTGTGCGCGCCCAGGAAGCCCTGGGCCTGGATGTGCTGGTGCATGGGGAAGCCGAACGTAACGACATGGTCGAATACTTTGGCGAACAACTGGATGGTTTTGCCTTCACCCGCTTCGGCTGGGTGCAATCGTACGGTTCGCGCTGCGTCAAACCGCCGGTACTGTTCGGCGATGTGCAGCGCCCGGCCCCCATGACGGTGCGCTGGGCACAATATGCTGCTGCCCAAACCGACAAGCCGATGAAAGGCATGCTGACCGGTCCGGTGACCATTCTGAACTGGTCATTCGTGCGCGATGACCAGCCGCGTTCCGACACCGCCTTGCAGTTGGCACTGGCATTGCGCGATGAAGTGCTGGATTTGGAAGCCGCCGGCATTGGCATTATTCAGATCGACGAGGCGGCACTGCGTGAAGGCTTGCCATTGCGCCGCCGTCACTGGCAGACCTACCTCGACTGGGCCGTTGGCGCCTTCCGCCTGACTGCCAGCGGGGCCGACAGCGACACCCAGATTCACACCCACATGTGTTATTCGCAGTTCAATGACATTCTGGGGTCCATCGCCCAGATGGATGCGGATGTGATTACCATCGAAACGTCTCGGTCCGACATGCGCCTGTTGGAAGCCTTCAAGGCGTTTGACTACCCGAATGACATTGGCCCGGGTGTGTACGACATTCACTCGCCCAACACGCCGAGTGTTGAACAGATCATCGATCTGCTCGAACGGGCCGCCAAGGTCATTCCGGCACAGCAACTCTGGGTGAACCCGGATTGCGGCCTGAAAACCCGGCGCTGGGAGGAGGTAACCCCGGCACTGGAAGCCATGGTGTCGGCCGCCAAGGTGTTGCGTCAGCGTTATGCCGAGCGCAGCCCGGCGTTGGGGCAGACAGTGAAGGCCTGATTTAGCAAGGCCAGATGACTTTCGTCAGTGCAGTAACCAAGGTACACTGCGGGAACCGGCGCGGATGGCGTCTGCTCGTCCCCCGGTTCCAATAAAACCCGATTCAAGCAGCAGTGTCGGCGTCGGAGTCGCAGGTTCGCCCTCGACCGGTCGGCTGTATTGGCAAAGTCGCTTACCGGCGGCCTTGCTTGAATACGCGCTGAAGATCGCTCCAACTTCGGGAAGAGCGGCGTTCTTGAGTCATAGCGAAGGTGCTCACCATGACACAAGCTGCGCATGAGCCGGAAATGCTGTCCGGCGGCGAAATGCTGATCCGATCGTTAAAAGACCAGGGCGTTGAATTCATTTACGGGTACCCCGGCGGGGCCGTATTGCACATCTATGACGCCATTCACAACCAATCTGATGTAAAACACATTCTGGTGCGCCACGAACAGGCGGCTACGCACATGGCCGATGCCTATGCGCGTGCCAGTGGCAAGGCGGGCGTGGTGCTGGTTACGTCAGGCCCCGGCGCGACCAATGCCATCACCGGCATTGCAACGGCCTACATGGATTCGATTCCGATGGTGGTCATTACCGGCCAGGTGATGAGTCACCTGATCGGCGATGATGCCTTCCAGGAAACCGACATGATGGGGCTTTCTCGGCCCATCGTTAAGCACAACATCTCGGTACGTGACCCGGCGGACATTCCGACCATTGTCAAAAAGGCGTTCTACATCGCCGAGAGCGGCCGACCGGGCCCGGTGGTCATCGACATTCCGAAAGACATGACGATGCCCAACGAGAAGTTCCCTTACGAATACCCGGATCGCATCAAGATGCGTTCCTACAACCCGGTCAAGAAAGGGCACAGCGGTCAGATTCGCAAGGCGGTTAATGCCTTGCTACAAGCCAAACGGCCGATCATCTACAGTGGCGGTGGCGTGATTCTGGGCAAGGCCAGCAAAGAGCTGACACAGCTGGCGCACCAGCTGAACTACCCGGTCACCAATACGTTGATGGGGCTGGGTGCCTTTCCGGGTACCGACCGTCAGTTCATCGGCATGCTGGGCATGCACGGCGCCTATGAAGCCAACATGACCATGCACAATGCCGACCTGATTCTGGCCATTGGCGCGCGTTTTGACGACCGGGTGACCAATAACCCGGCCAAGTTCTGCCCGGATGCGACCATCATTCATATCGATATCGATCCGGCGTCCATCTCCAAGATCATCCAGGCGGACATTCCCATTGTCGGGCCCGTCAAGCCGGTGCTGAAGGAAATGCTGGAGCAGATCGAGCAATCCAAACTCAAGGTAGACAATGAAGCCCTGGGCTTGTGGTGGGAGCAGATCGACGAATGGCGCCAGCGTCACGGCGGCCGTTACCGCAGCGACGATTCTGAAAAAATGAAGCCACAGCACGTGATTGAAACGCTGTGCAAGGTCACCAACGGCGATGCCTACATCTGTTCAGATGTTGGCCAGCACCAGATGTTTGCGGCCCAGTACTACAAGTACAACAAGCCCAATCGCTGGATCAACTCCGGTGGCCTCGGCACCATGGGCTTTGGCTTGCCGGCGGCGATGGGCGTGCAGTTGAACTACCCCGATGCGGCGGTAGTCTGTGTGACCGGTGAAGGCTCGATTCAGATGAACATCCAGGAACTGGCGACCTGCAAGCAATACCAGTTGCCGGTTAAGGTGCTGTGTCTGAATAACGGATATCTGGGCATGGTTCGGCAATGGCAGGACATGAATTACGAGTCCCGCTATTCGAACTCCTATGTCGATTCGCTGCCCGATTTTGTCGCGCTGGCCGAGGCCTATGGTCACGCTGGGATTCGCATTGAATCGCCCGATGAACTGGAAGCCAAACTGACGGAAGCCATGGCGATTACCGATAAAGTCGTGTTCATTGACGTTCAGATCGACCCGGATGAGCACGTCTATCCGATGCAGGTTCCCGGGGGCTGTATGGCCGACATGTTCCTGAGCAAGACGGAGAGGACCTGATCATGCGGCACATTATTTCAGTACTGATGGAAAACGAAGCCGGTGCACTGGCCCGGGTTGTTGGCTTGTTCGCCCAGCGCGGCTACAACATCGAGAGCCTGAACGTAGCCCCGACCGACGATCAGACGCTGTCGCGGCTGACGCTGGTCACCAAAGGCGAAGATCGGGTGGTCGAGCAGATCACCAAGCATCTGAACAAGCTGATCGAGGTGGTCAAACTGGTCGATCTGACCGAAGGCTCGCACATTGAACGCGAGCTGATGATGGTTAAGGTTCGGGCCACGGGTGCCCAGCGCGAGGAAGTGAAGCGTACCTGCGATATTTTTCGCGGGCAGATCATCGATGTGACACCGACGACCTACACCATTCAGGTAACCGGTAACGAAGAAAAGGTGAACGCCTTTATGGACGCGCTCAGTGGCGCGACCATCATGGAGGTTGTACGCACCGGAGTATCCGGCCTGGCGCGGGGCGACAAGACGCTGAGTCTGTAACCCTGGCCTCAATTGGGCTGAACCGGCGGGCTTGTCCCGCCTTTTTTGTTTTTACAGGCCGTGCCAGTCTCACTTCGCGATTGGAAACCCGGCCTGAATTGACCCTCTTCGTGCACAGCCAGAGCGCGCGTGAACCTCAGCGATCGTCACGGTTGGCGCGCCGGTTGCGGGGTTTGATCCGATATTTCTTGTTGCTTTTGCGGCGTTCACGCAGGGTGATGCGGATCAGCCCAATCACCAGCAGAGCCAGCAGCGCGGCTATGATCCAGGTGATGGTGTCGCATAGCCACTCAGGGTCGCAATTCATGCCAATCTGAATCATTATAACCTCCAAGTGATAGCGGGTTTTGGGTGCACGGTGCACTGAATGTTGTACGTTATCGTAACATTCCGGGTTTTAGCTAATTGCTAACAACATACGCCACAGAGGTAAGCGATTGCACGACGTCGTTTTATTTGCCCGCCAACCCATCTTCGACAGCACTCAGCAGGTGTTTGCCTATGAGCTGTTGTTTCGACAAGGCAACGCCGTACAGGCAGATTTCAGTGATGGTGATCTGGCCACGAGAACCGTCATGCTCAATGCCTACACCCATACCGACACCTTCAAGACGCTGAACAATAAGCCAGGCCTGGTTAATGTCACTAAAACCATGCTCAATGCCTTGCCGGATATTCTGCGCGACACCATGTACATTGAGGTCCTTGAGCATTACCACGCCGATGACGATCTGGTGCCACTGCTTCAGGGATTAAAGGATCGGGGCTTCAAACTGGTGCTCGATGATTTCGAAGGTAGGGACTACCGGCCCGAGCTGATCGACCTGGTCGACATGGTGAAAATAGATGTGCTCGCCACCCCGCCAGAGGCCATACAGCCTTTGCTGGAGCGATTGCGACAGCACGACGTCACCCTGGTGGCGGAAAAAATTGAAGACCATGCCATGTACCAGACCTGCCGCGACCAGGGGTTTGATTATTTCCAGGGCTACTTCTTTTGCCAGCCTGAGACCATTCGCGGGCAGCAGGTAGACCCGGACAGGATGGGCATGCTGATGCTGCTGGCCGATCTGTACCGGTCTGATGTGGACATCAACGCGATCTACAAGCACGTTCAGCGCGATACTGTTCTATCCTATAAGTTATTGCAGTTGGTGAACTCGGCGTTCTATCGCCGGGCGCAGTCGATTGAATCCCTGCATCAGGCCGTCATGATGCTGGGGCTGGACCGCATTCGCAGCTGGGTGACCCTGATCAACATGGGCCAGTTATCGGACAAACCCGGTGAACTGCAGCGTGAAGCTCTGACCCGGGCGTTCTTTTGCGAACACCTGGCCACCGAGCGGCCCGGTTTGACGGCCCAGGCGGGGTTTACCGTTGGCTTACTATCGGTGCTGGATGCCTGGCTCGACCGCCCAATGCACCAGATCGTAGAACAGCTACCCTTCACAGAGGAAGTGCGCGCAGCACTGACAGAGCGAGAGGGTCCTCTGGGAGCCATTCTGGGTATCGCTGTGGATTACAGCCACTCTCGCTGGGATGCCTTGCCCCGGGGATTGTTGGATTCGGAAGAGGCCATTCAGTTGCAGGACGCGTATTATCAATCGGTGCTGCGAGCCGATGAAATGCTCGATTGAGCAAGTACCGGTCCCGATGGGGTCGGATGTCGAGAATAGAGGGGCACAATGTTTACACTGGTGCAACACCCGGAAAGCTGGATAACCCACACTCAGGCCCATCAGGTACACAGCCTGAAACGCATGCCCGCGCAGCCGGACGAGACCCGCTCGTTCAGTCGTGGCGCTCTGTCCAAAGCCGATACGTCTGATTGGGCGCTGATAAAACCGGTCGAAGGCGTGATCGGTCTGTCGGCCGAGGGTACACGCCTGTTTGCACTGGAGACCGACGACTGCTGGTGCGGCCAGGTTGGCGAGGTGCTGGAATGGTTTCAGGAAGGGGCGGTTACGCTCGATATCTGGCACTGGTCCAGCATTGAAGCGACCGATGTACCCAGCCTGATAGGTGGCTTCAACGATGCAGCCCTGAGGCTGGCGCTGCACAATTCGAAGATGCCTCAGGATCCGGCGCCCGGATTCGAATTCTTCAAATCCGGCGATGTCATCATCCGCGAGGGCGAACCGGCCGATTGTGTGTTCACCCTGATCGAAGGGCGTGCCCGGGTCATGCGCGAAGGTGTGCAGTTGGGCGTTGCGCGGGAAGGCGAAATTCTCGGGCTGCAGGCCATGCTGCTGCACTCAACGCGCACCGCCTCGGTCATCGCCGAAGGGAATTGCAGCGCGGTCCGGGTCGATTACGACAAATTTCAGCATTTGATTGCCTCCCGTCCCGAACTCGTCCTCTCAACACTGGAAACCATGGCCAAACACATTGAACGGATGAATACCCGTTTACTGGAGGCCGGGTCGGACCCTTCCTGACAGGCAAAAAAAGCCCGCCGGATCGGCGGGCCAATGCTCACTCCCTTTTGGGGACCTCACTGAGACCGGTAAGGTCTCGTCTACCATCAGGCTTCGACGAGACGCTTCATGTCAGTCATATACCCGCGCAATTCTTCGCCAATCCACTCAATGGGGTGGTTGCGAATGGCGGTGTTTACCTTGATCAGCTCAATGTTATCAACCTGGCCGGATACAGCGCCCAGGCCTTTTCCGATGACATCGGTGCCGACCTTTGGCATGAAATGTTCGGCCAGCAACGGAACGGCCGCGTTGGCGAACAAATAGTTACCGTATTCAGCGGTGTCACTGATCACCACGTTCATTTCATACAGCTTCTTGCGCGCAATGGTATTAGCGATCAGCGGCAGTTCGTGCAGCGATTCGTAATAGGCGCTTTCTTCGATGATGCCGCTTTCGACCATGGTCTCGAACGCCAGTTCAACGCCGGCCTTGACCATCGCGACCATCAGAATGCCGTTATCAAAGTATTCCTGTTCGTCCAGATCATTGGCAGACACCGGCGTTTGTTCGAAGGCCGTTTTGCCGGTGGCTTCACGCCAGCCGAACAGGTCTTTGTCGTCATTGGCCCAGTCGGCCATCATGGTGTCGCTGAAGTGGCCGCTGATAATGTCGTCCTGGTGCTTCTGGAACAAGGGGCGCATCAGCTCCTTGAGTTCTTCCGACAGTTGGTAGGCGCGAACCTTGGCCGGATTGCTCAGGCGGTCCATCATGGTGGTGATGCCACCGTGCTTGAGTGCTTCCGTCACGGTTTCCCAGCCGTACTGAACCAGCTTGCTGGCGTAGGTTTTGTCGACGCCTTCGGCGACCATCTTGTCGAAGCACAGCAGTGAGCCAGCCTGCAGCATGCCGCACAGAATGGTTTGCTCGCCCATCAGGTCGGATTTCACTTCCGCTACAAAAGAACTCTCCAGTACGCCGGCACGGTGACCACCGGTGGCCGCTGCCCAGGCCTTGGCGATTTCAAAGCCTTCGCCTTTCGGGTCGTTTTCCGGGTGAACGGCGATCAGCGTCGGTACACCAAAGCCGCGCTTGTACTCTTCACGCACTTCGGTGCCCGGGCATTTCGGGGCAACCATCACCACGGTAATGTCGTCACGAATCTTCTGGCCGACTTCAACGATGTTGAAACCGTGCGAATAGCCGAGGGTCGCGCCTTTTTTCATCAACGGCATGACGGTCTCAACGACGTTGCTGTGCTGTTTGTCCGGCGTCAGGTTGACCACCAGGTCTGCTTGGGGAATCAGGTTTTCATAGGAGTCGACCTGAAAACCGTTTTCGCTGGCGTTTTTCCACGATTGGCGTTTTTCATCAATGGCGGCCTGGCGCAGGGCATAGGAAACATCCAGACCCGAGTCACGCATGTTCAGGCCCTGGTTCAAACCCTGGGCACCGCAACCGACGATGACCACTTTCTTGCCCTTGAGCACGTCGCACTCATTGGCGAATTCAGACTTTTCCATAAACCGGCACTTACCCAGTTGGGCTAACTGCTGGCGAAGATTCAGGGTGTTGAAGTAATTGCTCATGCTGTGTCCTGTAAACGCTGAAGGTGGTTTATCCACCGTTGCAAGGGAGTGTACAGAAGTGGGAATGTTGCTGGAAATGAATTGTTGGCAATCAGGTGTTGCTAAAAAGGGAATAATAGCCGACTCCCAGGGCTCTGCCGCTCAGCCTAACCAGAGACCGCTTGCTACCGGATAAAACCGTTTGTCGTACCAGAGACTCGTCATCGAGTCGCACCAGTAGTCTGGCGGTCATCATAGCCTGTGGAGCGAATCCGTGACGTTGAAAAGAACGACCCTGTTGCTGGGCCTGGTATTGAGCTGTGCCGGTCTTAAAGCGGAACCGGCGAAACCTTCCGGAAGTGAAGCCTATAGCAACGCCGTATCACCAATCATCGGGTATGGCCCGGTTTATGGCACTGTCCTGGGCGCCGCATGGTTCCGGTATCCGGCCCCTGGAGCAAAACTGGAGCGACCCGTCTACCAGGACGTTTTTATACAGGGGACGGTCGGGGGGCAGTTCAGTTTGCAGACTCGCCGGCGTCAACCCCATCTCTGGCCCGAATGGGATCATTCACTGGCGCTGTCGGTGGATAACTTCTTTGACTATGAATTTCCCGATGGCACCTCGGATTATCAGCGTTTCGATCGCTGGCGTCTGACGCTGGACAACGAAATGAGTCGGACGATCAGCGGTCCGCTGTCGGTGCTGGGACGTCTTTCAGTTGCTGGTCGGTTACACGAACGCGATGGTGACGACGCGAACGCCTACCCGGGTCTGGGGCTGCGTTGGGATAGCCGGGATGCTGGAATCAATCCTCGGCGGGGCACCTATGCGGTGCTTGCTGCCGATGTTCAGCCGGATGTCTTACACAGCAAGTGGCTGGACCAGACAGGTTGGCGTGGCGGATTGGACCTTCGTCGCTACATTCCTCTTGCCGGTGCCTCGGTTGTGGCGCTGCGTTTTGACGGCCATGCCACCGATGGTGAGGTATTTGATGCCGCCCTCGGTGGCGATGAGCAACTGCGCGGTTATGTCGCCCGGCGGTTCGTTGGCGAGTCCAGCGTGGCCGCTCAAGCCGAAGTCCGGTTCCCGCTGGTCGGCTGGGTATCGGGGGTCGCCTTTGCCGAAACCGGTTGGATACAAGACAGTGGTCATGCGGAAACGCCCTCAAGTGTTGGCGGTGGTTTGCGATTCGGGTTGCCTCCCGATGGCGAGATGAAAGTGCGCGCAGACCTGGGTATGTCTGCTGAAGGCGATGTTCAGTTCTTTGTCAGTTTTAATCAGGTGTTTTAGATGCCGAAGCCAAAGACATTTCAGACCACGGTCACTGGTGGTTGTCTGCTGATGCTAACCAGTCCAGCGGTTTGGGCGCTGGACTGGCGGCTGCACGCTGAGTGGGAGGCGAGCAGGCAGGACACCGTATCGGCTCCTCTGGCATTGATCGATGCCAGCCCCTTTGCGTGGACACAGCGCTATGATCTGTCGTTGGCTGATGCCGGTGCGGGACTGGATGTACGCTTCGAGCCAGAGAGCTCCGGAACATCAGAACCGGAGTGGACGGTCAGGCAGGCCTATTACGATGCTGGGCTGGGTGACTATGAGGTGACGCTGGGGCAAAAGCATCTGCACTGGGATTACGGCTTTCTGGCCAACCCGCTCAACTGGGTGGGGCCTGCTGATGGCCGCTCCGAATTTCTGGCAGAGCCGCTGTTGTCGCTACAACAGTTTCGGGGCATCAATACCGACCAGGCTGTTTGCACACTGCGTCTCGAAGACAGGCAGGAGCTTTGTCTGGTGCGAACCCAGGGGTTCTACGGCGCTTTGGACTGGCAGTTGGCCGCGGGTTACGAAGAAGGCTGGCAACTGGGTGCGGGCGCATCCTGGGTTCCCGGTCAGCACTGGGAGTATCATGGGTCGCTGACCTGGTATGAAACGGCGCTGCAGCGAACCCATCGGGATGGCCGCATAGTAATTGAGCACGAATCTGCCTGGAACATACTGGTTGGCGCCAGCACTAGTGGCCAGGGTGGCTGGCAGTTATTGCTCGAACACCATCTGGATACCCGGGCGCTGTCAGCGGATGACTGGTCACAGGTACGACAGGATCTGAAGGCAGGGGCTGCCGGTGCGCTGGCACCTGCCTGGCAGAGCAAACCGTTGACGGCACACCGTTCACTGGTCCGCCTGACGCAAAACTGGAACGACTGGGACCTGACCGGAACCCTGATCGGGCTCTGGGCCGGGGAGCCAACGGCATTGACTGAGCTTGAACTGACCTATGCCTGGACACAAAACGCGGCTTTGACGCTGGGCTGGCAGACGACGCCCGCCTCGGGCATGCTGGGTCAGATTGGGCAGGGCGACCGCTACACACTGGGCGTTAACTGGGTATTGGCACCATGAAAAAGTTTCCGGGTATGTATCAACACAGTTTTGCCGACAGCTCGCTGCTTGAATGGGTGTTTGGTGTGGGCATAACGCTGGTCGCCTGTGCGCTGATCGCCTGGCTGACGGCACTGATGAACGGCGCCAGTTATTGGATAAACCTGAGGATCTCGCTCGGGTTTGGCCTCTCCTGTGTGGTGACGATTAACCTGGCTCACCTGGCCTGGCCGGATCGGACGGACCTGTTTCGTAACAGCCTGGGCATGGTCATCGGGGTCGCGATTGGCATGGTCAATATGATGTCTGTTGTGTTCGGCAACCTGTTTCAGATCGATTTTCGCGAACACTGGGCGATGATGCTTGGCAACCTGGCGATATCGGCTGTTTTCAGTCTTATTGTTTTCTACTTTTTCTATTCCACCTATCGTGTTCAGCGATTGGGGCGAGAAGTGACCGAGCAGCAACTGGTCGCCTCGCAGAAAGATAAGGACTTGCTGCTCAGCCAGCTGAAGCTGATGCAAAGCCAGATTGAACCGCACTTTCTGTTCAATACACTGGCCAATGTGCAGGGTCTGATTGATCAGGACAGTGTGGCGGCGAAACGGTTGATTGGTGAGCTGACCACCATGCTGAGGGTTAGTTTGCGCCGGACCCGTCAGGACACCACCCGGCTATCCGATGAGTTGACTCTGATTCGCAGTTACCTGGCCATTCAGGCGATTCGCATGGGCAATCGACTGTCGTTCGACATTGATGCGCCAGAAGCATTGGGCGACCTGCCGTTGCCGCCGCTGATGATTCAGCCACTGGTGGAAAATGCCGTAATCCACGGTATTGAACCCAGCACGTCCGGCGGTGAAGTTAGGGTGGTCGTGCGGTTGGCAGGCGATGCGCTGCAGGTTGCTGTGGTCAATACCGGGCTGGGATTGGGCCAGGCTCCGGTTTCAAGCGGTGAGGGGGTTGGGCTCAGCAACATTCGCGAGCGGCTGCGCCTGCTCTATGAAGGTCGGGCTACACTGACGCTGAAAGCCAGCGTAACTGGTGGAACAGAGGCGCATTTGAAGGTGCCAATTAATACAAAGGGCGAGGTAGAAACCATGCCTGTCCAAAACCCGACAAACGACGGAACTCATGGCTGAACTGACCGCACTCATCGCCGACGATGAACCCGTTCTGCGCTATCACCTCAACCGGATTCTGAGCGATCTCTGGTCAGACCTGGACATCGTCGCCATGGCGGCAACGGGCGAAGAAGCCTGGCAACTGATCGAGACTGTTCGGCCACAGGTGGTTTTCCTGGACATCAAAATGCCGGGGCTGACGGGCCTGGAGGTTGCCGAGCGCATGCAGCAGGCGGGCCTTACCCGGGACTGTGCCGTGGTCTTTCTGACGGCCTATGACGAGTACGCCGTGGAGGCGTTCGAGCGCGAAGCGGTCGACTATCTGCTCAAACCCATCGATGAATCACGGCTTGAGCGCACCCGGGATCGTATACTCCAACGGCTTGAGCGCCCCGCGACGGCTCAGGTTGACTTGGCGGATTTACAACGACTGTTGTCTGCTGGTGAGACGGGCAATGGCCCATTGCGCTGGCTGAACGCTCACCGGGGTGAGGATATATACGTTATCGATGTCCAATCCGTTTTGTATTTTCTGGCAGAAGACAAATACACGACCGTGGTTACAGCAGACGGCGAGTATCTGATTCGCAAGTCGCTCAAACAGCTGGAAGCCGAGCTGGATAATCAGCAATTCTGGCGTATCCATCGTTCGACTCTGGTGCAGGTCGCCTGTATCGACCGGGTTGAACGAACCTTTTCCGGGCAGCTGAAAGTTCATGTGAAAAGTGGCCGTAACCCGCTCACTGTCAGCCGCCGGTTTTCCGACCGGTTCAAGCAAATGTAAGCCACGTCCGCGCCATTTAGTGTCACCTGTAACCGTTCATTCCGCAGTAGAACCATTCATCGAAAGCGCCCGATTGGGCTCGCCCACCCCGCTAGAGTGACGTCGAATTCTTAACGGAGCGACGTCATGCGGCAATTCATTCTGATTATTCTGGTCAGCATAAGCTGGGCATCAGCGGCATTTGCCGAGGTTGACCACACCGACCCGGAACTGACCCGGGCATACCAGCAGTACCTTGCAGCCATCGAGGGCGATAACGGCGCCGTCGATGATGCCGTTGAGGCATTTGAGGCACTGCTTGTAACTCACCCCGGCGACCCGCTGATACTGGTTCTGCTGGGCGGCAGCCAGACGTTGCAGGGGCGCGACGCCTGGATGCCCTGGAATAAAATGAGTCTGACCGAAGACGGCTTGGCCGCTATGGGTACTGCGCAGCAATGGCTGGGCCCTGAGCACGATGAGCAGGTGTTTTATGGCTTGCCGGTCAGTGTTCAGGTCAAAGCGTTGGCAGGCATTACCTTCACTCAGGTTCCAGACTTCTTCGGCCGGTTTGAGCAGGGGTATCAGTTGTTGCTCGATGTTAGCCAGAGCCCGTTACTGGACGAAGTGCCGGCACAAAACCATAGCCACATTCATTTTTACGCCGCCCGGGCTGCCCGCCAGGCCGACGAGCCGGAACGCCAGACCATGCTGCTGAAGCGCCTGGCCGACCTTCCGGTGGATAATGACTATACCGCTGCAGCACGCGATGCGTTGGCAGCAGCGGGAGAGTGACATGACCCTGATGACAGTGGACAAGGTGTCCAAAAGCTACCGCGTGGGAGAGGCGGACCAGAGGGTGCTCTCGGGTGTCGACCTGTCGCTGCAGGCCGGTGAGTTTGTTGGACTGGTTGGGCCTTCCGGTTGTGGCAAGACCACTTTGCTGAATATCTGCGGCCTGATTGATCAACCAGACTGCGGGCAACTGTACTGGCATGACCGTGCGTTGACCGGGCTGTCCGGTGTGGCTCTGACCGACTTGCGCCGCCGGACCGTTGGCTTCGTGTTTCAGGAGTTCAATCTGATTCCGGTGATGAGCGCACGTGACAATATCGCCTATCCGCTCATGCTGCTGGGGTTGTCCCGACAGGAGCAGGCCGAGCGCGTTACCGCACTGGCCAACGCCGTGGGAATCGGCGCTTTGCTGGACAAACGACCCGCGCATCTCTCTGGCGGCCAGCGCCAGCGTGTGGCCATAGCACGGGCACTGGCGAAACGGCCCGAGCTGATCATCGCCGACGAACCGACCGCCAGCCTCGATGAGGAAACCGCCCTGACCGTTGTTGACTTGCTGCGGTCGCTCAGCCGTGAATTTAATACCACGGTGTTGGTCGCGACCCACGACATCCGGCTGTCGCGCTGGTGTGACCGGCTTATTCGCTTGCATCAGGGTCGTATGCAGAGTGAATCCCGCCCGCCAATACGTGTCAGGGAGGAAAGGGTATGAAGTGGCTTTTACTGGCCTGGAGCAATCTGGGTCGCAACCGCCGCCGCATGCTGGCGACGCTGTTGCTCACCGCGATCGGTGTCACCGGCATCATGGCCACCAGCGGGTTTGCGCTCTATACCTACGACTCTTTGCGCGAGTTTGCCATGCGCGACAAAGGCCATGTGATTTTGACACACCCGGCATTTTATCAAACGCAGGAAGATTACCCGTTGCACTTCGGGCTCGACAACGCCGATAGCCTGGAACAGGCGCTGCGGCAGGACCGGCGGGTGCGTAACACCCTGGCGACGGTCGAATTCAGTGGGCTGATCACCAACGGTGATAAATCCACCATCTTTGTTGGCGAAGGGGTTGAGCCTGAATTGTTTCAGGTGCGCGGCCCTTCCATGCGCCTGGATGCAGGCCGGTTGTTTGGTGTCACCCATTCAGATACCGGCGCACAGGCACTGATCGGTAGAAGCCTGGCCAATAATTTGAAGGTGAGCGTGGGCGAAGGGCTGACGCTGATGAGCACTACAGTGGATGGTGCGCTCAATGCTATTGATGTAACCGTGCGGGGCATTGTGTCCACAGGCGTCCCCGAGCTGGACAGTCGTCTGGTCATGACCCGCATCACCGATGCACAGCGCCTGCTGAACAGTGATCGGATCACCCGCCTGGGCGTTTATCTCAATGACAGTGCGCAAGCGGATGCCTTCTATAACAGCCTGAAGGAGCAGTATCCGCACTTGGGAATAACGGCCTGGCACGAACGGGCTTTTTTCTACACCAGCGTACGTAACCTCTATAACCGCATTTTTGGTGTGATGGGCCTGGTTATTCTGGCCATGGTTGGTTTTGCCGTCTTCAACACCGCTTCTATGAGTGTGATGGAACGCACGCGTGAAATTGGAGCACTGGCTGCGATGGGGACTCGACGAGGCGAGATTCTGCGCTTGTTCTTGATGGAAGCCGGATTGATCGGGCTGCTTGGTAGTCTGGTCGGGCTGGTGTTGTCCGGGTTGCTGTCGCTGGGACTGATGGTTTTTGAGGTACAAATGCCACCGCCACCGGGTCAAACCGAAGGTTACCCGTTGCAGGTTTACTGGTCTGCCGAAATGGCCCTGGTCAGCTCGGCCATTGTCGTGGTATTGGCTGTCCTTGCCAGTGGCGTGGCCACGTTCCGGGGTGTTCGCAAACCCATAGTGGAGGCACTGAATTATGCGTAAACAGGACTTGTGGTTGTGTATTTTATTGCTGTTCGTCCTGGGCGGGCTTCGGGCTGAGCCGTCACCGGAACTGGCGGTGCTCGATCAGGCACGAACTCGCCAGGGCGATGTCCGGGTTGAGAGCCTGATTGAAGTGTGGGAGGCGGGTGAATTGCTCCGTTCCAGTGCTTTTGAGGTGTATGTGGGGGCTGGTCGGCGGTCATTGGCATTAGCCCGAAGTGGCCGGGAAGCGGGGCAGAAGGTACTGATGCTGGATGATCAGTTCTGGCTGTTTCTGCCCGCCAGTCAGCGGCCCATACGCATTACCCCCATGCAGAAAATGCTGGGTGAGGCCTCGATAGGCGACATCGCCTCGTTACGCTGGCAGGAGGACTACCGCATTGTGAACCGGCAATCTGAGCAGGAAACATTGTGGCTGACACTGGAGGCGGCCCGTGTTGGCCTGAGTTATCAGCGTGTCGAGTTGCAGGTGCGTGCCGATGACTATGCGCCCTTGAGCGCCCGCTTCTATCTGACTTCTGGAAAGCTGGCCAAAACAGCCGCTTTTGAGCTTGATGAGGCGGGTGGTGAACTGACCGTGTCGCGTATGACCCTAACCGACGAGGTTATTGGCGATGAAGTGACTCACATCCATTACCAGGGCGTGACCGAAGTAGACATACCGGAGCGGTGGTTTTCGCCAGCCTTTCTGGCTCGCAATCCAATCGATTAGCGAGGCAGGGTAAACGGCTCATACAGCTTCCATAAAATTGCACAACCCCGGGTTTGTATTGCGTTTGCTGCAATATTACCGGGGGCATGGCATAATCGGGGGCCGGTCAGAGGAGTCGATTACTATGGATCTGCGAGCGCTCAAGCAGTTCTTGCACCTGTCTCAAACACTGCATTACGGCAAAACGTCCGAAGCCATGCATGTCAGTCCGTCCACACTGAGTCGGAGCATCGCCCGGCTCGAAGATGAACTGGGTGCTACGCTGTTTGAACGGGATAATCGGACGGTTGTTTTGACTCAGGCCGGGCGGCTGTTTCGTGAATTCGCCGAATCCACGCTGGCCCACTGGCAAGAGCTCAGACACAAGCTGCAGAACGACCCGGATGAACTGCGCGGCCAGGTGCGGCTCTATTGCTCTGTAACCGCCAGTTATTCGTTCATGCTGGAGGTGCTGACCGAGTTTCGCAAACGCTTCCCCAACATTGAAGTAATACTGGAAACCGGCGATGCCGCCCAGGCTGTGCAGAAGGTGATGGACGATGAGACCGACGTTGCGGTCGCGCCCAGACCAGATCATCTGCCCAATCCGTTGATGTTCGCATCCATCGTCGAGACACCGCTGGACTTTATTGCGCCGGTGATCGACTGTCCGGTGCGCAGCCTGATGCAGGAAACGCCTATCCCCTGGGGACAGATTCCCTTTGTGGTGTCCGAGTATGGGCTGGCGCGAAAGCGTCTTGATCATTGGTTTCGGGCGCATTCGATCAAGCCCAACATCTACGCTCAGGTGGCGGGCAATGAAGCCATCGTCAGTATGGTGGGGCTTGGCTTCGGGATCGGAGTAGTGCCCGGGCTGGTGATTGAGAACAGCCCGATGAAAGATAAAATAGAGCGAATCAAGACAGATACGGTTCTCGAGCCTTTTGACGTCGGGGTCTGTGTCCTCAATCGGCGTCTTCAGGACCCGCTGGTCAGTGCCTTCTGGCAGACCGCGGTCGACATTACTGGGGACTGACGCCCCCGGAACATCAGTTCATGCTTGCCCGGGTCAACGTTGGCTCGGGCCAAATCAAAAAAAGGGGGGCTCTATGAGTTCCACAGAAGAAAAAACGACGGAGAATGATCAATTGCCGGTACAGCAACACCCGAGCCACCGTCGTGGCATTTATCTTTTGCCCAATTTGCTGACAACGGCCGCCTTGTTTGCGGGATTTTATTCCATCGTGTTGTCGATGAACGGGAGTTTTGTGCGCGCTGCCATGGCCATTTTTGTTGCTCAGATTCTCGATGGTATGGACGGGCGGGTAGCCCGCATGACGCATACGCAAAGTGAATTTGGGGCCCAGTATGATTCCATGTCCGACAATCTGGCGTTTGGCGTGGCACCGGCCATTCTGGTTTATCAGTGGTCTCTGCACAGCCTGAGTAACCTGGGCTGGGTCGCCGCCTTTATCTTCGTTGCCGGGGCAGCCTTGCGTTTGGCGCGGTTCAATACTCAGATCAACACCGTCGACAAGAAGTTCTTCGTTGGCCTGGCCAGTCCAGCGGGTGCTGGTGTGTTGTGGGCCATGGTGTGGGCGCTGGGTCAGAAAGGGGTCGAGGGTGAGTCGGTTGCCTGGTTGATGGTGATTATCGTGCCGCTAATAGGCGCCATGATGGTCAGCCCCATTCGTTATTACTCTTTCAAAGACCTCAGTGACAAGGGCCGGGTGCCCTTTGTGGTGCTGTTGTTGTCAATCATGGTGATTGCCGTAATCGCCCTGGATCCGGGCCCGGTTCTGCTGGCTTTCGCCGTGACCTACGCCCTCTCGGGGCCGGTGTTTGAAGTCTGGCGCCGCTTACGCCTATATAAGAACGCCCGGAAAGTAGAGTCTGGCGACGACTGATCTGCCTCAGTTGGCAGCGCTGTCCCTATAAAAAGGATGTAAAGGCGCTGCCACGGCAGATCAGTTGTGCCAAAGTTAAAGCAGCGTGCTGCTTTGTTGCTGGACTTTAGAAAGAGCCCACCTCGCCAGTGTGAAACCAGTCAGCGCCTGATTCCGTAATCGTAAGTAGCTACGAACAAATCGAACAGGATGCGATGTATGCTAATTAAACAGGCTTCGGACTTAACCGAAAATGACGTAACGCCCCAATCGGCCTACCTGAACCGCCGACATATCATTCAAGCGGCCGGTGGGCTGGCTCTGGCCGGTGCTGTTCCACGTGTGTTTGCAGAAGACCAGAGTGCGCCCCACTGGCTTGACCAAAAGGTGGATCAAACGGTGTTTCGCAGCGTTACTACCGATGAAGGCGTGACGGATCGGGCTGATGCGACCTCTTACAACAATTTCTATGAATTTGGGACTGGCAAAGGCGACCCGGCCAAGTATGCCGACAATTTTAACCCTTACCCCTGGGAAATAACGGTAGATGGGGAATGCTCTAACCCCGGAACGTTTGATCTTGAAGCCATCTTGTCCGGTTCAACCGCGACCGAAGAGCGTATTTACCGGTTGCGCTGTGTGGAAGCCTGGTCAATGGTGATTCCCTGGATCGGTGTCGAACTGGGTAAGGTGCTGCAGCAATTTGAACCCACCAGCGATGCCCGTTATGTGGCGTTCGAGACAGTCCATCGTCCGGAAGAAATGCGCGGTCAGCGCAGTCGTTTTTCATTCATCGACTACCCCTATGTTGAAGGCCTGCGTATGGATGAAGCCATGCAGCGTCTGGCTTTCCTGGCCGTAGGTATGTATGGCGAGCCGTTGCCAAACCAGAATGGGGCACCTATTCGGTTGTTGTTACCCTGGAAGTATGGTTTTAAAAGCATCAAGTCGATCTCGCGGATCTCTTTTGTCAGAGAGATGCCACCTACTACCTGGAATCTGTCGGCCGAAAATGAGTACGGATTTTACGCTAATGTGAATCCGGAAGTGGATCACCCCCGTTGGAGTCAGGCCAGTGAGCGCCGCATCGGTGCTAACGGCGATGTCGAGCGCATACCGACTCGAATGTTCAATGGGTATGATGAAGTGGCCTCTCTTTATGAGGGAATGGATTTGAGGACGTTCTTTTAATGAAGGGCATTGACCTCCGGCAAAGTTGGTTCTGGTGGTTATTGTTTTTTTCCGCGCTGGCCCCGGCTGCCTGGTATTGGGGGTTGTTTGTACTGGACTCCCGGGCGTTGGGTGTGGATGCACTTGAAGTAGTACTGCAGGAAATGGGGCGCTGGTCGCTCTGGATGTTACTGGTGACGCTTGCCTGTTCCACACTGCGCCGGCGTACACCTTTGCCCAACCTGGTCCGTTATCGACGGATGCTGGGGTTGTTCACTTTTTTCTATGCCACCCTGCACCTGGGCACCTATGTCATAGGCTGGATCGAGCTTGATCTGGCGACTTTCTGGGATGATGTCAGCAAGCGGCCCTTCATTTATCTTGGGATAATTGGCTGGGCAGGGCTGCTGGCGCTGGCTGTGACATCGCCTAAAGCTATGGTTCGCAAGCTGAAAAAGAATTGGAAACGACTGCACCGGGTAATTTACGCCGTCGTGATCCTCGCTGTTATCCACTTCTGGATGCAATCGCGGGTGTCCTCGCTGGAAGCCTGGATCTACACACTGCTGACACTGGTCTTGCTGGGTGAGCGAGTCTGGGCCAGATATTCAGCCAGAGCTTCGGTATCTTCCGGCAAAACGAGGGCGGCCAGAGCCTAAGTTCAGCGCTCTGGTAAGTGCGGCCTGCCAGTCTTCGGCAGTTTTTTTAAAACACCTCTTGACCCTCTCTCAGAAAAGACTATTATACGCCTCCCTCGCCGCACAGC
>ERZ1699650.61-NODE-61-length-74128-cov-11.522525_pt1 | contig 74128 bp, 71 predicted proteins | sample MGYA00581512_ERZ1699650 | MGnify/ENA primary metagenome ERZ1699650 (study PRJEB42348, sample SAMEA6618698) | metagenome | isolation source: Polyester-degrading enrichment culture growing on monomer terephthalic acid, Te | collected 2019-05-17 ... | reverse complement strand
GACGAGAGTCGGAATTTCGCTAAGGAGACCGGCGTATTTTCTGGCGTCAAACAAGTCGAAAGTGCCAGCATGGCCGGTCCCGCCCATGCGCCGGCTGAAAGCGTTTGAGGACGAGACGCCCCGGTCAAAGAGGATCGCCGAAGGCCGGTGCGTGGTGACGGTGCTCTCGTTAATGTTGAACATCGTGCCAAATTAGCTACCGTGAGGGAGATTGTTGGTACTTGCGCGGGGGGAAGCGGCTGTCACAGTTTGTTCAGAGTGTTCGGCGGCTGGTCGTCGCAGGAATACTCGTGTGGCTTTCTGTCGCCGCCGCTGTTGCCCAGGAGGCCGAGGCGACGCAAGAGGCCCCCTTGGTGTCGAGCTGGTTTCACTCTCCTCCTTTGTTCTATGACGACGTGGATGGCGAAATTCCGGGCTTTGGCGCAGAGCTGACCCGTCTGTTGGCAGAGGAACTGGCGCTGCCGCTGGAGTTTCAGAAGTTTGAGTCAATTCCCGAAAGCATCGCCGCCCATGCGGCGGGCCAGACGGATGTGGTCGTGGGGATTCCGGTGGGTCGGGTGGATGCCCAAAGCGCCCTGGCCTCGATCCCTGTGGCCACATCGCGGCTGCGTCTGATTGCGCGGGCCGATCGTCATGATGAGATCGATCTGGACGCCGCAGAGCAACCCAGGATCGGATATGTCGCCGGTGCCGAGAGGCAGGTCCGAAATCTGCCCGCCGATCAAACAAATCTGGTCCCGGTGGCATCGGTCGCCGAAGGCATGATCGCGCTGCTGTCCGGGGACATCGACCTGATGTTTGCCGCCGAAGAAGGGGCCACCGGATGGTCCTACCGCGCCGGGATCGACCACCTGTTCATCCCCTACGGGCAGCCATACGAAGAAGCGTCGCGCGTCGTTTCCCTGCACCGATCTCGGGCCGAGCTGCTGGCGCCGATCGACGCGGCCATTCGACGGCTTGAAGCCAGCGGGGCGCTCCCGGCCCTGCGGCGAAAGTACTATCTGAACGCGTACGAGCGCGCGCCTGATGTCCTTGCGGTCGGGATCGTCGATTACCCGCCGTATCAAACCATCGACGCGGATGGACAGGCGCAGGGGTTTGGCGCGGATGTGTTGCGTGATCTGGCGGGTCTCGCCGGGGTTGAGGTCGCGTTCACGCCCGTTACCCGGGACGAGATCCGCCAAGGCCCGGAAGCCGCCGGGATCGATGCGGTTCCGTTGCTCCCCATCACGAGGGGAAGTCAGCAACAGTGGGATTTCACCCAGCCTTTGGAAGAAATTCCGATACGCATTTTCATCCGTGATGAGGATGCTGCAAAGATCACCGGATTGCCCGACCTTGCCGGACACAGCCTCGCCGCGGTTCCGGTTGATGGTCTCGAAGAGCGGATCAACGGCATCGCGCGACGGGATGTCATTTCCGTCGTTACGCCGAACGAGGCGCTTGCCCTGTTGATGGAGGGCAAGGTTGATGCGGCGCTGACAAGCTCTTTTCGGCTCGACCGGGATTTCCGGCAAGAGATCGAAGCGCAGGGCATTGTGATGCTTGAGCCTTTGGTCATGGTCATCCACCGCGCGGTCGCGCTGCGGTTTGGCATGGGGGACGTTCGCGAAAAGCTGAACGCGGTGATCCCGGCCTACCTTTTGTCGCAGCGGTTCCAGGACCTTCGCGAGGTCCACTTTGGTGTGCCCGAGTTCTGGACGGAAACCCGCATACGGATCGCCCTTGGCCTTGCGGTCGGCATGGGCGCCCTGGTGCTGCTGGCCACGGTGATTGCTGTCATGAGTTTGCGGGCGCGCCGTCAGGCCGAGGCCCAGGCCGCCCAGACCTTGGGCATGTCCAACCGGCTCAGCGCGATCACGGATGCGGCGCGCAACGGCATCGTCGGCCTTGATCCTGCGGGCGATATTGCATTTGCCAATCCAAGCGCGCGTCGCCTTCTGGGGATCGGTGCGCAGGAAACGCCGTTTGAATGGCCTGACAACATCTCGTTCTTCGATCCGGAAACCGCAGAGAAAATCGAGGCCGGCCGCACGCCTGTCGATCAGGTCATCAACGGTGAAACGCTGGACGGCGAATTGACCGGCATGGGGGACGCGCAGGGTGGCAAGATGCGTCATATACGGCTGGCGAGTGCGCCGGTGGCGGCGGGGCTGACACCCGAAATCGCATCCGTGCTGATCCTGGACGATGTGACCCAGGCGCTCCGCCACCGCGAGCAGGCCGAGCGCGCCGGACGCATGGGCGCCATCGGGCAACTGACCGGCGGCGTGGCACATGATTTCAACAATCTGCTCGCGGTCATCATGGGCAACCTGGAACTGATCAAGGAAGAAAAGGCACCTGATGAAATCGCCCATCTTGCAGATGCAGCGATTGACGCCACAAAACGCGGCGCGGATCTGACACGGAACATGCTGGCCTTTGCCCGCAAGTCGAAGCTGTCGCCTGTGTCGCTCGACCTCAATGACGTCGTCCGGTCATCGAAAAACTGGATTGGCCGCGCCTTGCCCGAGACCATTTCCGTGGAGACGTCGCTGCTTGCAGGGCTTTGGCCTGTGTCTTTGGATCGGAGTTCGCTGGAAAGCGCCTTGCTGAACCTGATCCTGAACGCACGCGACGCAATGGACGCGCGCGGCAAGTTGACACTCGAAACCGCCAACGTCCGCATCGACGAGGCCTATATCGACGATCGCAATGCAGAGCTGACCCCGGGCCGCTATGTCATGCTTGCCGTCAGCGACACGGGCCACGGCATTTCAGCGCCCGTGTTGAGCGACATCTTCGAGCCGTTCTTCACCACCAAGGCAACAGGGCAGGGGACCGGCCTTGGCCTGTCAATGGTCATGGGTTTCGTGCAGCAGTCGGGCGGGACCGTGCAGGTGTATTCCGAACCAAACCAGGGGACATCGTTCAAGCTTTATTTCCCCACGACGCAAGCGGTTTCAAACCCAGGGGAGGCGCCGCCGTCCGCCTTGGTGAAAGAGAGTTTCAACGGGATGCACGTCCTTCTGGCAGAAGATGAAGACGCGGTGCGCGATGTCCTGATCCGGACCCTGAAAAAGTTCGGCTGCAAGGTGACCGCTGCCGCGAGCGGTGATGCGGCGTTTGAAATTTTCGCCCGTGGTGAGGCGTTTGATGTTTTGGTGACAGACATCGTCATGCCCGGCAGTTTGCAGGGCACCGATCTTGCCAAGGCGCTGCGAGGGCTGCGCGATGATCTGCCGGTGATCTTCATGTCGGGCTATGCCAACGAGGCCAAAGTTCATGGAAACGGATTGCGGCCTGAGGATATTCGCTTGATGAAGCCGGTGCAGCAGGTCGAGCTCATGGCCGCTTTGGCGAAAGCCAAGGCTGCGCGCAAGGTCCGCCAAGGCGGTTTCTGAGCGCAGCAGATCGACGATGAGGTCGACGGCGGCTCCTGGTCGGAGGGCAAAATCAGAAGACAAATGCCTCGCGATGCCGTCGCGCATCTTCGACGCCCAATTCGGTGAGCATTGTTTCGCTCGCGTTCATCAAGGCGTCAGGTCCACACAGGAACACGTCACGTTTCCGCAGGTCCGCGACGGAACGCATGTCATCAATCCCCATGCGCCGCTCTTCGAGTGTCAGCACGGTCTCGGAGAGTGTCTTGCGCAGACCGTCCCGAGCGGATCGGGCGGCGGATGGGGACCGGCTCACGCTTTGAAGCGCAATCATGCGGAGCTTCACGTGAGGCGGCGGCGCGCCGAAGTGGTTCAAGACGCTGATATCGTCATCACGGCCGGCAAACAGAAGCACGATGTCGGTCGAGGGTGCGTTCGCGACTTGCAGGATGCCGTCCCACATCGCCATGAACGGCGTAATGCCAACCCCGCCTGCGATCCAGAGCATCTTTGGCGGGACGTTTGTGACCCTGCCGTCGCGGCTCTCGGTGAAACACGTAAACCCGGCGCCAACCCCCTTGAAGGCGACCGGCAGATTGTTGGCGATCAACGTGTCGGCATTGTCGTGCAGGAGATTGGACATCAGCCCGCCCGGTTTGCGTTTGACGGTGACGCTGACATGGTTGACTTCACGGAACTTATTGGCATTCGGGTCAAGCTTTGGTGGGCTGGAAAGCGTCCAGGTCCGGACGAAATCTTCGTTCACCAGCTGGGGGTTGGCCTCGTTCATGTGGCTGTAGCCGCGGTCCAGAATGCCCGAGAAATCAAAAACACCGAACCCGCCGGGCAAGGGCGCATTGATGGGTGATGAGAGCCTGAAGTTGAATGTGCTGATGCTGTCGGACAGTGCCCGGGTGGAAACAAGCGTGGCGGAGACCGCGGCCGCATTGTCGCCGGCCACGGCGCTGTGGCCCATCTGTTCCAGCTCCTGCCGCAAGAACTTCACCGGCGGATTGTAAGGCGAGACCTGTTCCCCGGACGCTAGTTTCAGGTTGAGGCCACTTCTGACCAGGACCGCCCCCGTCACCTTGATGCGCGTCACCAACCTCACCCGCGGCATGAGCGCCTCGGCGTCATCGTCGAACAGGTTCTCGGCCTCGCCGGTGACATGGAATACATCGCCCGTGGTGAAATCCGGGAACACGAGCCCGACCTGCGGGTCCGTCTCGATGTTGCCCAGAGACTGATAAAAGCGATTGCCGGAATGGTCCGGCAAAACCAGATAGGTGGTGACCTGGTCGCCATCGATTTCTTCGTGGATGCGAACAAAGCCAGGCGCACCGCCGCGATGGTTGACGCCCATATCGGTCTGCGTGCCGTCAGCATTGCTCTGCGCGATGTGTCTTGTCGCCAGAAAGGCGGTGCTTGCGCGATCAACCAGGGCTTTGGCGTCGGCGGGCAAGGCAGATGTGCATTTGTCAAAGCGGTCAAAAGACAGCACCGCCCTGCGCCGCATGTGCGTCAGCTGGCGCATGGTGATGTATTTCGGACAATTTCCCAGATGCTGGTCAGAGAGAAGCCGAAGCCGGATCCGCCCGGCCTCGTCAACCGCGGCATGGCTGATTGATCCGGCTATCTTGTTGCGCCGTCGGTTGCTGAAATCGATGCCGACGCCGGCAAACAGGCGCGCTTTGCCGGCAGGCACGGGCGCTTGCCGCAACGCCCGCGCAAACGGGTCAAAGGGGCTGGTCTCGGCAACGACATTTGTTGTGTTGTCCCCCGACACCTGGATCCCGACAGATGGATCGTCATCCGAGCGTGTGACCAGAATGCTGACCCAGGGACGCCCCCGTTGGTCGAGCGTTGCCAGGGGCAGGCAGGACAGGCCAGCGAAGAAATCCGCGTGCTGCTGCGGCATGTCACTGTTGATGTATTGCGGAATGGCGGCCCTGAGCTCTTCGGGTGTATTGCGACGGTCCTGCAGCAGCAGTTCGCCCTTGTGCGACCGATGTATCCGGGTCATTGCCTGACCTTTCCACGCGTCTTGTCGGATATTGCCATCGGGCGTGCGGGCGCGTGCGCCTTTCGCGGGGTCAGGACTGTTTCAACGGTCACGTCATATCCCCTTGTTGCGCTGCAAGGCCGACAGCGGTTGCGGGCATGGCCTCAAACCCGGGCAAGGCTTCGAAACGGGCAAGCCATGCGCGGATGTTTGGATAGGGGCTGAGCGAGATGTTCCCCTCCGGCGCATGTGCCGTGTACGAATAGGCCGCCACATCCGCGATTGTCGGGCGATCACCGACAAGCCAATCGCGGCCTTCAAGCCCTTGTTCCAGTTTCTGCATCGCCTTCTCGGCGGTTGCGGCAGCGAAGTCTGCGTCCAGGGGCGCGCCAAAAACGGTGATCAACCGCGCGGCACAGGAGCCAAAGGCAATTTCACCAGCAGCGAGTGTCAGCCAGCGCTGGACCTCGGCTTCGCCAAGGGCGGTGTCGGGAATCCAGTCAGGCGCATAGGTCCGGGCAAGATAGACAAGGATCGCATTGGAATCCGATACAATCACATCACCATCTTCCAGAACCGGGACCTGGCCATTCGGGTTCATGGCGAGAAATTCGGGCGACTTGTGCGCGCCAGCCGCAAGGTCCACGGGAACGGCGTCATGTGCAATCCCTGCGAGTTTTGCGAACACCAGGGCACGATGCGCGTGACCTGATTTGGCGAAATGGTGAATGCGAACGGCATTTGACATCGGTGTCTCCAGTCAATTTTGTCTTCTGACAGGGCAATACCAGTTGCATTGATATGGGATAATCGGCAATTTTGGCGTAACTTTAAGCCCTGAAAGGGCGCAATGGCATGGACAAGATTGATCGCATGCGCGCATTTGCGCTGGTCGCGAAAAACGCGTCATTCACCGTCGCGGCGCAGCGGATGGGGCGGTCCGCGCGTTTGGTCAGCAAGTACGTGGCCGATCTGGAAAACGCGCTTGGGGTGCAATTGCTGAACCGCACGACGCGCAGCGTGACCTTGACGGATGCGGGGGCGACGTACCTGGCGCTGTGCGAGCCGCTTCTCGATGGGTTTGATGAGCTTGAGGACCGCGTCAGGAATGAACAGGCCTCCCTGCGCGGCGCGATCCACATCTCTGCGCCGACAGGGTTTGGCGCATTGCGTCTTGCGCCATCGCTCGCGCGATTTGCCGCGAAACACCCGAATGTCGAGCTTGATCTGCAGTTTTCGGATCGAAAGGTGTCCATTGTCGAGGAGGGGATCGATCTTGCGATCCGGATAGGGCCGATGAGGGACAGTTCGCTCAAAGTGCGGCAGCTTGGTCGCATGCCCCTGGTCGTTTGTGCATCCCCGGCCTACCTGGAACGCGCAGGAACACCGACCCATCCACGCACATTGGCCGCCCATGACTGTATCCTTGATGGCAATATGACAGAACCAACTGTCTGGAGATTTGACATCGACGGCCAGGAACAAGCGGTGCAAGTGACCGGGCGTTTTCGCATGAGCGCGCCGGCAGGATCGGCCCGCATCGCCGCCGCGGGAGCCGCCATCGCGCGATGCCCGGCCTACACGGTTGCGGATGCCCTGAAATCCGGGGACCTGGTGGAGCTTTTTGCCGAGCACCGTGTCACGCCGTATGTCGTGGCCGCGCTCTTTCCACACAACCGGCATCTCACGACAAGAGTGCGCAGGCTCATTGATCACCTCGCGGATGATCCGATGTTATGTCCTGATGGCGCATGACTGGCCGCGCTTGATGGCTTCGGGGGCGGCGGGTCAGCCAATGGCAACCGTCAGGCCTTTGCGGTCAGCGGTCGGACGAGGGGGAATAACCGGTCATAGGTCAGCGTGACGACGCAGGTGTCGGCGACCACGAAGGTCGTGACGACGATGTCTGCGGCGCGGGTTTCGAGCAGGCCGAGTTTTCACCAAAGCATGTAGATCGGCAGCGACGTCAGGGTCAGCGAGCCTGATCATCCGCTGACCGTTTGCCCGCCCCCCGGTCTTGCAGAGCTTCGCCAGCATCGCCAGACCGTCCCGCGCAGCCGGATCCGACGACCTGGCCGAAGAGGTCAAGAGCCCCATCACAGGGCACGCCGAAAGCCCCGAGATGATCGTCGCCCGCTGGCGGGAGGCCTAGTCTGTATTGGGGAATTCGGCCTGGACCCTGGACCGGGCCTCTCGCAGCGCTTCGTCCAGGCGGGGCTTGATGTCTTCAAAGCGCATCGACGGCACCGGGACCGAGATTGCGTGGTAGTTGCCGCTGAGATCCTGGAAGGCGAAGCCTGCGGCCGAGATGCCGGGGGTGTGTTCGTCGAGGTCATAGGCGAGGCCGCAGGCGCGGATGTCCTCCAGCCTGCTCAGCAAGGCGTCCATATCGCCGGGTGACAGGGTGCGGCCAGCCTCCTGTTCGATCATGGCGCGGGCCTCGTCCGGGGGCATCAGCGCCAGGCAGGCGCGGCCGTTGGCGGTGGTGGTCAGCGGAAAGACTTCGCCCACGGAGGACACGGTGCGCAGCCGGTGCAGCCCCGGAACCTGGTCGAGGAAGATCATGCCGCCGTTGCGCAGCACGGCGAGGTCGGCGGTCTCTCCGGTCTTTTGGGTGACCTCGTTGAGGATTGCGCGGCAGCGCTCGACGATGTTGAAGTTCGCCGCCTCGGCGAAGGCGCCCAGCTCGGGGCCAAGCCGGATGCCACCGCCTTTTCGGTCCTGGATGATGAACCGCTCTGCGGACAGGGCACCGGTGATTCGCTGTACCGTCGAGCGGGGCAGGTCGACCCGCGCGGCGATCTGGCCGAGGCTGAGGCCGCTGCGCTCTTCCTTGAGTGCGCGCAGGATCGCTGCGGCGCGCGCAATGACCTGAATGCCCGAACGGTCCTTTTTGTCATTTTCTTCAACCATGTAGCCCCTCGACCCTTCTGTATCTGTCGCCCAGCCGTCCGTATCGGCCCATTTGTTATGTACCGCGATGCGGGTCAGGTCAATCGAATTGCAGTTTTTCGTTGACCGTATGGTGGGCGATATGTACCGTAATTCGAGACAGAGGGAGGAGCTCTCTGACAGTTTCAAGCCAACCGACGCCGGCCCATCGCCGGTGAACAGAGAAGGTGCATCCGATGGTCGAGATCCGCGGAATCGAGTTTCAGGCAAATACCGACAACGACATGGGGCTGGAGTTCTACAACCTCAGCCACCGCTTCGGGTTTCAGAACCCGAACTGGCCGTACTTCGAGGATACCAAGATCGAGCGTATCCACTACATGGCGAAATCCGGCGTGCTGAGCCAGCGCATCACCACCACGATGCATGCCACCACCCACATCGACGCGCCGGCGCACGTGGTTCAGGGCACGCCGTTCATCGACGAGGTTCCGCTGCCGCATTTCTTTGGCACCGGGATTGTCGTGTCGCTGCCCAAGAAGAAATGGGAGCCGATCACCGGCGAAGACCTTGAGAAGGCCTGTGGCCACGCGATCCGCAAGGGTGACGTTCTGATCATCAACACCGGCTGGCACAAGCAGTACGAAGACGGAGATTATTTCGCCTATTGCCCCGGTTTTGTCGCCTCCGCCGGTGAATGGATGGTGGAAAAGGGCGTCAAGGTCGTAGGCCACGACACCCAGGCCAATGACCACCCGCTGGCCACCGCAATCGGCCCGCAGCGCAACGGCCCGCTGCTGCCGCACCTGGCCGAGGAATACAAGGAATGGTCCGGCGGCGTGGATTGGAAAGACGCCTTCCCGGATTGGGAGCCGGTGCACAACATCCTGTTCAAGAACGGCATCATGGGCATCGAAAACGTGGGCGGCGATCTGGATGCCGTGACCGGCAAACGCTGCACCTTTGCCTTCTTCCCGTGGAACTGGGATCGCGGCGATGGCTGTATCGTCCGTCTGGTTGCAATGATCGACAAGGGCCAGAACTTCCGCATCGACGACGGGTCTGAATTCTGAATCCTCCCCGATGGGCCGCCGGGTGACCGGCGGCCCCTTTCCCAACACGCATGCCAAGGAGGAGTGGTATGATGAAGTTGAAGCCCATGATCATGTCGGCGGTCATCGCCGCCGCGGTGGCGGGAGCACCGTTGCAAGCCCAGGAGACCCCGGATTTCGTCGTGTCCCTGCTGGGCACCGGCGCGCCCAATCCCACCCCTGACCGCTTCGGGTCAAGCACATTGGTCCAGGTGGCGGGTCAGACGCTGGTTTTTGATGCCGGGCGCGGCGCTTTGCAACGGATCAAGCAGCTGGGCATCGTGCCCGCCGCGATCGACCACATCTTCCTGACGCATTTTCATTCCGACCACACCATCGGTCTGCCCGAGCTCTGGCTCATTCCCTGGCTGCCGCCGCAAGGCCGGCGCGAGGTGCCGCGCACGATCACCGGCCCGGTGGGGACAAAACAGCTGACCGAAGGGCTGAGCCTGGCCTATGCCGACGACCACCGCATTCGCATCGCCGATGCCGGACTGAACCCGCAAGGCGTGGCATGGGACGTGACCGAGTTTTCCCAGGACGGACCGGTCTATGAACGTGACGGCGTCGTTGTCACCGCCTTCGAAAATTACCACGGCGCCGCGCTCAAGCCCTCCTATGGCTACCGCGTCGATTACGACGGGCGCTCGGTGGCGATCAGCGGTGACACCAAGCCCTATGAGAATGTGGTCAAACATTCGACCGGTGTGGACCTGTTGATCCACGAGGTTGCCATGGCCGATCCCAAGATCGCCCAACGCCCGCCGATCAAGATCATCATGGACCACCATACCAACCCGACCGAAGCGGCAGAGATCTTCTCGCAGGCCCGCCCCGAGATGGCTGCCTTTACCCATTTCGTCTTTCTCGGAATGGGGCCGGGACGCCCCGATGCCGCCGACGTCATGGTCGAAGCCAAGGCCGGTTACGACGGCCCGATGATCGACGGGGTCGACCTGATGCAATTCGTCATCGGCGACACGGTCGAGGTGATCGACACGCGCGAAGGAAACTGAGCCATGCACGTCAAACGTTTCAAGGACGCCGCGCCCTACGAGGCCCCCAATCATTTCGACTGTCACGGGCTGCGGCTTCAGGGCTTTGAAGAGGGCGGGCCGACCAACCAATGGGTGGGGTTCAGCCAGTTCCTGCCCGGCGGCGGCGCGGGACCGGACAGCACACCGGTCGAAAAGGTCTATGTCGTGCTCGAAGGCGAGATGACCGTGATCGTCGATGGCGTGGAATGCGTGCTGGGAAAGATGGACAGCTGCACCATCCCGCCCGGCGAAGTCCGCACGATCGAGAACCGCAGCAATGACACCTGCAAGATGCTGGTTGTCATCCCCTATCCCCCCGCAAGCTGACCGGAGAATCCAGACATGAACGCAATGGCAAATCCCCTTTCGATGTTCGACGTCAAGGGCCAGGTGGCCCTGATCACCGGGGCTTCGGGTGCCTTTGGCATGGTCGCGGCGCGTATCCTTGCCGGGGCTGGCTGCAACCTCGTGCTGGCGGCGGGCAATCAACAGGCGCTGGACGAAATCGCCGAGGAATGCCGCGGCATGGGCGCGGCGGTCTGTGCCGTCAACACACGCCCCAACGACGAAGGCGCCTGCCAGGCGCTGGTGGACGAGGCGGTGAACACCTTCGGGCGGCTCGACATCCTTGTCGTGGCATCCGGCATGAACAAGGTCGCGCTGATCAACGACATGTCGCCCGAGACCTTTGCCAGCGTCATGGACGCCAATGTCACGCAAAGCTGGCTTCTGGCGCGGGCCGCCGCCGGGCAGATGAAGGCGCAGGGCGAGGGTGGCAAGATCGTGCTGGTGTCATCGGCGCGCGGGCTTCTGGGGCATCCGGCAGGCTATACCGCCTATTGCGCGTCGAAGGCCGCGACGGACGGCATCGTCAAGGCGCTGGGCTGTGAACTCGGCCCCACCGGAATCACCGTGAACGCCATTGCGCCGACGGTCTTCCGCTCGCCGCTGACCGCCTGGATGTTCGAGGACACCGAACAGGCGAAAGAGGTCCGCAAGGGTTTTCTGGCCCGCGTGCCCAAGGGCCGTCTGGGTGAGCCGGAGGACCTTGCCGGGCCGCTCCTGTTTCTCGCCTCGAAGGCATCGGATTTCTACACCGGGCATATCCTTTATGCCGACGGTGGCTATACGGCGGGTTGAGCGATGGTTCCCAAGAAGCAACAGATGGCCGTCATCGGCGCCGGGCTCATGGGCCATGGCATCGCCCTGACGCTGGCCCGCTCCGGGCAGTATGTGACCATCACGGACCCGCATGAAGAAACCCTGAAGTCCGCGCCCAAGCGGATTTCCGACAGCCTGCGGGTGCTGGGCGCCGAAGACGACGAGATCGCCCGCGCGCTGAAGATGATCGAGCTGTGTTCCTCGGTGCGGGTGGCGGTGAAAGAGGCGGATGTCGTCTTTGAAGCCGCACCCGAGAAACTGGACCTCAAGCGCAGCATCTTTGCCGAGGTCGAGGATCATGCGCCCGAGGATGCGGTACTTGCCTCCAATACCTCGGTCATCCAGATCACGAAGATCATGGAAGGGTTGAAACGCCCGGAACGCGCGCTTGGCACCCATTGGTGGAACCCGCCGCACATGATCCCGCTGGTCGAGGTCATCAAGACCGAATGGACCGACGCGGGGGTGGCCGAGCGGATGATGGGCCTGCTCGCCAGTGCGGGCAAGACGCCGGTGATGGTCGAGAAGGACGTGCCGGGCTTCATCGGCAACCGTCTGCAACACGCGCTCTGGCGCGAGGCGGTGAGCCTGGTGGAGCGGGGCATCTGTGACGCGGAAGCGGTTGATACGGTTGTGAAATCCTGCTTTGGGCGGCGGCTTGCCGTGCTTGGCCCGCTGGAGAATGCCGATCTGGTGGGCACCGATCTGACGCTGGATATCCACGAAAACGTGCTCTTCGATCTGGAAAGCCGCCAGGGCCCGTCGCCGTACCTGAAGCAACTGGTGGAGGACGGCAAGCTTGGCATGAAGACCGGCCAAGGCTTTCGCAAATGGACCGAGGCCGAGGCCGATGCGGTGCGCGCCCGGGTGGGCCGCCACCTGACCCGGCTGGAGGGCATTCTGGACGACTGAACCTGCAAGACGTCACATCAAACCCGGCGGGGAGGCCGGGAGGAGGAGACCAAGATGAAGAGACTGTTGACCCCCACACGCCGCCGGTTCCTGACTGGCAGCGCCGCGATGCTGGCCGCTCCGGCGATCCTGACCGGCACCCGCGCCTATGCCGCCAATCCGACCCTCAAGGTCGGCCATGTCAGCCCCCGTACCGGCCCGCTGGCCGGCTTTGCCGAGGCGGATGACTATGTGCTTGCCGCGATCCAGGAACAGTTCAACGCCGGGATCGAGAACAACGGCAAGACCTGGAACATCGAGATCATCTCGAAGGACAGCCAGTCCAACCCCAACCGCGCCGCCGAAGTGGCCGCCGACCTGATCCTGGGTGACGAGGTCGACATCATCGTCGCCGCCTCGACGCCCGACACGGTGAACCCGGTGTCCGACCAGGCCGAGATCAACGAGGTGCCCTGCATCACCACCGACTGCCCGTGGCAGCCCTATTTCTTTGGCCGCAATGGCGTGCCTGGGCAGGGGTTCGACTATACCTACCACTTCTTCTGGGGGCTGGAGGACGTGATCGCCGCTTTCCTCGACATGTGGGACGGCGCGGGCGTGGCCAAGGTGGTTGGCGGGTTGTTCCCCAACGATGCCGACGGCAATGCCTGGGGCGACGCGGAACTGGGCCTGCCCAAGCCGCTGGCCGCCGCCGGATACGACCTGACCGATCCCGGGCGCTATCAGCCGCTGACGGATGATTTCTCGAACTACATCAACGCCTTCAAGGAAGAAGGCGCCGAGATCGTCACCGGCAACATGATTGCGCCGGACTTTGCCACCTTCTGGGCGCAGGCCGCGCAGCAGGGGTTCAACCCCAGGATTGTGACCATCGGCAAGGCGCTGCTCTTCCCCTCGGTCATCGCCTCGCTCGGGGATCGTGGAGACGGGTTGTCGTCCGAGGTCTGGTGGTCCCCGAACCATCCGTTCTCGTCCTCGCTGACCGGCGCAAGTTCCAGAGAGCTGGCCGAAGGGTATTCCGCCGCCTCAAACCGTTCCTGGACCCAGCCGATCGGTTTCAAGCACGCGCTGTTTGAAGTGGTCGCCGATGTCGCCCGCCGCGCCGAGGACCTGGAGGATTACGAGGCCATCGCCGCCGCCATTCCGCAGACCAATCTCGACACGATCGTGGGCAACGTGAACTGGTCCAACGGCCCGATCAACAACGTCACCAAGACGCCGCTGGTCGCCGGGCAATGGCAGAAGGAAGGCGACGGGTTCGACCTGAAGATCGTGGCCAATGCCCATGCGCCCGAGATCCCCACGACCGGCGATCTGAAACTGCTCTGATCCGACAAGGGGCGGCGGCACGATCCGCCGCCCGACACCGCTCATCCGGAGATCCCGATGACGCAAATTCTGCAACTCGATGGGCTGTCAAAGGCCTTCGGCGCGGTCACCGTGGCCGACAGCCTCGGATACGGGCTGAACCAGGGCGAAGCGCTTGGCGTGCTGGGGCCGAACGGCGCCGGCAAGACCTCGATGTTCAACCTGATCACCGGGACACTGAAACCCGATAGCGGGCGCATCATCTTTGCCGGCGAGGACATCACCGGCACCAGCGCCGCGCGCCGCTCGCGCTCGGGGATTGCGCGCAGTTTTCAGGTGCCACAGCCGTTCACCCATATGACGGTTTTCGAAAACGCGATGGTGGCGGCAACGCAATCGGCGGGGCTGAGGGGACGCGAGGCCGAGCGGCTCTGTATCGAGGTGCTCGACCAGACCGAGCTTCTGGACCGCGCCAACGACCGCGCCGGGGGGCTGACGTTGCTCAACCGCAAGCGGCTGGAACTGACCCGCGCGCTTTGCGCCAGGCCGCGCCTGCTGCTGCTTGACGAGATCGCGGGCGGGCTGACCGAGGCGGAATGCACCGCGCTGATTGCCACGATCAAGGGCATCCATGCCAGCGGCGTGTCGATCATCTGGATCGAACATGTGGTGCATGCGCTGCTGGCGGTGGTCGAACGGCTGATCGTGATCGATTTCGGGCGCAAGATTGCCGAAGGCGACCCCAAGGCGATCATGGACAGCCCGGAGGTGAAGGAGATTTACCTGGGGATTGAAGCCGATGCCTGATGCGATCCTGAAACTCAGTAAACTCAATGCGTTCTACGGCGACTTTCAAGCTTTGTATGACGTCGACCTGAACGTGAACGAAGGCGAAGTGCTGGCCATCATCGGCGCCAATGGCGCGGGCAAGACGACGCTTTTGCGCTCGATCTCGGGGTTGATCGGCAACGACCCGGCGCAGGTGACGTTCCGCGGCACATCCATCGGGGCCGAGCGGCCCGACGTGGTGGCGCGGATGGGCCTTGCGATGGTGCCCGAAGGGCGGCAGCTCTTCCCCTCGCTCTCGGTCGAGGAAAACCTGATGATCGGCGGGCGGGTGAACCGTAAAGGCCCGTGGACCCTTCGCAAGGTCTATGACCTCTTCCCGATCCTCGAAGAGCGCAAGGCGCAGGCCTCGACCTCGCTGTCCGGCGGGCAGCAGCAGATGGTCGCCATCGGCCGCGCGCTGATGTCGAACCCCGAGCTGATCATGTTTGACGAGATCAGCCTGGGCCTTGCGCCCGTCATCATCCGCGACATCTACGCCGCGCTGCCCGGCATTGTCGGCGGCGGCATGAGCGCGGTGATCGTGGAACAGGACATCACCAAGGCGCTGGCGGTCTCAAGCCGTGTCTATTGCCTGCAAGAGGGCCGGGTCTCGCTTGAGGGCAAATCCGGTGCCGTCTCGCGCGATGACATCGCGCGCGCCTATTTCGGAGTGGAATGACATGGATTTCGTGAACGCTGTGGTTCAGGGCACCCTGCTGGGCGGGCTTTACGCGCTGTTTGCCGCCGGGTTGTCGCTGATTTTCGGAGTCATGCGGCTGGTCAATATCGCGCATGGCGACCTGATCGTGCTGGCCGCCTATCTTGGTCTGACGACGACCGTGGCGCTGGGGGTGCATCCGCTGGTGGCGCTGGTGGTGGTGGTGCCGGCGATGGCGGGGATCGGCTATGTGCTGCAACGATGCGTGCTTAACCACACGCTGGGCGATGACATCCTGCCGCCCTTGCTTGTGACCTTTGGCCTGTCGGTGATCATCCAGAACGCGCTTCTGGAAGGCTATTCCGCCGATCCGCAGAAGATGGACGCAGGCGCCTTGGAGACCGCCTCGGTGGCGCTTGGACCGCTGTCGCTGGGCGTACTGCCGCTGCTGACCTTTGCCATCGCGGTGGCGGTGATTGCCGGGCTGCAATGGACCTTCTATCGCACGCCGCTTGGCCGTGCCTTTCGCGCCACGTCTGACAACCAGGACATCGCCCAGCTCATGGGGCTGAACAAGCGCCATGTCTTCGGGCTGGCGATGGCGCTGGCTTTGGCGGTGACGGCGGTGGCGGGGATCTTGCTGGGAATCCGCACCAGTTTCGACCCGTCAGTGGGCGGCGGGCGGCTCATCTTCGGCTTCGAGGCGGTGATCATCGGCGGATTGGGCAACCTTTGGGGCACCCTGGTGGGCGGGGTGATCCTTGGCGTGGCCCAGACGGTGGGCGCGACGATCAATCCGGGCTGGCAGCTTCTGGCGGGCCATATCGCCTTTCTTGTCATTCTTGCCGTGCGTCCCAACGGCCTGTTCCCGAGGATCTCGGCATGAGCACTGACATTCGGATAAGCCGCACCTCCAGCGCCGCCAGGGTGGCCGCCATCCTCGGCGCGCTGATCGTGGTGATCCTGATCGCCGCGCCCTGGTGGGCGGGTCGCGCCGACATGCGGCTGATGGGCGAGATCTTCCTCTATCTCGCGCTGGCCTCGCTCTGGAACCTGCTGGCGGGTTATGCCGGGTTGGTTTCGGTGGGCCAACAGGCCTATGTCGGCTTTGGCGGCTACATGCTGTTTGCGCTGACCATCTTTGCCGGGCTGCCGCCGCTGGTCGCCATCGCCCTGGCCGGCGTTCTGGGCGCGCTGATCTCGATCCCGGTCGCGGCGCTGATTTTCCGGCTGCGGGGGGCCTATTTCGCCATCGGCACCTGGGTCATGGCCGAGGTCTTCCGCCTGAGCTTTGCGCAGGTCTCATCGCTGGGGGGCGGCTCCGGCACCTCGCTGCCGACCGATATCGTGCGCTCGATGGCTGATGGCCGCTCGGCACGCGAGGCGCTCTCCTACTGGCTGGCGCTTGGCGCGGCGCTGGTTGTGGTGACCGCCGTCTACCTGCTCCTGCGTTCGCGCAAGGGCCTGGCGCTGACGGCGATCCGCGACAACGAGTTGGCCTCGGCTTCGCTGGGCATCGACATCTGGCGCACCAAGTTCCTTGTCTACGTCGTCACCTCCGGCCTGACCGCCGTGGTCGGCGCGCTGATCTTCCTGCAGAAGCTGCGGATTTCCCCCGATGCGGCGTTCAGCGTCAATGACTGGACCGCCTTTGTCATCTTCATCGTCGTGATCGGCGGCATTGGCACCATCGAAGGGCCGATCATCGGCACCATCGTCTTCTTCCTGCTGCGCGAGACGCTGGCCGACCTCGGCACCATCTACCTCATGGTTCTGGGCCTCGTGGCCATCGTGGTGATGCTGAAGGCGCCGCAGGGGGTCTGGGGCTTCATCCGGCACCGTTTCGATCTGCAACTCTTCCCGCTCGGCTACCGTGTCGAACGATCCAAGGACACCTGAAAAGGAGGCCACAATGGCACGCCAGAAAACCATTATCACCTGCGCCATAACCGGCGCGATCCACACGCCCACCATGTCCGACGCGCTGCCCTATACGTATGACGACATCGCGACCCAGGCGATGGAGGCGGCCGAGGCCGGGGCGTCGATCCTGCACCTGCATGCGCGCGACAACGAAACCGGCGCGCCGTCGGTCGACGTGAAGGATTTCCAGCCCTTCCTGCCACGGATCAAGCAGGCGACGGATGCGGTGGTAAACATCTCCACCGGCGGCTCGCTGTCGTTGTCGATCCAGGACCGGATCACTCCGGCCAAGACGTTCTCACCCGAGATGTGTTCGATGAACATGGGGTCAATGAACTTCTCGTTCCATCCGCTGGCCAAACGCTATGGCGACGACGACTGGAAATTCGATTGGGAAAAGGAATACGTCGCGGGTTCCGACGGCAACATTTTTCGCAACACCTTTCGCGACATCAAGGAGGCCGCCGACACGCTGGCCCCGCATGACATCAAGTTCGAGCATGAGTGTTACGACGTCGGCCACCTCTACAACCTGAAATTCTGCATGGACATTGGCCTCTTCAAGGCGCCGATCTTCATTCAGTTCATCTTTGGCATCCTTGGCGGCATCGGCCCGGAGGTCGACAACCTGGTGTTCATGAAACGCACCGCGGATCGGCTGTTCGGTGACGATTACCGCTGGTCCGTGCTGGGTGCGGGTGGGTCGCAGATGACCCTTGCCACCACCGCCAGCCAGATGGGCGGCAACGTGCGGGTCGGGTTGGAGGACAGCCTGTTTCTCAGCCGTGGCAAGCTGGCCGAGAGCAACGCCGCACAGGTCAGGAAAATCCGCCGCATTGTCGAAGACCTGGGTTGCGAGGTCGCCACGCCGGATGAAGCGCGCGAGATCCTCGCGCTCAAGGGTGGCGACCGGGTGAATTTTTGAGGGAGCAGGCCCATGCCGCGCATTGAACCGCAAGATGAGACGTTGAAGGACCTCACCGGGTTGCACCTGTGGCACGCCGCGATGTCGAGCTGTTCGCAGCGGGTGCGGATCGTCATGGCCGAGACGGGTCAGGACTTTGAAAGCCACCTGATCAACCTGGAACAGGACGAACACGCAACCGAGGCCTATCAGAAGGTTCACCCCAAGGGGCTGGTGCCGGCGCTGGTCGACGATGGGGCCCTGATCATCGAATCCATCGACATCATCCGGCACCTGGCGGGCCGCAATGGGGCCTTGGCGGCGACCACGGCGCCCGAGTTGCTGGAGATGGCGGATGCGGCGCAGCTGGACCTGAAACTGCTGACCTTCGAGTTCCTGTTCCGGGCCGGTCCGCCGCCCCCGCCCGAGGTGGCAGAGGCGTTCCAGGCACGGCACCAGAACGCGTGGCTCAAGCAGTTCCGCCGCGATTTCGCGGCCGGTTTCGACCGCGATCGGATCGACGCCGCCGTGCGCCGCACCGACGAGGGCTTTCGCCACCTCGACAGGCTGTTGGCGGACGGGCGGACCTGTTTGGCGGGTGAGGCTTTCTCGCTTGCCGATATTGCATGGATGCCGAACCTGCACCGGATGGACCTGATGGGGTGGCCCTACGCGCGTGTGCCGCACCTCAAGGCCTGGTTCGACCGGGTGTCGCAACGGCCAAGCTATCGCTCGGCTTTGCAAGAGTGGGAGCCGGCGCAGGCCGTGGAGGCGTTCAGCGCCTACACGGCAAAGCGCCGGAAGGAGGGCACTGATATCCGAAGTTTCGGTGGATTGAGCGACTGAGGATTGAAGACGGGGAGGCCACACCGCAAGCTGGCCGAAAACGGGAGAGAGAACATGACATCGAAACTTGCACTTGTCACCGCAACGCTGATCATCGCGGGCAGCGCGGCCGCCGCCAAGACGCGGTTGTTGGTCAATTGCTTCTGGCCGTCGAGCCATTTTGCCTGCTCCGAGGTGCTGCCGGCCTGGATCGAAGAAGTCGAGCGCGTGACCGAAGGTCGGGTGACGGGGATCATTCCGCCGAAGTCCGTGGCGCCGCCGCCCGAGCAGATGGCCGCGGTGGAAAAGGGCATTGTTGACGTGGCGGTCATGTTCAACGGGTTCTTTGGCGATACCGTGCAGGGGCCGAAGGTGGCGATGCAGCCCTTCGTGGCCATTCGCGATGCCGAGACCATGTCGAAGGCGCTGTGGGCCACCAACCAGGAGTATTTCGCCGACGAAATCACCAGCGTGAAGCTGCTGTCGCAGTTCGTGATCTCTCCGGGTGAGCTTTACAGCCAGACCGATACGCCGATCACCACCCTGGACGACCTGGTCAGCCGCAAGATGTGGGTGCTGCCCGGGCCGCTTGCCGCGATCACCAAGAAGCTGGGCACGGGCGTCGTCTCGACCCCGGCGGTGAAATCCAACGAAATCATCTCGCGCGGCGTGGTGGACGGCCACCTGGGCCTTGATCCCCAGGCGGTAGAGGCGTTCCAGCTGCTGCCCTACACCAAGTCGACCACGCGGCTGTCGCAGCCGATCTATGCGACCTCCTTCTCGGTCTTCGCCAACACCGACACCTGGGCCGAGATCTCGGCCGAAGACCAGGATGCCATCATGTCGGTGTCGGGCGGCGTCCTCGGTGCGGCCTTCGGCAGGCGTTGGGATGCGGGGGCGGCGCAGGGCGAAGCGGCCTATGAGGGCGCGGGGCTTGCGGTGGTCGAGGCCGATCCGGCCTTTGAAGAGGCCCTGATGGAGGCGTCGAGCTTCGTGACGGAAGGTTGGCTCAAGGCTGCCGGCGATGCGGGCATCGACGCGCAGGGCGCGCTTGACTTCTATCGCAGCCAGCTTGACGGGGCGATGAACTGATGAGCAGGCCGACAGACAGACACGCGGGCGCAGGCGTTCTTGCGCTGATCGTCAGGGTGCTGGAGACCTTCTCCAGTGTCGTACTGGCGCTCATGATGCTGCTGACCTTCATCGATGTCGTCGGCCGCTACATCCTCGGCGCTCCGATCTTCGGGGCGTCGGAAATGATTTCGGTGATGCTGGCGCTGGTGATCTTCTCCGGCCTCGGCATCGCCAATGCCCGTGACAAGCACATCGTGGTCGAGTTGATCGATGCGCGGGTGCGGGCGCTGTCCCCCCGCGTCTACGACATTGCCGTGCAGGGGCTGTCGCTCTTCGTGATGTGCCTGATCGTCTGGGTGTTGTTCGAGGCGGCCCTGCACGCGGCCGAAGTGAACTCGCGAACCATCGTGCTGGAGTGGCCGTTGTCCTGGGTCTTCGGGATCGTGGTCGCGCTGGCGGCGCTGAGCGTGGTCTGCCAGGTGCTCGGGTTGATGACCGGGACGGGGCGCCAGTCCGATCACCTGGAGGACGTGTGATGGTGACCGCATTGATCGGTTTCGCGGCCCTCCTCGGGCTTTGCTTCATGGGCTTCCGCGTCGGCTTTGCCACGCTTGTGGTGGGCTTCGTCGGTTTCGGATTTCAACGCGGTTTCGAGGCCTCGCTGGCGATGGTCGGCCAGCAGGTGCTGGAAGACAGCATGAACTACAACCTTTCGGTGATCCCGCTGTTCATCCTGATGGGTGTCTTCATCGTCCATGCGCGGATCTCGAAGGATCTCTACGATGCGGCCTATGCCGGGCTCGGGCGGTTCCGAGGCGGGCTGGCGCTGGCGACGGTGCTGGCGGCGGGCGGCTTCTCGGCGGTTTGCGGCTCGACACTGGCGACGGCGGCGACGATGGCGAAGGTCGCGATGCCGCCGATGAAGACATACCGGTATTCCGATCGGCTGGCATCCGGCACCATCGCTGCGGGCGGGACGCTGGGCATCATGATCCCGCCGTCGGTGCCGCTGGTGATCTACGGGCTGATCGCCGAACAGGACATCGGCCTCCTGTTCATCGCGGGCATCCTGCCGGGGCTGCTTCTGGTCACGCTTTTCATGATCTGCGTCGGCATCGTCGTGCGCAGCGATCCACTGGCCGCGCCGGCCGCGCCGCCGTTGGAGCCTGCACGCAAGAAGGAAGCCATCCGCGGCACGCTGCCGGTGCTGATCCTCTTCCTCGTCGTGCTGGGCGGCATCTACACCGGTGCCTTCACCGCGACCGAAGCTTCGGGCATCGGCGCCTTTGGCGCGGCCGTGATCGCCGTGCTGCGCGGCAACCTGAGGAGCCTTGGCGAATGGAAGGACTGCCTGTCCGAGGCCACCGTTACCACCGCGACGATCTTCATCGTGCTGCTGGGCGCCATCGTCTTTTCCCAGTTCATCAACCTGAGCGGAATGCCCTATGACCTGCTCGATCTGGTGGATGAATGGCAACTGACGCCCTTCCAGCTTGTGGTTTTCGTCTGCGTCATCGCCATCCTGATGGGCATGGTGTTCGAGGCGATCGGCATTCTGGTACTGTTGGTGCCGGTGTTCCTTCCGGCGCTGCAACTCAACGGGATCGACATGATCTGGTTCGGCATCCTCGTGGTGCTGGTCTCCGAGATCGGGCTGATCACGCCGCCCATCGGCATGAACGTCTTCGTGGTGAAATCGGTGCTGCCCGACGTGAAGCTGGGCGCGATCTTCCGCGGCGTGACACCCTATATCATCGCGCTGGTGGTCGGGCTGGTGCTCGTGCTGATCTTCCCGCCGATTGCCACCTTCCTTCCCGGTCTGATGAGGTAAGCCCATGACCAAGATCAAGAACATCCTCTTCATCATGGCCGACCAACTGCGGTGGGATTACCTGTCGTGTTACGGCCATCCCCACCTGCACACGCCCAATATCGACAAGCTGGCGGCCAGGGGCGTGCGCTTCGACCGCGCCTATGTGCAATCGCCGGTCTGCGGGCCGTCGCGGGCCTCGACCTATACCGGGCGCACGGTTTTCAGCCACGGGGCAACGTGGAACCGGGTGCCGCTGCCGGTGGGCGAGCTGACCATTGGGGATTACCTGCGCCCCCAAGGCGTCACCACGGCGGTGGTGGGCAAGACCCACATGGTGCCGGATCGCGAGGGGATGCGCCGCCTCGGGGTTGATCCCGGCGGCGAGGTCGGCATCAGGATCAGCCAGCCGGGCTTTGACCCGGTCGAGCGTGACGACGGGCTGCACCCCGATGGCGTGCTGGCGGCCAAGGGCGGCAAGCTGGCCTACAACGACTGGCTGCGCGACCAGGGATATGCGGGCGACAACCCCTGGGACCGCTATGCCAATTCGGCCGAGGGGCCGGACGGCGAGGTGCTTTCCGGTTGGTATCTGAAGAACTCGAACCTGCCCGCGCGGGTGCGCGAAGAGCATTCCGAGACCGCGTACATGACCATGCGCGCGCGTGAGTTCATCGAGGAGATGGGCGATGCGCCCTGGCTCTTGCATCTGTCCTACATCAAGCCGCATTGGCCCTATATCGCCCCCGCGCCCTATCACGACATCTATGGACCCGAGAGCTTCCTGCCGATCCACCGCAGCGAGGAAGAGCGCCGCGATCCCAACCCCGTCCATGAGGCCTTCATGCGGATGGAGGTCTCCGAGACCTTCTCGATGCAGGGCGCGCGCGAAGTGGTGCTGCCGGCCTACATGGGGTTGATCAAGCAGATCGATGATCACCTCGGGCGGCTGTTCGATTGGCTGGAGGAAACCGGACGCGACAAGGATACGATGATCGTGCTGACCTCGGATCACGGCGATTACCTGGGCGATCACTGGCTGGGTGAGAAAGAGCTGTTTCACGAATGCTCGGTCCGGGTGCCGCTGATCATCTGCGATCCGAGGCCCGAAGCGGATGCCACGCGCGGCACATCCTCCGACGCGCTGGTCGAGGCCATCGACCTGCTGCCGACCTTCCTGGAGGCCACCGAAACGCCGCCAGCCGATCACCGGCTTGAGGGACGGTCCCTGATGCCGCTTCTGCAGGGCGAAACGCCGGATGACTGGCGCGATGCGGTGCTGTCGGAGATCGATTACGGGTTCTATGCCGCGCGCGCGACGCTTGATGTCGGTGAGTCCGATGCGCGGGGGTACATGTTGCGCAGCGCCCGCTGGAAATACGTCCATTTCCGGGGCTTCCCGCCGCAGCTCTTCGACCTGGAGGCCGACCCCGACGAATTCCACGACCTGGGCCGCGACCCTGCCCATGCCGAGACCCGCGCGCAGATGCAGGCGGCGCTGCTGGACCGGTTGACCGGGCGCAAGAACCGGGTGACCATGACCGACGACGGCGTGCGGGCGCTGCGCCGGGACGAGGACACCTCGGGCATCCTGATCGGCAAGTGGGGCGCGTGACCCCGCGCGGGGGCAAGCCGATCGTGCGGTTGGTGTCGGCACAGGCGCAACCTGCGTTTCGCATCGGCATCGCCGGGAGGTGGAACGGCAGCCAGCTTTCAAGATTTTCCAGCCATGGGCAGGATAGCAGGTGATCGTCTCCTGCTCAGGCAACGAGCTGAAGGGGAAACAAGACCGCCTGCGGGCGCTGATGGGATTGCGGCCCACCGGTCTTGCGCCGCGCTGGTGCCGGGATGTTCCGGCTATCGGATCTTGTGCGCATAGGCGGGCGGATCGAACCTGAGGGCCCGTTTGACCTGGGCCAGGCGGTTTTGAACCTTGGGCCGCGATTTCATGAGATGCGCCTGAAGGCGGAGCCGGCATTCCTCGGAATCGCGCCTGCGGATCGCCTCCAGGATGCTGAGATGCTCAACGATGAAGGGCTCTTCCTTCACGAGGGGGACAACAGAGGTTGCCAGCATCTGCTTGTTGAAAATCAATGTGGAGCGGGCGCTTTCCAGCGCGGCCAGCCCCACTTCGTTGTGGGAATGACGCAGCAGATCGGTGTGCAGCAGCTGTTCGAGATGATCTAGCTCGCCACCTGTCACGTTCGGATAGCGCCGCAGGGTGTCGCGGTGGATTTCGGTCGCCTCCATCAACACGTCCAGCGGGATGTTCACCACCGCTTCCGCCAGCAGGTTGGGCTCAAGCCAGCGGCGCACCGAAAAGACCTTGTCCAGGCGTCGGGTATCGAGCGGCACAACGGTCCAGCGGGTCTGCCCCAGCGGCGCAACCAGGCCAACCCTTTGCAATCGCGTCAGGGCGTCTTCGACTTTCCCGCGCCGCAGGCCATAGGTCTCGCACAGCGACGTGACGCTCAGACGCCAGCGCCCCAGGGCCGCAAGCGAGACAACCTCGCGTTCGATACTGAGGTAATGTTCCTCCTCCGGCTGCGGATCGGTCAGCGCGTCGGCGAGGTCTTCCAAAGCGAAACTTTCCGGCGGATCGGTGTCCACAGGGCCGGGCGAGCCGGGGGTGACGACATATCCCCGTCCGGTGGTCCGGGCCAGGGTGCCTTCGGCCAGCAGGCGTTCCAGGGCCTGGCGCACCGGCGTCCGCCCGACATCCATCAGGCGCGTGACCTCGGCCTCGGTGATCCGGGTGCCGCCGGGGATGGCGCCACGGGCGATCATTTCGCCAAGCTTGCGCGCAACCATGTCCCTGACCGTGGTCGGCCCATGCGTGTCCAGGGGGTTTGTCATTGCGACCTCCGATATGGATATATCGTAAAAAATACGAACTTTTGGTTTCCGTCAAGAGTGCAAATCCGGCGCGACCCTATTCAAAATTTCACTCAACTTACTGAAATATATTGTTAAAAGTAGACGACAAAAATTTTCCGCAAGAATCCCGGTATGTGTATTTCCACCAGAAGCCGCTTCAGGGATGTTGGCAACGAACAGCAGGAGGCCGGCATTCGATGCACAACACGCCGATTCCGACGCTTGGGCTGATTGCCGGGCGCGATGTGCCAGGTCCGGCGCAACGCCCGTTGGGCGATCACATCATTGGAACACTGAAGGGAAAGCAAACCGCATGACCAAGATCAAATCCATCCGCACCCGGGTCTGGAACTGGACCGGGCCGACCGTGCCGCCTTCGGGCAACTTTTGTACCAATGCCTCGGACGCGCTGTGGATGAAGGGCGATGCGATGGCGTCGTTCCGGTTTCACCAATGGCTGACCGTTGAAGTCGAGTGCGAGGATGGCACCATCGGCATCGGCAATGCCGCGCTGGCGCCGACGGTGGTCAAGAAAGCGATCGATGATTGGTACGCGCCGCTGGTGGTGGGCGAAGATCCCTTCGATTACGCCTATATCTGGGAAAAGATGTACCGCCGCACCCACGCCTGGGGTCGCAAGGGCATTGGCATGACCGCAATCAGCGCAATCGACATCGCCATCTGGGATTTGATGGGCAAGCTGGTTGGCAAACCGGTGTTCAAGTTGCTCGGCGGGCGCACGAAAGAGAAGATCCCGGTCTATTATTCCAAGCTCTACGCCGGGCCGGTGGAAAGCATGCAGGGCGAGGCCGAAGAGGCGATGAAGAACGGCTATACCGCCTACAAGTCCCGCTTCGGCTTTGGCCCCAAGGACGGCATGTCCGGCATGCGCGAGAACCTCAAACGCGTCGAGGCGCTGCGCGAGGTGATCGGCTATGACAATGACCTGATGCTTGAATGCTACATGGGCTGGAACCTGGATTACGCCAAGCGGATGCTGCCGAAACTGGCGAAATACGAGCCGCGCTGGCTGGAAGAGCCGGTGATTGCCGATGATGTCGAAGGCTACGCCGAGTTGAACGCGATGAACATCGTGCCGATTTCCGGCGGCGAGCATGAGTTTTCGATCATCGGCTGCGCCGACCTGATCCGGAAAAAGGCGGTCAGCGTGTTGCAATACGACACCAACCGCGTTGGTGGCATCACCGCGGCGCAGAAGATCAACGCCATCGCCGAGGCCGCGCAGATCCCCGTGATCCCGCATGCCGGGCAGGTGCATAACTATCACCTGACGATGGCCAATGCGAACTGCCCGATCAGCGAATATTTCCCGGTGTTCGACGTCGAGGTCGGCAACGAGCTGTTCTACTATATTTTCGAAGGCGACCCCGAGGCGGTGGACGGCTTCCTGCAACTCGACGATGACAAACCCGGCCTGGGCATTGAAATCACGGACAAATATCTTGAGCATTTCGAGGTGACAGAATGAGCTGGACCGGTATCTGGCCCGTCGCGCCCACGCCGTTCAACGACGATGGCACGCTTGATCTTGAGGGCATGAAACGCGCGCTTGACTGCATCATTGACCAGGGCGCGGATGGCATCTGCATCCTGGCGAATTTCTCGGAGCAGTTCCTGATTTCCGACCAGGAGCGCGAGGTGCTGACCCGGCTTAGCCTGGAGCACGTGGCGGGCCGCGTGCCGGTGATCGTGACGATCAGCCATTACGCCACGCCGATCGCGGTGGAGCGGGCGCAATTTGCCAAGGACCTGGGCGCCGAGGCGGTGATGATGATGCCGCCCTATCACGGCGCGCTTCTGAAGGGCACGGCCGAGCAGACGTTTGAGCAATTCGCGGCGGTGGGCGCGGTCGGCATCCCGATCATGGTTCAGGATGCGCCCCTGTCCGGCGTCGATCTGCCGGTGCCTTTGCTGGTGCGCATGGCGCAAGAGATCGAAGAGGTGCGCCTGTTCAAGATCGAATGCCCCCGCGCCGCCAACAAGCTGCGCGCGCTGATTGCCGAAGGCGGAGCCGCCATCGAGGCACCGTTTGACGGCGAAGAGGCGATCACCCTGCTGGCGGATCTCGATGCGGGTGCGACCGGGTCGATGACCTCGGGCATGATCGTCGATCAGATCAAGCCGGTGATCGAGAAATATCACGCCGGCGACATTGCCGGCTCGACTGAGGCCTATGGCCGCGTGGCGATGGCGATCAACCATGAGAACCGGCAATGCGGCTGGCAAAGCTGCAAGGCGGCGATGGTCGAGGGCGGCGTGATCCGGTCCGAGTTCTGCCGCCACCCGATCCCGCCCCTGCACCCGGCCATCCGCCAACGGTTGATCGACCTGTTGAAACCACTGGACCCGCTGGTCCTGACATGGGGAAAATGAGCATGAGCTTTGTTCCGAACGGCAAGCACCTGGTCGCCGGCAAATGGCTGGCCAGCAGCGCCACGTTCACATCCGAGCCCGCAACCGGCACCGCTCATGACTTTGCGGTCGGCACGCCCGAACTGGTCGACCGCGCCTGCGTGGCGGCGGAAGAGGCGTTCCTGAGCTACAGCGCGCTCAGCCGTGCGGCGCGGGCCGACTTCTTGGCGGCAATCGCCGACGAGATCGATGCGCGCGGGGCCGAGATCACCGAGATAGGCACCTCGGAAACCGGGTTGCCCGCAGCCCGGCTGGAGGGCGAGCGCGGGCGCACCACCGGTCAGCTTCGGCTGTTTGCCGCGCATATCCGCGAGGGGGCCTATCTTGACCGGCGTCATGACACCGCCTTGCCGGATCGTGCGCCCTTGCCGCGCCCGGACCTGCGGATGATGCAACGCCCGATCGGGCCGGTGGCGGTCTTTGGGGCCTCGAATTTCCCGCTCGCCTTTTCCACCGCTGGGGGCGATACGGCGGCGGCGCTGGCGGCGGGCTGTCCGGTCGTGGTGAAAGGCCATTCCGCGCATCCCGGCACCGGAGAGATCGTGGCCCAGGCCATCGACGCGGCGATCCGCAAATGCGGGCTCCATCCGGGGGTATTTTCCCTGATCCAGGGCGGCAAGCGCGACGTGGGCCAGGCCCTGGTGCAGCATCCCCTGATCTGTGCGGTGGGCTTTACCGGCTCGCTTGGCGGCGGGCGGGCGCTGTTCGATCTTTGCGCGCAACGCCCCACGCCGATCCCCTTCTTTGGCGAGTTGGGCTCGGTCAACCCGATGTTTGTCCTGCCCGCAGCGCTTGGCGCCAGGGCCGCCGCCCTGGGCGAAGGCTGGGCCGGATCGCTGACAATGGGGGCGGGCCAGTTCTGCACCAATCCAGGGATTGCGCTGGTGCCGCAGGGCGCAGCGGGCGATGCATTTGTTGCCGCCGCCAAGACCGCCCTTGACGCGACCGCGCCGCAAATCATGCTGACCGACGGTATCGCGCGCGCCTATCAGGACGGAAAAGCGCGGTTTGACGGCCATTCCGGCGTGACCGCCGTGCTGAGCCAACCGGACACGGGCCGCCAGGCCTCGGCCAATCTCTACGAGACCGATGCGGCGACCTTCCGCAAGGATCACGTGCTGGCGGAAGAGGTCTTTGGCCCGCTGGGGCTGGTGGTGCGGGTGCAGGACACCGCAGAGATGACGGACCTGGCCCGCGATCTTCAGGGGCAATTGACCGTCACGCTGCAGATGGACGACGGCGATACCGAGGCCGCACAGGCGCTGCTGCCGATCCTGGAGCGCAAGGCCGGGCGGCTGCTGGTCAACGGTTTCCCGACCGGGGTGGAAGTGGCCGATACAATGGTGCATGGCGGGCCTTACCCGGCATCCACCAACTTTGGCGCGACCTCGGTCGGCACCCTGTCGATCCGCCGCTTCCTGCGTCCGGTGTGCTACCAGGGCCTGCCCGAGGCGCTTTTACCCGAGGACCTCAAGGGGGTTTGAGGCAGTTTGCCAGGGATCGGCCGGTTCATCCACGCCGGTCCCTGCGCATGACTGCAACCTGTTCGAGCCGCGCGAATTGCAAGCGGCAGAGCTGTAGCCCGGGTTCGGCTTTGCCAAGACGGCACCGGTGCTGAAGATCCCGGCCTGGCCCGATGCCAAGCGCTCGGCCCGCCAGCAAAGCGTGGGTGTCAGGGCACTGTCGGGTCGCCACCCGGGCCGTGATCAAGGCGGAAGACATGCGGCGCGGCGCCCTGGGGGAAGAGCTGACGCACGCGGGGGTCGTGGCCGGGCACGATCAGCCGGGGATCGGAGGCCAGCGATTTCAGCCGGGCAAAGCCGTCGAGCATGTTCTGCAGGTCGACCACGATGGGGAAGGGCTTGGCCGCAAAGACATTCTCGTAGTAATGCGCCGCGTCCGAGGCCAGCACCATCCAGCCTGCCTCGGTGCGCACCCGCACGCATTGCAGGCCGCGCGAATGGCCGCCGATGCAATGCACCGTCACGCCTTCGGCCACCTCGGCGTCGCCATCGTGGAACACCACCTTGCCGGAATAGAGCCGCGTCACCGCTTCGCAGATATGCGGCGCGGTAAAGGGCGCGCGCAGGGTGTCGTGGCACATGCAGGGGCCGGTGGCGTATTGCATCTCGGCGGCCTGCATGTGCAGCGTGGCATTGGGAAAGAGGTGCAGCCCCCCGGCGTGGTCGTAATGCAGATGGGTGACGATGACGCAGGTGACGGCCTCGGCGGTCAGCCCCAGCGGTTTCAGCGCCTCGCGCGGGTCAAGCTGGATCGGGCGGCCACGGGACGCGGCCTCTTCGCTGTCATAGCCGGTGTCGACCAGGATCACCTCGGCCCCGCGGCGCAGCACCCAGATGTAATAGTCCATCGCATGCGGCGCGTCGTGGTTGTCGTCGAACAGGAAGCTGTCGGCGCGGGTGCGTTCGTTGCGCTCGGCGTATTTGACGGCGTGGACCTCCCAGGTGCTCATTGCAGGACCTGGGTGAAGGTGGCGACGGATTTGTCGGCGATCATGTCGCTGACGGCGGCATCGAAGCTTTGGAAGTGGGGACTTTGCAGGTGGGCTTGGAAGGCCTCTGCGCTGTCATAAAGCTCATAGAGGAAGATGACGTCATCGCCATTGGTGCAGACGTCGAATTGCCGGCAGCCGGGTTCGTGGTCCAGCGAGGTGCGGGCATTTTCGCGCATCAGGGGCAAAAAGGCGTCGCGGGTTCCGGGGTGCAGGGTGAAGGTCACGGTGACGGCATACATCAGGCAGGGCGTCCTTTCAGGCGGTGCAGGGCCCGTTTCGCCATCGGCATCTGGCCGAGGATCAGGGCGATGATCAGGAACAGCAGGATCGCCGCGCCGGGCCGCGACACAAAGACCGACAGGTCCCCGTCAGACAGCAGCAGCGAGCGGCGGAAGGTTTCGTCGAACATGCCGCCGAGGATCACCCCGATCACAAGGGGCGCGATGGGATAGCGCAGCAGGTTCATCACATAGGCCACGAGGCCAACCCCCAGCATCAGGTACAGGTCGTTGAGCCCGCCGCCGACGCTGAAGGACCCGATGGTTGTCAGCACCATGACCAGCGGCAGGAAAACGGTCTGCGGGATGCGCAGCACCTTGATGAAGATCCGTGCGGTGAACAACCCCATGATGAACATGGTGAAGCTGGCCAGCACCATGATGGCGACCACGCGCAGGATGATTTCGGGGTCGATGGTGGGGCCGGGGATGACGTTGTTGATCTTGAACGCGCCCATCAGCGCGGCGGCGGGCGGCGAGCCGGGGATGCCCAGCACCAAGAGCGGGATCAGCGCGCCGCCGATGCAGGCGTTGTTGGCGGTCTCGGAACACAGCAGCCCTTCGAGAGAGCCCTTGCCGAACTGCTCACCCTCATTCGAGACGGTTTTGCCGACGCCGTAGCTGACCCAGCCCGCCACGTCTTCGCCCACGCCGGGCAGGGCGCCGACGCCGGTGCCGATCACGCCCGAGCGGCCGATGGTGGGCAGGTAGCGGCGCATGGCGGCCATGTTGGGCAGGATACGACCCTTGAGCGCGGCCACCTGGCCGGTTTTCACGTGGCGCATGCCTTCGATGATCTGCGGCACCGCGAAGGCGCCCATCAGCACCGGCACCACCGCCACGCCTGACAGAAGGTAGGACCAGCCGAAGGTATAGCGCGCCTCGCTGAGGATCGGGTCCATGCCGACCATCGCCAGCGCCAGCCCGATCAGCCCGGCGATCCAGCCCTTGATCGGAAGGTCTTCGCTCATCAAGGTGCCGGACAGCAGGATGCCGAAGAGCGCCAGCAGCGCCTTTTCCGGGCTGGCGATGTTTTTCGAGATCAGGAGAAGCACCCAGACAAAGATCAGCAATGCCGCCGTGCCGACCAGCGTGCCGATGAAGCTGGCGGTGGTGGTCAGGCCCAGCGCCTCGGCGCCGCGGCCCTGTCTGGCCAGCGGATAGCCGTCCATCGCGGTGGCGGCGCTGGCGGCGGTGCCGGGGATGTTGAGCAGGATCGAGGGGTAGGAGCCGCCGTAGATCGCGCCGACATAAGCGCCAAGCAGGGCGATGAGGGCATAATCCAGCGGGATCTTGTTGCCGAAAAAGCCGGTGAGGATGGTCACCGCCAGCGTCGCGGTCAGCCCGGGCAGGGCGCCGAAACAGATGCCCAGAAAGACCGAGGCGACGAGGTAGACATAGGTCAGCGGGTCGCTGACCAGCGCGGCAAAGGCCAGGCCGAAACCCGCGAGTTGGCCAAGGACGAATTCCATCTCAGGATCTCCAGATCGGGCGCAGGTGAACGTAATAGGTGTATTCGATCTTGGAAAAGATCAGCCCGCCGCGATTGGGCACGTTCTGGCGAAAGCCGAAGGCCATCGCGCAGACCAGAAGCAGCGGCACACCAATGGCCAGCAGCGGCGTCAGCCGCAGCGCGCGACCGCGCACGCCGGTGACCTGGTGCCAGAGGGTAAGCGCCACCAGCAGCGCCAGCGCCACGAGGTCATCGCCGTGGCGGGCCCATTCGGATTGCGGGAAATGCATGACCAGCGCGCTCAGCGCGGCCACGGCAATGGCCAGCAGCGGCACCAGGGCGCGCGGCTCTGGCCGGGCGTGGAAGCTGGCCACCAGGGCGGTGATCAAAAGCCCGGACGCGAGGATGAAATCGACGCGCGGCACCAGCCCGACGATATAGCTCAGCAGCATCAGCCCGATGGCGATGAAGCGCCAGACTTCGCGGCCATTCCAGCCGATGCCTGCGGCGCTCAGGGCTTCGGAAGCGCCGCCGGATCGGATCGAGATGGCCAGCAGGACGCAGGCCAGCACCAGCAGCGCGCCGAACAGCCCCAGCGGCACGATGGCGGCCGAGGTGTACCAGTCGGCGCTGTTGACACCGGCGCCGTTGCTGCCGCCCAGCGGGATGTCCAGCGTCTTCCACAGGAAGAACAGCGACAGCGCGATCAGCGCCAGCGCGCTCCAGAAGTCGCGGGCGCGCAGCAGGCGCAGGTCCTGCGCGGCGGTATCGGGTGAATTGTCCAAGGCGGGCCTCCCAACCAGGTGGCGGGCGCCGAAACGCCCGCCGGAAATGGTGCCCCGGATGTGCCGGGGCGCTCCGATGTCACGGTTTCTCGATACCGAGATCTTCGGGCATGACCTTGGCTGCGCCCAGATCCTTGAGCGTATAGGCAAAGGTGCTTTCGAGGTTGGCAAAGAGCGCCTGGGCCTCTTCGCCGTACTGGCCGCCGATGTCGTAGTTGTTGGCTTTGGCCCAATCCGCAACGGTCTGCGACGCCATCGCCTTTTCAAACGCCTCGGACAGGGTTGTCTTGACGGTGTCGGGCGCGCTGTCATGTACGGCAAAGCCGATGGCCTGTTTCAACGGCAGCACATCGGCCAGCCCCGCATAGCTGTCAAAGGCCGAGGGCACGGTCTGGCCCGCGATCTCGACACTGTCGGGGGTGAGCATGGCCAGCGGCTTGAGTTGGCCGCCCTCGATCAGCGCCGCCTGCTCGGCGAGCGAGGTCACCACCAGCGCCACCTCACCGGCAATCGCCGCTTCCTGGCCGGGGGCAGAGCCCTTGTAGGGGATGAACTTGAAGCTTGCGCCAGAGCCTTGTTCCAGCGCCAGAACGTTCAGGTGGTGGATCGAACCGGCCCCGCCGGCGGCGGCGGGAATGGTGCCGGGCGCGGCTTTGGCGGCGTCGATCAGGTCGGTCAGGCTGTCATGCGGGCTGTCGGCGGGCACCGAGATCAGATCGGGCGAGCCGCCGACGATGAAGGGATACCAGAAGTCGAACTTCTTGTCCCAGCCGCCCTGGACCGCGGCGGTGACGTTGGATTCCGACAGGCCGACCAGCGTATAGCCGTCGTCGGGCTGATTGGCGGCATAGACAAGCCCGTTCGAGCCCGCCACGCCGCCGGTCTGGTTGATCACGTTGATCGAGACCGGAAGATGTTTCTCCATCTCGGCCATGATCATCCGGTTGATCGTGTCGGTGCCGCCGCCGGCCCCCCAGACCACGGCATTGGTGATGTCGCGATAGGGATAGTCCTGCGCCTCGGCGCTGCCGGGCAACGTACCGGCAATCCCGCCGGCCAGTGCCAGCGCCGCCAGCGTGCTGGTGATCGAAAACTTCATCTGATAAATCCTCCCAATGGCTTTGCGTTACTTATTGCGTTTTTTTACGTATGCATTAAATAACACGTTGTCAACGCCGATCGCAAATTGCCCGGCGGTCCCGCAAACGATCGAGAAGGTGAAGCCAGAGATGACCGACACATATGAGATTGCAGTATTCGAAGGCGACGGCATCGGGCCCGAGATCACCGCACCCACCGTGGCCTTGCTGAAAGACATGGCCGCCGCCGCGACCGGCTATGATCTGAGCTTCACCACGTTGCCCGCGGGGGCCGGACACTATGCCAGGACCGGGGAATCGTTGCCCAAGGACTCGTTGCGGATTGCGGGCGAGGCCGATGCCATCCTGCTGTCGGCGATGGGCCTGCCCGATGTGCGCTATCCCGACGGCACCGAGATTTCGCCGCAGATCGAGCTGCGGATGGCGTTCAACCTGTTCGCCGGGATCCGCCCGGTCAACGTGCGCCCCGGACAGGCCGGGCCGCTGACCCTGCCCGAAGGACGCGAGATCGACTTTGTGCTGGTGCGTGAAAGCACCGAGGGGTTGTTCTATTCGATGGGGTCGGGCGAAGTGACCGAGACCGAGGCGCGCGAAACCCTGCGGATCACCCGCGAGGTGTCGGAGCAGCTGTTCCGCTTTGCCTTTGACCTGGCGCGGGGCCGCAAGGCGGAAGGTCGCGGCCCGGGCCGGGTGACCTGTGTCGACAAGGCCAACGTGTTCCGCGCCTTCGCCTTTTTCCGCGGCATCTTTGACGAGATCGCGGCGGACTATCCCGATCTGGTGGCCGATCATGCCTATGTCGACGCCACGGCGCTTTGGATGGTGCAGAAGCCCTGGGATTTCGACGTGATGGTGACCGAGAACATGTTTGGCGACATCCTGTCGGACCTTGGCGCCGGGCTGATGGGCGGGCTGGGCGTCGCGCCCTCGGCTGACATCGGGCTGAAACAGGCGGTGTTCCAGCCCTGCCACGGCTCGGCCCCGGATATTGCGGGGCAGGGGGTGGCCAATCCGCATGCGATGATCCTGTCCGCCGCGATGATGCTGGACTGGCTGGGCATCAAGCATGACAATGCCGCGATGCGCGCCGATGGTGCCCGCCTGCGCGAGGCGGTCGAGGCGGTGATCGCGCGCGGCGACTGCCTGACCCGTGACCTGGGCGGCACGGCGGGAACGGATGCGGCGGCCGGTGCCGTGCGCGCGCTGCTGGACGCGCAGTCGGCATGAGCGGCGCGCCCCTGTCGCCCCCCCTGACGCCGCCGCTGCGCGTGGCCTGTGTCGGGGCGGGATATTTCAGCCGGTTTCACTATGGCAGCTGGGCGCGCATGGAACATGCGACGCCCGTGGCGTCCTGCAACCGCGATATCACCAAGGCCCGCGCCACCGGTCTGCCGGCCTATGACGATGTGGCGAAGATGCTGGCCGAGGTGCAGCCCGACCTGCTCGACATCATCCTGCCGCCCGAGGCCCATGCCGCGACGATCCGGCTGGCGCTGGCCGGTGGGGTCAAGCGGATGATCTGCCAAAAACCGTTTTGCCGGACGCTGGAGGAAGCGCGCGACATCACCGAAGAGGCCGAGGCGCAGGGCGCGGTGATCGTGGTGCATGAGAACTTTCGCTTCCAGCCCTGGTATCGCGCGGTGAAATCGGCGCTGGGCCGGGGTGTGGTGGGCGACCTGCAACAAGTCACGTTTCGCCTGCGCCCCGGGGACGGGCAGGGGCCGCGCGCCTATCTCGACCGCCAGCCATACTTCCAGAAGATGGAGCGGTTCCTGGTGCATGAGACCGCGGTGCATTGGGTCGACACCTTCCGCTGGCTGCTGGGCAACCCCAGCCATGTCTATGCCGACCTGCGCCGGATCAACCCGGCGATCGCGGGCGAGGATGCGGGGGTCGTGTTGTTCGACCATCCCGGCGGGGTACGCGCGCTCTTCGACGGCAACCGGCACCTTGATCATGCCGCCGACAACCTTCGCCGTACGATGGGCGAGGCGTTGTTCGAGGGCACCGAGGGTGTGCTGGACATCCGGGGGGACGGCGCGGTGCGCCTGCGCCACCACGGTGAGACCACGCAAGAGGTGTTGCTGCCGCCCGACAGGCATGACGGATTTGGCGGTGATTGCGTCCATGCCTTGCAGAGTCACGCGGTTTCCGGTTTTCTTGGGGACCAGCCGTTGGAAAACACGGCGCGTGACTATCTGACGGTGATCGAGATCGAACAAGCCATCTATGACTCTGCGGCCACGGGCCGGAAAATCCAGCTGGGCGGATCCGCCAGGTGAACGACAAGCCGGCAAGGCCCGCCTCCAACGCGCAGCGCGCGGTGCAGCAATTGCGCGCCTTGATCTTCTCGGGCGAGTTGCCGGCGGGGTCGGACCATCTTGAGACCGAGCTGGCCGAGCGGCTGGGCATGTCACGCACCCCGGTGCGCGAAGCGGCGCTGCTGCTGGAAAGCCAGGGGCTGGTCGAAATGCGTCCGCGCAAGGGCGTGCGCATTCTGCCGGTTTCGGCCGATGACATGCGCGAGATCTATGACGTGCTGACCGAACTGGAAAGCCTGGCGGCGGAAAGCGCGGCCAGGGCGGGATATTCCGAGCCAGAGCTTGCGGCGCTGGCCGGGGCGATCGCGGACATGGACCGGGCCATCGCCGCCGAGGACCTGGAAGCCTGGGCCGAGGCGGATGACCGGTTTCACGCCGAGCTTGTGCGCCTGGGGGGCAATTCCCGGGTTCGGATGATCGTCGCGATGATGAGCGACCAGGTGCGGCGGGCCAAGGCCTCGACCCTGTTTGTCCGGCCCTTGCCGGTGCAGTCGAACGAGGATCACCGCGCGGTCTATGCCGCCATCCTGGCCGGAGACGCCGCCCGCGCCCGGCGCGTCCACCGCGACCACCGCCGCCAGGCCCGCGACGTGCTGACCGACCTGCTGGACCGCATGCGCCTGCGGACGCTTTAGCGGGTGCCCACCGTGCAGGTTGTACGGCGGTTCGATTTCTAACCCTGTTCTTTGGTGATTGGTTCGGGACTGGACATCAGCGTCGTCCAATCCACCAACCTCATCTCGATCACCTCGATTATGTCCCAGAAGTGGGTGCCCCAGTTGTACGAGGGCTCCCATATCTCGGCAAACGCGGCGCCGGGGCTGGGCAGGCGCGTTTCCGACTGGCCGTCTTCGGACCGCACGGCGAAGGGCTGCAACAGGTCGAGCACGGTGTGATCGTCGTTGCCGGTGTACAGCGTCACCCGGTCGGTCGCGCCGTCGGCAACAAGGTAGGTGATCGAGGCCGCAACGCGCGCCGCGCTGGACCTGCTGGAAGAGGTCTCGAAACATGCAATTCTGGAAAGGCTGGGAAAATAAGTTGGCGGTCGGCGTGGAGCTGGCGCCTGGCGGTTCCGGTTGGTCCCGTGTCGAGGGGGGTGCGCGTATTGCGCCGGGCTCCGCCTAAAATTTGAGGCAAGGGCTCTCAGGTCAACTTGACCGGCCTCTGTCGCGAAAGGTCTTTTTGACTTCGCGGACCAGGACGGACCCGCCAATCGGCAACTTGACGCCCTCTCTCGCGGCAACACCCGCGGTGCGGATCCAGTGCAGGTCCTGGCAATCGATACACAGCAGGTCCTGGAACACCTCGTTGCTTTCGGCGTTCGGAACCAGGGTCAGGAGGTCCGAGTAATGGACCAGCCGCACCGACAGGTTGCGGGACAGGCATTCGATGGTCACCGTGGGGGGCACCATGCCATGCGCGCTGAAGACGCTTTCCAGGTAGCTGCGTTGGGGGTCGTTCCTGCCCCCGAGCACCCAACTGAACGGAGCAAGGTCAGCCAGGGAAATCCGGGACTTTCGGGCGAGGGGATGGTCAAGGCGCGCGACGATGTTCATCTCGTCGCTCATCAGCGGCGTCCACTTGATGTCCTGCATCACCTCCACCCCTGGCGGTTCCGATATGAACAGAAGGTCCAGTTCCGCATCCCGAAGTTTCGCAATCAGCGCCTCGACACTGTCTGAGGTCACGCTGATCTCGATCGAGGGGAACTGGTTGACCACGCGGCCCAGGGCGCGGGGCAGGACAGTGTCGATGAAAGAAGCGGCGGCCCCGACGTGCAGAACACCCGGGGCATTTCCAAGTCGCGCGATCCCGGTGATGGCTTCAACGCTGTGATTGTGGATCACCTTGGCGTGCTTGATCACGATCTTTCCGGCCGCCGTGGGCGCCACACCCTTGGGATGGCGCAGGAACAGCGTGTGTTCCAGCTCGCTCTCGGCGCGTTGCAGCGCCTTGGTCAGGGCGGATTGCGTGATGCCCAGAGCTTCGGCGGCGCGATTGATGCTGCCGTATCTTTCAAGAGCCAGGAGTGTCTTGACGTGCTTCAAGACCGCAAGGGTATTCACTTTGTTCATATCAAATCGGCTCTTAATAGTCTTCTAATGAATATCAATACTTGCGACTGTCGATCAAGGGAGAAGCCGAACATGCACGTGACAACTTATCAATCAAAGGTCTGGCGCAAATGATGACTGGGCGAGGTCAGGAATATGCAACGTCGCTATTGGCCCTGGCGATCGCGGCGCTTGTCTTCTGGCAGACAAGAGGACAGGGTGTGATATCGGGTGGTCAGATATCGCCCGGCGGGTTCCCCCGTGCAGCAGCCGGGCTGATGGCCATTTTCGCCGGGTCGCGCATCGTTCTTCTGACGATGGGGGCCGTGCGGATACGGGCAGACGAGCAGCTGGACCTGCGGCCTGGCACCCTTGCGCGCCCGGCGCTGACCGTGGCTGCCATGAGCGCCTATGTCTACTTGTTCGGGTCAGTTCCGCTGTTCCCGCTGACGCTGGCCTTCGTTGCCGTTGTCTTTCTGATCTTTGGCGTCAGGCCCTGGCAGACCCTTGTTTTCAGGGCGCTGCTCGTCTCGGGGGGCCTGTTCATCCTGTTCAGATACCTGTTGAAGATCGCGGAGTAAGTCTGAGATGGAACATCTGTTTTCCGCGTTCGGGACCGTGCTCTACCCGACCAACCTGGCCCTTCTTCTTGTGGGCAGCTCGCTGGGATTGCTGGTGGGTGTGTTGCCCGGTTTGTCCTCGCCGATGGCTCTTGCCATTCTGATACCCGTGACTTTCGGGATGGAGCCGATCTCGGCCTTCATGATCCTGATCGGCATCTTTATCGGCACGAAAACCGGGGGGGCCTTTTCGGCCATTCTCATGCGGACGCCGGGCACGCCGGCCGCCGCCGCGACCGCTGCCGAAGGCTACCCAATGGCCCAAAGGGGTGAGGCGGGCCGGGCGATGGGGCTGGCCATCGGCGCGTCCTTCGTGGGCGGAATGCTGAGCTGGCTGATCACCTTGCCGCTGGTCGGGGTGATCGGCAGCTATGCGGTCAAGATATCCTCGGCCGACCTGGCAATGATCGGGCTGATGGCTCTGACTGCGGTTGCAGGTCTGTCGGGGCAGGATCTTCTCAAGGGGCTGACGGCAGCCTGTCTTGGGCTTGTTCTGTCCACCGTTGGCGTTGATGAATTGACCGGCACGCCGCGGTTGACGATGGGCAATTATCACCTGCTGGGCGGTATTCCCTTCCTCGCGGCGATCATCGGGCTGTTCGCGGTGGCAACAGTACTGGTCGATGTCTCTGGCGGCGCCGTTTCAAAACCTTCCAGGCCACAAAGCAACCGTTTCAATATCCTCAAGACCGCCGGGGAACTGTGGATCATGCGGAAGACCCTGGGGGTGGGTGCGGCTCTGGGGGCGCTCTTGGGGATCGTGCCGGGTGTCGGCTCCGACACCGCCGGATGGCTTTCGCTGGCTTATGTCAGGAACCGCATTGCCTCGGGCCGGATCCAGAGCGACCGGGAGATGGGAAGCGGCGTGCCCGAAGGTGTCGCCGCCCCCGAGGCCGCCAACAACGCGGTGACCGGTGGTGCCACGATCCCGATGCTGACGCTTGGCATTCCCGGCGATGGGTCTACCGCGATCATGCTGGGCGCGCTCATGCTGTACGGCTTGCAACCTGGTCCGCTGTTTTTTGGCGAAAGCCCGGATGTCGCCTATAGCGTGCTGGTTGCGCTGGGGATTGCCAATTTTACCACGCTGATTGCCGCCCTGATCTTCATCCGCCCTTTTGTCGCCGTCCTGCGCCTGGACCGGGCTGTCCTGCTGGGTGCGGTGCTCGTGCTGGCGCTTGTCGGGGCCTACGCAAGTTCCAACAGCAGTTTCGAGATGCTGATTGCGCTTCTGTTCGGCGTCCTCGGCTACTTCATGCACCACATGGGCTTTTCGATCCCGGCGCTGGCGCTTGGATTGATCCTGGGCCCGGTGATCGAAAGCAATTTCCGCAGGGCGCTGATGATTTCACGCGGAGATCTCGGGGTCTTCCTGACCAGTCCGATTTCCCTGATCTGTATCGTCCTGATCTGCTGTATCGCGCTGAAGTTCTGCGTTGATCTGGCGCGAAAGCCCAGCGGGCCTGCAAAGGTCGGCGAGCTCAACGACTGAAAACCACGTTCAAAACAAAATCGGAGGAGTTCATGAACGCACGTTTCATCAAGACCGGCCTGAAGGCCGCAGTGGCGGCGATAACCGCATCGATCGTGTCGACCAGCGCCATGGCAGAGGATTTTCCGTCCAAGCCGATCCGCATCATCAATGCCTTTGCGCCGGGCGGGGCGACAGATACGGCCATTCGGGGTCTGACGGCCAATGCCGACACCTTCATCGACCAACCGATCGTCATCGAATCCGTGACCGGCGGCGGCGGGGTGACCGGCATTCTGAAGGCCGCAAAGTCCGATCCCGATGGTCATACGCTTCTGGTGGCGGATACCGTCATGACGACGCTACCGCTGTTTCAGGACAACCTGCCCGTCAGCGCCGCAGACTTCAAACCGATTGGCGTGTTCAACCTGCGGGGGGCCTGGCTTTTGACCCGGCCTGCCAAGGGTTGGAAGACGCTGGATGATTTCGTCGCGGCGGCAAAGGCGGACCCCGGCGGGATGACCGTCGGCGTGCCGTCCCTGTCCAGCCCTCAGCATATGGCGGTGGCCGCCATTGAGGACACCTATGGCATTGACGTCAACATCATCCCCTATGGCGGCGGCGCGCCGACAATGGGCGCCCTGCTTGGGGACCAGATCGATGCCGCCATGCCGGGGGCGCCGGCGGGGCTCGATTCCGTTACTGCGGGGGATGCGGTGTTCCTTGTCGCCTCCACCGATATCGAGCTTCAGAAGTTCGAGGGCGAGATCATTTCGTTCAACGATGTCGGCATCCCGCATGATCTCGGGATCTGGACGGCGGTCTGGGCCCCCAAGGACACGCCCGACGACGTGATGGCGCAGCTGGGCGAGATCTTCGGCAACATGGCAACCTCTGACGAATGGACCGAATTCGCGCGCGGTTATGGTGTGACACCGATGTGGAAGCCGCTGGATGAAGCGGTGGCCTATATCGAGAAGTCCTCCGACAGCATGGGCAAACTCGCCGAAATCCTCAAATGACGACAGCCGCCCCGCCAATGGGTGGGGCGGCCCTTTCCAAGGTCCGCAGTGACCTGCCTGGCCGCGCTTGCGGTTCCCTTTCCAGATATCGCACCAGCGGAGACTTTGATGAATAAACGCCCCAATATCCTGTGGTATTGCACCGATCAGCAGCGCCACGATACCATCGGGTCGCTTGGAAACCCTCATGTGCGGACACCCAATATCGACAGGCTGAAGGCCGGCGGCACAGCTTTTACCCGCGCCTACGCGCAAAGTCCGATCTGCACGCCCAGCCGCGCGTCCTTTCTGACCGGGCGTTATCCCGCGACGACACACGTCCACCGGAACGGAAATGCCGGCTTTCCCGAGAGCGAAACCCTGGTGACCAGGATCTTTGCCGATGCCGGCTATGACTGTGGTCTGATCGGCAAGTTGCACCTGGCATCCGCCGCAAATGGCGTCGAGGCCCGGACAGACGACGGATACGCGGTTTTTGAATATTCCCATGACCCGCTGCCGCGCGAACACAGCAACGGAAACGCCTATCACCAGTGGCTGATCGAAGAGAAGGGCGTCGAACCCGCAGAAGCCTATGCCAATTCCAGGGAGTATCTGTGTGATGGCGTGCCGGCAGAGTTGCACCAGACCACCTGGGCCACCGATCGCGCGATAGATTTCATCGAAAGCCGGCAAGACACCCCGTGGCTGTTGTCGATCAATGTCTTTGACCCGCATCCGCCCTTCGATCCGCCCAAGTCCTATCGCAACAAATATCGGCCAGAGGACATGCCCCCGCCGCTTTTCCGGCCCTCCGATCTTGAGCGGCAGAAGGATTTCGCGGAGGTTTCACAACAATCCGTGGTTGCCGTCGATCCGACCGAAGCGGCCGTGGCCGAACCTGCCTCGGCCAATACCGCGACGATCCCGCCCAAGTCGTTCAACGGCCAGGAAATCAAGGCCGCCTATTACGCCATGATCGAATTGATCGATGACGAATTCGGACGGTTGGTCGACTACCTCGAAGACAGCGGCCAGCTTGAGAACACGCTGATCGTCTTCCACAGCGACCACGGAGAGATGCTTGGCGATCACGGCTTGCTGTACAAGGGCTGCCGGTTCTTCGAAGGTCTGGTTCATGTGCCATTGATGTTCTTCTGGCAGGGGCGCTTCGTCTCGGGTGTCGAGGCTGATGCGCTGGTTGAACTGGTTGACCTTGCCCCGACGCTGCTGGAGGCCGCCGGCCTGCCCGTGCCGGCATCCATGCAAGGCAAGTCGCTGGTGCCCATCCTTGAGGGAAAGGCCGGGGCCGACAGCCACAAACCGGTCGTTGTCTGCGAATTCAACGATGCGCTCGGGTCGAACGAATTTCCCAGGCCGACACATGCGACGATGACCTTTGATGGGCGCTACAAGACAATCGTGTATCACGGTCTGGACCTGGGCGAGATTTTCGATCTGGAAACCGATCCGGGCGAATTCGTCAATCTCTGGAACGATGGGTGCGCACCTGGCCTGAAAGAACGCCTGTTGCATCAACACCTCGACGCGGTGATGGCGACAAGCTCTGCCGGTGTCGAGAGAGTGGCCGGGTATTAAGCCGCGTTCGAAACATTGAAGGAATACAGATCGCCATGCAGGAAACCTGGAGATGGTTCGGACCGGATGATCCGGTATCCCTGACCGACGTTGTCCAAGCCGGGGCCCGGGGCGTCGTCACGGCGTTGCACCACATTCCCCCTGGTGACATCTGGGCGCGTGAAGACATCGCCAAACGGCAACGACTGATCGAAGAGGTCGGCCGGGCCTCTGGGTCGCCGCTTGCGTGGTCAGTCGTCGAAAGCCTTCCGTTGTCCGAGGATATCAAGCGCCAGACCGGGGACTGGCGCGCGCATATGGAGGCATACAGAAAAAGCCTGACCAACCTGGCCGCGCAGGGGATAGAGGTGGTGTGCTACAACTTCATGCCCTTGCTGGACTGGACGCGCACGGACCTTGCGCATCGTCTTCCCAATGGTGCGACATGCATGCGGTTCGATCTGATCGACTTCGTCATGTTCGACATTTTCATTCTTGAGCGCCCCGGCGCCCGCGCACAATTTGACGACGACCTGGTGGCCGCGGCAGAGACGCGTTTCCGGGCGGTTGACGATGAATTCAAATCCCGGTTGACCCGAAACATCATTGCCGGCCTTCCGGGGGCCGCCGAAAACCACTCCTTGTCCTCCTTCAAGGAACAATTGGCGCTCTATGGCTCCTGTGACGAAGAGGCGCTTCGCCGGAACCTTCGGGCCTTTCTGGAAGAGGTGATCCCGCACGCGGAGGAAATCGGCATTCGCATGTGTTGCCATCCGGATGATCCGCCGATGTCCCTGCTGGGTTTGCCGCGGATCATGTCGACCGAGGGTGACTATGCCCGTTTGATCGACAGCCTCGATCTGCCTGCAAACGGCATCACCTTGTGTTCCGGGTCTCTTGGTGCGCGCTCGGACAATGACGTGGTTGGCATGATGACACGCCTCGGACATCGCGTGCATTTTCTGCACCTGCGGAATGTACGCCGGGAACATCGCAACCTGTTCGGGGCCTTCCATGAATCCGAGCACCTGGACGGTGAAGTTGATATGGCAGCATTGGTGGCGGCCATTCTTTCCGAGGAAGAACGGCGAAAGCAATCGGGCCGCCCAGACCACCATATCCCTTTCCGCCCGGATCATGGGCAAGACATCCTCGATGACCTGACCCGACGGACCCAGCCGGGGTATCCAGCCATCGGACGCCTGAAGGGGCTGGCGGAATTGCGTGGGGTCATTCAAGGCGTCCGACACATGCGATATGAACGGTCATGCAACAGTTCGAGTGCCGACTTGCAAGCCTGAGCTTTGTTGCAACATGCGCGCCGCGCCGGTTTGGCCGGAGGCTGTTCTCGCCCGATGCTGCCAAGCTGCCCGCCACGGGTGGGGCGGTTGCCAAGATCAAGCCTCCTTGTCCTGGGGTTGCGGGGTGTTGTGCCGCATCAGCCATCGCTTCCAGGGGATCAACGACGCGGCCAGCAAGACAAGGGCGGCCAGCAGCAGGGCGGCGCTTCCGGGACGGGTCAGGAAGACGCTGGCGTCGCCACGGGACAGAAGCATGGCACGGCGAAAGAACTCTTCCATCATCGGGCCAAGCACGAAGCCGATCAACAACGGCGCGGGTTCGAACCGGAACAGCCGCAGCACGTAGCCGATGACGCCGAAGACAAGCGTCGCCCAGACATCCGTCAGCGCGTTCGAAATCGAGTAAACGCCCACACAGATCAGCACGATCACCGTCGGATACAGATAGTGATGTGGCACCCGCAGCAGACGCACCCAGATGCCGATCAGCGGGATGTTGAGCACCAGCAGAAAGATGTTGCCGAAGACAAAGCTGACGACGAGGCCCCAGAACAGCTCGGGGTGCTCGGCGATCAGGCGCGGGCCGGGCGTGATGCCGTGGATCATCAGCGCGCCCAGCATCAGCGCCATCGTCGTGGACCCCGGGATGCCCAGCGTCAGCGTCGGGATAAAGGCGGTCTGGGCGGCGGCATTGTTGGCGGCCTCGGGGACAACGACGCCTTCGATCGCGCCCTTGCCGAACTGGTCGCGGTTGCGGTTGACGCGTTTTTCCAGCGCGTAGCCGACGAAGCTGGCCACGGTCTGTCCGGTGCCGGGCAGGGTGCCAAAGAAGCTGCCGATGGCAGAGCCGCGCAGCGCGGGCATCACGCTGCGGACCCATTCGGCCCGCGTCGGCAACATGCGTCCGGTCAGCCCGGCTCCGGCATAGCTTTGCGTGGCGCCGCGCAGGGACACCATGACCTCGGATATGCCGAACAGTCCCATCGCCACCACCACCAGCGACACCCCGTCACGCAGCTGGGGGATGCCACCGGTGAACCGCGTCTCGCCCGAGTTCACGTCAACGCCGATGGTGCCCAGAAGGATGCCGAGGCAAACCATCATCAGCCCGCGCACCGCGCCCGAGGAGCTGACGATGGAGGCCGCCACCAGCCCCAGCACCATGACCGAGAAATACTCGGCCGGTTGAAACAGCAGGGCGAACTCCGCCAGTTTCGGCGAGAGCAGCACCATCACCACCACACCGAACAGCGCGCCGGTCATCGACGCCATCGCGGTGGCGAACAGGGCCACCCCGGCGCGGCCTTGCCGGGCCATCGGGTAGCCGTCAAGACAGGTGACCGAGGCCGAGGGCGTGCCGGGAATGTTCAGCAGGATCGACGCGATGGAGCCGCCGTATTCCGCGCCGTAGTAAACCCCGGCCAGCATCACCAGCGCGGTCTCGGGCGGCAGGTAGAACGACACCGGCAGCAACATGGCCACGGCGGCCAGCGGGCCGACGCCGGGCAGCACACCGATGAAGGTGCCAAGGAAGACACCGACGAAGCAATACATCAGGTTCTGCAGGGTCGCGGCGGTGGCCAGCCCCAGCATCAGATTGTCGAGCAGGTCCATGTCAAAGCCCCCGGATTGCGGTGAAGGGAATGCCCAGACCCTTCACGAAGATCAGCCAGACCCCGACCGAAACCCCGGCCGCCAGGGCAATCCGGTGCGGCCAGCGAAAGCCCTTGATGACCGATGCGGTGACCAGCACGGCACAGGCGGTCGCGGGCAGCACACCGGTCAGCGGCGTGAAGAAGGCAAAGGCCGCGACACCCCCGAAGACGCCAAGCACCGCCATCGGATCGGCGCGCCCCATCGCCACGGGCGCACGCAGGTTCTGCGCCAGTCCGATCAGCGCCAGAAGGCTCAGAAGCGCGCCGACCAGCAATGGAAAGGCCCCCGGCCCCATGCGTCGGAACGATCCCAGTTCAAGCGCGGTCAGCGCGCCAATGGCAAAGAACAGCCCCGCCGCAAGCATGAGGATCGGGCCAAGGTGGCTGGTCAGGCGTCGCATGGGGCTGCATCCGGCTGAAACTCGGGGCCATCATAGCTGTCAGGGATCGAAATGCGCCCGCTGCGGATGCCCTCGGCCGCTTCGGCGACTGCGGCGGCGGCGGCCTCTGGCACATCATCGCCCAGGCGCAGGGAAACGATATCGCCCTCGGCCAACCCGAATTCGACGATGTCCCGGGGCACGTGACCGGCGACCATGTCCGCGATGGCCTGTTCGACGCCGATGTCGATGCGCGCCATCGCCGAGGCGACAAACACCCCCGGATCCCGCGCCACCCAGTCCAGCGCATTGCCGATCTGGCGGGCACCGCCCGCGCGGCAGGCTTCGATCGCACCGCGCCGCGCGCCGTTGAGCATGGTAAAGATCACATCCGCCCCGGCCTTGATCTCGGCTTCGGCCCAGGCGCGGGTCACGGCGCTGTCATCCTGGGTGCCGCAGAAACCGGTCAGCACAGGCACCTCGGGCGACGCATGCGCCACGCCCGCGACAAAGGCCGCGCGCCCCTTCAGCCCCGGCCTGACCCGATGGCCGGAGAGGTGGCCAACGGTGCCCGTCCGCGTCAGGTGCACGGCCAGAACCCCGGCGAGAAAGGCGGACTCCTCTTGCCTGACATCATAGCTGGCCAGGTTCGGCCCGGTCTTTTCGCCCTGGACGATGGCAAAGCGCTTGTCCGGATGGGCCAGGGCGATCTCTGGCGTGGCGATATTGCCCTGCCCGCCGATGAAGACCAGTCCATCGACCCCGGGAACCACCGCGTTCAGCCGCGCGCGGATCTCGTCCTGATCGTAGCGTACGTCCGAGACGATGCTGATCTCGACCCCGGGCGCCTGGCCCGCGCGCTCGGCCCCGGCGAGGGCGCTGGCGTTGAAGCCCGCGTCCTGCACCTCGCCCACGAAGAAGACGGCAATTTTCATGGCAGCACTCATTGCGTGGCGACCTTGACCAGCGGCGTCCAGGTCGACAGCTGGCTGGCCACGTAGTCGGCGAAGTCCGCGCTGGACATCGGGTCGCGGATCAGGCCCCAGCTGTCGAATTGCGCCGCCACGTCCGCGCTTTCCATCGCCTCGACCAAGGCGGTGTCGAGCTTTGCCTTGATCTCGTCCGGGACGCCCGCCGGGGCGCTGATGCCCAGCCAGTTCTCGGCCACGATGTCAAAGCCCGCCTCCAGAAACGTCGGAACCTCGGGCAGAGAAGCAATGCGTTCGCGGGCCGAGATGGCCAGCGGAATGGCGGTGCCGTCTTCGACGGCGGGCAGGTTCTGCGGCACCGCGTCAAAGATCATCGGCACCACGCCGCCCATGAAATCAAGCCGCATCGGGCCGGAGCCCTTGTAGGGGATGTGGAACAGTTCGGCCCCGGTCTCATCCTGGAATTGTTCGGCGATGACATGGCCCCAGGACCCCACGCCGGAGCTGCCGTATTCGTATTTGCCCGGGTCCGCCTTGGCCAGTTCGATGAACCCGGCAAGGTCCGTGGCGCCGACGGAGGTTCCGGCAAAGAGCCCCAGGTGCACCGTGCCGATATAGGTGATGTGGTCGAAATCCGCGATCGGATCATAAGGTGTGTCGGGGAAGCGGATCGGGGCCACGTTGAATGGGGTCAGGTTGGACAGCATCAGCGTATGACCATCGGCGTCGGCCTGCTGAAGCGCAGAGGCGGCCACGGTGCCGGCGGCCCCGGGCTTGTTCTCGACGACGAATTGCTGGCCCAGGCTGGCCGACAGCTTTTCCGACAAAAGCCGCGCCACGAGGTCCGACGACCCGCCCGGCGGGAAGGATACGATGATCCGGACCGGGCGTTCGGGCCAGTCGGTCTGCGCGGCTGCGGGAAGCGTGCTGGCAGCCAGGGCGGCAATGGTGGTGGTCAAAAGCGTTCTGCGAAGCATCGGGGCGTCCTCTCTGTTGTGAAATTATGGTTTCACGAATCTGCGTATCCGGCCAATACATGGAACGGAGATTTCTTTGATCGCGCAACTGGAAACCTGGGTTTCGTTCATTTCATGTGCACAAGAAGCCGCCAGCGCCCGAAATTCGCGCGGGGCAGGGATACTGAATCGTGCGCTTTCAAGGAATAAAACGCCTCATGCGGCGCGGGCCGTGCCGAATCTGCGCCCCTGTCTGCGCCAGTGGCTTGCCAAGACGCCCGGCTTGACGCAGCTTGCCGTCATGGAACCACAGTTTCACGAACCGCATCCCGAGGCATTTCTATCGCGCATCCGCGACGCCATGCCCGAACTTCACCGCGCCGAACGCAAGCTCGGGGCCTTCCTGCTCGACTTTCCCGGCGACCTTGCGTCTTACGACGCGCAGGAGCTGGCCCGGCTGAGCGGGGTGTCCAAGGCGACCGTGTCGCGTTTTGTCCGCCGGATCGGGTTCGAGAACTACGAAACAGCGCGCCGCGCCGCGCGCGACGAACGGCAGACGGGATCACGGCATTTCATCGCCCACGGCGGGGCGGGCGGCCAGGCCAACGCCCTGACCGAGACCTTGAGCGAAGAGATGGCGAACCTGGCCTGGACGCTTGAACGCATCGCCCTCGAAGACCTCGATACGCTCGCCGAAGCAATCCTGGGCGCGCGCCGGGTCTGGTTGGTGGGCTACCGGATCAGCCGGGTTTTTGCCGATTATCTCTATTGGCAGTTGCTGAAGGTGATCCCCGCCGCCACGGTGATCCCGCAGGCGGGCGAAAGCCTGGGGGAATACACCGCCGAGATGCGGCCGGACGATCTTGTCATCCTTGTGGCCTTGCGCCGCCGGTCGGCGAACACCGGGCCGCTGATTGCCGAGTTTGACAGGATGGCCGTGCCGCTCGCCCTGATCACGGATGACGGCAGCGCGCCCGACGACCGCGCGCGCTGGCATTTTCGGTGCCGGATCGAGACGTCGAGCCCGCAGTTCAACCATGCCGCAGTCGTCAATGTCTGCCACCGGATCGTGACCCAAACCACCCTCAGGGCCGGCAGCGAGGCGCGCCAACGCCTGCGCCGGATTGATGAAGCCAACGAGCGTCTTGGCGAGGTCTGAACCGGCATCCGTCGCTTACACGCCCATCGGCCTAGCGCGCGTCACGGGGCAACCCTGCGCCATGTCGTAGGATCAATCGCCGGGACCGGGCGCTTTCACCCGGATCACCTCCAGCATCTTGCGTTGACCTGCGCGTGTGTCCCAATGAAAGACCGCGCCTTCGGCCAGGCCCAGAAGCGCGACACCAATCGGCGTTACCAGCGAGATGCGTTGTCGCGCGATGTCGGCGTCCTCGGGGTAGGTCAGCGTCACTGTCCGTTCGGCCCCGGTGGCGTCGTCGCGGTAGGTCACGGTGCTGCCGATGGCCACGACATTTGCCGGCATCTTCGCCGGTTTGACGATCCGGGCGCGCCCGATCTCGTCCAGCAGGCGGTTGGCCAGGTCCGGGTTGCGTCCCATCGCGCCCTCGGCCAGCGCTTCGATATGCGCCAGGTCATCGGCGTTGATGACAACCTTCGGGGCGCGCGGCCTGCGCCGGGGGGCGCTCTTGTTGATGTCCGGGATCATGGTCTGTGTCCTTTTTGAAAACGGATGAACGTGCCTGGCCCTGGGGTCGGCACCTGATGTTCGGGCTTCGGGTCGGGGTCAGGTCTGGGTGGAGACGGCGAGGAGCCTCACCGCCTTGATCGCGCCGCCCTCAAGCAGCAGCGGTGCGCGTTGTCCGACCGTCATGCCGATCAGCGTGGCACCGAGCAGCGAGGGCACCGGGATCACGTTGATGCCGGACGCCGCCCTGGCGCGATGAGACAACAGGCCGGTCTGCCTGGCCCCCCTGTCGATGGAATAGGTGACACGGGATCCCCCGATCGCCACGTCGCTGCAATGCACGTTGCTGACCGGGTCCGTCATCATGATCTTGTCGCGCAAGACATAGGCCAGCAGGGTCCAGGCGGGGTGGCGCGAGCGCGCGCAGTTTTCCAGATGCCGCTGCAACTGGCGATGATCCTCCACGGGCAAGGGTGTCCCGCCGCAGGGCCGGGCGCCAATGCGGGCCTGGGACAGGGGGTCGTGCTGGTTGATGTAGTGGATATTGGCCATGATCTCTCCCCGGACGACAATGTCGCCACTTCGCGTTTCCTTGGATTGTGAGGAGACCCCGGGAGGTTCAGGAGGGCGCGCTTGCGCCTACACCGCCCGGGGAGACGGGCGGTTCAGCAGAAGAAATCGGAAATGATCTGCGTGCACCAACATGGGGCTAGAGATAGGTATCCCTTGCCACGGCGTCAATCTCGGCCCGCGGCGCAATTGCGTCATTCGGCCCTGTTCCGGCAGGCGCCGGGGCGACAATCGATCATTCGTTGATCAGACCGAAGCCGAAGCCCGTTGCGTTGTCGGGCCGCGTTGGCCGGGTGGCCGATCTTTGTCCTGGTAGGAAGGGGCATGGCCTCCGACTCGCAGTCATGCAAGGTGCGCGCAAGACCCGGATATTTCGCCGGTTCAACAGAGATGCGCTGACCTCATCCCCTCAAGGCACTGGCATTTATAAGTTTTTCCTGGAGTTGCCGTCGAGATCAAAAATTTTCGATCCCGGTTGACCGGTGGGGATGCCGAAGTTATACGTATTAGCAGTTATACGAATAACTGGAGTTGAAGATGGCCGGACGGCGCCTCACACAAAAGGAAATCGCCAAGCGTGCGGGTGTCAGCCAGGCCTCTGTTTCGATCGTGCTGAACGGGGCCGAGCGCGACCGCAAGCGCATCCCCGAAGAGACGCGCAAGCGGATCCAGAAAGTCATCGACGAGACCGGCTATGTCGCCGATCCAATCGCGCGGCGCATGGCCAAAGGGCGCAACAACATCCTCGGCGTCTTCACCTACGAACCGGCCTTTCCCCGGGCGCAGGCCGACTTCTTTGCGCCGTTTCTCTTCGGTATCGAAGAGGCCGCGCAGGAACAGGGGTATGACCTGCTGCTGATGACCTCGGCAGAGCGTGACACGAGCGGCGCCAAGCGGATTTTTGGCGAGCCGAACCGGATGCGGATTGCCGACGGCTGCCTGCTGCTTGGCCGCAAGTTCGACAGCCGTGATCTTGAACAGCTGGTGAATGGTGACTTTGACTACATGGCCATCGGTCGCCGCGACGATGCCGGCGGCCCGGTCGATTATGTCGGGGCGGACTACGCCGAGGCGACCCGTGCCCTTGTCGACCGCGCCCGCGGGTTGGGGCATCAGCGCTTTGCCTATATCGGCCAGGACGGCGGGGCGGAATCGATTGCCGACCGTTGGGCGGGGTTCCATGCGGGGCTGGCCGGGGGAGGGGCCCTGGCCCTTCATGTCGCCGAGGTCGGCCTGCCCGCCGCGCAGCTTCTGGAGCAGGTGCGCGCTTCTGGTGCTACCGCGGTGTTCTTCATCGAACTGGCCGACGCCATCCCCTTCAAGCGCGCCGCTGCCGCCGCCGGGCTGAGCGTGCCGCGCGACCTCTCCATCGTTGTCCTGGGCAGCCACGTGCGGCCGGACGACACCGGCACCCGCTTTGCCACCTACGCCATCCCGCGCGAGGAGATGGCCCGCCGGGCCGCCGCCGCGCTGATCGCCCGGCTCGAAGGGCGCGACTACGCCAAGCAGACGCTTTTGCGCTGCGACCTGATCGAGGGCGAGACCCTTGGACCCATCAAAGAAAAGAGTGTGACGTGAAAGAATTGAAGACCGATATCGCGATCATCGGCGCCGGCGTCGGTGGTGTCGCCGCCGCCCTTGGTGCCCTGAGATCCGGCCGCAGTGTCGTGATGACAGAGCCGTTCGACTGGATCGGCGGGCAGCTGACCAGCCAGGCCGTGCCCTCGGACGAACATTCCTGGATCGAGCAGTTCGGTGGCAGCCGCACCTACCGCGAGTTGCGCACCGCGATCCGGCAGTTCTATCGCGATCACTATCCGCTGACCGAAGGCGCGCGCAACTGGGGCGATCTGAACCCCGGCGCGGGCTGGGTGAGCCGGATGTGCGTCGAGCCGCGCGTGCCGGTCGCCATCATGGAAGCCTGGCTGATGCCCTACATCGGCTCAGGGCGGCTCACGCTGCTGAAGCCTTATGAACCGGTTGCCGCCGAGATGGAGGGCGACCGGGTGCGTGCGGTGACCGTGCAACATGTGCATTCCGGCGACCAGGTCCAGATCGAAGCGGCCTATGTGATCGACGCCACCGAGCTGGGCGATCTGCTGCCGCTGACCGGCACCGACTATGTCACCGGCTTCGAAAGCCAGGCCGAGACCGGCGAGCCCAGCGCGCCATCCGAGGCGCAGCCCGACAACCAGCAGGCGGTGTCGATCTGTTTTGCGGTCGATCATGTCGACGGCAACCATGTGATCGACAAGCCCGCGAACTACGATTACTGGCGTGCGGTGCAGCCGGAGTTCTGGGGCGGGCCGTTGATCGGCTTCAAGTCGCCCAATCCCCGCACGCTGGAAACCGCGACCCGCAGCTTTACCCCCAACCCGGGCGACAACCCGCTGCTCGTCGATGCCGACCAGCGCCGCAATCCCGGTGACGGCAACCTCTGGACCTTCCGCCGCATCGCCGCGCGCGACAACTTCGTCAAGGGGGCCTATGCCTCTGATGTCTGTCTCGTGAACTGGCCGATGATCGACTATTTCGAACAGCCGATCATCGACTGCACCAAGGAGGAATACGACGCCCGCATCGCCCGCGCGGCCGAGCTGTCCTATTCCGTCTTCTACTGGCTGCAGACCGAGGCCCCGCGCGAAGACGGCGGCCAGGGCTTCCCCGGCCTGCGCCTGCGCGGCGACGTCACCGGCACCGATCACGGGCTGGCGATGGCCCCCTATATCCGCGAGGCGCGGCGCATCCGGGCGGTCACCACCATCGTCGAACAGGATCTGTCCTACGAGGTGCGCGGCGAGGCCGGGGCGGTGAACTATCGCGACAGCGTCGGCACCGGCATGTACCGGATCGACCTGCACCCCTCGACCGGCGGTGACAATTACATCGACGTGCCGTCCTGTCCCTTCGAGATCCCGCTGGGTGCCATGCTGCCCCGCGACCGCTCGAACCTGCTGCCTGCGGGCAAGAACATCGGCACCACCCATATCACCAACGGCTGCTATCGCCTGCACCCGGTGGAATGGAACATCGGCGAGGTTGCGGGCCTTCTGGCGGCGCACTGCCTGAACGAGGGCACCGACCCGCATGCCGTGCAGGGCGACGACCCGAAACTGGCGGCTTTCCAGGAGCTTCTGCGCCAGCAAGGCGTCGAGACCCGTTGGCCCGACGTGCGCGGCTACTAAGAAAAAAGACCAATGTTTCAGGGAGGAAACAACATGAACCGACTGACACCCCTTGCCGTTCTGGCAATGACCACCGCGCTGGCGGGCGCGGCCAGCGCGCAAGACCTGCGCATGACGATCTGGAGTGCCAACGAGGCGCACCTGGCCGTCTTCAACGAGATCGCCGACAGCTTTACCGCCGATCGCCCCGACGTGAGCGTGACCTTCGAGTCGCTGCCCTTTGCCAGCTACACCACCACGCTCACCACTCAGATTGCCGGCGGCAACCCGCCGGACCTGGCCTGGATTCTCGAACGCACCGCGGCGGATTTCGTCAACTCCGGTATCCTTGCGCCGCTGAACGAGACCTTTTCCAATACCGAAGGGTTCGATTATGGCGACATGATCGAAAAGCCGACCGAGCTTTGGCGGCGCGATGGTGAGCTATATGCGGTGCCGTTCTCGACCTCGCCGCTGGCGATCTTTGCCAATACCGACCTGATCGAAGCCGCCGGTGCCCGCACTCCGGCCGCGTTGATCGAGGCCGGGGAATGGACCTGGGAGAATGCCATGGCGACCGCCGCCAAGGTGGCCGAGGGCGACAAGGACGGCATCATCGTTCGCGACTTCAACTACCAGACCTGGCAGAACCTTGCCGCGATCTGGCGTGGCTGGGACGCTTCGCCCTGGAGCGCCGATGGCGATACCTGCGGCTTTGCCGACCCGGAAATGGTTGCGGCCATGACCTTTATCCACGGGGCCATTTTCGAAGACGGTGCCATTCCCGGCCCCGGCGAAAGCGTTGACTTCTTTGCCGGTGACGCCGCCATGAGCATCACCCAGATCTCGCGCGCTTCGCTTCTGCCCAAGGGCGACGACGCTTTCGCCTGGGACCTGGTGCCGCTGCCCGCTGGTCCCGCCGGCGAATATTCGGTGATTGGTCAGGCCGCCATCGGTGTCTTTCAGGACAGCCCGAACGCCGATCTCGCGGTCGACTTCCTCGCGCATATGACCAACCCGGAAAACTCTGCCAAACTGGCACAGTTCTTTCCGCCGATCCGCCAGAGCCTGCTCAATGCCGACACGCTGGGGGCCACGAACCCGCTGCTGACGCCTGCGATGATCGAAAACGTGGTGGTGCAGGGCATCGCCCGTGGCGGCGTGCTGCCGGTGCATGAAGGCTATTCGGAAATCCAGCAGTTGGTGCGCGCCGAGCTTGATGCGCTCTGGCAGCCGGATGCGGATGTCGAAGCTGTGCTGGGCGCGGTCTGCCGCTCGATCCAGCCGCTGCTGTAAGGGAGCAAGGGCAAGCTGATGACTGTCGTGGCCACCCGTTCCGATCCACCCCGTCGCAAGCGCGTCTTCTGGACGATGGACCGCCGCGACAGTCTTGTCGGTTATCTTTTCATCGCGCCGCAGGTGCTGGGCATCTGTGTCTTCGTGCTGCTGCCGCTGGCGCTGGTGTTCTGGTACTCGCTGCACGAATGGAATGTGCTGGCGCGCACCTTCCGCTTTACCGGCACCGAGAATTACCAGCGCCTGCTCTCCGATCCCGGCCTCGTCAAGGTGCTGGGGGCGACGGGCATCTTCTCGGTCTTCCTCGTCGTGTTCAACATGTCGCTGGCGCTTCTGCTGGCGGTGCTGCTGAACCAGAAGTTGCGCGGCATCACCATCTTCCGCACGCTGTTCTTTTCGCCCGTCGTGGTGTCGCTGGTCGCCTGGACCATCGTTTGGAGCTTTCTGTTGCAGAACAACGGCGGGCTGAACGGCATCCTTCAGGTCTTCGGCATCGAGGGGCCGAACTGGCTGCGCAATCCGACCACGGCAATGATCTCGGTCGTGGTGGTGCAGGTGTTCAAGAACGTCGGGCTGAACATGATCCTGTTTCTCGCGGCCCTTCAGGGCGTGCCGAAAGAGCTGTACGAGGCCGCCCGCGTCGACGGCATCCCCGCCGTTGCCCAGTTCCGCCGCATCACCCTGCCGATGATCAGTCCGACGGTGCTGCTGACCTCGATCATCACCATCGTCGGCTCGCTTCAGGTCTTTGCCCAGATCGCGGTGCTGACCAAGGGCGGGCCCGGCATGTCGACCACGGTGCTGGTCTACTATCTCTATCAACAGGCCTTTGAATTCCACAAGTTCGGCTATGGCGCGACCCTGTCGATCCTGCTGTTTGCAATCGTCGCGGTGCTGACCTTCGTCCAATGGCAGATGCGCAAGAGGATCGTCTTTTATGAACAGTAACCTCTCCCCCCGCGCCAAGGTGGCGGTCTACGGATTGATGCTGATCCTGCTGATCCCCTTCGTCTTTCCGACCTGGTGGATGGTGACCTCTTCGGTCAAGCCGATCTCGGACATCTTCGCCTTCCCGCCCGAGATCATCCCCAGCCGCTTCGATTTCTCGACCTACCGGCAGGCGTTCGAGTTGCAGCCCTTTGCCCGGCAATACTGGAACTCGGCCTATATCGCGGCCATCGTCACCTGCGGCACGCTGCTGTTCTCGGCGATGGCGGGCTATGCCTTTGCCCGGATCGACTTTCCCTTTGCCAACGCGCTTTTCATGGTTCTGCTGGTGGGGCTGTTGATCCCGTCGGAAGTGACCATCGTGCCGTTGTTCCAGATTTTCCTTGGCTGGGACATGATCAACACCCATTGGCCGCTGATCCTGGTGCCGGTCTTCGGCGCGCCGTCGGTCTTTGCCACCTTCGTGATGCGGCAGTTCTTCATCGCCCTGCCGAAAGAGCTGGAAGAGGCCGCGCGGGTCGACGGGCTGGGACGGTTCAAGATCTTCTGGACCATCGCCCTGCCGCTGGCGAAACCCGCGCTTGGCGCGGTGGCGATCTTCACCTTCCTGCATTCCTGGAACCTCTATCTTGAACCCATCGTGTTCCTCTCGTCCCCCGAGAAATTCACCCTGCCGCAGGCATTGACCCAGTTCACCGACGCCTATGGTGGCGCGATGTGGAACATCCAGCTTGCCGCCGCGACGATGACCGCGATCCCGGTGCTCATCGTCTTTGTCATCGCCCAGCGTCAGTTCGTTGAAGGACTGGCCCATACCGGACTGAAAGGCTGATCATGGCCCCCGTGACCTTTTCCAACGTGCAGAAATCCTATGGCGCCCATTCCGTGATCCATGGCGTGGACATCGACATCGCCGATGGTGAATTCGTCGTGCTCGTCGGCCCCTCGGGCTGTGGCAAGTCCACGCTCCTGCGGATGCTGGCAGGGCTTGAGACGATCAGCGGCGGCGACATCGTCATTGACGACACGGTGGTCAATGACCTGGAGCCAAAGCAGCGCGACATCGCAATGGTGTTCCAGAACTACGCGCTTTACCCGCATATGACGGTTGCGGACAACATGGGCTTTTCGCTGCATCATCGCGGGGCGTCGAAGACCGAGATCAAGGAGCGGGTCGATTGGGCCGCCGGTATCCTCGGGCTTGACGCCTATCTCGAACGCCGCCCCGGCCAGCTCTCGGGTGGGCAGCGTCAGCGGGTGGCGATGGGCCGCGCCATCGTGCGTGATCCCAAGGTGTTCCTGTTTGACGAACCGCTGTCGAACCTCGATGCCAAGCTGCGCGTCGTCATGCGCGGCGAGATCAAGGCCCTGCACCAGAAACTGAAAACCACGACGATCTATGTCACCCACGACCAGGTCGAAGCGATGACAATGGCCGACAAGATCGTGGTTCTGAACGGCGGCCGGATCGAACAGATCGGCAGCCCGCTGGACCTTTACGACAACCCGGTCAACCAATTCGTCGCCGCCTTCATCGGCTCGCCCTCGATGAACTTCATCGAAGGTCACGTAGAAGGCGCGAATTTCGTGACCGGTGATGCCCGGTTGCCCGCGCCCACGGCGCTGCCCATTGGCAAGCCGGTGGTCTACGGCGTGCGGCCCGAGCATTTCCGGCTGGACCCCGAGGGCGGGATCAATGCCGAGGTTGTGGTGGTCGAGCCGATGGGCTCGGAGACGCAGGTGACCATGCAGATCGCCGGTCAGAACGTTTTCGGCATCTTCCGCGAACGGGTCTCGGCCAGGCCGGGAGAGGTGCTGACCCTGGGCGTCGACCAGACCCATACCCATCTCTTTGACGCGGGTTCCGGCCTGCGGCTGACCGCGGCCTGAGCCCGCGTCATGCGCAAGCCGCCGCTGTTATACGCGATGGACCCGGGCCTGACCGAACGGGTGTTGAGCGCCGATGCGCTGGCCCGGTTGGGCGCGGCCTGCGAGCTGCTGGACACCACCCGTCACACGGGCTGGGACAGTGCCGCCGCGTTTCTGCCCCGGGTTGAGGTGCTGGTGACCGGCTGGGGGTGTGCGCCGCTTGACGCCGGGGTGCTGGACCGCGCGCCAAACCTGCGCCTGATCGCGCATTCGGCCGGGTCGGTCAAACGGTTGCTCGCTGATCCGGGGGTCTTTGAACGGGGTATTGCCGTGACCACCGCCTCGGATGCCAACGCGGTGCCGGTGGCGGACTACACCCTTGCCGCGATCCTCATGGCCAACAAGCAGGTGTTTCGTCTGCGTGAGCTTTATCGGCAGGGACGGTCGCGCGCGTTGACCGATCCGCTTGCTGCCGGGCCGATCGGCAACCTTGGCAAACGGGTCGGCATCGTCGGCGCGTCACGGATCGGGCGGCTGGTGGTCGACAGGCTCCGGGGTTTTGACCTCGATGTGCTGATCCACGATCCTTTTCTGTCTGCCGAGGATCCGATCCTCGCCACCGCCCGGCAGGTTGACCTGGCCGAAGTAATGACCGCCGACGTGGTGTCGCTGCATGCGCCGCTGCTGCCCGCCACGCGCGGCATGATCGGCGCGCGGGAACTGGCGTTGATGTGTGATGGCGCCACGCTGATCAACACCGCGCGCGGTGCCATCGTCGACCAGGCGGCGCTGATCGCCGAGCTGACTTCGGGCCGGTTGAATGCCGTGCTTGACGTGACCTTTCCCGAGGTGCCCGAACCCGCCTCGCCGCTTTATGACCTGCCGAACGTCTTTCTCACCCCGCATGCCGCCGGTGCGCTGGGGACCGAACAGGCCCGGCTGGGCGATCTGGTGGCGGCGGAGGTGGCGCGCTTCTGCGCCGGTCAACCGCTGCGCCACGCGCTTACCGCCGAAACCTACGCCCGTACCGCCTGATCCGAAGGTGCCCTTGATGCCCAAGCCCCGCGCGCTGATCGTTCATGGTGGTCTGGAACTGCACCAGCCGCGGCAAGGCGCCGAGAAGGTCGCCGACATGCTGAGCATGAGCGGCCTGCACGTGACGGTGAGTGACGACGCCAACGCACTTGTCGCTGGGGACGTGGCGCAGATGGCGCTGGTGGTGCCGGTGATCACCGGTGGCACCATGCCGCGCGAGAAAATCACCCCGCTGCTCGACGCCCTGCGCAACGGCACCGGCATGGCGGGCTATCACCACTGCATGTCGACCACCTTTCGCGACGTGCCGCAGTTTCGCTATGCCGCCGGATGCACCTGGGTCGCCCATCCCGGAAACATCATGCGCTACCGCGTGCGCGTCACCCGCCCCGATGATCCGATCATGGCCGGGATCACGGATTTCGACCACGTTTCCGAGCAATACTACATGCATTACGATCCGGCGGTGGAGGTGCTGGCCGAGACGACCTTTTCCGGCGCGCATCATCCCTGGCGGACCAACGTGGTGATGCCGGTGACCTTCAAGACGCATTACGGGGCGGGGCGCATCTTCTTCACCGCGCTCGGCCACACGGCGGACGAGCTTGACCTTGCGAATGTCCGCCGGGTGCTGCATCGCGGGCTGCTCTGGTCGGCCGGCCTGTCCGATGACGCCTTGGCCAAGGTGGCGTGACACCCAGGGCGCGGTTCAAGTTGGTGGCCAGGCAAGGCCACGGCATTTGCCCCTTCCACCCTGATCCGGTGTATGGGCCGAGGGTATACGCACACGAAAAAGGCGGACGCGCATTGCGGCGGCCCGCCCCGGATCAATGCCGGGCAGTTCGTTGGCCATCGCCTGGATGTCGTCGTTGAGCAGGATCACATGGTCGCTGTCCCAGCGCATGGGACGCGACCCGGCGTGATTGGTTGAAGAGAGTGTCTAGAGTGGATCAATTGCAGGTCCTGGCGTCCCTTCTTGCGCGAGGATGGACCGGGCGCGGATCACCAACGGCAAATCAATCATCCGGCCGTCGACCTTCGTCACACCTTGACCCTGCCTAGCGGCGATCTCGGCGGCCTCAACGACACGTCGCGCCCAGTCAAGCTCTGCCTCGGTGGGCGAAAAGACGTCGTTGAGAACCGCCACCTGGGCCGGATGCACCGCGTAGCCACCCGTGGATCCGATGGCGCGGGCGTATGTGGCAGCGGACCGCAGGCCATCGATGTCACGAAAATCGGACATGCTCGCCGGGACAGCGAAAGAGGCGACCGATGCCGCCCGCGCGGCCTGGTTGACCTGTTGCACAGCGGGCTTCAGAACGTCCGGCGTGGCGGAAACGCCCATCGATGTTGCATAGTCCTCGACGCCAACCGTCATTGCGACAAGCCGAGGGGAGGCCCTCGCGATTTCTCGGGCATTCAGCACCGCAGTGGCCGATTCAAGCATGCTGACGAGACGGATGTTGCCCGCGGGAAGGCCCCGTTCCTCCTCCAGCTCGCCGATCATGGCATCGACGGCACGGACCTGCGCGGCGGTCTCGCAAAGCGGCAGATGGATCGCCGAGACGCCTTCGATCACGCTGGCTTCAAGATCGCGAATCGCCTGGGTCCAGAGCGCATTGACCCGAACCGTCACATCGACGTCCGCCGCGAGACGCGAGACCGCGCCTGGCAGGGCCTCCCGCGCCTCGGTCTTGCGGGCAGGGTCGACACTGGCTTCCAGGTCAAGCACGACGGCATCGGCCCCACAGTTCGCAGCCTTGGCGATGAATTTTTCTTTCAGCACGGGTATGAACAAGAACGAGCGCCACATGTTCATACGCCTTCTCTGGCAGGGCGGGCTCTTGCGGGATCGTCGATGCCAAGCTCGGCCAGGATCTCTGCGGTGTGCTCCCCCAGCCTCGGTGCGGGCGCGCGCACGGCGCCCGGCGTCGCGCTCAGCCGCGGAAAGGCCTGGTGCATCGGCAAACGTTCCATGCCCTCGTATTCGAAATCCTGCAGCACCTCGCGGCCACGGATATAGGGATGGTCGATCAGATCCGAGATGTCGCAGATCGGACCGACGGTAACGCCGTGTGCTTCGAAAAAGGTGAGGTTTTCGTCGAGCGTGCGCGTCTTCATGTTCTCGGCAATGATGGCATCAAGCTCCTCGGCATGTTCGACACGCGCGCGCGAGGTTGCATACCGCGGATCGTCGTTCAGTTCGGGCCGTCCGATGGCGGTGGCAAGCTTCTCCCACATCGACTGCATCGAGGCCGACATCGCGATATACTTGCCGTCCTTCGTCGGATAGAGCCCGCGCGGTGCGGCCACTTCGCTGGAGTTCCCCATGCGCTGCGGCACCTTGCCCGTCGCCTCGTATGCCGCCGCCCAGGGGCCGAGGATGCCGAACAGGGGCTCAAAGAGCGAAAGGTCCACGACCTGGCCTTTGGTCTCGCCCTTGTCGCGGGCGATCACGGCGGACAGGACACCGCCGAAGCCGGCAAGCCCGGCGACCATGTCGGCCAGAGCCAGCGGCGGCAACAGCGGCGGCTTGTCTTCCCAGCCTGTCATCGCCGCGAAGCCCGACATGCCTTCGATCAGGCTGCCGAAGCCCGGCCTGTGTTTGTACGGCCCGGTCTGACCCCAGCCCGACACACGCACGATGATCAGGTTTTCATTGGCCGCCCAAAGCTCCTCCGGCCCCATGCCCCACTTTTCAAGCGTGCCGGGCACGAAATTCTCGCACAGGATGTCGGCGCTGGCGATCAGCTTTTGGAGCACCTCGCGCCCGGCGTCGGATCGGAAATCAAGTTCCATGCTCCGCTTGGAGCGGGCATAGACCTTCCACCAGCTTTCGGCTTCGCCGAAGCGGCGCAGATCGTCACCCTTGCCGGGGCGTTCGATCTTGATCACGTCGGCGCCGAAATCGGCCAGCATGTGGGTCATCATGTTGCCGGCGGCAAGCCGTGTCATGTCGACGACGCGCAGGCCGCTGAGCGGACCCTTGGCATCAGGTGTATAAGGGGTTTTCATGGACTTCCTTTCCTTTAGCCGTCGGACAAACGGTTGCGGTCGCGAACCAGAAGCCAGGCCACGAACGGCGAGGCGACAAACAGGACCAGTGCGAAGGGATGATCGAAGATTGCTGAGGGATTGCGGCTGAGCAAGATCACCGATTGGCGGATCGACAGTTCGATCATGGGGCCAAGCACGAGACCGATGATGAAGCAGACAAGAGAGATCTGAAGCTTCTGCATGAAGAAACCCAGCACCGTGAAGACCAGCATGACTCCGACTGCGAAAAACCCGCCCTGGCTCACGTAGATGCCCACGACGCAGAGCAACAGCACAATGGGATAGACGACGAAGGGCGGGACCTTGACGATCAGCGCAAAGACGCGAAGACCAAGGCTTCCGATGATCAGGACCATGATGTTGGCCATGATCATTGCCGCAAAGAGCCCATAGATCAGCGAGGAGTCGCGCTGGAAGATCAGGGGCCCGGGGGTTACGCCGTGGATCAGGAAGGCACCCACCAGAAGGGCGGCGGTGAGGTTGCCCGGAATGCCCAGCGTCAGAAGCGGGATCAGGTTCGCGCCGGAGACGGCCGAGTTGGCGCTTTCGGTCGCGGCAATGCCTTCTGTCGCGCCGGTGCCCAGCTTGCCGGGGGATTTCGAAAACCGCTTTGTCGCGGCATAACTGAGGAAGGCCGCGAGCGTTGTGCCAAGCCCCGGCAATGCGCCGATGGCCGTGCCGATGCCCGCACCACGCAAGACGGTGCGTTTCAGCGTCAGGAATTCACGAAGCGGCATGCGGTCTTCGCCCTCGCTGGTCGCAACGGCCTTGACGGCATCGGGGCGGTAGCTGCGGCCCTCTTGCAGCCTGAGGATGATCTCGGGCACCGCTAGAACCCCGATGGCCACGGCCGCGAGGGGAAGGCCGTCGAACAGGTCGACCTGCCCGAAGGTAAAGCGCGGCGCCGCGGTTTCCGGATCCACCCCGACAGTCGCGAGGAAGGCACCAAGCGCGGCTGCAAATATCCCCTTGGTCAAAGACCGGCCCGACAGCGAGGCAATGAGCGTGAGCGAAATCACCAGGATCGCCGCGAGCTCGACCGGCCCGGCACGTAGTGCAAAGACCGCAAGCGTGGGCGCCAGCAGGATCAGCACGAGGTCCGAGCAACTGTCCCCCGCGACGGAGGAATAGAGCGCGGTCTGCAAGGCCTTGCGCGGTTTGCCGGACCTGGCGAGGGGATGTCCGTCAAGGGTCGTCGCGGCAGAATGCGGCTCGCCCGGCGTGTTGAGCAGGATGGCCCCGATGGCTCCGCCGAAGCCACCGCCCTTCATCACGCCCACCAGCATGCCGATGGCCGCAAGCGGGGCCATCGTGAATGTCAGCGGGATGGCCACCGCGATGGCCATTGGCGCATTCAGCCCCGGCACCGCGCCAATCACGATCCCGATCATGACGCCAAGCACGACCGACAGAAACGTCGTCAGCGACAGCGCGTCGAGCATGGCTGTGAAAATGATATCCATGTCTTGTGTCCTGTCAGGGCAATGGCAGTTCCAGGCCCCACCAGAACCCGGCATAGATCACGGCGGGCGCGGCCAGTGCATTGAATGCATAGGCCCAAAGCGGGGCACGGGTGTGAATCAGCGTAAACGCGATCAATCCAAGGGGCGCGGCGATCCAGAACCCGGAGTAGGGTGTGCCGACCGCATCTCCGACCAGGCGCATCACGATCAACATGAGCGCCACCGCAAGAATGCAGAGCGCAAGGTGCCCCGTATCCTGCCAGGTCAGTTTCCCGGCCAGTGGGTCTTCGCCCCCATGACGCAGGTTCCCGGCAATCAGCACGGCGCCAAGTCCGGCCATCAGCCATGCCAGCACGCGGGGCGCAAGACTGGGCGGAAGACCAAAGGCACCGGCATCATTCACCTGTGCCGGGATGATCCAGAAGAGCAGCAGTAGGCTGAACAGCACAATCACGATGCCGAGGATCAAATCGGGCGCCATGCCCGGCGACGTGATGCCGCCGGGCCCTTCGTCAGAATGCGACATCGCTCTTACTCCGAGATGAAGTCGAGCAGGTCGCGATAGGCCCTGGCGTCAGAGGCGATGCCCTCGGCGGTCTCGGTCCCGGTCTTGAAGGTCTCGAAGCCGCGGAACTTGTTGTTCACGAAATCCTTGAAGGTGTCGGATTGCACGGCCTTCGCCAACGCGGCTTCGAGTGTTGCCACGGCTTCGGAATCCATGTCGTCCGGCCCGAAGAACACGGCGGCCTCGACGGCACTGACGCCATAGCCAAGCGCGTCCAGCGTCGGGATGCCGGGATGTTCCTCGATGCCTTCGGGGTTCAGGGCGGCGACGACCTTCAACGCGCCGTCTTCCATCATCGGCAGCGCGTTCGAGCCCGAAAACGCCAGGTCCACGTGACCGCCAAGCACCGCCTGCCGTGCACCGGCGCCGCCCCGGGTCGGCACGATGTTGATGGCGATGTCTTCCTTTTTGCCGACATACTGCATGATTGCGCGGTCCAGCGGGATGATCGACGCATAGTTGATCCAGCCACGTTCCTTGGCGGTTTCAAGCATACCGGCCCAGTCATCGAAGGGGGCATCCAGCGGCGCGGCCATCACGGTCCGATAGCCATGCGTGGTGGCGATGAAGGTCACGTCATCCGCCGTATAGGCGACGCTGCCTGTGAGCGGGGTGAACGAGAACGTCGTCGCAACCGCAAACCCGATCGCGTAGCCATCCGGGTCTTGCGCGCGGACATATTCTGTCGCGACCGCGCCACCGGCGCCGCCGCGGTTCTCGACGATGATCTTCTGTCCCAGCGCGGTTTCCATCTCGGCCGCCAGGATACGTGCTGCGGTGTCGCTGCCTCCCCCGGCACGAAAACCGACAACAAGGTTGATCGGCTTTTCCGGAAATTCGGCCCAGGCCGGTGCCGCGAAAGCCATTGCGGCCACAGAAAGCATAAGTGTCGTCGAAGATGTCATTTTGGTCCTCCCAGTCCGCACGCCGTCTGCGTGCCTTTCCCCATCTATAAGGGACACGGCGGGGGATATAAAAATACAATGTTGATCTTCATATTATTTCAAAACACTATACCCCGGTGATAGAGAACAAGCATATCCGCAGCTTCCTGCGCGTTCTGGACCTGGGAAGCTTTTCCAAGGCGGCAAAGTCATTGAATATCGCGCAACCTGCGCTCAGCCAGCACGTGAGAAAGCTGGAGGACGCGCTTGGAACACGGCTGTTGGACCGCAGCGCGCATGGTGTCTCGGCCACAGCCAACGGACGCGATTTCAGCACCCATGCGCGAGAGATCCTGACGCTTGTCGAGCGGGCCGAGCGCCGCTACCGCCGAGGCGCCGACGAGATTTACGGCGAGGTCCGGCTGGGCCTGCCCGGGTCGGTCTGCCCGGTGCTGGCGCCGCCGTTGATCATGGCTGCGGCGGAAAAATACCCCGGCGTGCGGCTCCAGGTATTCGAACTCATGAGCGGCGATCTGGCCTCGTACCTTCGCGAGGGTCGCGCGGATATCGCCGTTCTCTTCAACGTCCAGGAGACCGAGGATTTCACATCGGAAAGCCTTTTGACCGAGCGATTGCATCTCATAGGCGCAACCGACGCCCCCCTGATGCATGGAAAAACGGTTGATGCACAACGGCTTGCGAATGTGCCGTTGGTCGGCACGCGCCCGCCACACGGATTGCGTCTTGTCCTGGAACGGTGGTCGAGTGATGCGGGCATCACCCTGAACTTTCAGTTCGAGGCGGACGCACCCTCGGTTCTCATCAGGCTTGCCGCGGAAGGATCGTGCTATTCGATCGTGTCCAAGGCCGCCATCGCGCATGAGGTTCTGAGCGGATCGATCCGAGCTGCAGAAATCGTCAACCCGCCCATCCAACGCACTGTCTGCCTGGCGTCTTCCAAGCGGCTTCCTCCCGACAAGGCCCGCGACGTCGTGTTCGACCTGGCCCGCGAGACGGCCCTGGACCTGGTATCGTGTTCCAGGTGGGCGGGCGCCTCTCTGGTCACGGGCCTTCGCGGATCGGCGTAGGGGGCAGGGCACTGAAGGGCGCAGCACGCCGTTGAATTTCGGGGCCCCTTCAGGGCACGACCAATGCGAATGGTCGCCAACGAAAGGGTCTGAGCGGGAGCCGGTATCTGTCAATCCTGCCGGAGTTGTCGTTCACCTTGTCGGACTTCGAAGGCCTGGCAAGCGTCGAATTGCAGGGTTTTCATGTCCGCACGTCCTGGGGCCCTGTTGGCCCCCCTGCAAAAGCGATCCGGCCGTTTGATCAATTTTCGTGGGTCGGCGCGCCGCAACCGAATGCTGCGACGCACGGTACTGTCGGCCAGGCCCGGGCTTGGGTCAGTCGAGGTGGAAAACCTCTTCCATCGCGGCCCACCACTCCCCGTCTTGACGCGTTTCCAGCGGTGCCTGCATCGGTCCGCATACGTCCCACCACTCCCGGGTTACGGGGTCCGCGGCAATCGCGGCCGAGTCAGCCGCGAAATCGGTGCCGGTATATTCCCAGTAACTGAACATCAGGTTCTCGGGCTGGCGGAGGAAAATCGAGTAATTGGTGATATTGGACTGGCGCAGACGCTCCTGGACCTTTGGCCAGACATTGGCATGCACGCGTTTGTATTCGGCGACATGTTCCGGCCGCAACCCGATGACCTTGCCCATTCGTTTCATGCTGTTTCCTCATGTTTCAGGCGAGCGATCCCCGCCGCAGCAGGGGTGTCGCATCGGCAGGGGCGGTCAATGCAGTCCCGGATCACGGTCGATGGCATTCCCGGTCGTCGGATCGAACAGATGGCAATGCGCGGTGTCGACCGCAAAGTGAACCCGGCTGCCCGAGGCCAGATCGACCCGGTCGCGCAAGACCGCGACAACCTCCGTACCTTCCAGTTCAGTCACGGCATAAGTTTCGGCCCCGGTCGGTTCGGTCACGACAACCTGCACCGACAGCGCGTTGTCGGTCGTGTCAGTCAGGCTCAGGTGTTCGGGGCGGATGCCAAAATCGACCTGTTGCCCCGCCGGCAGCCGATGACCGATGCTCAGCCTTGCCCCGTCCTTCAGCACCAGGGTTCCGTTTTCACCCGTCGTGGCAGGCAGGATGTTCATCGAGGGCGACCCGATGAAGGTGGCCACGAAGCGGTTGCGCGGATTGTCGTAAAGATCGAGCGGCGTGCCGACCTGCGAGACGTGGCCACCCTCGAGCACGATGATCTTGTCGGCCATTGTCATGGCTTCGATCTGGTCGTGCGTGACATAGACGATGGTGGTCTTCAGCCGTTGGTGCAGGGCCTTGATCTCGGTGCGCATCTTGACCCGCAACTTGGCGTCCAGGTTCGACAGCGGCTCGTCGAACAGGAACACCGCCGGGTCGCGCACGATGGCGCGACCCATCGCCACCCGTTGGCGTTGTCCGCCCGACAACTGGCGGGGATAGCGGTCGAGCAGCGCCTCCAACCCGAGGATCGCCGCCGCGTCATCCACCTTGCTGCGAATGGTGTCGGGCGCGACCTTGGACAGTCGCAGCGAGAGCCCCATGTTTTCGCGCACCGTCATGTGCGGGTAAAGCGCGTAGTTCTGGAACACCATCGCAATGCCGCGTTCCTTCGGGCGCAGGTCGTTGACCACCCTGTCGGCAATGCGGATTTCGCCGTCCGAGACCGTCTCCAACCCCGCGATCATCCGCAGGAGGGTCGACTTGCCACAGCCCGAGGGGCCGACCAGAACGGCGAATTCGCCGTCCTTGATGTCCACGTCGATGCCGTGGATGACGTCCACGCTGCCGTATCGCTTGACGGCGGAACTCAGTTCGATCTGCGCCATTTCGAGGCTCCCTATTTTCCCTGAAGCGCGCGCGACAGGGCCGTGTCCATATGATGTGCCAGGGCTCTGCGGGCCCCGTTTCCGTCGCGCGCCTTGCAGTGGTGCAAGACGTCGAGGTGCTCTTTCAGCGCCGAATGCACGCGATCCGGCGACAGGCGGTTGCTGACCTTGATCAGCCGCAACCGGGTGGCGTTGATCTGGTAGGTCTCTGAAATCAGCGCATTGTCCAGGCATTCGATCAGCTTGTCGTGCATGTCCCAGTCGACATCGACCGCACGTTTCAGAACCTCCGGGTCGGTCGTGCGCTGCGCCTCTTCCAGCATCGCCGTGGTGGTGTCGATCAGCGCGTCGACCTCGGCCTCGAACTCGCCCGAGGCAAAGTTGTCCACGGCGAGCATTTCGAGCGCCATGCGCAAGCCAAAGGAATTGCGGATGAACTTGGTGGTCAGGTCGATCACCTGAATGCCGCGCTGCGGATGCACCTTCAGCAGTGATTCGTGCTGCAATCGTTGGATGGCCTCGCGGGCGGTGCCCACGGGAACCCCGGCAAGCTTTGCCAATTCCTTCTGGGTGACAAACTGGCCCGGCGCAAGCTCGCCCGACAGAAGGCGTTCGCGAAACTCATGATAGGCGTCTGCACGTGACATCGACTTCATTCCATCTGTTGAATTTGCAGCCTTGGTAACATGCCGCGTGATGCATCGGCCAGCATTCACTGGTCGTATCACTGATTAATCAGTTGACAATCACTCGTCAATCACTAATCAATCTCCCTGTCAACTGAACGGGGAAGACGCTTCATGGACGCTCGGAACGCATTGGTGGCCAGCCAGGTGGTCGAAGGCCGCATCGACCGGATCGAGGTCTTTGCCCTGGCATGTGAAGTGCCAAAGGGGCCTGTCTCGACGCTGGCGTTGATGCCGGTTCGCAACGGGCTGCTGGTGCGGATCACGATGGATTCGGGCCTGACCGGCTGGGGCGAAGCCTGGTGCAACTACCCGCCCAAGGGCAACCTGGCCAAGCTCGCCTTGTTCGATGGCCCGATCGGTGAAAGCCTTTTGGGCGCACAGGTCGGCGACTGGACGACGCTGCGCAGCCGGCTGGAACGGGAATGGGCCCGGATGATCGTCCACACCGGCGAGCCGGGGCCGTTCAACCATTGCCTGTCGGCAATCGACATGGCCGCGGCGGACCTGGCCGCCAAAGCGGCGAACGTGCCGCTGGCGCGGCTTCTGTCGGCGGATCCATCCGGCGATGTGGCGGTCTATGCCTCCTCGCCACGGGTCGAGGATCCGGACAGCCTCGCCCAGCGGCTGATCGAATTGGGCCACACCGGCGTCAAGCTGAAGGTCGGCTTCGATGCCGCCGGAGACAAGCGTCTGCTTGAGCGGTTCCGCGCCGGTGATCCGGCGGGCATGCTGCTGGGCATCGACGCCAATCAGAACTGGACGCGGCAAGAGGCGGCGGAGGTGATCAACCTGCTCTCGGCCCACGATCTTGCCTTCGTCGAAGAGCCGATCTTTGCGCTCGACCCGCTGAAGGACTGGGTGCAGGTGGCATCGGGCAGCCCGGTGCCGATTGCGGCGGGCGAGAACATCACCTCGGCCCGGCAATTCGCCGATATGGTCGGGCAGGGCGGGCTGGGTGTGGTCCAGCCGGACGTGGCGAAATGGGGTGGGATTTCCGGCGCGATGGAGGTCGGGCGCGAGGCGCTGGACCAGGGCGCGCAGGTGATGCTGCACTACATGGGGACGGCGCTGGGTCTCGCGGCCTCGCTGCATGTCATGGCGGCGTTAAAGTGTGACGGCAGGGTCGAGTTGGACGCCAACCCCAACCCGCTGCGCACCGACCTGGGAGATATGGAGTTGCGTCCGACCGCAGGCAGATTGCCCGTACCGGACGGAGCGGGGCTGGGGTTCGAACCCGATCCCGAAGCGCTGCGCAGATTCTGCGTCGCGGAAACGACAGTGACAAGAAACTGATGGGAGGAAACATCATGAAACGCACCACGCTGAAGGCACTGGCGCTCTCGACGGCGCTGGCCGGGCTGATGGCCGTCTCGGCCGCTGCCGAGACCAACATCACCTTCCGCTTCAATGACAGCGAACGCGAGGAACTGCGCGCGGCCCTGGACGAATTCGAAGCGGCAAATCCCGACATCAAGGTCGAACTGGAAACCATCTCGTGGAAGGACAGCCGCGACCAGTTCCTGCGCGAATCCGCGGTCGGGCAGGGTCCGGACGTGGTGCATATCGCCTTTGTCTGGACCCAGGAAATGGCCGAGGCCCAGGCCGTCCTGCCCATCGAAGAGCTACAGGACTATGGCGCGCTGCCCAACAGCTTTGATGATTTCATTGCCACGGATCTGACGGCCTACGAAGGCCAGCACTGGGGATTGCCCTGGAGCGCCGACACCTGGGCGATGGTGATGCGCACCGACGTTCTGGAAGAGGCCGGTGTTGCGGCGCCCACCACCTGGGACGAACTTCTGACCGCCAGCCGCACCATCAAGGAAACGACCGGCAAGACCGGTTTCGCCTTTCCGGCTGCGCACCAGGTCTGGTTCCCGGTGAACTATTACCTGTGGTCGAACGGTGCCGAATTCATCAGCGCCGATGGCAACGGCGGCTATGAGATCGGCGTGTCGCAGGATCAACTCGCTGCGGCGATGGGCTATTTCAAGACCTACATCGACGAGGGCCTGGCGCCAAAATCCATCCTGTCGATCGACCAGCCGCATGACCCGGCGCTGATGCAGGCGCTGCTTGACGGCGACCAGGCCTTTGCCGCGATGCCCACCAACACCTACCGCCAGCTTCTGGGCGCCTATGAAGAGGCCAACCCCGGCCAGCCCGTGCCGTTCCGATCAACCGTCATGATGGCGGGCGACTCGGCTCCGTTGACCCATCTGGGCGGGCGGACGCTGGTGGTCAATTCCAACACCGATGAACCGGAAGCGGCATGGAAACTCGTGCAATTCCTGGCCTCGGCTCCGCTGTTCGAGAAATACTACACCAACCAGTTCCCGGCGCAGAAAACCCTGCTGTCGCAGATCGAATACCGCAAGGAAGAGTTGGGCTTTGCCAAGCAGTTGGCCGATCACACCCGCACCTGGGGGGCCTATGCCGAAAGCGGCGTCGGGGTCGGGCCGCTGTGGAACGTGACCTCGCGCGCCTTCGGCACCGCGCTTTCGGGCCAAAGCTCGCTGGACCAGGCCGCCGCCGACCTGCTGGGCGAGATCGACCGGATGCTTGACCACTAAATGCCCTGGGGGCCGGCCATCCGCGCCGGCCCCCGACACGCCAATCAGGATCGGATCCGATGAAATTAAGCCCGCTGATGCGCGACCGGCTGACGGTCTTTGCCATGTTGTTCCCGACGTTCCTGGTGCTCGTCGGCTTCTATCTCTACCCGACGCTCTACAACCTTGAGCTCAGCTTCACCGACATCACCCTGCTCAAGCTGCGGCAGGGCGGCGAATGGGTCGGGCTGGCGAACTACTGGGAATTCCTGACCTCGTCGTCGTCCTTCCATATCGCCTTCAACACGATCTTCTGGCTGACGGCGGTGTCGGTCACGATCCGCATGATCCTGGGGCTTGGCTTTGCGCTGTTGCTGAACTCCAACGTGCTGCGCAACATGAAGATGACCACCATCGCCCGGTTGATCCTGCTGGTGCCCTGGGCCACGCCGCCGGTTGTCGCGGTCATCGCCTGGCGCTGGCTGTTCGAGCCCACCAATGGCCCGCTGAACCGCTGGCTGCTGAACTTCGGGCTGATCGACGACCCCATCGCCTTTACCGCCGACCTGGCCACCGTCTGGCCTTCGATCGTCACCATCGTCGTGTGGAACACCACGCCGCTGATCGGTGTCTCGCTGCTGGCCTCGCTTCAGACCGTGCCGGGCGAGCTCTATGAGGCCGGCGAAATCGACGGCGCCAACCGCTTCCAGATGTTCCGCTTTGTCACGCTGCCCTACCTGATGCCGACGATCTCGGTGCTCACGTTGATGAGCGTGATCTGGACCTTCAACAACTTTGTCTACGTCTGGCTGACGACCGGCGCGGGCCCCGGCACCTATACCAACGTGCTGGCCACCGAGGTCTACCTGAAAGCCTTTGTCGATCTGCGCATCGGCTATTCCGCCGCCATCGGCGTGACAATGGCCATCGTCATGGGCGTCTTCGGCGCGCTCTATTTCCGCTTCTTCGGGCTTTCCGACATGCAGGACAAGGTAGGATAAGATGCAGACCTTCCACAAGAAAGGGGCCGCCAAGTATATCGAGAATGGCTCCATGCTGGCGCTTTTTGCGCTGTTCGCCATCTTCCTGCTGGCGCCCGCATGGTTCGTCTTCAAGGGCTCGTTCGAGAATATCTCGGTCTCGCTTGGTGCGGCGTCGGGCGGCTGGACCCTCGACAACTACATACGTGTGCTCAGCGACGGCTATTGGATCTACGTGATCAACAGCCTCTTTGTCTGCATCACCGCGACGCTGCTGGCCTGTACGATCTCGCTCTTTGCCGCTTATGGCCTGTCGCGGTTCCGCTTTCCCGGCCGGATGCTGGTGTTCGGCTCGATCATGGGCGGGCAGTTCTTTCCCTGGATCATCCTCGTCAATCCGATCTTCATTCTCTTCGCCCGCGCGGGCCTGATCAACAGCCAGGTGGGCCTGATCCTGTGCTACACCGCCTTCATCACGCCCTTCACGATCTACCTGCTGGTGGGCTACCTGACGACGATCCCGCGCAGTCTGGATGAGGCGGCGATTGTCGACGGAGCTTCGCGGTTCTTCGTGGTGACGCGCATCGTGTTGCCGATCATGTGGCCGGGCATGGTGGCGGCGGCGACCTTCGGTTTCCTGCAAAGCTGGTCGGAATACCTCTTGGCGCTGGCATTGATCACCAAGGACGACAAAAAGACCATCCCGCTGGGGCTCTACCAGTATTTCGGTGATGTCCAGGTCGACTGGGGCGCGGTCATGGCCGGGTCGGTCGTGGCGACCGTTCCGACGCTGCTTTTGTTCCTGCCATTGCAGCGCATGCTGGTTTCGGGCCTGACGTCGGGGGCCACGAAATGATCATCGACGCGCATCAGCATTACTGGCAGCTTGATCGCGGCCGCCATGACTGGATCGGGCCGCACAGACCGGCTCTGAATCGCGATCACATGCCCGAGGATCTGGCCGGTTCGCTGATCGCCAATGGCATCGCGCGCACCATCGTGGTGCAATCGGTGCCGGAAGTCGCGGAAACCGAGTTTCTGTTGGGCCTTGCGCGCGAAACCCCGGGCATCGCCGGTGTGGTCGGCTGGGTCGATCTTGAAACCGGCGGAGGCGCGCAGGACTTGATGCGGCTGGCTCAGGATCCGGCGCTCGTCGGGGTTCGCGCCATGGCCCAGCCGCAACCAGAGGCGGATTGGCTGCGCCGGTTGATCGGCTCTCCGGTCCTGAAACAGCTGGAGGCCGCGGACCTGGTGCTTGACCTGCTGGTGCAACCGCACCACCTCGCGCCAGCGCTGGATCTGGCCCTGGCGTATCCGGGGGTGCGGATGGTGGTGGATCACGCGGCCAAGCCCGATCCCGCCGATCTTGTGGCCTGGGAACGCGGCATGGACCGGCTCGCCGGCTGCGCCAATGTGGTCTGCAAGCTGTCCGGGCTGACGGCCTGTGTGACCGGGCCATCGCTCGACCAGGTCGCCTCGGCCCTGGTGCGCCTGTTCGGCCCCGAGCGGCTGATCTGGGGAAGCGACTGGCCAGTGCTGACCGAAACATCGACCTACCGCGACTGGTGCGCCATCAGCCGCGATCTTCTGGCGGACCTCTCGCCCCCCGCGCGGGCGCAAATATTCGGAGGTGTGGCAGAGCGGGTTTACCGCCTCGACCGCGCCCGGAACCTACAAACTTCGAAAGCAGGCTGACACCATGACAGACGCAACCATCACCGCCGCCTATTACCGCGGCAACAAGACCTTTGAAGTCAAGGAAATCGAAGCCAACCCGCCCGCGCCGGGTGAGGTTCAGGTGCGCGTCGCCTATTGCGGCATCTGCGGCACCGACCTGCATGCCTATCACGGCAACATGGACGCCCGCGTCGGCTTTGAACGCATTCTCGGGCACGAGATGTCCGGCGTGATCTCGGCTGTGGGCGAAGGGGTCGAAGGCTGGTCCGAAGGCGACGCCATCGTCGTCCGACCGCTCGACCCCGGCGCGCCCAATCCGGCGACCGAGGCGGGCTATCATCACATCAGCCACAACCTGAAATTCATCGGGCTCGACACCGACGGCGCCATGCAACAGCTGTGGAACGTGCCCGCCTTCACCCTGCATGCGCTGCCCGAGGGGATGCGGCTGGACCATGCCGCGCTGATCGAGCCGGTCGCCGTGGCCTGCCATGACGTGCGCATGGCCGGGCTTCAGGCGGGTGAGGATGTCGTCGTCATCGGCGGCGGTCCCATCGGCATTCTCGTGGCGATGGTGGCGCGGGATGCGGGCGGCAAGGTGGTGATCTCCGAGGTCAACCCGCATCGTCTGGCCATCGCGCAAAAGCTGGGCTTTGACACGGTCAACCCGGTGGAGGCCGACCTGAAAGCCGAGATCGAGCAACGCACCGGCGGCAAGGGCGCGGAAGTCGTGTTCGAGGTCTCCGGCACGCAACCCGGCGTCGACGCGATGACCGCCGTGGCCGCCACGCGCGGGCGGATCTGCATGGTGGCAATCCACGCGAAGAAGCCGGTTGTCGACATGTTCCAGTTCTTCTGGCGCGAGCTGAAGCTGATCGGCGCGCGGGTCTATGAGCCCGAGGATTACGACAAGGCGATCGAACTGGTGGCCAAGGGCGCCATCGACGCGGATACGGTGATCACCGATGTCAGCCCGCTGGGCGATATTCAAAAGGCCTTTGAAGCGCTGGACGCCAGCCCGACCGCGCTGAAAAGCCTGATCAAGGTAGGAGAGCTGGCATGAGCGTGTTGAACACCTTTGATCTGAGCGGCAAGACCGCCGTTGTCACCGGCGCCAAGCGCGGCATCGGGCGCGGCATGGCCGAAGCGCTGGCGCAGGCCGGGGCCGATATTGTCGGCGTCAGCGCCTCGCTGGCCCCGGGGTCCGAGGTCGAGCAGGCGGTGACCGCGCTGGGCCGCAAGTTCACCTCGTACCAATGCGATTTCTCGGATCGCGCCGCCGTGACCGCATTTGCCGCGCAGCTGGAGGCTGACGGCATCGCGCCCGACATCCTGATCAACAACGCCGGCACCATCAA